>Ga0307470_10000066_pt1 | contig 73393 bp, 57 predicted proteins | sample atmos_gasesAM3C__FD_204565 | JGI IMG/M metagenome (GOLD analysis project Ga0307470, IMG submission 204565) | Hardwood forest soil microbial communities from Morgan-Monroe State Forest, Indiana, United States - atmos_gasesAM3C_05 | ecosystem: Environmental > Terrestrial > Soil > Temperate forest... | reverse complement strand
TAGCCCGGGCAGTCTCCCTCCTGTTACTTACTTAGACGTTGGAGGCCCCCAAAAGGTTACAGGACCCCACATCGCCCGAGAGCGGCCATCGACAACTGCCGCCTCGACGTTCAGGAAAAGACCGCCGTAGCTCGAGCAGTCTCCCCCACGTTCTATGAGATTAGACGGATGAACCACCCAAAACGTTTACATGCCTCAACGTCGTCCGAGGACGGCCGTCGATCACCGCCGCTTCGACGCGAAGGAGCCGGGCGCTGCGCCAAGCGGTCGCCCTCGCGATATCTGTCGATGAGTGTCCTCTTTGGAGGACACGTGTATTAAAAGGATAAGAGGCCGGTCAATTTGATTGACCGAGTGTTCTTCGGAACACAGGGAGTGATCCGAAGAACACGGGGAGTGATCCGAAGAACACGAGGAGTGATCCGAGGAACACGAGGAGTGATCCGAGGAACACGAGGAGTGATCCGAGGAACACGAGGAGTGATCCGAAGGACACGAGGAGTGATCTGAAGAACACGAGGAGTGATCCGAAGAACACGGGGAGTGATCTGAAGAACACGCGGAGTGACCTGAAGAACACTCTGTCTGTTCCGAGGAACACTCGGCCTGATCCGAAGAACACGCGGAGTGATCCGAAGAACACTCGGTTTGATCCGAAGAACACTCCGCCTGATCCGAAGAACACGGGGAGTGATGGAGATAGGCGCCCGACTTTTCGAATCAATGGATCAGCGGGTTCCGAACGATGCTCCGGGGTTTCCGAGCGACACTCCGTCTATTCCCCGGAACAGGCTGACCATCGCGAAGCCCAGGCAGAACGCAGAGAACGCGCCGGACTTGCCGAGCACGGATCTGCAGTCACCAGGGTTCGTTGGTTGGTCACGCGACCTTACGGCGGGCTCGTTAATGTTCGATCGAGGAGCGCCTGCCAATCGCGCGCTTCGCGGCGCAGCGTCTGAATCTCGTTCTCGGCGGCAACTCTGTCCTGTTCCAGGGTATTGAGACGATCCTGAATGCTGGCCATGCGACTCTTGATCTCAGCCATCCTTGCGCGGTGTACGGCGGCAGCGCTGTCTGAGGCCGGGGTCTCCCTATCGACCACCGCCAGCCCGGTCTCGAGGCCGGCGCTTTCATCGCGGCGGGCGCGAATCTCTTCCTCGATGCGCCTCAGGTTCTCCCGGGCGGAAGCAAGCTGCGTTGACGAGAACATCAGGCGCTTGAGCAGAAGGTCAGCTTTCGGCGTTTCGGCCTGGTGCTTCAGCGTAAGTTCAATCTCGTTCAGCGTGGCGGCGATCCTGACGAGCTCCGCGTGGCCGGATAGGTCGGCTGTTGCCGGTGTTGGTGATTCGGCGAGGCAAGGTATCGCCAATAGGATGACCACCCCGCAAAGCCATGTCTTCATATCGTGCCTCCTGTATCCAACAGCTTAGATCCTGGTTCGTTGATTGTCAGCCAGCGACGATGGATCGGGTAAGCTTGGCGCATGTGCTCCAGTTGAGTGGCATTCGTGGAGCAGGTCCGCTCCGCGCCGCATACGGCGATCACGGCCGCGGTGATCATTCTCACCGGTGGTTTCATGCTGCTGGCAGAACGCTTCGCTCCGCTCCGTCGAACCGTCGAGCCGAAACTCCGGCGTTTCGCGCGGAATCTTTCGGCCGGCGGCGTCTCTCTTGCCCTCATGACGCTCCTTCAGGCGCCGCTCCTGCAGCCGGTGGCGTCATGGATCGTGCGCGATCGAGTGGGGCTGCTTCAGACGCTGCGGTGGCCGCGATGGATCGAGACAGTCATCGCCATCGTGCTCCTCGACTACACGCTCTGGTGGTGGCATTGGGCCAGTCACCGCGTTCCGTTCCTCTGGCGATTCCACCTCGTTCACCACGTCGATCGCGACCTCGATACCACCACCGCGCTGCGCTTTCACTTCGGCGAGCTGGCCCTCTCGATCCCCGTCCGCGCAGTGCAGATGATCCTGATCGGCGTCGATCCGCAAGCACTCTGGCTCTGGCAGACGATCCTCTTCGCCTCGATCCTCTTTCACCACGCAAACGTGCGTCTTCCGCGCCGCGTCGAGCGCCTGCTGGTACGAGTGATCGTCACGCCGCGCATGCACGGCATCCACCACTCCGACCGGATCGAGGAGACGAACAGTAACTGGTCCAGCCTCCTGTCCGCCTGGGATTACCTGCACCGGACCATGCGCCTGGACGTGCCGCAAGAGCGCATCGTGATCGGCGTCCCCGCCTGGCAAAACCCCAGCGACGTGACCCTCGGCAAGATTCTGTTCCTCCCGTTTCTGCGGCAGCGGGATGACTGGTCCGACGGGACTGAATGACCGCGGTGCCTGGAGACGGCCATGAACGTCGCAGAGCGCGTGATACCAGTTGTTTCTGTCGATGAAAGCGGAGTGGGCAGGGGGCTCTCGCAAGGCTCTCGGGGTCCCTTCACAGGGGTTGGTCCCCCATCTGACCAGCGCGCAGAAACGATCGCGACGACCCACGAACACGATTTCGGACCGGCCGTTTCGTTGTGCAGAGCTAGGCTAAGCGTTGGAGAGTGGAATGGCCAGTCCGGCAGGTGTCGTGTACTGCGGTCTTCGAGCCATCCCGAAGACCCCAAGTACGCCTTGACGCTTGTTCCATATCTGAAGTCGCGCTGGCGCGCTCGTCGCAATGTCTGGAGCGGCCTAAGACTTCACTGCGAACTATCCTTGCAACCGTTCTTGACAAACGCGGCGAGCTGTAGAGTACGCTTTTCAAGCAAGGAGCCATACAGCATGGGACCGTAGATACTGTCTGGACTCGAACCCAACATGGACGCGATCGAAAACACTTCATTCCCAAATGGCGACTGCCCGGGAGGACTCCAGGCTCCGCCGCTCGTTCCGCGCCCCATGGGATTACCGAGCATCAGAAACATATTTTGGCTGGCGACTCCAGCTACACCGCTAGCTCGTTTCATAATTTCACCGTTCGGGTACTCTGTCGTCCCGTTGACCGTGAATTTCCTTGGGTAGCCGATCGCGATCCAGTCTGTAGGCAATGTAGCGCTGGACACCAGGTGCCCCTGAGTAGTGGGCAGAGTCGTTGACAGAAAGGCAAAGTCGTATTGATGTGGCGCACCCGTCTGAATCCACTCCGTCAACACCCCGACCGACGCGATAGAAAAGTTTTCGACAAAACCATTGTTGTAGACGCGTCCGAAGTAAATGCTGCGGTAAAAGTCCGTGCTTGCGCGATCCCACACGCAATGAGCGGCGGTTAGCAGCGTCGCGTCATCATCGACGAACTCGGCTGTGCACCACCGTTGGGTGCCTTGGGAATCGATAAAAAACAACCGACCGGCAGTTTTGAATGGCGCATCGTTGGTTGCCGCATCCTCGGGATGCGACGTCGGGATTGTGACTGTGAAGTGCTTTTTGATAAAACTGCCAAAGTTTTGAATGTGACCCCAAAACGACCGCCTTGGCTCGAGGCCCAGCTCTGCAGGCGAGGGACTCTCCAGAGGGAGAGGTACCAGGTTTGGGACCCGCTTATCCGATCTCCAAAAGGCTTCCGTGTTAGAAATGGTTTTTGACGCAAATGTAGCGCATACGACTTCATCCGATGCATTAACGCGTATGACAGCTGCCACAAGCAAACCGGCCCAGAGTAGAGTCCTCATGAAGCGTCTCATGGGATCGACGCTGGTCCGCAATTGACGCCGGTGTCCGAGTTGGCTTCGCCACCATGCTGATTTGGCGTGTCGCCAGTGCCGGTGGACGGCTTTCGGAAGGCATAGGGCAGAGCAGGAAAGGTCGGCTGAGAGCCGGCGCTGAGAACGGTATAAAAGCGTTCGAAGTCGAAGCCTACTCCTGGTATCCGACTCTCTGAATCGGCATCAATATCCATATCGTTCTTAAAACCGATGATGACAGGCTTGCTGAGGTCAAATCTAATTACAACTCCGGTTGTTGCATCGAAAGGCGAGACAAGTAGGCAGTTCGCTGTGCTTGCTTTCTGCCTAACCTCAATAGTTTTCGGCGTGATCGCTGTCTTGCCCGATGGATGAAATTCGACCGCGTCGTTGCCTGCATGAGTCGCGCGGGCGGTTCCGCCGGCAAACTCCAGCCAAGCTGCGAGCGTCCCGTTGACTAAAGTCGTGAAGTCCTTTCCATTGTTTCCCGGCTTCGCGTGTGTTGCATCGAGCGCGATCGTCCCAGGATGCGGCAACTGGTCGAGGTGGGGAATATTCGTTAGCGAATCTCCGGCGGTGATTACCTTTGCGTTCAGCGGTATACAATTGTCGCCGCTCAGCACCCCGAACTGCAGGTGGTCGCCGGTGAGTGTCATGACACCCGCCTGCGAGAACCGGGGCGACGGATTGGCAGTGCCAGCAATTGTTGCGGTCGCGCCACCGACGGTTAATTGCGCGGTGTGTCCCGGAGTGTCGACGTCGTACAGGCTGTCGAACGGTTCGCGCGAATCGATCGCTACTGCTGCACCGTATCCTTTGCCAAGGTTATCCGATCCATCATACAATCCCATGGAGATCAAGAGTGCCATACCAGAAATGACGATTTTAATGTCGGCCATCGTAATATCCTTTCAAATTCCTCTCTGAATAACCTCAAATGCCGCCCAGTTGCGAGCGGAGCCACCTTGTCGAATAGCGGTAACTTGAACAGCGTGCAGGGCAGCGACAGGGTCGACGCCGTCTCGCAGCGAACGATGCATGGCCGTCAACAAGATTCGAGTCTTTTCGTCGTCAACGGTCCACAATGTCGCGACGACCCGCTCCGCGCCGGCAAGCAGGAATGCTCTGGCAATGCTGAGCGGCCCTTCGTTGCTAATCCGCCCATTCGCGGTGTCGCACGCTCCGAGAATGGCAAGGCGGGTTGTATGTAGCGGGAGCGTGGCGATCTCGCTTGGATAGAGCAATCCGTGATCGCCATCGGACGATCGCAGAACCAACGCCGGATCGATGATTGTTGTCCCGCCGAGTCCGTGACCGGCGAAGTGAATCAGCTCACAGGAGGCCATAGCCTTGAGAACGGCCGCTTTCGTGCAGCTCGGGCCTTGAACGACGACTGGGTCGCGGTACAGGCGGGCGATGTCGGCGATCTCTCGCCCTGCGGAAGGGAGGTCGGGGGCGTCTGCTCGGCTGTCGTTGCGGACGGTGCCGGCATCGATCAAGACCACTCTGCGAGGCAACCGCCAACGTTCTGACGGTGAGCTCGTCAGTAAGCTGCGACTGGGAGCGATGGAAATCTCGTGGTCCTCGACGAAGTACCGATCTGTCCGCCGATTCCACAATCCCGCGAATGCGACGCGAAAGAGGTCACCATCGGGTATGACCACGACGCGACGACGCAATCGGGACTCGCTCGGTTTGATGAGCCGATCGTACAATACAGCGCTGGCTTCCTTCGCGCTGGCATCTGAGGCGTCTTCGGAAGCGGTCGAGTCAATTGCTTTCGTCAGCTTATCGAGAGGGTTTCGGAGCAAAACTCCGGTTACTCCGGTGGCATCGATCGTCCAAAGCACCACGCCATTCGAGATAACCGCATACTCGAGAATCGTGACGTCGGCCGGTATCGTAGTGGGATGCTCTGATGTGACAGTGGGATGTTCTGATGTTGTCGACAGCGCTTCCCGCAATCCGCGAGCGCGGACCTGTTCGGCTAAAGCCAAAGCCTCGGCGAATCGTCCTTCATGAGCGAGTAGGCCGATGGATTCGCTGAACAGCAAGCTGCACTGTTCGAAGTATCGTCGGCGATCGTCTTGATCTGTGAGGTTGGAGCGCTCGCGCTCGCACTCGTAGATTCCGCCCTGCCAGCTCTGGAGAGCGTCGACATCGCGTCCTAATGCCAGATTGGCGCGACCGGCTTCGAGCTGTAGGCTCACTAGAAAGACGTGGTGATCGAGGTGATTCATCACCGCGATCGCGTCGCGCGAGGCATTGATGGCGCGCTTAGGATCGAATACGCGCCACACGGTCGCTTCGGCTGCCAGAAGATTGCTGAGGCATCGCGCCCTCATCCCGGAATCCTTGATTTCGGCCAGAAGATGACGTCCTTCGCGAAGGTCTGCTTCTGCCATTCGCTGGTCGCCAGTGGCGGCGGCGTAGCGACTGTGGCCGATGAGCGCATCGCTGATCGAGACAGGATCATGGGATGTCCGCGTGATTGCGAGAAGGTCGTCCTGAAATACCAGCGCCGCGAAGGGCAATTTCAGCCCATCGGCGGCAATTGCTGCGCCGGTCAGAATAGAATGGCTGCGGCGCGTCGTGCCGAGTTGATCGAGGCTTTCCAGCGCATGTTGCTGAATCGCGCATGCTGCTGCGTCGTCGCCAACGTGCCGGTGAAGCGCAGCCAGGACCGTCTCGATCCCTGCTTGATTCTCCTCTTCGCTGGTCCGCTCAAACGCTGTGAGCGCGGCGGTGTAAGCGTAGGCGGCCTCGTTATTGTGCCCGCGTGCATACTCGATAAGACCGCTCAGCCATTCCACCTGTCCGATGAGCGTCGGATAGCGAGTTTCGTTTCCCGCTACCCGTTCGAGCGTACGGTGCAGATGGGCGGCTGCAACATCGAGTAGTCCAGCGTAGTATTCGGCAGTACTAGCATACAGCGCTGCTCTTAGCGAGAACGGACTTCCGGCTGCAGCAAGGAGTTGTTCCGCGTTGCTGAGCTCTCTCGCGGCTGCTAGCATCTGCTGGCCAGCGAACAGTGTCTTCCCTTTCGTGTAGAGGGCGTGCGCAGTAGCAAGCATGGACGTCGCCGCCGGCTCGGTTGCTGCTTGTTCGATTGCCCCGACGCTTTCGGCTAGGATAAAGTCCCCAGACGCGCGCGCGACGGCATCGCCTACCTGACGGGCGGTACGTTGGTCGTTACGAGTATCACCGTGGTTGGTAGCAGCGTCCGACCATCGTTGAAGCACTGTCTCTTCACCATAAGAGCGCAATTCCTGCGGAAACTCATGCGCGAGAGCGTCATAGTCGGCGTCAGGTCTTTCTGTTCGTGAGCCCATCGCGAGCCATCGTTGAGCATGCCTAGGTCTCGCGAGACTCCGGACATGCGTTCCGGCTTCGGTCGCCCAGGCTGAATCAGGATCAAGCGCAAGATAATCATTCCAAGCCGTTAAGGAAGCGGCACGAACGTGAACAGACTCTCGCGCGAGTGCACGGTTCCATGCCACCTCCGGAGATGGTTGAAGCCTCCACGCGCGCTCTGCTGTATCAAGTGCGCGCATCGCGTCGGCGGCACCGTCCGGTTTCGTCCTGTTCAGGTACGCTACCGAGAGATCGTTCAGCATCTCGGGATCGTGAGCGATTTGGAGAGCGCTCACGATATCGTCGGTTCCAGTCGCTTTCATCAAACTCTTCTCAAGCGTTCGGACTGCATCATCCTTGCGGCCATCCAGGAGCAAACCGACGCCAAGAGCGAGTTGACCCGCTTCCGCGGACTCGCCCAGCCGGGCCGTTGCACTCATAGCTGCAAACATTGGACGGGCAGCGGTGGATGCGACGTTGATGCTACGAACACGCGACATCAGCGGCCGGTGCGCGAAACCGCCGAAAAGTCTTCCTTCGATCGCTCGATACCGCATTGCATTTACGGCAGCGAGGAACCGGCGCGTTTGTCGAAAGCGTGTAACCATTTCTGCGGCATGAGGCTCGAAGAACACGATAGCTATAGCAGCGGATGCGATCACACACGCTGCTATCCAAGCTCCTCGCCGACCTACGAACTGCCTCTCGTCGTCCATGCACCCTCGGTTCCTATTCGACGGACCGTTTACGGCCTTTCACCGACAGCCCCGTCACCTGACCGCGTCTCGCTCGGCCGCATCAATGCAGTTTCCTTGAATAGGAAGAAGTCTAACAGGCTTGTTGCATTTGCTGTTGCTGATTAGCTTCGGAAGGCGAATGGCTCGGTGGGAGTCCTCGTCGATTTGGAGTGTTCGACAGCGGGTGTCAAGGCACCGCGACAGTCGTCAGCCCCGGCGGTTTCGTTTCGATCGGCCCCTTCCCCTCCGCCCGCACCACCCCCGCCAACTGCGCCTCCGCCTCTTCGATCCTGTGATCGCCCGCCTCAACGAAGTTGCGAAGGGACGTCAGCCCTTCGCGATCGAGCGCTTCCGCCTCGGCGAGCCGGTTCTGGCGCTCGACGACCTTGCCGAGGTCGAGGATGGCCAGGGCGTAGGCGTAGCCGGGGCGTTCGGTGCGGCGTCGCATGGCCAGGCTGCGGCGCATCAACGCTTCGGCTTCGGGCAGGCGGTTCATGCGTGCCAGAAACTGGCCGAGGCCGTTCATCGTCAGGGCGACCGACGGCGGATCGATGGTCTTGTCGCCGCTGGCAAACATGGTTTCGCGGAGGCTCAGGCTTTCACGGTAGGCCGCTTCGGCCTCACCGTTCTTGCCGCGCAGGGCCAGGATGGTGGCCAGATCGAAAAGCCCGCGTGCGGTTGCGCCGTTCCTGTGGCCGAGCGTTTTCTCCCGGATGGCGATGCTCTGGCGAAGGAGGCGTTCCGCGTCATCGAGATGGTCCTGATGTTTGCGCACGAGGCCGAGGTCGTTGAGCACGGCGGCGACTTCGGGGCTGTTCGCACCGTCGGTCTGAATGCGGATGCGCAGCGCTTCGCGGAGCAGCTTCTCGGCGCTGTCGAGATGGCCGAGGTGAAACTCCGAGGCGCCGATCGTGGCCATGAGCTCCGCGCGCGCGGCCGGCTGGTCCTTCAGCTCGTTCGTGATCCGGCTCGCGGCTTCGTGAAGCAGCTCTCGAACGGTCGTCTCGTTCTTCCGGTTCCATGGACTCGCCGAATCGAGGAGGTTGGTGAGAAATGTCGACACGGCTTCGGCCTCGGCACGGGCACGCTGCGCGCGCAGCATTCCGATGGTGGTTCCTGCGATGCCGCCGAGGATGGCCAGGACGATGAACAGGCCTCCGACGACGGCGGCGCGATGACGGCGGGCGAACTTCGTGGTGCGATAGCGCAGCGACGGCGGGCTGGCCAAGACCGGCTGGTCGTTGAGATAACGCGTCAGGTCGGCGGCCAGATCGGCTGCCGATCCATAGCGCTCCTCGCGCTCGCGCGCCGTGGCCTTGCGCGCGATCCAGCCGAGGTCGCGGGCGAGGACCTTGGCCAGCGAGCGCTCATCCTCGTCGCGCGCGGCGGCGATCTTCTTACGCGCCGCGTCATCGAGGGTTCGGAACAGCGTGTGCGGCGGCGGTGCATCGTGCTCGGCGACTTCCTTGATCACGGCGGCCAGCGGCAGGTCGTCCGTTTTGTGGGGACGCGCGCCCGCGAGCAGTTCGTACATCATCACGCCGAGGGAGTAGACGTCCGTGCGCGTGTCGAGATCGTCGCCGCTCAGCGCCTCGGGACTCATGTACGCGGGCGTGCCGACGACGCCGACGCCGGTCAGCACAGCTGTCGCTTCGCCGAGCGGCTGGTCGATCGCTTTTGCGATGCCGAAGTCGATGATCTTCGGTACGGGACGCCGCTCCACGTCGGCCACGAGGACGTTGGAGGGCTTGAGGTCGCGATGGATGACGCCCTTCTGATGCGCGTGCTGGACGCCTTTGCAGACCTGGATGAGCAGCTCGACGCGCTGCCTGATCGTCAGCTTCTGTTCGTCGCAGTAGGCGACCAGAGGCTGGCCCTGCACGCGCTCCATGACGAAGAAGGGAAAGCCATCCTCGGTGGCGCCGGCGTCGTACATCGCGGCGACGTTGGGATGCGACAGTCGGGCAAGGGCCTGCCGCTCCGCGAAAAAGCGCGCCACCGCCGACGGCCCGGCCAGCGTCGACCGCATGAGCTTCACGGCTACCATGCGCTCCACTGGCTCGTGCTGTTCGGCGAGATAAACGCTGCCCATTCCGCCTTCGCCGAGGAGCTCGCGGATCTGATAACGCCCGATCCATTTCTCCGGCAGCGTGGCCATGGCCCGCGCGGGCGGGGGAGGCGCGAGCATCATGGTCGGGTCGTTGCCGGCGTCAGCAACTGCGACAGGCGCTGCCGCGGGCCGGACCCGAAGCCGCGCCGCGAATGTCGCATCGGAGCGATCGGCGGGTTCGTCGGACATGTCAGGGATTCCGTCGGTAATTGTCGCATGCCGCCCGCAACCGCGTTACATTCCTCCCATGGGCGACGAGCCGACTACCGGCCATACGATCACCCCGGCCCCGAAAGTGGCCGAGGCACCTGCGTGCGTGGTCATCATTTACGGCGGCGACCTCGGACGCTGCATCCGCCTGAGCGGTGAGGCGATCACCATCGGCCGGGATGAAAGCAACGGCATCTCCGTTCCGCTGCACACCATCTCGCGCCAGCACGCACAGCTTTTCATCCGCGACGGATCGCACTTCGTCGAAGACCTCGGCAGCACGAACGGGACCTATATCAACGAACAGGAGATTGCCGGAGCGATGCCGCTCGGCAACGGCGATCTGGTGCGCTGCGGCGGCGCCGTTTTCAAGTTCATCGAAGGAGGCAATATCGAAGCGCTGTACCACGAGGAGATCTACCGCCTCACGATCACGGACGGGTTGACGCAAGTGGCGAACAAGCGCCATCTGCTTGATTTCCTCGATCGCGAGATCGCCCGCGCCACGCGGCACCATCGGCCGCTCTCGCTGGTGCTCTTCGACATCGATCTCTTCAAGAATCTCAACGATCGCTTCGGCCATCTCGCCGGCGATCAGGTCATTAAGGGGGTGGCGGCGGTGGTGGCGGCGCAGGTGCGACGCGAAGAGTTGCTGGCGCGCTACGGAGGCGATGAGCTGGCGGTCATCCTCCCGGAGACGACGATCGAATCCGCCGCGCTTTTCTGCGAGCGCATCCGCAGCGCCGTGGAAGGCGAAACGTTCGACTACGACGGCGAGCCGCTCCGCGCCACGATCAGCCTCGGTGCCGCGGCTCTCGAGACGTCCGATTCTCCAGACACGCTCATCGCTCGGGCGGATGCGCGTCTGTACCGTGCAAAGGAGGAGGGTAGGAACCGGGCGGTGTGGGAGGGATAGGCGATCGTAGCGCCAGCGGCTCGCCGGCTGGACCGCAGCCGGCTCGGCGGCAGTGTTAATCATGAATCGCCAGCGAGCCGCTGGCGGTACAGCCGGCGAGCCGCCGGCGCTACATCCTTTCCGTCCCTCCTGATGTAGAGTTACCCTATCCATCCAAAACGGGCGAGAAGGAGCGGACCATGCTCAGAGCGAGACTCGGATTCCTCGTCAGCTTCGTCGTTGCGTTGCTCATGGCGGCGGTGTTTTCCTGCACACCCGAACCGACGCCGCCTCCGGCCACGGGCGAGCGATACGTTCACGACCCGAAGATGAAGGAGACGTTGGTGGATGTCTTCCCCGGGATGGACGGCCCGAACCTCAATCTCACGGCCGAGGACATTCGGGGGCGCGTGGTCTGGAACCTGTGGGTCGGCGACAGTGGGTTGATGTGGGACTACCTGGCGCAGCACGGATTCGGGACGGCCGACCTGCTGAAGACCATCGACTCGCGGCGGCGGCCGCACCGGCTCGCGGAGATCGGCATCATCAATCAGCCGGGTTTCCAGATGGCGAGCAAGCCCGATCAGTACGGGCTGTTCATCGATGAACCGAAGCCGAATGATCCGGACGGACAGATCGATTCGAAGATCGACTACTACACCTACGGCCGCTCATCCGGCGTCGTGGGACTGCGCATCTCTGACAACCCGAGCTTCGATGCCGCGGCGAAAGCGGATTGGATGAAGCACATCGGGCCGGACGGCATCAACCACGACTACTACGAGAACGAGGCGTATTACAGCAATCCGAAGCTGGCCCGTCCGTACATCGTCGGGATGGCCTGCGCTTTCTGTCACGTAGGGCCCGACCCGGTGCGGCCGCCGGCTGATCCCGAGAATCCGACATGGGCGAACCTCAATGACTACATTGGCGCACAGTATCTGAAGGTGTGGGCGGTCTTCATTCCGCCGAATCCGAAAACAGGGAAGGATGACGAAGAGAGCTTCGTCTGGCAGCTCATCCACACCAATCCGCAGGGATCACTGGATACCTCGTTCATCGCCACCGACTATCTGAACAACCCCGGCACGATGAACGCCGTGTTCAGCCTGCCGCAGCGGCTGTCGCGTGCGGCCATCGCTTCGACGACGAACAAACCCGGGTTCGAGTACATCACAGGCGGCGCTCTCGACCTGCGCAATGTCAAGGACGGGATGAAGGTGCCGCGCGTGCTCAAGCAGGGCGACGACTCGGTCGGCTTCGAGGCAGCCCTCAGCCGCGTCTACGTCAACATCGGCGAAGCGTGGCCGGAATGGAAGAAGCACTTCATCCCGCTCGTGGGCGGGCTTCCCCAGACGCCGGTTCCGGTAAAGACCATGCAGCAAAACTCGGTCTACTGGAACTGGAGCGAGGAGCGGTCGCCGTATCTGGCCGGCTATCTCATCAAGGTTGCCCAGCCGCTCTTGCTAAAGGACGCGCCGGGCGGTACGAAGTATCTGTCGACCGATCAGAACGTCCTGACGCGCGGCAAGGCCGTTTTCGCCGAGAACTGCGCGCAATGCCACTCCAGCAAGCAGCCGCCGGAGGGGACCGATCCCGGATCGGACGCCGGCAAGTCGTGGTTCCGGGCGCAGGTGCAGAGCGATCCGGCATTCTTCAGCGACAACTTCCTCTCCGATGAGCGTCCGCATCCGGTCGATGTGATCGGCACGAACGCCACGCGCGCCGCGGGGACGAACGCCATGCGCGGCCATATCTGGGACAACTTCGCCTCGGAGACGTACAAGACGCGCAAGCAGATCGGGCCGCTGACGCTGCTCAATCCGTTCGACAACACCACGTTCTCGTATCAGATGCAGGGGAACGGGCCCGGTTACTACCGTCCGCCTTCGCTCATCAGCCTCTGGTCGAGCGCGCCGTACCTGCATAACAACACTGTCGGCGAGGATTTCGGCGATCCGTCCGTCGACGGCCGCATGCGCGCCTTCCAGGACGGCATCGAACGGATGCTGATGCTGAAGCCGCGCGTCAACAAGATCTGGCGGACGACCGCCACGAGCTACATCAACGTCCCGCAGACGTACCTGCCGAAATTCGCTCTGGATCTCATCAAGCTCACCGATCCGAAAGTCGTTGTCGGCGACAACATCCGCCTCGGCCCAATCCCGAAGGGGACGCCGGTCAATCTGATCTCGAATCTCGACCTGGAAGGTGATCCAGTCAAGAAGGCCAGGGCAATTGCCAGCATCGTGAAGGCGCTGGCCGACATCAGGATCAACAACATGAACGATCAACAGGCCACCGAGCGGCTGAAGCAGGTGGTGCCCGACCTGATCGCGGCGAACAAGTGTCCCGACTTCGTCGAGGACAAGGGACACCTCTTCGGCACGACGTTGCCGGACGCCGACAAGAAGGCGCTGATCGAGCTGTTGAAGACTTTCTAGATGACTAGCATCCCGATCGACGCCGGCGCTGACTACGACTACATCGTGGTCGGCTCCGGCGCCGGCGGAGGGCCGCTGGCCGCGAATCTGGCGACGAGCGGCTACCGCGTCCTCCTGATCGAGGCGGGCTCCGACCCGCACTCGTTCACTTATCAGGTGCCGTGCTTCAACGCCCTCGCCAGCGAAGACAAGTCCATGGCCTGGGAGTACTTCGTCCATCACTACAGCAAGGACGAGACGCGCGACGATAAGTACGTCCCCGAGAAGAGCGGCGTTTTCTACCCTCGCGCCGGCACCCTCGGGGGTTGCACCGCGCACAACGCCATGATCACGATCGTGCCGCACGACAGCGACTGGAACGGCATCGCCGCCCTGACCGGCGACCAGTCGTGGCGCGCCGAGGAGATGCACAAATACTTCGCGAAGCTCGAGCGCAATGATTACAAGCCGCGACCCGAGGCGGCCAGCGGCCACGGCTACTCCGGCTGGCTGTCGGTGGAGAAGGCTGACCCGATGATGGCCATCGGCGATCGAGATCTCATCGACACCTTCATGAGATCGCTGATGAGCGTTGCGAAGGTGACGCTCCGCGGCGGATGCGTTGGGGTCTTCAAGCGACTCTTCCGATTCGTGGAGACGCAAGACGATCCCAACGACATTCGTGTCAATGCGGGCGCCGAGGGGATGACCATCGTTCCGTTAGCCACGGACGGTGGGAAACGGAACGGGCCGAGGGAGCACATCCTTCGCGCGCGTGACGCCCACCGCGACAGGCTGGTCATCGTACTGGACACGCTGGCGACAAACGTAATCTTCGATGACGACAACCGCGCGGTCGGCGTGGAGTGCATGGAAGGGAAACATCTATACAGCGCCGATCCGAATGCCGATGCCGCCGCGTCGGGCGCGAAGAGGACCTACCGCTGCACGCGCGAAGTCATCCTCGCCGGCGGCGCCTTCAACACGCCGCAGTTGCTGATGCTCTCCGGCATTGGTCCGAGAGCGCATCTCCAGGAGCACGGGATCGAATGCCGCCTCGACCGGCCCGGCGTCGGGCAGAACCTGCAGGACCGCTACGAGGTGGCCGTGGTCTCGAAAATGGATCGCGACTTCGAGCTTCTCAAGAAGGCCACGTTCAAGCCGCCGGCCGAGGGACAGCCGGGAGATCCCTGTTTTCAGGAGTGGCAGCAGGGGAAGGGTGTCTACACGACCAACGGCGCTGTCGCCGCGGCCATCCTCCGTTCGAAACCCGAGCGGCCCGATCCCGATCTCTTCATCTTCGGGCTGCCGGGATTGTTCAAAGGTTACTTCCCAAGCTACTCCGAGCGGATCGAGCGGTCCAAGAACTACTTCACCTGGGCCATCGTGAAGGCGCACACGAACAACACCAAGGGCGAGGTCCGCCTCCGCTCGAGCGATCCGCGGGCCATGCCCGACGTCAACTTCCACTACTTCGAGGAAGGGAATGATCCGAAACCCAAAGAGGAGGATCTGCAGTCGGTCGTCCAGGGCGTCCTCTTCGCGCGGCAGATGAACGACGGGAACGCCAGGATCAGCGAGGAAATCGTGCCCGGCAAGGAGGTTCACTCACCCGAGCAGGTCGCGCAATGGATCAAGGACAACGCCTGGGGCCACCACGCCTCGTGCAGTTGCAAGATGGGAGTCCCCGAGGATCCGATGGCCGTCGTCGACAGCCGTTTCCGCGTGATCGGGACGAAAGGCCTGCGCATCGTCGATGCCTCCGTCTTCCCGAAGATCCCCGGTTTCTTCATCGTCACCCCGATCTACATGATCAGCGAGAAGGCGAGCGAGGTGATTGTTGCAGACGCGGTCGCGGGGTAGCGGGGTAGCGGGGTAGCGAGGTATCGCGGCTTATGGGTGAGGGTTGCAAGTTGCTAGGTTGCAGGGTTGCTCGGTTTCGAGTGACCGCAACCGCGAGACCCCGTAACCGCGAGACCGCCGAGACCCAGCAACCCAGCAACCAACCACCCCCTCCCGCCCACCACTCGTGTAACATAACGCCGTCACTCATCTCATTCCGGCAAGGAGGAGACACATGCCCCCCTACGACGTCAATCAACTTCTCAAGATGTCCGCGGCCGATCTCGATGCGCTTTTTGCCAAGAGTCCTCCGGGGCCGATTCCGAACGGGCCGGCGAACGGAACTGCCATCGTCGCGCCGGGAACAGCGATCTCGAAAGAGATCGCCTGGGTGGCCAACCACTTCGCCTGGCAGGGAAAGACGTTCGATGGACCGCACGGCACGCTGCGTAATCGCATCACCTCGTTCGGTTTCGATGAGATCGTCGCCGAGGTTTATGTGGGCAACAGCCTCGCCGACGACAAGCCCTGCATCGTCCTCGACTACTCGAAAACGTCGATCGTGGCGGAACGCGTGCGCGACGAGATTCGTCTGATCGCGGACAACACTTACCTGGGCAAGGTGTACTGGGACAACAAGCCGACCATCCACTTCGCTCTGCAATTCGGAGGGTAAGCGATGGAAGACGTCTGGCGCAGGCGTTACTGGATTCTTCTCGCGATCGCGATCGGCATCCCGCTGGTGATCGCGATCTGGGCTGCATTGCGTTTTCTGCCCGATCGGCCGGTGACCTACGCCAACATCGAGGACCACTTCAAATACGGCTCGACAGGCGGATACAAATCGTCCGGGTTTCCCTATTGGATCTTCAGGGTCCTGCCGGTCGTCTTCAGGGATCGTCTGCCGAAAGGGAAGATCTACCACGTTGGGAAGGAGTACGAGGTCTTCGGTCTCTACTACGAAGACGGAAAAGACCTCCCGGTCGGCTTCCAGAAGGGCCACAACATGGGGATCGATCGCGTGTTCGTCAACTGCGCGGTCTGTCATCACAGCACGGTTCGCGACACCCCGACCAGTCCACGGCGGCTATACCTCGGTATGCCGGCGGCGCGGTTCGAGATCGGGGCGTTCTATCAGTTCCTCTTCGACATCGGCGTGGACGAACGGTTCACCGCGAACGGCATCATCCCTGAGATCGAGCGCCAGGCCGGCCCTCTCAGCTTTGTCGATCGCAACCTCGTCTATCCGATTGCCATCGCCTTGATGCAGCAGCGGCTGATCTGGCTGCGGGAACGGTTCTCTCCCATGCACCCGGAAACGTTTGGGCCGGGACGCGTTGACACGTTCGATCCAGCGAAGGCGCAATACAACTTCCGCTTGGAGAAGCTACCGGACAGCGAGAAGCACGGCTCCGCCGATTTCCCCTCGATCTGGAACCAGCGGAAGAAGACGGGAATGCAGCTTCACTGGGACGGTAACAACGATTCCGTCAACGAGCGGAACAAGAACGCCGCATTCGGTACCGGCACGATTCCAACGACGGTCGATCTGGCCTCGCTCGACCGCATCCAGAACTGGCTGTTGGATCTGAAGCCGCCAGCGTTTCCGTACCCGATCAATCAGTCGCTCGTCGCAGAGGGACGCACCATCTACATGAAGGAGTGCGCGCACTGCCACGGCGCGACCGGTGAAGACTTTACGGGCGCGGACGTGGGAAAGGTCCTGCCCATCGAGTACATCAAGACCGATCCATACCGTCTTTACTCATTCACCTACGACGTCGCCCTGAACCTCGGGACACCCTACGCGGGCGAACCGTATCGCTTCAAGCATTTCAAGAAGACCTACGGCTACGCCAATCTGCCGCTCGACGGACTCTGGCTTCGCGCGCCGTATCTGCACAACGGCTCGGTGCCGACGCTGCGCGACCTCCTCGATCCGCCCGCATCGAGGCCGAAGTCGTTCTATCGCGGCTACGACGTCTACGACCCGGAGAAGGTCGGCTTCAAGACCGATGTACCCGAAGAGAACGGGTGGCAGTACTTCCGATTCGACACGCGCGACGACAAGGGCAATTTCATTCCCGGCAATGGCAACTACGGCCACGAGTACGGCACGACCCTCAGCGCCGACCAGAAGAAACAGCTCGTCGAGTATCTGAAGACGTTCTGAGCAGGAGCAACGATGACATCCTCGAGAAAGCAAACGCTCACGACGATCCTCATCGTGCTGGCCGTCATCGCAGGGTTAGGCGCGTGGTTCGCCTGGTACGAGTTCTTCCGCGAAGTACCCGAGGCCGAGTGGCAGCCGGAAAACGGTCACACCGCGGAGGATATCCGCTTCATGTACGGCTCGATCGGCGGCGAGCACGACGCCGGCATCCCGTACTGGATCGTCTACGTTCTGCCGCGCATCTTTCCCGATAAGCTTCCCGCGTCCGGCGGCTACGCCTCGTTTGGAATCGCATGGGACCAGGGAAAGGATCTGCCGATCGGGTTCACCACCAAGGTGATCGGCTTCAAACGTGTGGCGCAGAACTGCGCAGTTTGTCACACGGCCAGCTATCGCACCAAGCCCAACGAGATTCCGACTTTTGTCCCCACAGGACCGGCTCACACGTTCAATCTGGAGGCCTTCTTCCGCTTCCTCGTCGATTGCGCCAAAGACCCGCGCTTCAACGCCGACACGTTGATGGCTGAGATCAATCAGTCGAAGCCGAGAGACTTCACGTTCGTCGACGGCCTGATCTATCGCTACATCCTGATCCCGGTCACGAAGAAGCGCCTGCTCGAGCGCGAGACGCGCTTCGCCTGGATCTACCGGCACCAGCCGCCGGAGCAGTGGCCCGACTGGGGTCGCGGGCGCGATGACGCCATGAACCTGACGAAATACTTCCTGACGACGTCGCCGATGGACGACACGCTCGGCCCGACCGACATGCCGTCGGTCTGGAATCTGAAAAAGTACAAGAGCAACCCGGGAACACAGATGAATTTCGCCGGCGACAGTTGGAACGCGCGCTCGGTGATCATCGACTCGGCCCTCGGCCTTCTCGGAGCGGCGCCTCCGAGCAACCACATCTTCCTCAATCAGATCGACTGGCTCGAGAACTATCTGAGCAACTACCCGGCGCCGAAGTTCCCATTCCCGATCGATCAGACGAAGGCGGCCGCCGGTCAAGTGGTCTTCAACGAGCATTGCGCTCGCTGCCACGCCAGTACCCGAACGGGAACCGTCATGCCGCTTACCGAGGTCGATGAGGTGACGCACAAGACCCTCGGCACCGATCCTGAGCGCATCCGCAGTTGGAACAAAGATGCAGCCATCCGCGCAAACAACGCTGTGAAGAGCTTTGGCATCGACCGAAAGGGCCTGGTCGAGGCTGACCCAACCGGCTACATCCGCGCCTTCCTCGACGGCATCTGGCTCCGCGCGCCGTACCTGCACAACGGGTCCGTGCCAACGTTGCGCGATCTTCTTAACCCTGTCTCCGCTCGTCCGATGGTTTTCTATCGTGGATATGACGTCTACGATCCTGGCGACGTCGGCTTCGTCTCTCAGAAGGTACAGGCTGATCGTCTGAAGTTCTCGTGGGACGACGTCCTGCGTGTGGCCACGAAGTACGAAGTCTGCGTCACCACGAAGGACGACGTCTGCGTGCGCATAAACGGAAAGGAAATCTCCGTGCGCTCGAACGGAAACGCGGGACACGAATTCGGCACCGACCTCCCGCCGGACAAGAAGGAAGCGCTGCTCGAGTATTTGAAGACGCTTTGACATGTTCCCGATTCTTGTACTCGCCTCAATCGTCATTGCCATCCTCGTGGTGAAGCGGCTGCTGTGGCGCGAGTACGAGCCGGAGATTCCTGGCGCCATTCGTGGCCTGAAGCGCATCGACTGGACGGCTGATGCGATCCGGTTCTTTGCGTGGCTTTCCGGCATCGCCCTCGTGTTGGCGGCGGTCTATGCCGTCCGATCGATGCCCGTGGGTAGCTGGCTGGCGGTGGCGATCGGCTTCGGAGCGGGCATCGCGCTGCTTCTCGTCAGCGCGTCGATCGCCTCGCGTTACGGTGTGACGGCAGACGCTATCGATGGTGCCGGCATCGGCATCCTCTACGTGACGTGCTACGCGATGCATGCGCGCTGGAATCTCGTGCCGCTTGCTGTGGCGCTGGTGGCCATGCTGCTCGTGACGGGGGTGGCGGCCTTTCTTTCGATCCGGCGCCAGTCATTCATCATCGCCATCCTCGGGCTGATCGGCGGCTTCGCCGCGCCCGCGCTGCTGTCCTTCAGCGGCCAGCCCGTGGACCTGGTCGCTTATCTCCTCATCCTGAATGGAGGGATGTCGTGGATCGCGTACCGAATGCGCTGGCCGCTGCTGATCGCCTTGAGCGTGGCCGGCACCACTATCTACGAATGGACGTGGGTGATCCAGTCGCTGACTGACTCGCAGCTCTGGCTGGCGGCCGTGATCTTCGCCGCGTTCGCTATCGTCGCGGCGGCTCCGTTTTGTTACCGGCCTTGGAACGATTATCCGCCGCGTTTTCGCCAGATCGCCGCTGTGGCGGTGCTTCTGCCGCTCCTGTTCGCGTTCTACATGGCCGCGAACACGAACTTCGGCGAGCAATACAACGTCCTCTTCGGATTCCTGCTGGTGATTGCAGCCAGCCTCCTGATCACCGTGTGGCGCGGCGGTCCGGCGTGGCTGCACATCACCGGCGGCATCGCCACGCTGCTGACGTTCTTCCTCTGGTTCTGGCAGTGGGGGAGGGAATCGTACGGTCCGGATGCGTGGCCGCAGCAGCCGGTGCCGAGGCTGGTACTCATGGTGACGGTATGGGTGGCGCTGTTCATCGCGCTCTATCTCGTCAGAGCCAGGTTCATCGCGGCACTGCTCTTTCTGGTGTTCATCGGCCTGGCCATCCGGCAACCCGAGGATTACGTGACGCTCATCGTGGGGATGCTGGTGGTGCTGGCGGCCGCTCTCCCGGTCTTCATCGGGCGAGGGAATCCGATTCTCGGCGCCATCGCGATCGGACTCTGCGCGAAGGCGCTGATGATGCTCAACCCGCTGTCGCCGCTGTACATGACGTACGTCTCCCACACGCTCAATCCTCCGCCGATGCCGTGGATCGTCCTCACCGCGTTCGCCATCCTCTTCGCCGCCCTGTTCGCGCTGGCGTCGATTCTCGACATGCCGATCCTGGCCATCCTCGCGGTTCCGTTCTATGTGTTCATGCTCATCACTGTCTATACGCCGACGGCCGGCGGGCAACTCGCGCTGGCGATCGTGCCGTACGCACTATTCGTCGTTTACGCGCTCTTCCCCGGCTCGCGCGCGAGAGCCACGCTCGCTCCGTACATCGCACTGGTGCTGGCCAGCGTCGTTTTCCTGATCAGCGCGGTGGTGACGGTCCGTAGCATCGGTGGCGTCGCGGGCATCGTGCCGCTCATCGAAGCGATGGTATTGCTGGTGCTCTGGTGGGTGTCTCCCGTCGAGCCGGTCGAGCCGCGCTCCAGCATTCTTCTGACGAGTTTCCTGGCGTTTTTCAACGCTGCGATTCTGCTGCTGTTGCCAGCCGTCTGGATCGCCGTCGCGCTGGCGCTCGAAGCCGTCGCGCTGATCGTGCTCTTCGCGAGATTCGCCTATCGCGGATTCCTGGCCTGGAGCATTGGGCTGATGGCCGTACTGTTCGTTTGGATCACGTTTGACCCGAGTATCTACGCTGCCGTTGCGGCTTATGCCGGCGTGATGCTGTTCGCGGGGCTATTTGTGGTGCCGCTGGAGATGCCGCGACTGCGATTGCTCTTCTCGCTGGCCGGGCTGGTCGAGTCGTGGTACCTGGTCAACATCATCATCGCCAACGTCTATCACTCGACCGGCGTCGCGCTGAATCTCGATTTCATGAATTTCGCCCCGCGCGAAGACGTCACGTTCACGATCGCTTGGGCGCTGATTGCCACCGGCCTGCTGTTCATCGGGCTGCACTGGGATTGGCAAGGCGCGCGCGTCGGCGCGACCGGCCTGCTGATCCTGGCCATCCTCAAGTGCTTCCTGCACGACGTGCTGCGCCGCGGCGATCCGTATCGCGCGGCCTCGCTGGTGGTCGTGGCCGTATCACTGCTCGTCGTCGGCGTGATGTTGCAGCGATACACGAGCCGTAACGCGGCTGCGAGCGTTGCCGCCCCCTAAGTCGCAGGATCCTCTGTAACGAAGGAGAACCTGCCGTCACTACTGAGTTGAGCAGGCGTTGACACCTCTCGGCGAGCAGGATAGAATTCATGAAACAACTAATAAGTGTCCTTAATTCGCCTCGGTGCGACGGCTTTCCGTAGCGCCGCAAGGCGTGACCACGACGATTGGCAGGTGAGGAGTAGCCGATGCGTAAAGCTGGACTCGTGTTCGTTGTCCTTCTGCTGGCGGAACTAGGGCTTGCGAACGGGCAGGAGATTCCGAAGCCGCTCCCCGAGAACGATCCCCACAGAAAGGCTACGGCCGACAACCAGTATCCATCCGCCAGGGTCTGCGGCGAGTGTCACCCCAACCAGTACAAGCAGTGGAGCATCTCGTCCCACGCTTACGCCAACGTTTCTCCGATGTTCAACAAGTTTGAACAGAGGATCAACGACATATCCCGAGGCACCGTCAACTACTTCTGCGTCCGGTGTCACGCCAGCGTCGGTACGGCGCTGGGCGAAGACCGTGCCATTGCCTGGTGGGATCGCAGCGCGGCTGCCAGGGAAGGCATCACCTGCGTCACCTGTCACCGGGTCGGGGAGGCCTACGGCAAGGTCAATGCCGCGCGCCGGATTACGCCGGGTCCAATCCACGAGCCGGTGTTCGGCCCCTTCGACAGCTTGGGTGGTCTCAAGGCCATCACCAACGCCAGGGAGAACGGGATCCTGGTCACGATCGACGAGCCCGACAAGCCCGCCGAAGGCACTAAGAAATGGATCAGGATGCATCAGACAGCCATCCAGTCGGACCTGATCAAGAAGTCGGAGTTTTGCGAGGCCTGCCATCAGGTCGCGGTCTATCCCGGCATTAAGCTCGAAACCGTGTGGGAAGAGTGGCGCGCCTCACCCGCCGCTAAGGAAGGCATCACCTGTCAGGCCTGCCACATGAGCCAAACCCCGGGGCAGAACGCGGGCTACGTAAGAGGGTGGGCGGCCTGCGTCAACGGACCGATTCTCAACGCGGATGGGACGTACACCTGCCCCGACGGAAAGCATTTCAACGACACACGGGAGCTGACCGATCACACGTTTGTCGGTCCCGGCTATCCCATCAGCCACCCCGGTCTCTTCCCTCTGCGTATCGAGGAGTCGCCGTTCACTCCTCAGCAGTGGCTGACGTTCGACTGGCGGGCCAAGTGGGGGAGCGAAGAATTCGAAAAGAATGCTCCTGCAGCCACGTCCTTCCCGCCCGAATGGCAGAACTCCGTCGACCGCAGGAAGGCCTGGGTGATCGTGCAGGAAAATCTCGGCAGATGGAAAGAGCGGGAGCAACAGCGCCTGAAGCTCATGGAGGGCGCTTCCCGCCTCGACGGTCCTTATTTCGACGGCGGCCCCGCCGTCGGCAAGACGTTCTCATTCCATTACATTCTCAAGAACCTGAACCCGGGGCACAACCTCCCCTCCGGCTCTCTGGGAGCGCAGCCTGAGTTGTGGCTGAACGTCGCTCTCATCGATCCCGACGGAAAGAGGATCTGGGAATCCGGCTACGTCGACAAGAATGGCGACGTAGCCGACCTCCAGTCCCAGGAAGTCGGCGATCGAACGCTTGCCCCCGACTACCAGCTCTTCAGCATGCAGAGCAAGTTCCTGACGACCAACCTGAAAGGAACGGATCGGGAGATGTATCTGCCGATCAATCTGGATTTCGACCAGGATCCGTTCATCCGGCCCGGAGGAGCACCGACTTCGATTCTCAATCATCCTCCTAATGCGCGCCTGGAGAAGCGCAGTATTCCGCCGCTCGGCCAGCGCACCGCTCACTACAAAGTCCCCGGGGAGTTGCTGACAAAACCGGGCACCTACAAGCTCGCCGCGCGCCTGCGCGGCCGAACCGAGCCGATCTACTTCATGAATTTCGTCTTCTCCACGACGGAGATGAAACGGACCGAGAACAAATGGGTCACGGACACGCATGCCTACGCCGTCGCATTTGACGTCCACTGAGGGGGCGATCGTGAACAGAAAAGTCTGGACTGCGAACCCTTTGCTCCTCGGACTGGTCGTACTTGTCCTCGGCATCCCTTGTACCTTTGCCGCAGACGACAAAACAAGCGACGACCCCTGTACTCCTAAGCCCCTTTACGCCAGCACCGGCCACGACATGTCGCCCGAGGCCAGGCTTCTCCCCGATCCGCCTGACCCGAAATCGTTCAAAAGCGATCCCTGCTACCCCGAGGCCTACGACTCCGCGGCCGAACTGGAGATTTACAGCGGCAGGCATGTGATCGACAGGCCCCGGCCGCCGGTCGAGCTTGGCCGTCGTCTCTACGATCGGGGTGCATACCCACCCAGCCCCACCTGGTTCGGCGCCGAAAATCCGATCGGATTTCACTTCATGTCTTTTGGCGACTTTCGTATCGCCGGTGCCGTCAATGACAACGGTGTTGTTGCTTCCAACGGGAAGACGGAGCAGACGCAAGTCGCCGCCCGTCTCAACCTGGACATGGACGCGCAATTCACCGCCACCGAGCGCATCCACATGTTCGTGCGCCCGATCGATAAGAATGGGTCGTTTACGCGCTACCTGATCGACGGCCAGGTCAAGGACAAGTTCGTCCACGACCTCGACTTCAACATCGACACTCTTTTCTTCGAAGGCGACATGGGCGCGATGCGCCAGGGATGGACCGGCAGCACCAACCCGTATGACCTCCCGTTCGCTGTCGGCAGGGTTCCCATCATTACCCAGAACGGCGTCTGGATCGAGGATGCCTTCGATGGCGCGGCTTTCAGCATCACCGCGAAGAATAGTCCGTCGCTCGACATAAGCAACATGGACTTCACCTTCTTCGCCGGCTTCAATCATGTAGCCACCGCCGCCGATCCCACCGGCAAGGCCAAGCTCTTCGGCATGGCCGGATTCGCCGACCTTCTGAGAGGCTACCTGGAGTACGGCTACGGCTACGTTGCTGCCGATGTCAGCGGCGATAGCTACCACAACGTCACCGTCGCGTTTTCGAAGCGGTACCACGACCACATCGCCAATAGCGTCCGGCTGATCGGCAACTTCGGTCAGAAAGGAGTTGCCGGCGTGAAAACGGCCGACGGGGTGCTGGTGCTGGTGGAAAACTCGTTGGTCCCAACGCGGCACTTTGCGTGGTCGACCGTCACCCCATTGAATTTCGTCCCCTACTTCAATGTCTTCGCCGGCTTCAAGAGCCCCCAGTCGTTGGCGCGCGGGGGCGATGCGGGCGGCGTACTGCGAAACACTGGAATCACGTTCGAGTCCGACGGTCTGACGGGTTATCCGACGCTCGACGCCACCGCACATGACTCCTACGGGGGGGCCTTGGGATTGGAGTATCTGTTCAATCTCGACCGGCAGATCGTCGTCGAAGCCGCAACGGTTCAGCGCAGGGGCAATAACACGCTGGGAGCGGAACACTCGATCGGAGCCCGTTATCAGCATCCGTTCACGCCCAGATGGATCCTGCGCATGGATGCAATGAAGGGATGGCGGCAGGGGCGGAACGACATTTTCGGAGCGCGAGTGGAGCTCCGCTGCAAGTTCTGAGGAGGTTCGCGATGTCCATTTTCCAACTGCACGTCAACGGCCGGGTGCACACGGTCGACATCGACGGCAACATGCCTCTGCTCTGGGCCATTCGAGACGTTCTTGGGCTCAAGGGCACCAAGTTCGGTTGCGGTGTTGCGCAGTGTGGCGCCTGTACGGTCCACCTCGACGGGCGGGCCGTGCGCTCCTGCTCCGTCGACGTCGGCGTGGCCCAGCTCTCCAAGATCACCACGATCGAGGGTCTGTCGTACGACGGCACTCTTCACCCCTGCCAGCAGGCATGGGTCGATCTCGGCGTCCCCCAGTGCGGCTTCTGCCAGCCGGGCCAGATCATGTCCGCTGCGGCGCTCCTCAAGGTTCACCCGCACCCCGACGACACGCAGATCGACGACGCCATGCGCGGCAACATCTGCCGCTGCGGCACCTATCCACGGATACGAGAAGCGATCCACAAGGCGGCGGGGGACGCTACGTCATGAGCGGCATCTTCAGGGTCACCCGCAGGGAGTTCCTTCGCGACCTCGGCGTGGGCAGCGGAGCGCTGGTGCTCGGCTGTTCCATTTTGCCCGAGTCGCTATTCGGCTCGAAGCTGAGCAAGGTGACCGATTTGATTTCCGAGGGTATTCCCCTCGGAGCGTTTGTCGCCATCAAACCGCTGAGCGGCGAGATCATCATCATGGCTCACCGCTCGGAGATGGGCCAGGGCATCCGATCGAGCCTTGCGGCCGTCATGGCCGACGAGCTCGAGGCCGACTGGTCCAAGGTCAGCGTGCAACAGGCTGACGCCGACGGCCCCAGGTACGCGATCGCAAATCCCAATCCAGCCGGTACGCCGAAATTCCTCATCACCGAAGAGGGTGCCCAGTTCGCGGACAGCTCGCGCAGTATGTGCGCCTATTTCATGCCCATGAGGCTATTAGGCGCCGGCGTACGGCTGGTAATGGTCCGCGCCGCGGCCGACAAATGGGGAATCAAAGACCATACCGAACTCGAGGCGCGGCAGCATAAGGTCTACCACAAGCCCACCGGCCGTTCCGTCGAATACCAGCATCTGCTGTTAGAAGCCAGTAAGGTGGCGGTGCCCTCTATCGACGAGGTCACGGCCGCGCTCAAGCAGCGGCCCGAAGATTTTCGTTTCATCGGCAAGACGATGCCGTTTGTCGACGCCCAGAACATGGTCACCGGCAAGGCGGTCTACGGCGCCGACATCGATCTGCCCGGCATGCTGACGGCAATGATTGTGCGCTGCCCGGTCGCCAACGGCGAGGTGAAGAGCTTCGACGACACCGAGGCGCGCAAGGTGCCGGGCGTCGTGAACGTAGTCAAGGTCCGCCTTCCGGGTCTGCTGCCGGCGGGAGGAGTGGGCGCCGGTTTCGCGCCGCACGCCGGCGTCGCCGTCGTGGCGAAGAACACCTGGGCGGCGTTGCAGGGGCGCCGGGCACTCAAGGTCGAGTGGGATCTCAGCTCTCCTGCCGCTGCATTCAACGCAGATTACGATTCGCAGGCCTATCGCCGCGTGCTCGAAGCGTCGACCGCCCAACAGGGGAAGACGCTGCGGAGCAAGGGCGACGTCGACGCGGTATTCGCCGCACCCAAGCCGCCCATCAAGAGGGACTACTACGTCCCCCACCTGGCCCAGACGCCGATGGAGCCCCCCGCTGCTGTCGCCCTCTACGAGAACGGGCGCTGGCAGATCTGGTCCCCAACACAGGGTCCGGAGCTAACGCAGCACTATGTGGGTCTGGCGATGCTGGAGCCTAATCCGCTGAATTGGCTGATATGGCAAGTGACCGAGCCGACCGAAATACTGAAGGATTGCGAAAGACAGGAACAGATCGACTTCAACGAACTACTCGGGAAAACGCTGGGAAAGGACTTACCAGAGCTGATCAAACTTAGGGACGAGCTCAAGAAGAAGATCCGGGACAGCGTCAAGGTCCATGTAACCTTGCTGGGCGGTGGCTTCGGGCGCAAGTCCAAGCCGGACTACGCCATCGAGGCGGCCTTTCTTGCCAGAGAGCACCCCGGCGTGCCCATCCGGGTGCAGTGGACTCGCGAGGACGATATCCAGTTCAGCTTCTTCCACTCGGTCAGCCATCAGCACATGGAGGCGGCCCTCGATGGAGACGGGCATGCTACGGCCTGGCTGCAGCGGAGCGCCTTTCCGTCGTTTTTCGCGACGCTCTTTGCCCCTGCTCCTTCCGTACCCGAAGCGGTCAGGCCGCTTGTCGCGAAAGCGCGTTCGTCGTATCACGGGGGCGGCGAATACCCCTACGGCGCCGGCATCGAGCGGGCTCAGGGCCTGGAGGACATGCCGTTCGACGTGAAGAACCTGCGCATCGAGAACTGTCCGGCCGAGAACCACATCCGCCTCGGCTGGATGCGCTCGGTGTCCAACATCTTCCACGCCTTTTCGATCGGCTCCTTCGCGGACGAGCTGGCCATCGAAGCCGGACGCGACTCCAAGGACAACCTGCTCGATCTGATCGGGAAGGGGCGTCTTCTCGATCTGGAGGCCGAGGGGGCCAAATGCTTCGACAACAACGGCTTCCCCGTGTTGAAGCCTGCGGGGACCCCCCCTGCGGTGGCCCCGTATCCACCCGACACCCGACGGCTGCGCGGCGTGGTGGAGCGGGTAGCGAAGGAGTCTGGCTGGGATGAGAAGGTCAGGAAGTACAAGGGGATGAAGGGGCGCGGCTTGGGCATCGCCGCCCACAGGAGCTTCCTGAGCTATGTGGCCGTCGTGGTCGACGTTTCGCTCAATGACGCCAACGAGCTGACGGTTAACGAGATCTACGGCGCGATCGACTGCGGCGTCGCCGTCAACCCGGACCGGATCCACGCGCAGATGGAAGGGGGCATCAACTATGGCCTGAGCATCGCTTTGCTCGGCGAGATCACGGTCAAGGATGGGGCGGTCCAGCAGCACAACTTTGACGACTACCCCGTTCTACGCATGCACCAGGCGCCGAGGAAGATCTTCTCCTACGTCATCGAGAGCGCGGAAGCGCCGACCGGCGTCGGCGAGCCCCCAACACCAGTGGTTGCCCCCGCTCTGGCCAACGCGATCGTCGCCGCGGGCGGACCTCGAATCCGCGAGATCCCGTTCGGGAAAAAGAGGGAAAAGGGCGGGTGGGTTGTTGTTCTCTAATCCAGCTCAGGCTTTCGGTCGCCCGTAGTTCTCTGAGCTATAAGCCCCCTTGCGGGAGGGGGCGAGCCCGTCAAGGGCAAGCGCGTTGCGCGTCCTCCTCGATCACATCCGCCGCCTTCTCGCTGATCATGTAAATCGGCGTGACGATGAAGAAGCCAGGGATGCGGGGGAAGACGGAGGCATCGACGATGCGCAGGCACTTGGTGCCGATGACGCGGAAACGGCTGTCGACGACGCGTCGCGGTCGTCCTCGCGTCCCATCGGGCAACTGCACGAGGCGTGATGGCCCCATGCGTTGCTGTTGACCCATTCCCGAAGGCGTTCGTCGCCGAACTCAGGTCCCGGGAAGAGCTCCTCTTTACCCGGAACCCCTGACGGCGAGATTCGCCGCCAGGGGTCCGCCGCCGGCTCCTGAGCCGGCGACGATGTAATCGTACGATTCAGCCGGCCTTTCGATGGCGTTGTCCTCAGAACGTCTTCAGCAGCTCGATCAATGCTCGCTTGTCCGCCAGGGGAAGCGTCTTGCCGAACTCGTGGCCCTTGTCCTCGATGAAGTCGGGGCACTTGTTCAGGGCCAGCATTGCCGGCACGACGTTTTGCTTCATCAGATTCAGGGCCGCGGCGTCGTCAAGATGGTCCGCCTTGATCTTGAGCAGCGTATCGATGAGCGCTTTGAACAACGTGACGCGCTTCTTCGCGAGATCCAGGCCCGGATCGAGGTTGATGTTGGAGAGGAGGTTGATCGGCGTGCCTTTCGGGATGGGACCGAGCACGAGGGCGTCCTTCTCTTTGTCGATGATCTCCGGGTGCGCCAGCGCCGCCAGCTTGATCACGTCCTGAACGGGCTTTTCCAGATAGCTGAGCGGGATGTTGATCGCGCTGCGCTGTGACGTCGTCCAGATCAGTTTTCCGCGCGGTTGGATCCAAAGCATCTTCTCGATGCCGTCCTGGAAGGCCTTCATGCGCGCGGGGACGCTCACGTCGCCCGGCGTCAGCGCCATCGGATCGGCTCCGACCGTGTTGTTGTGCAGGTACGGCGCGCTCGACCAGAGGCTGATCAGCGACGGCGGACGATAGTAGCCCGGACCCTGCGACTCGCCCTGAAGCGGGATGCTCACCTGGCTCTTGCCGGTCGCAGCGTACGGGTTGTCGACCTCGAACGTGCCGATCGGCGGCAGGTTCTTGTAGGTCTCGGAGGAGAAGTTGTCCCAGATGTGATCGCGCGTGGCGTTCGTGCCCGCGGCGCGCGTGGAGTTGGTGCCGATTTGCGTGACGGGATGGCGCCGCTCGTCGCTGAGGAAGTTGTCCGTGAAGAAGTCGGGCTTCATCACCTCGGTGCGGAACCAGTTCCTTGCATCCTCGGTGATCGAACCGTCCGGAGCGAACGGATCGGCCGCCGGCTGCCTGCTCGAGTGGCACGCCGCGCAGTTCTCGGCGAAGACGATCTTGCCCCGATCGAGCACCTTCTGATCTTTCGTGATGAGATCCTTGCCTCCCGGCGCGTCCTGCAAAAGCAGCGGCTTCGCGTACTTGATGAAGTAGACCGCCAGCGCGTGCGAGCGGTCCTCGCTCCAGTTCCAGGAGGGAGAGTTCATCTGCATCTCCCTGACCGTCACCGGAGACTGCGAGGCCAGCTTGGGGTTACCCGGGAGCGGACCGCCGATCAACGGCCGGAAGTGCTTCTGCCAATCCGGCCAGGCGTGTCCGATATTCACGTAGACGCGGCTGAGAGCGCCCTCGAATCCGACGGAATCGTCTCCCTGCTTGAGCACGCGCGGGATCTTCTGGCCCTTGTCGAGAGTGAGCCACTTCAGATCGAGCGCGCCGCCGGTCAGCCGCTCCACCATCGGATCGTACTTACCGGAATCCTTGGTCACGCCGGCCGCGGCGCGACTGAGGCGCTGGGTCACGTTGAAGACGCCGTTCATCGTGCCGGGGTTGTTCAGGTAGTCGGTGGCAATGAACGACGTGTCGAGCGAGCCCGACGGGCTGGAGTGGATGAGCTGCCAGATGAAGCTCGTTTCGTCCGCGTCCGCGACCTTCACGGCCTCTCCGTTGACGCCGCCGGTCACGAGACGGGGCACGAAGAACTCGCCCACGTTGAAGTATTGAGCGCCGACGTAGTCGTTGAGGTTCTCCCACTTCGGGTTCACCACGTCGGCAGGAGGGCGGACCGGATCGAAGCTGACGTGGCAGAGCGCGCAGGCCATGCCCACGATGTATGGGCGAACCAGATTCGGGTTGTTGTAGTAGTCGGCCTTCTCGTAGAAGTCGTGATTCAGGCCGTCGGGGCCGATGTGTTTCGCCCACTCGGCCTTCGCGGCGGCATCGAACTTGGGATTGTCGGAGATGCGCAGCCCGACCACACCGGAGGATCGGCCGTAGGTGGCGTAGTCGACCTGGTCGTCGATCTTGCCGGCCGGATCGCTCGGATTCGGGACGTCGATGAAGAGACCATACTGGTCGGGCTTCGTCGCCTGCATGAAGCCCGGCTGATTGATGATGCCGATCTTCTGGAACCGCGTCGGCCGGCGGCGCGAATCGATGGTCTTGAGCAGATCGGCCGTGCCGAAGCCATGTTGCGCCAGGTAGTCCCACATCAAACCGCTGTCACCCACCCAGAGGTTCCAGACGATGCGACCGCGTAGCGCTTCCTTTTCATCCGGCTTGCTCGGGTCCAGCGTGAAGCCGTCCATGCCGGGAAAGACGTCGACCGCGGTCTCTTTCCAGTTCGAGGGTATCGGCGCATAGCGTGGAGCGCCGGGAGCGGGCTGCGGATTGACCGGCTCTTTCTCGCACGAGATGATGACTACGACAAGGAGCGCCGAGATGACGCCGACGAGGAATCCGAGACGTACTCTGGACATTTGGTTCTCCTTCCCCCGCGCACGCCCGCGGACGTGCCACGGATTGGACTGATCTGTCTACTTCAGGAGTGCTCTCCGGCAGTTTTTCCCTACCCGTGCCTTAAAAAATCTTCCACCCGTTCCGCGCTCCTTCTTCCAGGGCGGCTTGACGAGAAGTCGCGCGGAGACGGGCCTGCTTAAGTGGTGCGTTGAGAGCCCAAAACGTTACACCGCGCTCATACTCTCGCCATCGCCATGTGCCCCATACCGCCGATCTTCAAGCCATCTTTACGGTCGCTGAAGTAGCGGGCATTCAGCGCGTCGCCGTCGAAATCCTCGGCCGAGGTGAAGCCGAGACGGTGAAGATCGGCCATCAGTGCGCTTGGGTCGAAGAACGTCTTCCAGGGCTCACCGATCGACGCCACTCGCTTGGCCATGCGGCGGTAGATCATCCGGCCCATCCAGCTCAGCGTCTCGGGCGGCACGGCGTAGTCGAAAACGACTGCCGTTTTTGGTGGTAATGCCGCGATGTAGCTGAACGTGGCGTCGATCTCCGGCCGCTCCAGATACGGCACCACGCCGAGCCAGGAGAAGAATGCCGGCGCCGAGGAGTCGAAGCCGGCGGCGTGAAGAGCGTCGGCGAGTGCCGTGGTGGTGAAATCGATCGAGACGAAGGTCAGCGACGGCGGGATGTCGATGCCGCCGTCGGCAAGCCTGCGTCGCTTGATGGCCTGCGTGGCGGGATGGTCGACCTCGAAGACGCGCAATTCCGCAAAGGGATTGCGATAGGCGAAGGTGTCGAAGCCAGCGCCGAGGACGACGTATTGCCTGACGCCGCCCGCGACCGCCGCGGCCAGCGCATCCTCGGCGAAACGGCTGCGCATGACGAAGAAGGCGCGCAGGTAGGGTCCGGCCAGTGATGTCTCACGGGTGGGCGGATGTTCGCGGAGCGCCCGCGCCACCTCGGGGTCGATCACCCGCAGCGCCAGCGGATCATCGAACACGAGCGGCCGGTCCCGGACCTGATGCGCGGCCCGGCGTTGGGCGACGCGTTCCGCGGTCCGGCTGCCTTCCCCTTCCTGCATTGGATCAGAGTGTAGCGCCAGCTATGTCGCTTTCGGCGGCGGTTGCCGCCGAGCCACCGCCACCTCGCGGATCATCTCCCCCGCGTCGGCCCCGAGAACTTCCGCCACCTCGAGGATGGTTGCCAGACTGGGCACGTTCCCGCCCGCCTCGACCACCCCGAGGTAATGGTGATTCATCCCGGCGCGCTGGGCGAGCTTCGCGAGCGTCCACCCCCGTGCCAGCCGCTCCCGGCGAAGAACGGCTCCGAACAGCACGGCATCAGGATTGATCTGTTTCGGAAGCGTCATATCCGTAACATACATCCATGGATGCCCATCAAGTGACGGTTTTGGCCTTTGTCAGCGCCACCGATGATTTGGGTTAGGTTTTTTCCGACCCTCAAACATCCATGGATGTCTTGCTAAACAGAAAATGCGTCTTCAAGACATCCATGGATGTATACGACTCAGGATTTTTGTTTTGGCAAATCTCTCTGGACGCGTCGAGGTGGCCTTTTTTGTTCCTGAAGACATCCATGGATGTCTTCAGGAGTTGCAACGCCCATTCACGTGCATCCCTGAATCTACCGTCAACCAACCGCGCGTTTTCGCTGGATTCCAGCGATTCACGGCATCCCTTGCGAAGCCGTCACCGCCGACGTTTCTACTGCCGGACGACGGCGAAAATTATACCACCGCGAAGAAGTTGTACCATCGCCCGTCCGTTCCGAAACCAAGCAGGAGAGCACGATGAAACGAACCCTCGTCGCGTTGTTGTTCGTCGCCGCGGCGGCGCAGGCCCAGCACTGGCAACCGTCCGACCGGCTGCGTATCGCCAATCTCAACGACCCGCAGATCTCGCCCGACGGCAAGTCGATCGCGGTCGTCATCAGCAGGGCGAACGTGAAAGAGAACCGATATGACGGCGATCTACTCATGATCGATGTCGCCACCGGTGATCAGCGTCAGCTCACCTACGACCGCCGAGGCGTAGCCGCTCCGCGCTGGTCGCCTGACGGATCGCAGCTCGCTTTCCTTGCCAACGCATCGAGCGACAGAGAAGCCAGGCGGCAGATCTGGATCCTGCCGACGCGCGGCGGCGAAGCGCGGCGAATCACCGAGGCCGCGCGCGGCGTGCAGCAATACGCATGGAGTCCCGACGGGTCGCAGCTCGCCTTCGTCACGTCCGACGATCCGGTACCGAACGAGGAGAAAGGCAACCGCGCTTTCGAAATCGGTGACGACGACTTCCTCACCACCACCGCACCGACGCCGTCGCACATCTGGCTCATAAACGCCTCCGGCGATAAACCGCACCGCCTGACCAGCGGCTCCTGGAGTCTGCCGGTCGCCCATCCGCCCGGCCCGGCGCCGTCGCCGCTGGCGTGGTCGCCCGACGGAAAGACCATCGCCATCACACGGCGCGACACGCCGCACGGCGGAACACCGAACAGCAATCGCGTGGCCCTGGTCGACGTCGCCTCGGGTACCGTGCATCGCTTGACCGCGCGCGATCTCGATGAAACCCAGCCGGTCTTCACGCCGGACGGCACACACATCGCCTACTGGCATGCGCGCGGCAGCGAGCCGGGGAATGAGAACTCGATCTGGCTGGCACCGGTCAGCGGCGGCACCGGCGTCGAGGTGACGAAGGGTCTCGACCGCAACGTCTATCGCACGGTCTGGCTGCCGGACGGCAAGTCGTTCATCACCGGCGGCCACGATGCCACCTCCACCGCTCTCTGGCATCAGCCTCTCGATGGTCCGGCCCGGCGTCTCAACCTCGGCGAGGTTGAGCCCTTCTTCAGCTACTGGATCGACGTTTCCGTAGCGAAGAACGGAACGATGGCCTTTACGGGATCAACGCCGTCGCATCCGCGCGAGCTCTACGTCCTGTCGTCGCTCGATGCCGCGCCGCGTCAGCTCACGCACGTCAACGACTCGGTGATGGCTTCGATGCAGATCGGCCGTACGGAGCCGGTTACCTGGAAGTTCGAGGGTTTCGATGAAGACGGCGTGGTGACCTATCCGCCCGACTTCGACGCTTCAAAGAAGTATCCGCTTGTGCTCTACATCCACGGCGGTCCGCGCTCGGCGTCGACCGTGTCGTTCGCCACGATTCCGCAGTCGCTGGCCGCGAAAGGCTGGGTCGTTTTCCAGCCGAACTACCGCGGCAGCGACAACCTCGGCAACGCCTACACCCGCGCCATTCGCGACGACGCGGGTGCCGGTCCGGGCCGCGATGTCATCGCCGGTGTTGAAGTGCTGAAGACGCGCGGCTTCGTCGACGAGAACCGCATCGCCGTCGGCGGCTGGTCGTACGGCGGCTACATGACCTCGTGGATGATCGGCCACTACCCGATCTTCAAAGCCGCCGTCTCCGGCGCGGCCGTGAACAATCTCCTCGACGAGTACGTCCTTTCCGACAGCAGCCTCGGGCGCCGCCTGACCTGGGGCTCACCCTTCACCGGCGACAACATGAAGAAGTACGTCGAGCAGTCGCCCATCACGTACGCCGCGAACATCAAAACGCCGACGCTGATCATGAGCGACACCGGCGACGTCCGCGTTCCCATCAGCCAGTCGTACCAGATGTACTACGCGCTGAAGGACAACAACGTGCCCGTCAAGTTCATCGCCTTCCCCGTCAGCGGCCACTCGCCGGACGACCCGATCCACGCCACCGAGATCGAGCGGCAGTACGTCAGCTGGTTCGCGCAGTATTTGAAGTAAACAACGCATGCGCCCACAATGGCGTGCGGACAAACATGGCTACCCTGGACCGAATCACCGTTGAGCCGGGAAAGATGAACGGACAGCCGTGCATCCGCGGCATGAGGATCACGGTCAAGCGCGTGGTTCTCGCCGTAGCGACCTACGGCATGGGCGAAGAGCTGAGGCGCGCGTATCCTGACCTTGAGGATGAGGATATCCGGCAGGCTCTCGAGTACGCGGTGGGATGAACAACGGTCGGAACGCTACCGTCCCGCCGCCAATCTTGCCGCGTCAGCGGCAACGAGACGGTAGCCAGGGGTGCGAGCGCTTTTTGCGAGCACCCCTGGTAAGAGATGTCGTGGTTGGTGCCGCGTCAGCGGCACTGGAGTAATCGTGGACGCCATCCAGTGCCGCTGACGCGGCACGGATTCAAGAGACATCACAACCAGGGGTTGCTCGCAAAAAGCGCTCGCACCCCTGGCTACCATCTTGAGCCGCTATCGCGGCGTCGTAAACGTCCAATCCCCCGATCACGAAGTGTCCCCGCGCCGAGCGCGAGGCTAAATTGTGAAGCGCGCCTTCGCGCGCGAGACTCGTACCGCCACCGAGGGCCGTGGCGCCGAGACGGCGCCCTGCCGGCAAGGACCCTTCGCTTTCGCTCAGGGCAGGCGCCAGCGCTCCGTCGCACCGCTACCTGAAATAATTGCTCCCGCCCACCCCTTTGCGTATCATCGCCGGCCCGGTGTATCCGCGGCCGGACATCTTTTGACAATCTGGGCAGCTCCTTGAGCCATCGCTGCAGGCGAGGCTCCGCTAGGCCAGAAGGAGGATTTTATGAGGACTTATGAAGTCCTGTTCATCCTTTCTCCTCAAGTACCGGAGGAAGAGGCGACGTCGCTCTCGACAGAGTTCAAGCGTATCGCCGAGGAGACAGGCGCGAAGCTCACGCACGAAGAAGTGTGGGGCCGCCGCCGTCTCGCGTATCCCATCCACAAGTTCAACGAAGGCAACTACCACCTCTTCGTGTTCGAGACCGAGGCAGGGCTCAATGAGCTCGACCGCCGGATGAAAAACTCGGACCGGATCCTGCGGCACATGATCGTGCGCACGGATCTCGACCACAAACGCGCCGAGAAGCTGGCCAAGCGCAATCCGAAGAAGGAACGCATGCGGCCGGCCCCGTCGTTCGCGGCCAGCCCGGGAGCCGCGCCAGGCGCAGTTCCTGCCGAGGTCCCTGCAGCGCCCGCGGCCGACGAAGCGGCGCCGGCGCCGGTTGAATAAGAGGAGAGGAGACGAACATGGCAACTGAAATGAGACGACCTGGTGGTGGTATGGGTGGCGGCGGCCGCGATTCCGGCCGCGGCGGCCCCAGCTCCGGCGGACCGGGCGGACAGCAGGGCAAGAAGAAGTTCTTCTTTCGCCGCAAGCGCGTCTGCAAGTTCTGCGTGGAGAAGCTCGAGTACATCGATTACAAAGACATCAAGACGCTGCAGCAGTTCATCCCGGAGCGGGGGAAGATCCTTCCGCGCCGTATCTCCGGAACGTGCGCGCTGCACCAGCGCAAGCTCCAGAACGCCATCAAGCGCGCGCGCATCGCGGCCATGCTGCCGTTCGCGACCGACTGACACGGTTAACGCACGATGAGCGAGACGTCTTTGCAGCAGGACCAGCCGGTGGCGATACCGGCGCGGTCGTTCGGGAAGCAGGTCCGCAGCATGGCCGGCTACACGATCGTCACCGCGTTGATGTTCCTTTCGCCGCTGCTCGTCTTCATACCGGCAGCGCTGCTCCATTGCGGGGTCCGCAACGGACGGCGCGCGGCGTGGCTGCTGCTCGTCCTCTCCGCATTCGTGGCGGCGTTGATCATCTATCCGTCCGCCGTGGCGGCAACGCCCGCCGAGGCGTCGATGATCTACGGCTTTCTGCTGGGGCTCTTCCTGGCCATCGCCGTACCGGCGCTGGCCGTGCTGCCGATGGTGGAGCGCGGCGAGAAGTTCGGGCGTGTGCTGATGTACGCGCTCGTGCTCAGCGTGGTCGGGCTCGTGGTCACGGAACTGACGATGCGGATGGCCAATGGATTCTCGCCATACGCCGCGCAGGTCGCCGAGATGCACGAGGCCAGCGCAAAGGTCATGGTCCAGTATCAGAAGGCAGGCGTTCCGCCGGACGGCATCGCCACTCTGCGGAAATTCATGGATGTCGTCTACTACTGCCTGCCGGCCTGTTTGGTCATCCAGGTGACGATCGCGTTTGTTTTCAGCCTGGTCCTCCTCGGGCGGCTCTGGGCCTGGCGCGACGTCGTCCGGCGCGTTCCGCCGGCGGCGACCCCGTATCGTTTTCGCAATCTCTCACTCCCCGAATGGCTTCTCTTCGCGTTCGTCATCGGCGGTCTCTCGCCGCTGGCCAGCGGGATGGTGCAACAAGCAGGGCTGAACATTCTGGCCGTGGTCACGTTTCTCTACTTCCTGCAGGGGCTGGCGATCTTCCGATCGTTCGTCGCGGCCACGACAACCGGAGCGGCGGGATCGCTCTTCGCCTGGTCGATTCTCATCGTCCTGATGGCGATGATCGTCGGCTTCTTCCTGCTTTGCATCGCGGGGCTATTCGACTCGTTTTTCGATTTCCGACATTTCAATCGAAAGGATCACTCTGATGAAAGTCATTCTCATTGACGAAATCCGCGGGCTTGGCAGCCGCGGCGACGTCGTGACGGTTAAGGACGGGTACGCACGCAATTTCCTGCTCCCGAAGCAGCTCGCGCGCGAAGCAACGCCCGGCAACCTGAAGTCGATCGAGCAGGAGCGCAAGAAGTGGGCGCTGCTCGCCGACAAGGAAAAGATCGTGGCGCAGAAGGCAGCCGAGAGCGTGAAGGGGATGAAGATCGTCGTCCGCAAGCGCGTCGGCGATCACGGCAACCTCTTCGGCTCGGTGACCACCAACGACATCGCCGATGCGCTGACCGCGAAGGGCATCGAGATCGACAAGCGCCGCATCGAGCTGGCGCACCCGATCAAGAGCATCGGCACGCACGACGTCGAGGTGCGACTGCACCGCGAAGTGGCCGCGCACATCCAGGTCGAAGTCGTCCCCGAGGGGAAGGAATCGATCATCGAGGATGAGCCGGCGCCGAAGGCGGCAGCGGCTCCGGCGGCAGAAGCGGAAGCGTAGTTGATGGAGCGCCGGCGGCCTCGCCGGCTGGACCGCCGCCGGCTCGGCGGCGGTTATTCACAGTCGCCAGCGAGCCGCTGGCGATCCAGCCGGCGAGCCGCCGGCGCTCCACCGTAGCTGCTGGTATCCTCCGCACCAATGAGCGACGACCGTTTCGTCGATGCTCCGCCGTCGGGGGCCGACGGGTGGCGCGAGGTCTGGGAGCACGACCGGCGGTTCCGTCCGCGGCCGTCGCGCTTCGATTTCCTCCTGCGGTTCTTCAAACGTCTCGTCAACCGATCGGTCGAGGCGGAGGAGGAACGGCAGCGAAATTTCAATGTTGCGATGCTCGATCTGGTCCGCGATCTGCGGGCCGACCTCGGCCGTGCCCGCGACGACCTGAAGCGTGACATCGAGACCGTGCAGCGCGATGTCCGCGCCGCCGACGAGTCACTCGCCGCCGAGTTGAAGAAGATCCATGAGCTGATCCCGGTCGCAGCCCGGCGCAACGATTCGTTGATCGCCGCGCTGGATCAGAAGATCGAGACGGTCGCTGTTCGCGTGCGCGATGTGACGAACCCGCTGATCGCATCCACATCGACGACGTCGCAGGACTTCCTCTACCGCCGGATCGAGGATGGGCTGCGCGGTCCTGTTGACGTCGCTGATTACGTCGCACTTGCCCGCGACCAGCAGCCGGTCATCGACGTCGGTTGTGGCCGCGGCGAATTTCTGATCGCCTGCCGCGACGCTGGTATCGCTGCACGCGGCTTCGATACGAATGAGCGCTCGGTGGCCGATCTTGTCGCGCGCGGCATCGAGGCCGCGGTGGCAGGCGTGCCGGGGTGCTTCGCAAATCTCGCCGATGAATCGATCGGCACCATCGTGGCCATGCACGTCGTCGAGCATCTTCCGGTCGAAGCGCTCTTCGCGCTCTTCGCCGAGGCCGAACGTGTGCTGCGCAGCGGCGGCCTGCTCATCATCGAGACCCCCAACGCCGAGTCCCTCGCTGTCAGCGCTTCCGACTTCTGGCGCGACCCGACGCATCTCGCCCCGAGGCATCCTGCCGCGCTGACGATCCTCGGGCGCGAGCACGGGTTTACGATCGACGACATCCGCGCCATCCATCCCTTCCCCGAGGCGAATCACTTCGTGGCCACGAGCGAGGAGATGCGCGGGCTGGTCGATGCGCTCAACGAGCGGGTGTTCGGCGGGCAGGATTTGCGGCTGGTTTTGCGGCGAGGGTAGCAGGGAGCGCTGCCGTCCCGGCGGCTGGCTCGGCGGCGTCCCGCCGCCGACCCGGCAAGACTCCAAACATTCTCTCGTGACCCTCGGCGGCGAGACGCCGCCGCGCCAGCCGGCGGGACGCCAGCGCTCCTTCGCGCGCGGCTTTTGTTTCTCTCAGAAAGTGTCGAGCCATGCCTCGATCGCGGCGATGGCGCGATCGTTCCGGAAGTTGTACCAGGCGCGCTCGATCGTGCGGTCCGAAGCCAGCGCGCGCCGGAATGCGGCGGCGTCTGTGCAGCGGGCGAGCGCATCGCGCGCGGGTGAAGGATCGAGCGAGGCGATGAACGCTCGCCGGTCCTCAACCTCTGTTTTCTCGCCGCGCGCAGGCACGCGCCGGTAGCGCGGCTCGCAGAACTCCGGGCGTGCGTTCATCTCGGCCACCCGCAGATCGACGATGTCGCCGTCCTCGGTGTCGAGAAAGTGCGCGAGCTGGCCCGAGTCGTCGAGATACGCAATCGTCAGCCCCTCGGTGTCGATCGCGAACGTGCGTGCTTTCACCGGCGCGGTCGTCGCAACGCTCGGTGCTGACGCGCCCCACGCCGCGTTGCGCGTCAGGAACTCCTTCTCGCGTTCCTCGCGCCGCCGCTTCCAGCCACGGAAGACGAGTCGGATCTTCTGCATGAGAGTGGGCATGGTCCGGATGATATCTTCCAATGCTATGAGCCAGGAGCGGCTCGAAGCGAGTCTCGACATCGACAGGCGATCGGCGCGCGAGATCGTGCGGATCATTCAGGAGCAGGACGCCCTCGTGGCCGCGGCCGTGGCCGCCGAGGCGGACCGCATCGCCCACGCCATCGACCAGATCGCCGATCGCCTCTCCCATGGCGGACGGCTCTTCTACGCCGGCGCGGGCACGAGCGGCCGCATCGCCATGCTCGATGCCTCGGAACTGCCGCCGACCTACGGCATCGATCCGTCGCTTGTCCGCGTGCTCATGGCCGGCGGCGATCGCGCCTTTTTTCAGGCCGTGGAAGGAGCCGAAGATGACGAAGAAGCTGCCATCGCGGCCGTCAACGCCGAGGTGAAGGCGGAAGATGCCGTCGTCGGCGTCGCCGCGTCCGGGACCACGCCGTACACCGTCGCCGCCATCCGACGGGCCAACATGCTCGGCGCGCTCACCGTGGCTGTCACGTCGAATCCGGATTCTCCGCTGGCCAGCGAGGCTGACATCGCCATCGCTCCACAGACGGGCCCCGAGGTCATCATGGGCTCGTCGCGGATGAAGAGCGGCACCGCGCAGAAACTGGTCCTCAACGCGCTCTCCACCGGCGTGATGATCCTCCTCGGCCGTGTCTACTCGAACCTGATGATCGACATGCCGGCCACGAACGAAAAGCTGCGCGGCCGCGCCGTGCGCATGGTCGAGCTCGCGGCAGGCGTCCCGCGTCCGGTGGCCGTGCAGGCGATCCGGGAAGCCGGCGGCAACGTGAAGCTCGCCACCGTCATGGCGAAGAAGAAGCTGACACGCGACGAGGCCGTCTCGCTGCTCGATGCACACCACGGCAACCTGCGCGAGGTGCTCGAAACATGACGACAAGATCTGCTTATGACTGACCGCAAGATCTTCGGACGGGCCTTTGTCGGCGGCGAGCTCCGCGAGGGGACGCTCCTCACGATCGACGACGGCCGAATCGCCGACGTTCGTGATGCCGGCCATCCGCCGGCGGGCAGCGATGTCGCTGAGGGAGTCATCGTTCCGGGATTCATCGACGTCCACGTTCACGGCGGGAATGGCGCCGACTTCATGGATGCGACGGACGACGCGGTGTCGCGGGTGAGACGCTTTCACGCAACCGAGGGGACCACCGCGCTGGCAGCGACGACGCTCTCCGCCTCGCGGCAGCATCTGCACGAGGCCGTGATCACACTCGCACGCGCTTTGCGCCGCGACGGCGCCGAGATCTGCGGCATTCATCTCGAAGGACCGTACATCAGCGTCGCGCGCGCCGGGGCGCAGGATGCCGCTTCGATCCGGCCGGCCGAGATTCACGAGCTGGCCGTGCTCCTGGCGGAGGCGCCGCAGCTTCGCTGGATGATGACCGTCGCGCCGGAGATCGAAGGAGTGCGGCCGCTCATCGAGCACTTCCGCGACCGGATCCTTTTCTCGATCGGCCACACCCAGGCCGACTACGCCGATTGCGTCGCCGCTCTGGGATGGGGAGCGTCGCATTTCACGCATCTCTTCAACGCCATGACCGGGCTGGAGCATCGCAGGCCGGGCGCGGTCGGCGCAGCGCTGACTTCGGTCGACGCCACGGCGGAGCTGATCGCGGACGGCATCCACGTCCATCCCGCCGTTTTGCGGATCGCCGCGCTGGCAATGCCTCACCGGATCGCGCTGGTCACCGACGCGATCCGCGCGTGTGGGATGCCGGACGGGAAATACAGACTCTACGAACACGAAGTCACGGTCGCCGACGGGGCGGCCCGTCTGGACGATGGCACGCTCGCCGGCAGCGTGCTGACGATGCGCTGCGCCGTGCAGAACATGGTGGAACTGGCAGGCCTGCCGCTGGAGCTGGTTCTTCCTCTGGCGACCGAGGTCCCCGCGCGGATCCTCGGCGTAGCCGATCGCAAGGGGAAACTGGCACCGGGATACGACGCCGACATCGTCATCCTCACCGACCGGTTCGACGTTGCGGCGACGTACTTGCGAGGGGAGCGGGTGTAGGGATCGCGCGGTGCTCTTCCGCATCACATCACGGCGCTCTGTATTTACCGAACGCAGGCTTCGCCAGGCGCCCATCCTTGGCCATGCGGGAGAGGTGTGTGCGGATGGCAGAGTAGTCGCGGCGATCGGTCATCTTCAGCAGATCGGCGATTTCCGTGGCGGTGAACACCTTCTCCGGCCGCTGATGAATGACGTAAAGGATGGCGGCGCTGAGAGGCATCGGCCCCGGTGATGCAGCGGCAGGCCCGGCGTTTGCCGGCGTGACAGCGGCCACCGCGACCACTGCAAGCTGGTTCACGCGGTCGGCGATCTGCCCATCGATCGCGGCCCGCTCGACGTCAATCTGCGCTTGACGCTCACGAAGTTCAGCCACTTCACGAGCCAACGCAATCACCTGATCGAGACTGCCTGTCACACTCATGGTCAATAGTGTAACAGATCTAGGTCAATGTTCGATCTTGAGAACTGCAATTGACAGACCTGATGGCTTGCTTACTGTAATCGGTGGTTAACTTGACACACTATTAGCAAAGCATGACACACTCAGAGCAATGCACGTCATACCAGGTGCTCTGCACGACGCATGTTGAGCACCGCACGCCATGCTTGTCGCTATACATGACAGAGATCAAGCAGTTCATGTCACATCAGTTGCCTTTCATGACACAGTCATAGCAGTGCATGACACACCGATTGCTTTGCATGACACAACTTGAGCAGTGAATGTCACACCAAGTGCTCCGCATGGCGCAACTTCAGCATTTCATGCCACAGCGAGCGCTACGCATGACGCAATCAGCCGTTAACTTGCCTCATCAACGGCTTTTCGTGCATTCACCACAGTCACCTTGGGCTCCGCTACTTCTCAGATGATCTTTCCCGTGGCAACTGCGACCCCGCCCGACTCCTCGCCCAGCCTGCGATAGCTTTCGAACTGGGCTTCGTCGTACCAGAGGTCGAAGGTGTTCTGCTGCGGGAAGTCGTCGTGGAGGAATCCGTACTGTTTGACGTCGAGCGGCTCCCCTCCGGCGAGGTTGGGCTTGACGATGACGATCGTTCCGGTGCGCTCGTTCGCGGGAAGGCCGAGGGCTTTGGCGTGATCGTCTCCGTACTTGATGTCTCCTACCATGACGTGTTCACCGGGAGGATTGGCGCGCAGCTTCTGGATGTCTCCATCCTTGAAGATGACCTCGGTTCCGAAGTCGATGCGAACCTTGCGGATCAGGTTGCCGAGGTCGTCGAGCGTCGTCCGCGGATCCGAGCCGCACTCGCCGACCACGATCAGGTTGCACCCGCGCTGGATGAGCGAATAGGCGCCGGTGTTCTCGAAGTGGCCACCGTCGGTGAGGTAGCAGTACGGCAGGAGGTCTGTGGTCTGCGAGACCAGTTCCTGGACGGTGTAGACCGGCCACAGGCGCGCCGCTCCGCTGCGCCAGTAACTGAGACTCGGTGTCGGAGCCCAGAAGCCGAGGCGGATGTTGAAGAGCGTCATGAGGGCGGAGAGCGCCGCCGACGGCGACTGCGCGCCCATGGTCGGGCTGGCAGCGGCGCCGGAAACGGCCACGGCGGTGCCGAGCGAGATCGAGCCGCACGCGTATTCGCTCGTCGGCCGGTAGCCGGTGCGGACCGATCCGCAGAAGTGTTTCGACATCAGGAAGGCATCGGAAGCGCGCGCCTGCGTGGAGATGTCGCTGCCGCCGACGAGGTTGAGCATGGTGTTGATCAGGTGGTAGGGCGCACCCTGCTCGGTGTTGCGGAGCTTGGTCAGGAGGATGTCGTCACCGGGCACGGCGTCGGTGATGTCCGCATTTTTCGACTCGCCGCGGCGCTCGTTCGATGCGCCCATGTAGGCGCGCACGAGCCGGGCCTGATAGAAACCGTGCATCGTGAGAGAGTTCGGATCGGCGAGCCAGCCGAGCGCCAGCACCCAGCCGATGACGGTGGCGATGAGGCCGACCAGGGTCAGCGCACGCCAGCCGAGATCGCCGGCGCCTGCTCCCGCGCACAGGAGAACGTAAATGGTGCAGGCGACGACCGTGAGCGTAATGCAGCGGCTGTTCGTTCCCCTGCCTTGCAGGAGCTCGAACAAGAGCAGAGCAAGCGTGGCCAGGATGCCCGCGATGACGAGCACAGGCACGCGCGTGTCCTTGAGTATGTCGTGGCCGGCTTTCAGCGTGAAGAACCACCAGGCCGTTGCCGCGAGCGCCAGCGCATACATCGAAATCCACATGAGGCCTCTGAGCACGGCCCTGACAAGCAGTGCCAATGAGAGAAGGCCCAGCGTGACGCCGCTGATCCGAATCAGGTGATCCTCAAAGGGGTGGACTTCGATGGCGAAGGCCGTAATGCCGATGACGATCCACACGAGGATGACCGCCAGGCTTTTCCACCTCTGCGGCGGCCGGAACTCGTAGAGCGCGAAGATCAGGAAGAGCGTGGCCGAGACCAGCGCGCCCCATGTGACGAACATCGTCAGCCTGTGCTCCGGGCTCAAATAAACCCGCCAGTAAAGGAGGTCCCCGATCCACGAAAGGACAATGCCGAGGACCAGCAGCAGCAATAGCGGCGCGATGGCAAACGTCAGCCGCTGCAGGAGCGGCGGCTTCTCAGTCTCTTTGCGGTTGTCGGCGCCGCCTGTCGGCGCCTTCTTCAACGCCGTGTAGATCGCGCTCACGGCCGCAAGAGCAAACGTGCTCCAGCCGCCCGCCTGAGCCACTCTGTGCTTCGCCCCGTCAAGAAGGATACTGAAAAGAGTGGAGCCGAATCCGGCAAACAGAAAGATCACCAGGGCAAAGACCGAATACATCAACGTCTTCGTCTGCATGACCACGAAGCGGTTGCGCCAGAAATCACCGTCGCTCCACTTCGCCTTGTTTATGAACTTCCACCAGGCCATTCTCACGACCACAAAGAGAAGCCAGAAGCCGAGCGCGGCTTCAAAGGCAGGGTGGATGGGAATCTTCAGGACGTTTTTGGCGAGAACCGTGAGCGCCAGGAATGCCAGGATGCTCAGCGTTACGGCGAGCTTGTCGGCCAGCGTCTCCCACCTGCGGCTGAACACCGCCCAGAACGTGACCGCGACGCAACTGCCGAGGTAGAGCAGGCCGGGGATGATGAGTGCGAGCTTGAGGCGATCGTTGAAGTCGATCTCGTCCTGGTGCTCGAACGGCAAGCTGAACCAGGCCTGCCCGATGATGATTGCCGCGAGCAGGATCGGCACGAGGATCATCCAGGTGAGGGCGATGTTCCGCGACACGATGGCCACGGCCCGCCAGGCGTCGGCGCTCAGCAGGCCCTTGCGCGGAGTCATCACGTTCGAAAAGAGGCGCAGGTGATGGATCGGATCTTCGCCGGCGCTGATGGCGCTGTCCTTGATCTGCGGGAGGTCGTAGTGGACCTTGCCCTTGCCCCACTGTTTTTCCTTCTTCGCCCGCCGCTCGTCGCGCGTGCTCTCGATGTTCTCGTGCTCCGGGAAGACTTCGCCGGGCGTCCGTCCTTTTCGCGACAGCCAGGCACTCCACCATCCGCCGGTGTACCCGCCGCCTGAAACAGTCGACAGGTAATCGAACGATTTCAGTTTCCCTTCTTTGGCCAGCGCCTGCAGCAAGCCGAGGTTGAACGTGGCGCTGCGAACACCACCGCCGGATAGCGCCAGACCCGTGATCCGAGGCGGACGCCCATTCACGCGCGGCGGCGCCTCTTTGTCCGCGACACTCCGTCGCTCGTCGATCTCGTCGTACTCCTTTGCGATGACGTCCGGAAAGCGGATCCGGGCGGAGAAGTCGAGCTCGTCGCAGCGAAGATGATGTTTTGCGGGCATTTGCATCCCCCCATCTTAGGAGAGCGTAGTTTCCGCGATTTCCCTACCTCCGGTGGCATCCGGATAAGGAACTGCTCTCCCGCGCCTTCGCACGGGGCGTCTGATCTGCATCAACGATTGTGGTTCCGAGACGCCGTTCATCGGCTGCGTTCCCGCCCTGCCACAATTCCCCCTTGCATCCAGGGATGGTTTATGGTTTTATTTCTTGCACATCACGCAAAATCGGAGGGAACTTATCCGAACCAACGATCTCGTCCGCCTCGGGCTTGCTGGTCTCGTCATCCTGACGAATGCCTGGCCAGCGCACGCTCGCAAGTCAGCCGCGGAGGAGCTGGCCTCGATCCACGCATCGAAAGCGGGAGTCGACGCGAAGAACAACTTCTGGGCGTGGGACAAACAGCGTGGAGTGGTGACTCGCATTACGCCCAACGGCGACCGCATCGAGAGCGACATCGTGCCGGATGGTTGGACGGTCGATGCCGATCCAAAGCGCGGCATCGCCATCCTTTCAGAGGACGGTCGGATCATCGACATCGTAGACTGGAGCGGATCTAAGAAGCACTCGATTCACCTGCTCCATAAGGCAACCGACGTCGCATGGCTGAGTGGAACCCACATCGCCGTGACGCCGCAAACCACCGGACCGTGTGTCGAGATCTGGGACGCATCGACGGGTGAGTACCTCTCCGGCTTCGGCAAGTGTCCGGACATCGTACCTCCGGTCCCAGGCATGGTCGTCGCGCGCGCGACGTTGCTTCGCTACGACCCCACACATCGCGAAATCGTCACCTTCGACGCCTTTCGCACCGATCTTTCCGCATTCTCAGAGTCCGGCTCTCTAACTCGTCACAGCCACGTCCCGCATTCGACAACTCCCGAGTTTGATGCCTGGCTGAAGAAGATCGATGCGAAGGCAAAAGCGCAGGGAGGGTCATCAACGGAAATCATCTTCTGGTACCCGTCTATCACCATTGCGCCCGATCGGAGCGTCTGGCTCGGCCAGGACGCTGACAGCAAGGGGATCACTGCCGTCACGATTCTGCAGGACGGAACCGTGCAACGCGCAAGGATTGATGTCCCGCAATGCCCGAGCAATCGGATGATTGCCTGGAACGACGACCTCGTTTTCTATCGTGACCCCAGATACCCGCAGCCATTGTGCTCTACGGTAAGGAGGAGAAAATGAAGATCAAATTCGGTCGGTCTGGTGTGGCAGCTCTGCTGATGTTCGCAGTTTCTCTGGTCTGGTTCCCGGTAACATCTTCCGCGCAGGACCTCACGTTTAACAAAGACTACAACATCATATGGACAGGCGTCTCCGGCACCTCAAACTGCGATTACTGCGATCAGCCGTACTGCGGATGCAACGGAGACTTCAACATCGGACTGACATTGGTCGGTTGGAGTTGCACGTGCGGGAACGATCTGGGCAAAGTTTGCCGGCAGGACTGCTACTGGAGTGCGTGAAGTGTTTGCGCGGTCGATCCCGCGGTGGTGGAGCGCGGTGGCTCTCGCCGCGCTCCTTACGCTGTCCGCGAACGCGTCGGTCACGCTCACGATTCGATCGAACGATGCCGGCAACGTCTGGGTGGCGTCCGTCCCCATCGGCCCTCAGGCCGTCGCGGCGTCGTGGGACGTGCCGTCAGGCAGCTCGGAGTTTCACGCACCGATTGAGCACGGGACGCAGACGCTGGTCTGCGTAGGTGCATCCGGGCGTGCCACCAGTTGCCGCCGGCTTTCGGTCGATCACGATTCCGCTGAAACGTTCACAATCGAGTCAGGCCGCGAAGCACGGGGACGCTGTTTCGTCGGCCGCCAGGCTGCCGCAAAAGCCGAACTGCGGCTGTCGTTCGCCGGCATGCAGAGCCGTCGTCCCTATGCCATTCCGCTCGGCAGGGATGAGCACAAGATCGTCGAATCGATCAAGACCGATTCTGAGGGACGGTTCATCATTCCTCATATCGCGCCCGGCGACTATGTGATCGATGTCCGCCTGCCGAACGGACGGATCCATCGGACCACCACCGTCACGATCCCGCCCCGCAAACCGAACGAAGACGACGCTGCTGTGCAACTCCGCGATATTTCGATACCGGCCGGCGTCGAAATGACCGTGCGTGTGCGCACGCTCGGCGGCTTGCCCATTTCGAAAGCGGGAGTGGGCCTCTGGCAGGAGCGTAACGCGAACGATGAGCAGCCCGTCGTCAGTCAAGGCACATCCGATGACAAAGGTAACGTCCTGCTCTCCGGCGCCGATTCGACGCTGCCCTTGCGCCTCACATGCATGGCAGAAGGGTTCGTCCGGGCCAACCTCCGCTTTGACGTGCCGCCGCACGAGGCCACGTGCGCTCTGGAGAAGTTCGCATCGATCCGCGGCCAGATCCGCGATGAACAAGGCGCCGGCCGTGCAAACGCCATCGTCTCGATTCGTGGGATACCGGACCGGCTGACGACGGACGCGCAAGGCGCATTTGTCTTTCGCGGCCTGGCGGCAGGCGATTACGACCTGCGCGCCACATTGCCGGGTTATCGCACCTCGAGCACGACGGTATCCCTCACCGCTGAAGAGAACAAACAGCTCGGCGCGATCGATCTCGCCCCTGGTGATGTGCTCCACGGCCGCGTGCGCGATGCGGAGTCGGGCTTGCCGGTGACCAACGCGCTCATCAAGATCATCGACCCGCCCGGCGCCGGTGACGCGAAGAGCGACGACACCGGTGCATTCTCTTTGACTGCCGACGCCACGACCGCAATGTCCATTGAAGCCAGTGCGCCGGGTTTCGCCACAGTTCGGCAGATCCGCAACGGATCCTCTTCGGCCGCCGACGAGATCATCGTCGATCTGCCTCGGCCTGGTCGTCTCGAGGTCGTCGTCTGGGATGAGGACACCGACCAGGCATGCACCGGTTGCGGGGTGGATGTGCGATTGAAGAGCGCGATGCAAAGCGCGAGAACAGACGCCGCCGGCCTGGCGGTCTTCGACGACGCCGCGCCGGGCGAATACCAGGTGACGCGGGAGTTCGCCCGCGCAGACTCCGCGACCGTTCACGTTTCCGGCGGGGGGGTGTGGCGCTCGGCCGTGGTGAAACCGGGGGAGACGACGAGAGTGCGGATCGGCGAGCCGGCGGTACGCATCACGGTGACCCTCACGCCGCCACCGCCCCCATCGTGGCGGTTGCGCGCACTCTGCCCTCCGCTTGTCAACTACGCCGGCTCCGATGCCGCCGGAGTCTACGTGGTGCGAAAGCGCGACAGCGCCTGCAGGCTTTCGCTCGTCGACCAGACGCGCTCGATTTACGCGGGAACGATTCCCGAAGAGTTTCGTGATTCGGCATTTCCGATCGCGCTTGCCTCGGGAATCGTGACGGCGGCATTCGCCGACAACCATGGACCCATCGGCGGAGCCGACGTTGAGCTCACGTCAGCGACGGGACAGATTGCGGCATCGGCTACCACCCTGCCGAACGGCTCGGTCGAGATCCCATTTGTCAGCCCCGGAATCTACGTCATCGCATCGCCCGGCATCGCGGAGAACCGCACGATCACGGTGACGCCGGGCGGCGTCGCCAACGCCGGAACGATTTCGGTCGCCAGACCGTAGTGCGGACTACCTACTGCTCCCGCAGCCAGGCCTGGAGCATCAGCACGCCCCACAGGTGGTTCTTCCAGTCCCTCCTGCCGGCGATGTGATCCTCCCACGCGGCGCGGATCGGAGCGACGTCGAGAAATCCCTGCGCGCGCAGCGTTGCCGGGTCGAGCAGCGATTCTGCCCAATCGCGCAGCGGCCCGCGAAGAAGATCTTCGAGCGGGATACCGAACCCCATCTTCGGCCGCTCGATGAGGTGTTCGGGCACGTAGCGGTCGAGCACCTTCCGCAAAATCTGTTTTCCCTTGCCGGCTTGCACCTTCATTGAGAGAGGCAGCGTCCAGGCAAACTCCACGAGCCGGTAATCGAGCAGCGGCTCGCGCGCCTCCAGCGAAACAGCCATGCTGGCGCGGTCGACCTTGGTCAGGATGTCGTCCGGCAGGTAGGAGATCTGATCGAAATACATCATCCGCTCGACGGGGTCGGCCAGCTTCGGCCATTCCTCCCGCACGGTCACCGGCGCCTTGTGTGCGGCTCCCCCGATCACGATGTTCGACCAGTGCGAGACGAGCTCGAAGTACATGGCATCGGCATCGTTCGCCGCGAGCGTTCGCGCTACCTTGTGGATCTTTTCTCCCGGTCGCTGCCGGAGCGCCGCGGGAAGAATCGGACGCCCGAGGGCGAGCAGACGATCCCACAGCCGCGGTGGAAACACGGAAAGCGCGCGTCCGACGATGGGCCGCATCGCCATCGGCAGTTTCGCCAGACGGCGGAAAAGCCGCTGCGCGACGAAATAGCGCGTGTAGCCGCCGAACAGCTCGTCGCCGCCGTCACCGGAGAGGCTGACCGTGACATTCCGCCGTGCCAGCATGGCCACCAGGTGGGTGGGGATCTGCGAGGAGTCGGCGAACGGTTCGTCGTAGATCGACGGCAGTTTCGGGATGACGTCCACGACGTCGTCTGTCGACATGTACAGCTCGGTGTGGTTCGTACCGATGTGACGGGCCACAGCGGCGGCGAACGGCGCCTCGTCGAACGCAGCCTCGGTGAATCCGACCGTGAACGTCCGAATGGGAACCGAGCTCTCCGCCTGCATCATCGCCGTGACGATCGATGAGTCGACACCGCCAGAGAGGAAGACTCCCAGCGGCACGTCGGCCACCATTCGGATGCGGATCGAGTCGCGGAGGAGCATCTCCAGTTCATGCGAAGCCTCTTCCTCCGATCCCTGGAAGCGATGCGCGGCGCCACGCATCGCTACCTGCCGCGGGGACCAGTAGACCGTCGTCTCCGTCTGCCGCGTCGCAGGATCGAAGGTCAGGATCGTTCCGGGCATGAGCTTCCGGATGCCTTCATAAATGCTGTACGGCGCCGGCACGTACAAGTAGCGGAGATAGAGGTGCAGCACCGCACGGTCGATCGTCCCTTCGAAATCGGGATGCTGCCGCAGGGCCTTCAGCTCGGAACCGTAGAGGAAAGTTCGCCCACCAAAGCCGTAATACAGCGGCTTGACGCCCATCCGGTCGCGGACCAGTTGCAGGCGGCGCAGCTCGCGATCCCAAAGCGCGATGGCGAACATGCCGTTGAAGCGCTTCACCGCCGCCTCCACCCCCCACGCCTCGAACGCCGCCAGCATCACCTCGGTATCGGAATGCCCACGGAACGGAGGAGCGAGACCAGCCTCCCGAAGTTCGCGTCGCAGCTCCTCAAAGTTGTAGATCTCCCCGTTGAGCGTGGCGACGTAGCGTCCCGACGCCGACACCATCGGCTGGTGCCCCGCCGGTGAGATGTCGATGATGGCCAGCCGCCGGAACCCGATCGCGACTCCCGAGTCGATGTCAATCCACTCCCCGGAGTCGTCCGGTCCGCGGTGCGCGATGGCATCACACATGCGCCGCACGGTAGGGAGGAGCTCGTCCGATCCCGCAGCCGCCACAAATCCGGTCAACCCGCACATTATTTTGGAGTGCGGCCGCCATCCTGCCGCTTCGATACACTCAGGTTCATCGGTGGTCGAGTCTAGCGCACGTCTGCCTACTCCAAATATCCGAGGCCTAAATTCGTCGAATTGAAGATTTGCCGCATGATGTTCCCGACGATTCAATCCACCGGACGTTTATGTTCAATGGTTTAGATCGATTTTGGCAACGGCACCCCTGTTGAATTACGTCCAATCGCGTCAATCCGTCCCCGTCATGCGCCGATCTCTTCTCGCGAACCTGGTGATCCTTGCCTTGACCGTGGCGGTCGTGGCCGGTGCGTTTGCCTCGTTTCAGCGAAAGCGGTCCTCTTTTGAGCGCATCGACTTCACCTTCACCCGCGATAACGGGGTCGTCGTCGTCAAGAGTGTCGACCCCGGCAGCAGCGCGGCAGCGAGTGGCCTGCGCCGTGGTGATCAGATCTGGCTCATCGGCGAGACCCCGTCGAGCGAGATCGAAGGGCTTCAGAAAACGCTTCGGCGCATCGGGCAGAAGGTGCCGCTCGTCGTGGCGCGCGAAGGGAAAACGGTTCGGCTGAACTACCTGGTCCCCGAGCTGAAGATCGATTACGCGTACCTCATCCTCAGCTTCATCGGTTTCCTCTACCTCGCCATCGGCCTCTTCACGCTCTTCCGCGGCGGCCAGACCGAATCGACGCTCTTCTATTTCGTCACCCTGCTCTCGTTCATCGTCTACGTCTACACGCCGGCCGGTGACATCGACGCCACATACAAACTCCTGCAAATCGTCGAAGAAATCGCCACGATTCTTCTTCCGCCGCTGACGTTGAACTTCTTCCTGGTCTTCCCCCGTCCGATCGTCCGGTACCGGCGCCTCATCGCGGCGATGTACATCCCCCCGGCGCTCCTGGCGGCGTGGGATTTCGATCTTCTCGCCCTCGGCAACCGTCTGGCCATCGCTCCCGCTTACCGGTCATTCCTTCTCGTCCAGCATTGGGAGCTGCTCCACTTCGCCATCTACTTCACCCTGGCCATCGTGGCTCTGGCGTACACGTACCGCACCGCCGCGGCCGTCGGCAGGAAGCAGATCAAGTGGATCTACCTCGGCATGGCGCTCGGCTTTGCGCCGTTCCTCCTCGTCTATCTCGTGCCGTATCTCGTCATGGGATCGGTGAAGCCGATCTATACGACGATCTCCATCCTTCCGCTGGCTCTCATCCCACTGGCCTTCGCCGTCTCGATCCTCAAGTACAAGTTGTGGGATGTCGAAGTGGTCATCAAGGAGATCCTGGCGTATTCGGTGACGTTCATCTTCGGCCTGATCGCCTTCTCGACGATCAACCTGATCCTCTCGCACGTGATCGAAGAGCGGTCGGCGCTGGAGCGGAACTTCCTTGCGTTCACCTCAGGATTGCTGATCGCCGGCGTATTGATCCCGGTCAAAGGCCGGATCGAGTCGGTGATCGAGATGTTCGTCTATCGCGACAGCTACAAGCACCGGCGCGCCATCACTGAATTCGCGCAGGAACTGGCCACATTCCACGACGTGCACGAGCTGATCTCGATGATGCGCGAGCGCCTTCGCGACGCGCTCGGCCTCCAGCGGATGAACCTCTTCACGCGCGAAGGTCCCATGCTCGTGATCTACGACCCCGAGGCAGACATTCCGAATCGCTCACCGATTGTCGACTTCGGCGCCATGCCATCCGAGGGGCCGCTCGTGCTCACTGATCCGAGGTTGCCGGAAGGGAGCGAGCTGCCGTGGCAACTGCTGCGGGCCGGATATCGGTACCTCTTCCCGCTGAGGAACCGCGGCGAGCTGCAAGGTCTCCTGCTCCTGGGCACGAAGCGCAACGAAGAACCGCTCTCGCGCGATGATCTTCACCTCGTCGAATCCCTTTGCGCGCCCGTAGCGCTGGCCATCGAGAACTCGCGCCTCTATGGCCGCCTGCGCCGCCAGCTCGAAGAGATCCGCGCGCTCAAGGAGTACAACGAGAACATCATCGAGTCGTCGTCATCGGCCATCGCCGTCATCGCCTCGGACGGCACGGTGCTGACGGCCAATCACGCGTTCTGGGAGCTCCTCGGCGGCGTCGGCCCGAACGAAGCAATCGATGAGCCGATCGCCACGCTCTTCCCTCCCTACGACGAAATGCGCCGTACGAAGGCTCGCTCCATCACCACGAACTTCGTCAACCGCAACGACGAGGACAAGGAAGTCACGATCACGGCCAGCCCTCTCAACGCCGACGAGCCGGACGGCGCGCGCGTGCTCGTCATCGGCGACATCACCGAACGCGTGCGGCTGGAGCGCGAGCTGCAGGACAAGGAGCGCCTGGCCTCGCTCGGGCTCCTCGCCGCCGGCGTCGCGCACGAGGTCAACACGCCGCTGACCGGCATCTCGTCCTACGCGCAATTGTTGCTGGCCGATACAGAGCCGGACGATCCGCGCTACCGACTGCTCAAGAAAATGGAAGCGCAGTCTTTCCGCGCATCGCACCTCGTCAACAACCTGCTCGACCTCATCGCCAACCGCCCCCGTTCGCGCGAGATGGTCAACATCCCGGCGCTCATCTCGGCGACAGTGACCTTGCACGAGGACCTCTTCAAGTCGAAGAACATCCATGTACACGTCGCGCCGATCTCCGACACCGAAGTGCAGGGGAACTTCCACGACCTGCAGCAGGTGTTGACGAACATCCTTCTCAACGCCCGGGACGCGGTCGCCGACGGCGGCAACATCTGGATCACGGCCGAGGAGAACGGCACCCGGCTTTCCATTCGCATCAAAGACGATGGGAAAGGGATCGCCGCGGACATGATCGGCAAGATCTTTGAGCCCCTCGTCACAACGAAGCGCGGTCAGGGCGGAACCGGACTGGGGCTGGCCATTACGCGGCGTATCCTGCACGCCTCGGACGGTGAAGTGATCGTGGAAAGCTCGCCCGGCCAGGGTGCCGAGTTCACCATTACATTGCCGAAGAAGACAAGTGGGTCAGTCGATCCAGTGATCCACTGATCAACGAATCCACTAATCCACTGATCCACAGAATCAGAGAGACCGCGTTCCGGTTGAACAAGTCATTGATCCATTGCTTATGCGCATTCTGATCGTAGACGACGAAGAGGTCCTTCGCGACGTGCTCGACTCCGTCCTGCGGCGCGAAGGCTTCGACGTGGCCATGGCCTCGAGCGGCGAGGAAGCGCTGTCGGTTCTCGATGAAGACGACAACATCGACCTGGTCATCCTCGACATCATGCTTCCGGGGATCAGCGGCATCGACACCTTGCGCTCCATCCGTGTCTCCAACCCATCGCTGCCCGTCATCATCATCACCGCCTTCTCCTCGATCGACGGCGCGATCAATGCCATGAAGCACGGCGCGTTTCACTACATCCCCAAGCCGTTCAAGAACGAAGAAGTCATCCTCACCGTCAACAAGGCCCTGGAACAGCGGCGCCTCTCACGCGAGAACGAGCGCCTCAAGGCCGAGCTGTCGGAGAAGTACGCCTACGCGAACATCATCGGTAAGTCGGAGCCGATGCGGAAGGTGTACGAGCTGATCCGCCTGGCAGCTCCGTCGCGCTCGAACATTCTCGTGGCCGGCGAGTCGGGCACGGGTAAGGAGCTGGTAGCCAAAGCCATCCACCACGCCAGCCCGCGCGCGCGCAACGCCTTCGTCACCGTCAACTCCGGCTCGTTGCCGCCCGAGCTCCTGGAGTCGTCGCTCTTCGGGCACATGAAGGGCTCGTTCACCGGCGCCATCGCCACCAAGCGCGGCCTCTTCGAGGTCGCAGACGGCGGCTCGATCTTCCTCGACGAGATCGGCAACATCAATCTCGAGACACAGGCCAAGCTTCTCCGCGTGATCCAGGAGAAGGAGTTCATGCGCCTCGGGTCGGTGGACACGATCAAGGTCGACGTCCGCATCATCGCCGCGACCAACGCCGACCTGACCAAGCTGATGGCAGAGAATCGCTTCCGCGAGGATCTGTACTACCGACTCAACGTCATCACCTTCCCGCTGCCGCCGCTCCGCCGCCGCCGCGAAGACATCCCGCTCCTCGTGGCGCACTTCCTCGACAAATACGCCGAGGAGAACAAGCGGAAGGTGCGCGAAGTGACGCCCGAGGCCATGCGCATCCTCCTCGACCATCCCTGGCCCGGCAACGTCCGCGAGCTGGAGAACACGATCGAGCGCGCCGTCGTCCTCTGCACCGGCGACCGCATCGGCATCGAGCTGTTGCCCGACTATCTGCGCTTCCCTCAGCAGACCGACCAGCCGGCCATGATCGTGCCGTCGGAAGGGCTCTCGCTCAAAGACGCCGTCTCACGCTACGAGCGAGGCATGATCCTGCAGTCGCTGGAGATGGCCAACGGCGTCCAGAAGCGCGCCGCCGAGCTCCTGCAGCTCAAGCCATCGACGCTGAACGAAATGATGAAGCGCCTGGGCATCCACGCGAAGTCGAACGCGGCGGTAGAGGAAGAGGTGGAAGTGTGAAGGATGAGGGGGGTGGGGAGTGGGGTGTGGGAGTACGAAAGCAAGGGGACGTACTTTCGTTGTCCACACCCCACACCCCACTCCCCACCCCCTTCACCCTCCATCCTTTCTCATCACCCGCCACACCCCCCAGGCACTCATCACCGCCCAGCTCCCTTCCAGCAGAATGAACCCGTACTGCCGGCCCGCGATCGCGGTCAGACAGCAACAGAATCCTCCGATCAGATTCAGGATCTGATAGGTTTTCGTCTCCGCCTCGAACAGCTTGAAGTGCTGCGCGGCGAATGCGGCCAGAATCAGCATCGCTCCAATAATCGATACGACTTGAAAGATCATGATGAGACGACTCTCTCTCTGCCTTTTTTTGTTTCTCTTCGCCGCGGCGTCGCAAGCCCAGAATGCGATTCCGACGCCTGACGATTTCCTCGGCTATACGCTCGGTGACCGATTCACGCCGCACGCGCGCATCCTGGACTACTTCCACCTGCTGACAACGCGGTCGAATCTGATCACGATGCAGCAGTTCGGCGAAACGTACGAGCACCGTCCTCTCATGCTCGCCGTGATCACTTCGCCGAAGAATCGGGCCGCGCTCGATGCCATCCGCGCCAACGTGGCCGCGTTGACCGACCCGAACACCACCACGCAGGCGCGGGCGAACGAGATCGCGCACACGACACCGGCCGTCGCCTGGTTGAGCTTCGGCGTCCACGGCAACGAGTCGTCGTCCGCCGAGGCGTCGATGGAAGTGGCCAGTACGCTGCTCAACGATCCGCAATCGGCGCCGTTGCTGGAGAACCTGGTCATCATCATCGATCCGTTGCTCAACCCCGACGGACGTGAGCGCTATGTGCAGTGGTTCATCCGCACACGCGGCGAGGAGCCCGATCCGAATCCCGAAGGCTTCGAGCATAGCGAGCCCTGGCCGGGCGGCCGCTTCAACCACTACCTCATCGACATGAACCGCGACTGGGCCTGGACGTCGCAGCGCGAAACGCTGGCCCGCGTTGCCGAGTATCGCAAGTGGAACCCGCAGGTCTTCGTCGACTTCCACGAGATGGGATACCAGTCGTCGTACTTCTTCCCGCCTGACGCGCGGCCGGTCAACGCCAACCTGCCGGCGGATGTGGACACGTGGCTGGAGAAATTCGGCCGCGCGAACGCCGAGACGTTCACGAAAAAGGGATGGACCTTCTTCACCGGCGAGGAGTTTGACCTCTTCTATCCCGGCTACGGCGACTCCTGGCCGTCTCTGCACGGCGCCATCGGCATGACCTACGAGGTGGCGGGAAGCGGCCGCGGCGGCTCGGCCATCACGCGCGATGACGGCACCGTCTACACGCTTGCGGACCGCATCGCCCGACACTACACGACGGCGATGGCGACTCTGCGCACGGCCTCGGAGAACCGCGAAGGGTTGCTGAAGTACACCTACGAGATGATGCGAAAACAGGTGGCCTCGGGGCAGAACACCTACCTGTTACTGCCGAACTCTCCGAATTTCCAGCCCCTCGTCGACATGCTGCAGCGCCAGCAGATCGCCATGTCGCAACTCACCGCGGCGGTGACCGTCAAGGCGGCGCGCATCGACAGCGACGCCGGCGATTCACACCTCTTTCCCGCCGGCACGGTCGTGATCAACACGCGCCAGCCCCTCGGCGGGCTGGCCCAGACGCTGCTCGAACGCTCTCCCGTCTTCACCAAGGGCTATGTCGAAGAGCAGCAGAAGCGCGCCCATGCCGATGAACGGGATGAGTTCTACGACCTGACGTCATGGTCGCTGCCGCTGGCGATGAACGTCGAGACCTACGTGACGACCGCGACGGTCACGGGCGACCTGAGGCCGTATGCCGCCCCCACGCGTCCGGCGTTTCGCGCGGCGCGTTACGGCTACATCATCGATGGTAGCGACGCAAACGTGTACCGGGCCGCCGGCCGGATGCTGCGCGACGGCATCCGCTTCAACGTGGCCGATGACGTCGTCACCGTGAACGAGCGCAACTTCGCCCGCGGCTCCCTGGTCGTCCTCAAAGGCAACAACAAGCCAGATGTCGATACCGCGCTGGAGCGGGCCGCGCGCGAGTCAGCCGTCGCGGTGACGTCGATCGACTCCGGCTGGACTGGGGCCACCAGCTTCGGATCGTCGAAGATCCACTTCGTCAAAGACCCGCGCATCGCCCTCGTCGGTGGCCCGCGCGTCAACGCCACGTCGTACGGCATGCTCTGGCACACGCTCGACGTCGATACGCCGCTGCCGCATTCGACCCTCTCCGTCGAGTCGCTGAACAACGTCGATCTCTCCAAGTACGGCGTGATCGTCCTGCCGGACGGCGACTACCGGGATCGCTTCGGGAAGAACGCCGAAAAACTGAAGGCATGGCTCAACAGCGGCGGCACGCTGGTCGTCGTCAAAGGTGCAGGCACATTCCTGCGCGAGAAGGACGTCGACATCTCGAAGCTGAAGCCGTGGAAGGCCCCAAAGAAAAGAGACGACGACAAAGATAAGGATGACAAAGATAAAGAGAAGGATCAGGACAAGACGCCGTCAATGCCCGAGATGTACAACGATTACCGCGTCCCTGGAGCGACCTTCCGGACGACGATGAACGACCATTCGTACCTGACCTTCGGCGTTCCCCGCAGCCCGAACGTGCTCATCGAAGGCTCGCACGCGTTCCTGCCGGTAAGCCACACCATCGACAACATCGTGACCATCGACAAAGACAGGCCGCTCGTCGCCGGCGTGGCCTGGAACGAATCGATCGACCGGCTGAAGGGCTCGATCTACCTCGTGAGCGAGCCGTACGGAAAAGGGCAGGTCATCACCTTCGCCGACGAACCGCATTTCCGCCTCTTCTGGCGCGGCACGCTGCCTCTGTTCATGAACGCGGTGCTGTATTCGCCGAGTTTTCCAAGGGAGTGAGGACGCGGTAGCGGGGTTGCGGGGTTGCAGGGTTCCTAGGTTCCTGAGTTGCTAGGTTCCTGGATTCCTAAGTTGCAGGTTGCCAAGTTATCGGTCACCCAGTCACCGAGCAACCTAGCAACCTAGCAACCTAGCAACCCAGCAACCACCCAACTGGGCCATACGTTGCATTACCCTCGCGCATGCCCGCCCCGCTGATCCCGGAAGTCATCGAGCCTGACGAGAAACTGCCTGCTGATCTGGTGGCGTTGCGCCGCTTCGCATACCTGATGGACGAGGCCCTTCCCATCCCGGGGATGCGCAAGCGCGTGGGGCTCGATGCGGGGTTGAGCCTCATCCCGGGGATCGGGGAGATCGTTGGCGCGCTGTTGTCGACGTGGATCATCATCGGCGCGCTGCGCCACCGCGTGCCGTTCCTGCGTATCGTGCGTATGGTCGTCTACGTCCTGCTGGACATGACCCTCGGGTCGATACCGATCGCCGGCACGATTTTCGACTGGCTCTTCGAAGAGAACGTCATCAACCTCAACGCCCTCCTCCTCCACCGCGACCGCACCCGTCCTCCCCGTTCCTTCAGCGCCATCGCCGGCGGGACCTTCGTCGTAATCACGATCATCATGCTCTTCGCCTTTCTCATCCTTTCGGCCCTCGTTGCAGCCATCATCTTGATTGCCTCAAAGCGCTGATGTTCCGCAAGAAGAAGACACCCCGCTACCCGCACCGGGCGCCGTTGCCGATGATCCGGCGCCGCCTGCCGATGCGTTACCACATGAAGCATCAGTTCGGCGTGCGCGACTTCGCCTTCCTGCAGACCATGCACGCGCTCACCGGCGCGCCGATGTCCGAGGGGAATCTGGTCACGATTCTCAAGAACGGAGTGGAGATCTTCCCCTCGATGCTGGCCGCCATCCGCGCGGCCAAGCGGACCATCAACCTCGAGTTCTACATCTACTGGGACGGCGAGATCGGCCGCAAGTTCGCCGAGACGCTGGTGGAGCGCTCACGGGCGGGAGTGGCGGTCAAGGTCATCCTTGACTCATTCGGCTCGTCGCAGATGTCGCAATCGCTGATCAACTTTCTCACGCGCAACGGCATCGACATCGAGTGGTATCACCCGCTGCGCTGGTACACGATCTCCCGATTCAATCACCGCACACACCGCAAGCTCCTCATCGTCGACGGGCGGATCGGTTTCTCCGGCGGCGTTGGGATCGCCGACGACTGGCTCGGCGATGCCGACGCCAGAAACCATTGGCGCGACACCGTGGCACGGGTCGAAGGGCCGGCCGTGACTCAGATGCAGTCGGCCTTCATGGATAACTGGGTCAAGAGCCGCGGCGAGCTGCTCACGGGGCTCGACTACTTTCCTTCCAATCCACCGGTGGGATCGCATCTGGCGCAGGTGCTCAAGTCGTCCCCGACCGAAGGAAGCTCGACGGTGAAACTGCTCTACATCATCTCCATCGTCAGCGCGGTCAAGTCGATCTACATCAGCAACGCCTACTTCGTCCCTGACGTCGATACGCGCCGCGCGCTGGAAGGAGCGGTGCGCCGCGGAGTCGATGTGCGCGTGATCGTGCCCGGCGCATTCACCGACGTCCCGATCGTGCGTCAGGCCAGCCGCTGGCACTACGAGTTGCTGCTGCGCCGCGGCATCCGCATCTTCGAGTACCAGCCTACGATGATGCACGCCAAGACCATGGTGGTCGACGGCGCCTGGACCACGATCGGATCGTCGAACTTCGACGACCGCAGCTTCCGCCTCAACGACGAAGTCAACGTCAACATCTACGACGACGCCATCGCCGCACAGATGGAGACGATGTTCCACGCGGACCTGGCCCGCTCCGAAGAGGTCACCCTCAGCAAATGGTTCCGACGAGGGTGGCTGGATAAGGTGAAGGAGAAGATGGCCGGGGTGTTCAAGCCGCAGTTGTAACTGCGGCTTCGCCGCGTTGTCTGCGCTTCGCGCGTTGTCTGCATGCTTCGCATGCGTTGTTTGCGCTCTCGCGCGTTGTCGCAGAAGAGTGGGTACGACCAACGCGCGGAGCGCAGGCAACGCGGCGAAGCCGCAGACAACGCGCGCGCAGACGCGCAGACAACGCGCCGAAGGCGCTACTTGTGAATCCAATCCGTGTGAACGAAGGGCGTGTCCGGTCCCTTGTCGTTCCGCTGATACGTGTGCGAGCCGAAGTAATCGCGCTGGGCTTGCGTGAGGTTCTGCGGCAGCTCGGCGCTGCGGTAGGCGTCGAAGTAGCTGAGGCTTGCGGACATCGATGGGACGGCGATTCCGTTTGCTTGCGCAAAAGCAACAGCGCGGCGCCAGGCGGACTGCGACTTCTGCACGTCGGCGGAGAATGCGGCGTCGAGCAGAAGGTTCGGAAGGTCGGCCTTTCGCTCGTAGGCGCGCATGATCGAATCGAGGAAACGAGCGCGGATGATGCAGCCGGCTTTCCAGATGCGGGCCATCTCGCGCATGTCGATCGACCAGCTCCACTCGCGCGAGCCGGCCTCGATCAGCGCCATCCCCTGCGCGTAGGAGCAGATCTTCGAAACGTAGAGGGCGTCGTGAACGTCAGCGATGAACTGCTTGCGGTCGGCGACGTTCGGCTTCTCCGTCGGTCCGAGCAGCACGTTCGACGCGGAGACGCGCTCGTCTTTCATGGACGAGAGCACGCGGGCGTCGATTGCCGCGGCAATGGTCGGAATCGGCACGGCAAGATCGAGCGCGATCTGGGCCGTCCACTTGCCGGTCCCCTTCTGTCCCGCTTTGTCGAGCACCTTGTCGACCAATGGCGCGCCACTCTCCGGATCTTTGACCCGGAAGATGTGCGCGGTGATCTCGATCAGGAACGATTCGAGCGGGCCATGGTTCCATTGATCGAAGATACTAGCCAGCTCCTCTGCGCCCGCTCCAAGCCCTCGGCGCAGCATCTCGTAGGCCTCCGCGATGAGCTGCATGTCGCCGTATTCGATGCCGTTGTGAACCATCTTCACGAAATGGCCCGCGCCGTCCGGTCCGACGTGCGTCACGCACGGTCCGGAATCGCTCTTCGCCGAGATCGCTTCGAAGACCGGCTTGATGGCGAGCCACGATTCGTTCGAACCGCCCGGCATGAGCGACGGGCCGTAGCGTGCTCCCTCCTCGCCGCCGGAGACGCCGGAGCCGACGAAGTGAAGCTTCTGTCCATCGAGGCGCTCTGTGCGTTCCTGTGTGTCTTTGAACCAGGAGTTGCCGCCGTCGATGACGACGTCGCCTTCATCGAGCAGCGGAGAGAGCTTGTCGATGGTCATGTCCACCGGCGCGCCGGCCTTGATCATCATCACGATCCGGCGCGGCCGTTCGATGGCCTGCACCAGTTCTTCGAGCGTCTTCGTGCCCGTGAACTTCTTCCCCGCGTGTTTGGCCATGAACTGATCCGTCACCGCGCCGTCGCGGTTCCAGACGGCCACGGGAAAGCCGTGCTCTTCGATGTTGAGAGCGAGGTTCTCGCCCATCACGGCCAGACCGATCACGCCGAATTGCGCTTGCGTCATTTCGTCACCTTTGCCAGTGCTTCATTCACCGTCTTCGCCAGAGAGTCCAGCCCCGCATCGATGTCGTCGCCGAGGTTCACGCTGATGGCGCGCCGCTTCCGGCTGGCCAGCGACTGCAAGTCGCCGATCGCCTGCGCACGCACGAGCACGCCGAAACCGAACTTCTCATTCGGGATGGGAACGTCCTGCCCACCGCCTCCGGTGAGCTGCATGTAGACCCCGGTCGCCGGTCCGCCTTTGTGCAACTGCCCGGTCGAGTGGAGGAAGCGCGGGCCGTACCCGGTGGTGGTGGCCACGTGCAGTTCGCTGCCGATGGTCTCGCGGATCGCGGCGATTCGCTTGTCGCGCTCCGGCGTCTCCAGGATGTATTCGGTGAGCGCGAAATAGTCGCCCGCCTTCACGCTGGCCAAAAGCGCACCGATCGCCGCCGCGTCATCCGGTTTCACCTGCGTCTGGTCGGTGTGCATCGTGCCGCTGGCTTTGTATTCTTCCAGCAGGCGCTTGGTGTTGTCCTTCGACTCCTGCACGTTCGGTTGATCAAATGCGTCGATGCCGATCAGCGCACCGGCGACGGCCGTTGCAAACTCCCAGGTAAAGAAGATCTCACCGATGTCGATGGCCTCGTCGAGCACCAGGTCGACGACGGGATGGCCGGCATCCGCGAGACCCTTCAACGTCGACGTCATGTCGGAGCTGCGCATGCGGACGCAGACGAAGAGACGGTCGTTGCCGTAATCGCCCGGGTTCAGCATCGGCTCACCGGCGACGGGGAGGATGCCTTTCCCCTCTTTGCCGGTCGACTCGGCGATGAGCTGTTCGATCCAGAGGCCGAGCGTGTCCAGCGGCGCCGGCGTGATCAGCGTCAGTTTGTCGCGTCCATGCGTCGCCAGCGTTCCGATCACCGTGCCCAGCATCGCCGCCGGGTTCTTCTTCACGCCCGGGACCTGGGCCACGTGCCCGGCGTGAACGGCGCGATCGAGAAGTGTGGCCACGTCCACCCCTGCGATCGCGGCAGGCACCATTCCGAAGTGCGAGAGCGCCGAGTAGCGGCCACCGATGTCGGGCTGGTTGATGAAGACCTTGCGGAAGTTGTCGGCGGCAGCGTCGCGTCCGAGCTGCGTGTCGGGATCGGTGACGGCGATGAAGTTCTGGCCGGCTTTGTCGCCTTTGACCGACTTCACCCGATCGTAGAAGTAGCGGTGAAACACCGCCGGCTCGGTCGTCGTGCCAGACTTCGAGGCGACCATGAACAGCGTGCGTTTCAGATCCAGCCGCGACTCCAGCGCCTGGATCGCCTGAGGCACCGTGGAGTCGAGCACGTTCAATCGCGGGTATCCGTCGCGTGCGCCGAAGAGCCTTCGCGTGACCTCGGAACAGAGGCTCGATCCGCCCATGCCGAGAACCACGACATCATCGAACTCGCTCTTCACCGATTCGGCGAAGGCCATCAGTTCTGGCGCCACCTTCCTCATCTCCTCCGCGACCGTGAGCCAGCCGAGGGCGTTGCTGATGATCTTCTTGTGGGCGTCGTCGGTCTTCCAGAGAGTCGTATCTTTCTTCCAGATGCGCTCGACGAATTTCTCTTTCTCGACGCGCTGCGCTCCCTGATCGACGGTGGCTTGCGCGGCACCGAGGTGCAGCGACATCCGGCGGCCCAGGCCGCGGATCACTTCATCGCGGCGCGCCTCGATGGTCATCATCAGCGACGCGAATGACTCATCGAACGACTTGACGCCATCTTCCGTGAGCTGGGAGGTGATCGCGCTGAGGCTGAATCCCTTCTCCGCGAACTTGCGCATAACCTCGCGCGCTCCATCGAGATCCTGCTCCAGGGTCATAGCGATGCGCCCGTGATCCTTGAACGCTTTGTACGTCGCCGGCGGAACGGTGTTGACGGTGTCTGGTCCGATGAGCGACTCGATGTAGAGCACGTCGCTATACACCGGATTCTTGGTGCCGGTCGACGCCCATAGGGGACGCTGCACGTTGGCGCCGTGATGGCGCAGCTTTTCCCATCGCTCGCCGCTGAAGACCTGCTTGAAGAGCTGGTAAGCGAGTTTGGCGTTGGCGATGGCGATCTTGCCCATCAGCGCCCTGGCCTCGACATCCTCCTTCTCCTTCAGCTTGGCCTCGATGTGCTTCTCGGCGAGCGCGTCGATGCGGCTGACGAAGAAACTGGCCACCGAGGCGATCTCGTTGATCGGCAGCCCCTTCGCCACGCGCCGCTCCAGACCGCGCAGATACGCCTCCATCACCTGGGCGTAGACATCGTTCGAGAAGATGAGGGTGATGTTGATGTTGATCCCGTTGGCGATCGATTCCTCGATGGCCGGGATACCTTCCGGCGTTGCCGGGATCTTGATCATCACGTTCGGGCGATTGAGCACCGCGAACAACCGCTTCGCTTCCGAGGCGGTGCCGGCCGTGTCGCGGGCAAGGAGAGGCGAGACCTCTAGGCTGCAGAATCCGTCGCCCCCTTTGCAGCGGTCGTAAACGGGACGAAAGACGTCGGCGGCGTTGCCGATGTCTTCGATGGTGATGGCGTCGTAGATCTCCTCGCGGGACTTGTTCTGCGAGGCCAGATCGCGCAATTGCGCGTCGTAATCGTCGCTTCCGCTGATGGCCTTCTCGAAGATGGTCGGATTCGACGTCAGCCCGCGCAGGTCGTCGTCATCGATCATCCGCTGCAGCTCGCCGCTGGAGACCAGCCGCCGCTCCATCTGGTCGAACCAGATGCTTTGACCGGTTTTGGCCAGTTCAACAAGTGTGTTGCTCATAGAGCCTCCGTGGGTGGGAAAGCATATCGCGTGCGAGGGGGTGGGGAGTGGGGGGTGGGGTGTGGGACGCAGGGTTGCTGTGGTTGCTGGGTTGCTGGGTTGCTGGGTTACTTGGTTGCTAAGTTCGTTTACCGAGCAACTCAGCAACCTTGCAACTCAGCAACCATCTGCCACCCCCTACTCCCCACCCCCCACTCCCGCCCGCCTGATCGCTTTCGTAGCGATACGACCAATGAGCACGCTGACGATGATGGCCATCACTCCGCCGGCGATGTAGATGATCTTGGTGATCGAGCTGGTCGAGGTCGTGGCGGCATTCGTGGCCGCGGCCCCGACGAAGACGAAGGCGGCGGTGGCGGGGAGGATGCCGATGAATGTGGCCGCGACATAGCTCCAAAGCGGGATGGCCGTCAGGCCGAAGGCGTAGTTGATGTAGGTGAAGGGAAAGATGATGGCCAGCCGGCTGAGAAAAACGATCTTGATCCCCTCGGTGCCAATCGCTCGGTCGAGCGCCCGGAACTTGGCGTTGTTCGCCGTCATCTCCTCGATCCGTTTCCGCATGACCGTGCGCGCCAGAAGAAACGAAAGCGTCGCCCCCAGCGTCGCCCCGATCACGACCACGATCGTCCCGCCCACAAACCCGAAGATGGCCCCCGCGCCCAGCGTCAGTATCGAAGCCGGCACAAAGGCGACATTGCAAAGCGCGTAGACCACGATGTAGAGAACGTACCCGAGCGCGCCGAGCCCGCGTACGTAGGTCTGGAAATGACGAAGCCAGATTGCAACCGGCAGGATGCGAAAGGCGATGATCAGCACGGCGATGACGAGCAGCGCCGCAACCATCTTCCCGACATGCTTCGGCTTCGGCATCAGGCGATTATTACCACGGAGACACAGAGGACACGGAGACCGCTATGCTTTCTGTGTCTCGCTGGTGAAACGTCTCGGCAGCGATGTCACTTTGAGCCCCGCAGAGCCCGCTCAGCGCTCGCCTCATCGGAAGACGTCGCAATCGCATCGGCCGAGGGAGTCAGTACATCTTCGGCCACCATTGCTCCTTCAATCTCCGCGAACTGATTAAGACGAACCAGGCAATCGTCGAATCGCGCCGAAACCTCGAGCTCTCCGCCGAGCGCCTCGATGTACGTGCGAAGTGTGCTGAGGTACATGTCCGTTTGCCGCTCCACTCGAGAGATCCACGCTTGATTCACACCGAGCGCTTTCGCCAGTTGCTGCTGGGTACTGGCCTGTGCTCGGCGGAGATCTGCCAGAGCCATTTCTTGCAACAGCTCGCCGGAGCGAGCCTTCACCCGTTCCTGCGCCTCCGGCTTCATCTTCGAGAACAGCTCATTGAAGTTGCGCTTCACTCGATCTCTCCTTCGCGTCTCAGCTCCTCAAGATGACTGTCGTAGAGCGCGTCAGCTTCCGGAATGTTCTTCTCGTACCATCGGTCGTCGCCCGCCTTTGTCCCTCCCAGAAGAAGGATTGCCACTCGACGAGGATCGAAGGCATACAGCACGCGGTACGGTTTGCCAGAGTGCTGAATTCGGAGTTCGCGCATCCGGCCGTGGCGACTCCCTCGAGCATCCGACGAGTGGGGAAAAGGGAGTGCAGGCCCTTTGACTCGTAGCAACTGAACGATCGTCGCCACCGACTCCTGCTCGTCTTCGTCGAGTGTCTCCCACCACCCGTTGAACTCATCCGTGACTTCTACCTCCCATGACACCCAGGTAATATAACTCGGAGATCATATTTAGCAAAGGTCCTCGATTGCGCATGAAATTCCGGTGGGTAGCGTCGGGGCGATTGCTAACCACGGAGACACGGAGGACACGGAGGCCTCTGTGTCTCCGTGGTGAGAGAGCTTGAATCGACGATCGGTATCGTCGAAATGACGATGTGCAACAACGAATCGACGATGACCATCGTGGATCTCTCGATGTGCATCGTCGAATCGACGTTGTTCATCGTCGATTTATGGCTCCACATCGTCATTTCGACGATGCGTAGCGTCGATTCGTGGCTCCGGATCGTCATTTCGACGATGCGCAGCATCGATTCGTGGCTCCACATCGTCATTTCGACGATGTGCAACGTCGATTCATGGCTGCGGATCGTCATTTCGACGATGTGCAGCGACGAATCGTCGCTCTGGAGCCAAAAAACGGAGCGAACGAGCCTCAAAGTCCTACTAAACCACCAGAAATGGTGAATCGCGAGGCTCGATCCCACCCTCAGCAGCACCCCTGTAACCTTTTGCCTGGCGGCATCGTCTCAATCATAGGTCGGATCGATGACCTCGCCCGGCAGCGCGTCGCTGACGGGACGTAGAGATGGCTTGAAGTACCTCAACCCATTGACCCACGCTGGCCACGGCAAGTCGGACCCGCGTGATTTTTCGAGGATCTTATGAGCAAAGAGAGAGAGATCGCCGCCACCACAACCGAAACCACCACAACCGGGAAGTCTGCTGCTGCCGATGCACCGCCTGCCGATCTGTCTCCGGAGGACGTCGCGCGGGTGCTGAGCTTGATCGACCAGATCGAAGCTCTCATCCCCGGATTCGCGCCCTACGACATCAAGGACGTCCGGCGCGTGGGCAACGTGGCCCGCTTCGCCAAAAACCTGATCCCACAGATGATCGACACCGTAAGCGCTCTGCCCGATGTCATTGGAACCAGCTCCTTCGATGCCGTCGAGGGGAGTGCCGCGCTTGTATTCGACCGCTCCACGAAACCAATCGTGCGACGTCTGTCGGCGTTGCTCGACGGCGTCCAATTCACCTCCGACAGCCGTCTGGCCAGATCCGCCGGACGAGCGTTGGCGACCTACGCCTGGGCCAAGAAACACGTCAAGGGTCCCGAGGGTATCGAGCTCCGTCCGTATCTCGATGACATGGCCCTTACGATGAAGAGGACGTTGAACCGCCGCCGCAAACCCGCGAAGCCGTCACCCACACCGGCGCCGGCGGGTGCTCAGGGATTCCTCGCCCCGAATCTCGCAGCAGCGAAACCCGTGGTGGACGATGACGACGATCTTCCCGAGGATTTCCGGAAGCAGTTGGAAGAGGCTGTGAAAGATTGAAGCGCGGTCTCGGGGTCTCGCGGTGACGGGGTCTCGGGGTTGCTGGGGTTTCTTCTCACGCGACGAGTTGAATTGCCCGCACGTTGTCTGCGCAATACGGCGGAGAGGTGCCGATGAGCAGGACCGATGTGGCATGGCACAGACACTTTTGTCTGTGCGGGATCTCGCAACGACTCACGATTGCAAGCTCTCACGGGCGATCGGCTTCGGCCGGGGCACAGACAAAAGTGTCTGTGCCACATTGATCTCTGGCTTGCGGCAGCAGGCATGGAGGTTCTATGAGATTGTGTTAGCGCCCTGGTCCGGCCGCTCGCCGACGAGTGGGCGGGATGTGAAGCTCCCACACACCCGCGCCGAACAGGCCGGCGTGCAGGACGCTGCCGGTTGGATCGAGGGCGATGACATATGCCGCCTTGTTGAACCCCTCGGGCAGGCCATCCGATACGTCCTTCCAGGTCACGCCGCCGTCGGCGGAGTGCTGGATGCCGCTGTTGAGAAATGACATCCAGACGCTGTAGGGGTCATGCGGATCGACGACGATCCTGGTCGCCTCCAGGGCGGTCTGCGCCGGCAGGAGCGTCCACGTCGCTCCGCCGTCGTCGCTGCGGAAGGTGCTTTGCGCGATGCTGCTGGCGCGGTAGAGCACTGACGGATTCGACGGCGCCGAGGCAACATGCAGAACGTGGAAGTTTTCCGGGTCGGCAACAAGCGGGTGGAACGTCGCGCAGCCGTCGGTGCTGCGCCACAAGCTGTTGGAGGCGGCATAGACGAGGTTGGGATCAGACGGATTCAGCGCAATCTCTGAAGGAAGCGAGCCGGCGGCGCCGCACGCCCTCCAGGTCGCGCCTGCATCGTCGGTGCGCCAGATCATCGAGTCGGCGACATAAACGCGGCCCGGCACGGTCGGACTGCCGGCGATGGAGTAGATCTGCCCAAACTGCCTGATCGGAATGACGTCGTTCGTTTCGCTGGGGATGCGATAGAGCGTCGCTGCCGGCAAGCTTCCGCCGAACCATGCGTCGCCGCTGGCATCGACACCGAGCTTGAGACCCGGGTCGCCGATCGGTCCGGTGATCTGTTGCCAACTCGCTCCGGCGTCGCGGCTGCGGAAGACGCGCCCCTGCCCGCCGTCGCGGCTCGCGGCAAAGACCACGGACGGCCGCTGCCGATCGACGGCGATATCCCTGATCAGGTCGATGCCGCTCTCCGGTACGTCGAGATGCTTCCACGGCGTGAACGCAGGCGACGGCGCTCGAAAAAGCCCCTCGGACGTGGCGATCATCAGCGTGGAGTCGATGGCGTTGAAGAGGACGGAGCCGACGGCAATCGAGGGCCCATCGCCGGCTGGCAGCCAGCTACGACCGCCGTTGCCGCTGCGATAGAGGCCGAATGACGTCGCGCTGAAGAGCCGCGGCACGCTGCGATCGAGCGTCATGTCGATCACATGCGCGGCGGAGCCGCTGTCCGGCAGGCCGACGCCCGGTTGCACGCTCCACGTGATGCCACCGTCGTCCGAGGCCAGCACGTTCTGCCCGTCGGTTCCGAAACGCTGGGGCGATGCCGGATCGGCCACGATGGCCGCTACGGGCGCGTTCGCCGTGGTCTTGTTCCATGTCGCCGCACCGTCGAGGCTCTCCCAACTGCTGCTGCCGCTGAACACCGATTTCGCGTACAGGTGCCGCGGGTTTGCCGGATCGAGAGCGATGCCGACGACGCAACCGTCGAAACCGGCATCGGGAAAGCCTTCGGTCGCGTCCTGCCACGTGTCGCCTCCGTCGATCGATTTCGCGACGCCGATGTGCCGGCTGCCGGTCTTGAAGATGACGCCGCAGTCGCCGGAGACGTAGAGCGTCTTCGGCGCGGCCGGATCGATGAGGATTCTGTTCGGGTGCTGGAGGTTGGTGTTCATCCGCACCCACGTCGCTCCGCCATCCGTCGTGCGATAGACGATGGTGGAGAGCGCATACGCGGTTTCCGGGTCGCTCGGATCAACCGCGACCTGAGTCACGTACGTGAGCCCGCCACTCACGTTGCGCCACGTCTCACCGTTGTCGTCGCTGCGAAAGATGCCGGCCAAACCGCCGGCGTAGATGACGCGCGGATTGGAAGCCGAGGCCGATAGCGAGAAGATCACGCCGCCACGCGGACCGCTCGAGGTCCAGTGGGCGGCAAAGAGTGACGTGGCGAGAAGAAGCACGGAGACAGCGATGGAGAGGGACCGGGTCATATTCAAATAATAGGCTGGCCGGCATGGCAAACAAGCTCAGGCGATGATCGAGCCGAGCCTTGGGCAACCAGCGCTGCCGGCCTAGGAGAACAAATCCGTCTGCCTCTTCGTCGCTCCCATTGCGTAGCCGAGGTGGTCGTAGGCCAGTTTGCTGGCCACCCGTCCCCGAGGCGTCCGTTGCAGGAAACCGATCTGGATCAGGTAGGGCTCGTAGAGGTCTTCGATGGTGCCGCGGTCTTCGGCGATCGAGGATGACAGGGCGCCGACGCCGACCGGGCCCCCGTTGAATCGTTCGATGATGGTGGTCAGCAGCTTGCGGTCGATCTCGTCGAGGCCGAATTCGTCGACTTCGAGCATGACCAGGGCGTCATGGGCGATGGCCACGTCGATTTTCCCCTCCCTTTTGACCTCGGCGAAGTCACGCACGCGGCGCAGGAGGCGGTTGGCGATGCGGGGCGTGCCGCGGGAGCGGCGTGCAATCTCGTGCGAGCCGTCCGCCGTGACCTCGATGCCGAGGATGTCGGAAGAACGGCGGACGATGATCTCCAGCGACTCGACGTCGTAGAAATCGAGGCGATGGACGATGCCGAAGCGTGCCCGCAGCGGCGCGCTGAGGAGACCAGCGCGGGTGGTGGCGCCGATGAGGGTGAAATGCGGCAACTCGACCTTCAGTGTGCGCGCGGCTGGTCCCTGGCCGATGACCACGTCGATGTAGAAGTCTTCCATGGCCGAGTAGAGGACTTCCTCGACCGGCGCGGGGAGGCGGTGGATCTCATCGATGAAGAGCGTGTCGCCCTTCTCGAGGTTGGTGATGATGGCCACGAGGTCGCCGGGTTTCTCGAGCGCCGGCCCCGAGGTCGAGCGCATGGCCGCGTCCATCTCGTTGGCGACGATGTTGGCCAGCGTGGTCTTGCCGAGTCCGGGCGGACCGAAGAGGAGAACGTGATCGAGGGTCTCGTGCCGTTTGCGCGCAGCGGCGATGGAGATCTCCAGGTTGGCCTTGACCTTCTGCTGGCCGATGTACTCGCGCAGCCGCCTGGGCCGCAGGGAAAGCTCGACCGTCGCGTCGTCTTCGACCGGTATGGCGGAGAGGAGGCGGTCGTCTGGCATGCTGCGCAGTTTACCGCGTGGGGTTACGGCGCTGGTTTGCCGCGCGTTGTCTGCGGCTTCGCCGCGTTGTCGGTTGTCTGCGCTGCCGCGCGTGGTCGGTTGTTTACCGTAGCGCGGCGCGATGCGGGGTATTACCTACTTGACGCCTCTGCCCACTAAGAGCAAAGTGACGATCGGCATGAAGAAACAGGTGAAGAAGACGAGTGGGTTGAGGCTTGTTGCTCGCGATGTCCGTCCTGATCGTCGCAATCGCCTGGCACTTGGCAAAGCACTGAAAGATTTTGAAGACGCCAGCTTCAACGTCTATCAGGACGAGCACGGGCGAATCGTGCTCGATCCGCAAGTCTCGGTTCCCGCGTCTGAGGCATGGCTATATCGCAACCCTAAGGCGCTTGCCTCGGTCCGCCGCGGCCTCGCGGATGCAGCCGCAGGAAGAACGAAATCGCTCGGCTCTTTTGCGCGGTACGCCGACGAAGACGATGAATCGTGAGCTGAGTTTCACAATCGAGGCCACGCGCGCGATGGAGGAGCTCGAGTCAAGCCCGGCCAAAGCTGGACCGCTCAGGCAGGTTCGCAAGACGCTCTGCTTCCTCGAAACGAATCTCCGCCACCCCTCGTTACAGACCCATCGCTTTCATTCGCTCCACGGCCCGAAGGGCGAGGAGGTGTTTGAGGCATATGCGCAGAACAGGACGCCTGGCGCCTACCGCGTTTTCTTTTACTACGGTCCCGACCGCGTCGAGGGGAAGAAGCGTTACCCGGTGCTGACTATTGTCGCCATCACGCCGCACCCCTGACTGACAACCGACAACGCGCGAAGCGCAGTTCAGTAGTACATCCCCAACTGCAGCTTGGCGGCCTCGGACATCATGCTTCGATCCCACACCGGATCGAAGACCACTTCCACTTCGGCCTGCTTCACGCCGGGGAGGGATTCCACTTTCGATTTCACATCGGAGGCGAGCACCGGGCCCATGCCGCAGCCGGGGGCGGTCAGGGTCATCTTGATCTTCACGTTCTTCGAACCGTCGGCGTCTTCGAGCTCGCAGAGGTAGACCAGGCCGAGGTCGACGATGTTCACCGGGATCTCCGGGTCGTAGCAGGTCTTGAGCTGGTCCCAGACCATCTCTTCGAGTTTGGCGGGTGCGACCTCTTCACCTGGGGCGATGTCGGGAACGTTCTCGACAGACTTGCCGATGGCCTCGAGCTCGCGGCCGGAGATGCGGACCATCAGTCCGCGTTCGGTGATCAGGGTGTACGAACCGCCGAGCGACTGGGTGATCGTGGCGCGGGCGCCCTCGGGGACGAGGACTTTCTCCCCGCTCGGGATCATCACCGCTTCGGCGTTTCGGGTCAGGGTTACTTCTTCGCGCATGTTCATATTGTTTTCTCGGGGGTCGATGAGTGGATTAGTGGATTAGGAGGCTCCGGCCATCTAATCTACTAATCTACTCATCCACTGATCACTCCGTTGAAACCGTTTCTTTGTCGCCTTCGATCGCGCTGTTCAGGGTATGCCACGCCAGCGTGGCGCACTTTACGCGCGCGGGGAACTCCGATACGCCGGAGAACGCGGCCAGGCGGCCGAGTTCTGCCGTGCTGAGGCTGCCTGGCTCGCCGGTCACGAGTTTATGGAAGACGTCGAAGAGCTGATGAGCTTCAGCTATATTTTTACCTTTAAGCGACGAGCTCATCACCGAGGCCGAGGCTTTGGAGATGGCGCAACCGTTACCGGTGAAGCCGATGTCCTTGATGGTCTGGCCGTCGATCTCCACGTAGATCGTGTAGTGATCGCCGCACAGCGGGTTATAGCCGTCCACGGTCCGCGTGGCGTGCGGCAGCTCGTGAAAATTGCGCGGATTCTTGTTGTGGTCGAGGATGACCTGCTGGTAGAGCTCACGTAGATCGGACATTGATTTTATGCACTCTTCCTCACTCTATCCTGAGGCCGCGGAGCGGCCGAAGGATCTCTGGTGGTGTCCCGCTGTAGGTAACAGCCGCGCGACACCACC
>Ga0307470_10000065_pt1 | contig 73618 bp, 50 predicted proteins | sample atmos_gasesAM3C__FD_204565 | JGI IMG/M metagenome (GOLD analysis project Ga0307470, IMG submission 204565) | Hardwood forest soil microbial communities from Morgan-Monroe State Forest, Indiana, United States - atmos_gasesAM3C_05 | ecosystem: Environmental > Terrestrial > Soil > Temperate forest... | reverse complement strand
TACAAGACCCCGCAGGAAGTCATGGACGAGTACTACAGAACGCGAACGGCAGCCTGAAGAACCAAATAGTCAGGTGTCCGGAAAACGCGCGGCAGGTCACCCCTAACCGGGCTGTGATCGTCGCAACTGGTCTACCCCGCTGGCGGCGCGTTCGGTTGGGTTGGGCAAGGATGATCGGCATGGGTTCGCTGGTGTCCGCGCTGCGGGCCGCCGTCCGCGGCGGGGTCGCCGCCGACCCCGCGACCCGGGCGGCCTACGCCACCGACGCCTCCAACTACCGGCATCCTCCGCTCGCCGTCGCCTACCCGCGGGACGCCGAGGAGGTCGCCGCGATCCTCGCGGTGTGCCAAGACCACGGCGTCCCGGTGACCTCGCGCGGCGGCGGCACCTCGATCGGTGGGCAGGCCTGCGGCGCGGGCGTGGTCGTCGACTACTCCCGGCACATGACCCGGATCCTTGCCGTCGACCCGGACGCCCGCACCGCGGCGGTCCAGCCCGGCGTGGTGCTGGACGACCTGCGCGCCGCCGCGGCGCCGTACGGGCTGACCTTCGGCCCGGACCCGTCCACGCACAGCCGCTGCACGCTCGGCGGGATGATCGGCAACAACGCCTGCGGCGCGCACTCGCTGCGCTGGGGTACCACCGCGGACAACACCGTCTGCCTCGACGTGCTCACCGGGGACGGCGTCCTGCTGTCCCGGCTGTCCACTGTGGACACCGCTGGGCCGCTGGCCGGGCCGCTGCGCGACCTCGTCCGGCGGCACCTTGCCACCCTGCGCACCGGCTACCCCCGGCTCTCCCGGCGCACCTCCGGCTACAACCTGGACGCCCTGCTGCCGGAGAACGGCGGCAACCTGGCCCGGGTACTGGTCGGCAGCGAGGGCAGCCTCGTCGCTGTGCTGGCCGCGACGATACGGCTGGTCGAGGCGCCGGCCGCCCGCGCGCTCGCGGTGCTGGGCTATCCCGACCCGTTCATCGCCGCGGACGCCGTGCCCGGCCTGCTGGCGCTGCGCCCGCTGACCCTGGAGAGCGTGGACGCGCTGCTCGTCGCCCGCGGGCCAGGCGCGGTGACCGGGCGGCTCCCGGCCGGCGGAGCCTGGCTGTTCTGCGAGATGGACGGGCCGGACCCAGCCGGCGCCCGGGACCGGGCCGCGGCGCTGCTGGCAGCGGCCGGCGTACCCGCCATCGTGGTCACCAACCCGGCCGAGCAGCGGGCGTTCTGGGCGCTGCGCGAGAACGGCGCCGGTCTGGCCACCCGGCTGCCAGATGGCACCGCCGCGTACCCGGGCTGGGAGGACACGGCCGTGCCCCCGGAGCGGCTCGGCGGGTACCTGCGGGATTTCGCCGTCCTCCTGGACCGCCACGGCCGGCGGGGCGTCTGCTACGGCCACTACGGTGAGGGGTGCATCCACGTCCGGCTGGACTTCGACCTGCTCAGCCGGCCGGGGGTCGCGGCGTTCCGGTCCTTCGTCACCGAGGCGGCCGACCTGGTCGTGGCGTACGGCGGCTCGCTGTCCGGCGAGCACGGGGACGGGCAGGCCCGCGGCGAGCTGCTGGCCCGGATGTACCCACCGCAGGTGCTGCGGGCGCACGCGGAGCTCAAGCGCATCTTCGACCCGAGCGGGCTGCTCAACCCGGGAATCCTCGACCCGCTGCCGCTGGACGCCGACCTGCGCTGGGCGGTGCCTGAGGCCGGGCCGCACGGCACCGTGGACACCGCGTTCGGCTACCCGACGGACGGCGGGTCGTTCGCGTCGGCCGTACGCCGGTGCGTAGGCGTGGGCACCTGCCGGGCGGACGACGCGCCGGTGATGTGCCCGAGCTGGCGGGCCACCCAGGACGAGCGGCACTCGACCCGGGGCCGGGCCCTCGACCCGGGGCCGGGCCCGGGTGCTGCTGGAGATGCTGCACGGCGAGGTGGTCACCGACGGCTGGCGGTCCGCCGAGGTGCTCGACGTGCTGGACCTGTGCCTGTCCTGCAAGGGCTGCCGCACCGACTGCCCGGTGAACGTCGACATGGCGACGTACAAGGCGGAGTTCCTGCACCAGCACTACCGTGGCCGGCGCCGGCCCGCGGCCCACTACTCGATGGGCTGGCTGCCGCTGTGGGCTAGGCTCGCGTCGGTGGCGCCCGGTACGGTGAACGCCATCCTGCGCCGGCCGGCGGTGGCCCGGGCGGTGAAACGGGCCGGCGGCATCGCCCTGGAGCGCGACCTGCCGGCGTTCGCCCGGGCGCTCCGGGTTCCGGCGGCCACCGGCGCCCGGCGGGTGGTGCTGTGGCCGGACACGTTCACCAGGTACTTCGCGCCGGAGGTGGGGCTGGCTGCGGTCGACGTGCTGCGTGCGGCCGGGTACGCGGTCGAGGTGCCCCGGGCGGCCGGCTGCTGCGGCCTGACCCTGGTCGCCACCGGCCAGCTCGGCCTGGCCCGGCGGGTGATGGGGCGGACCGCGCGGATCCTGGCGCCGTACGCCGCGGCCGGCGTCCCGATCGTCGGCCTCGAGCCGAGCTGTACCGCCACGCTGCGCACCGACCTGCCGGAGCTGCTGCCAGCCGCGGAGCCGATCGCCGCGGCGGTCCGCACGCTGGCCGAGGTGCTCGCGGGCACTGACCTGGGCTGGCTGCCGGCCGGCGCGCTGGCGGGTCGGCCAGCGGTCGGCCAGGTGCACTGCCACCAGAGCTCGGTGCTCGGCGGCGCCGGACCGGACGCCGCGCTGCTCGCCCACGTCGGGGTGCGGGCCGAGCTGGTGGCCGGCTGCTGCGGGCTGGCCGGCAGCTTCGGCTTCGAACGCGGGCACTACGCGGTGTCGCAGGCCGTGGCCGAGGACCGGCTCTACCCGGCGCTGCGGGCGGCCGGGCCGGACACGCTGGTGCTCGCCGACGGCTTTAGCTGCCGGACCCAGATCGGGCAGGGCACCGGCCGCCCGGCCCGGCACCTGGCCGAGGTGCTGCGCACGGCACTGGATCCGTCGTACGGGCTGGACCCGTCGTAAGGGATGTGGAGCTGACCGGTGGACAGGTACGACGTCGTGATCGTCGGGGGCGGGATCGTGGGGCTGGCCACCGCGCTGGCGCTGGCCCATGCGCGCCCCGACCTGCGGGTGCTGGTGGCCGAGAAGGAGGCTGAGCTGGCCACCCACCAGACTGGCCACAACAGTGGCGTGATCCACACCGGGGTGTACTACGCGCCGGGCAGCCTGAAGGCCCGCTTTGCCCGGGCCGGCGCCCGGCGGATGGTGGAGTTCTGCCGTGCGCAGGGGCTGCCGGTCGCGCTGCCTGGCAAGGTGATCGTGGCGACCGACGCGCGCGAGCTGCCCGGCCTGCACCGGCTGGCCGAGCGGGCCGCCGCCAACGGCGTCGAGGCCAGCCTGATCGGGTCGGAGGAGCTGGCCGAGCGTGAGCCGCACGTTGCCGGGCTGCGCGCGCTGTGGGTGCCCGGTGCCGGGATCTGCGACTTCGTCGCGGTGGCCCGGCGGTACGCCGAGCTGGTGCTGAAGGCAGGCGGCGAGGTGTGGACCAGCGCCGAGGTTGTCTCGATCCGTTCCAGCGCCGGTCGAACGATCGTCGGCATGCTGCGCGGCGAGGTCGAGGCCCGCTGTCTCGTGACCTGCGCCGGCCTGTACGGCGACAAGGTGGCCGGGCTGGCTGGCCGGCCGCCGCGGTCCCGGATCGTGCCGTTCCGCGGTGAGTACTACGAGCTGGCGCCCGGCCGGCGAGACCTGGTCCGCGGCCTGGTCTACCCGGTGCCGGACCCGAGGTTCCCGTTCCTCGGCGTCCATCTGACCAGGATGATCGACGGCAGCGTGCACGCCGGCCCGAACGCCGTGCTCGCCCTGCGGCGCGAGGGCTACCGCTGGCGGGACGTCTCGCCTGCCGAGGTCCGCGAGCTCGCGGCGTACGCCGGGCTGTGGCGGATGGCCCGCCGGCACTGGCGGATGGGCCTGCACGAGGTGTGGCGCTCGGTGTCCAAGCCGGCGTTCACCCGCAGCGTGGCTCGGCTCGTCCCGGCGGTCACCGGAGCCGACCTGGTCCGGGCCGGTGCCGGGGTGCGCGCCCAGGCGCTGCTCCCGGACGGCGGCCTGGCGGACGACTTCCTGATCGACGAGGAGGACCACGCGGTGCACGTCCTCAACGCGCCGTCCCCGGCCGCCACCGCGTCCCTGCCGATCGGCGAGGAGATCGCCCGCCGGGTGCTGGCCCGGTTCTGAGCCGGTCGGCTCGGCGTGTAGAAGCCTGCCGGCGAGGTTCCGCCGATAACGTGGTGGCATGCCTGCCCGCACCAATCCCGGTTCGCGCGCGGGAAAACCGCCGGCGCGGGGAGACGCGGCGTCCCGAGCACGGTCGCCGGGCTCCCGTGCCCCCGCGTCGTCCACCGCGGCCCAGCGTCAGGCCACGCAGCGTCAGGCCACCCGGGGCCGTGCCGCGTCGCGGCGGCGTACCACGCGCCGGGGCGTGGCGCCCGGTCCGGCGGCCCGGCTCGGCCGGGCGCTGTACCGGGGGCTGGCCGGGCTGTGGATGCTTATCGCGCACGCCGTCGGCGGGTGCGCGCGAGCGGTCGGCCGGCAGGCGGCCACCACCCGGGACCTGGGTCCGGCGCACCGGCGCGACGGTGCGGGGCTCGGGTTGGCCGGGCTGGCCCTGGTGCTGGCAGTGGGCCTGTGGTGGCACCGCGCCGGACCGGTCGGGCGTTGGCTGGACGATGCACTCCGGATCGCATCGGGACAGGTCGCTCTCGTCCTGCCCGTCCTGCTTGCCTTCGGCGCGTTCTTCCTGCTCCGGCACCCGGCCAGGCCGGAGTCGCGCGGCCGGCTCATCGTCGGCTGGGGCGCGCTCGCGCTCGCCGGGCAGGGGCTGGCTCACGTCGTCGGCGGCCAGCCGTTCGACCAGGCTGGCCGCCGGGACGCCGGCGGCGTGTTCGGCGCGCTCGCGGCCGGCCCGCTGACCGCCGGGCTCGGCCGCTACGTCGGCGCGGCGCTGCTCGTCCTGATCGGGGTGTTCGGCGTCCTCGTGGTCACCGCCACCCCGGTCAACCAGGTGTCCACCCGGCTGAGGGGGCTGCGTGACCGGCTGCTGCACGGCGTACGGCCGGCTGGCGCGGACGCCAACCGCCGCCGCCCGGGCTCGCTGGGTGCCGACCCGGCCGACCCGGCCGACCCGGCCGACCCGAGCGGGGCCGCGTCGGCGGACGAGCTGGTGGGCGAGCCGGACGCCGCGCCCGTCCGGCGGTCGCCGAGGCCGGCTCCGGCCAGGCCCACGCCCCGTCCGGCGCCGGAGCCTGGGCCGCCACCGCCGACCCGGGCCGAGCAGCTCGCGCTGGCCGAGGGCGACTACCGGCTCCCACCGCCGTCGCTGCTCACCCAGGGTGCACCCGGCAAGATCCGCAGCAAGGCCAACGACGTGGTGATCGCCGCGCTGCAGGAGGTCTTCGAGCAGTTCAACGTCGACGCCCAGGTGACCGGCTTCACCCGCGGCCCCACGGTGACCCGGTATGAGGTGGAGCTCGGCCCGGCGGTCAAGGTCGAGCGGATCATCAACCTGTCCCGCAACATCACCTACGCGGTGAAGTCGCCGGACGTGCGGATCATCAGCCCCATCCCCGGCAAGAGCGCGGTCGGCGTCGAGGTCCCGAACGCCGACCGGGAGAACGTCCACCTCGGCGACGTGCTCCGCTCGTACGTCGCCACCTCCGACCCGCACCCGATGCTGGTCGCGGTCGGCAAGGACATCGAGGGCGGGTTCGTGGTGGCGAACCTGACCCGGATGCCGCACATCCTCATCGCCGGTGCGACCGGGGCCGGCAAGTCGAGCTGCATCAACGCGCTGATCGCCTCGGTGCTGACCCGGGCCACCCCGGACGAGGTACGGATGGTGCTGATCGACCCCAAGCGGGTCGAGCTGTCGGCGTACCAGGGCATCCCGCACCTGGTAACGCCGATCATCACCAACCCGAAGAAGGCGGCCGACGCGCTGGCCTGGGTCGTCAAGGAGATGGACGACCGCTACTCCGACATGGAGGCCAGCGGGGTCCGGCACGTCGACGACTTCAACCGCAAGGTGCGCAAGGGTGAGTTCACGGCGCCGCCCGGCAGCGAGCGGGTCTACGTGCCGTACCCGTACCTGCTGGTGATCGTCGACGAGCTGGCCGACCTGATGATGGTGGCCCCCCGTGACGTCGAGGACGCGGTCGTGCGGATCACCCAGCTCGCCCGGGCCGCCGGGATCCATCTGGTGCTGGCCACCCAGCGTCCCAGCGTGGACGTCGTCACCGGCCTAATCAAGGCCAACGTGCCGAGCCGGCTGGCCTTCTCCACCGCCAGCCTGGCCGACTCCCGGGTCATCCTGGACCAGCCTGGCGCGGAGAAGCTGATCGGCCGCGGCGACGCGCTGTTCCTGCCGATGGGCGCCGGCAAGCCACAGCGGATCCAGGGCGCGTACGTCTCCGACAGCGAGATCCACGCGGTGGTGGCGCACTGCAAAGACCAGGCCCAGCCGGCGTACCGGGAGGACATGGCCACGCCGCAGCAGGGCAAGAAGGAGGTCGACGAGGACGTCGGCGACGACCTCGACCTGCTCTGCCAGGCTGCCGAGCTGGTGGTCTCGACCCAGTTCGGGTCGACCTCGATGCTGCAGCGCAAGCTGCGGGTCGGCTTCGCCAAGGCCGGTCGGCTGATGGACCTGATGGAGTCGCGCGGCATTGTCGGCCCGTCCGAGGGCTCCAAGGCGCGCGACGTCCTGGTGACCCCGGAGGAGCTCGACGGGGTGCTCGTGACCTTGCGCGGCGACGGCTAGCTGAGCTGGGCTAGCTGAGATGCGATCGTGCTTTGTCCTGTGGACTGGCCCGTCCGTAGACTAGAAACACGGCCATTTGTCGTAGTCGTTGATCGTGCCATCGTAGGTTTTGCCGGCAGTTGAGTCGGGGAGGTGCGTGCTGTGACGGACGAGTCGGGACCCCACCAGCCGCCCCAGCCACGTGACCCGCCCCGCCAGCCGGCCAACCCGACCCCTGGCGCGGTGCTGGCGGCGGCCCGGCGGGTAGCTGGCCTGTCGGTGGAGGACGTCGCCGCGGCGACCCGGATCCGATCCACGCTGGTCCGGGCGATCGAGCAGGACGAGTACGAGCGCTGCGGCGGCGAGGTCTACGCCCGCGGGCACATCCGGTCCATCGCGCACGTGGTCGGCACCGACTCCACGCCGCTGATCGCCGACTACGAGCGGCGCTACAGCCAGCCGCTGCCACCGCTGGGAGTGGCTCCGGTCAGCACCCTCGGCGACCCGGTCCGCGAGCTGACCCGCAAGGCCACCAAGGCCACCCCGAAGTGGCCGGCGGTCGCCATCGCCGTGCTCACCCTGATCACCGTGCTGCTGGCGGTGAGCTGGGTGGTTGGCAGCCGGCAGGACCGGCAGGCCCCGCCAGCCGCGGCCACGACCGCTCCTGTCCCGTCGCCCAGCACGACACCCACAGCCAGCGCGACGCCGTCGCCGAGCGGGACACCATCGTCCAGCACGGGGGCGCCGACGAGCTCGACCTCGCCGGCCAGCGGCGTGCGGCTGCTGGTTCGGATCGGTCAGGAGGCCAGCTACGTCCGGGTCCTGTCTAGCGCCGGCGTCCGGGTGTACGAGGGCATCCTGTCCGCCGGGCAGAGCATGCAGTTCAGCGACGCTCGCTCACTGCTGGTCCGGTTCGGTAACTCTCCGGCAGTCACCATCGAGCTGAACGGCAAGATCCTGGGCCGGCCCTGCAACACCCAGGTGTGCAGTCGGGAGTTCCGGCAGCCCAGCTCCCAGAACGGCTGAGCCGGCTAGGTAGGCGGCTGGACGGGTCCGCGCCGGTACTCTCAACGCCGTGCCCCACTCCGTCCCCGTCGGCGACCCCTCGGCCGGCGACCGCCCAGCCAACGACCACCCGGCCAGCGAACGGCGGGTCGCGCTGGTCACGCTCGGCTGCGCCCGCAACGAGGTCGACTCCGAGGAGCTGGCCGGGCGGCTGGCCGGTGCGGGCTGGCGGCTGGTGGGCGAGGACGATGACGCCGACGTCGTCGTCGTCAACACCTGCGGGTTCATCGAGTCAGCCAAGAAGGACTCGATCGACACGCTGCTCGCCGCGTCCGACATCGGCGGCAAGGTGGTCGCGGTCGGCTGCCTGGCGGAGCGGTACGGCGACCAGCTCGCCGGGAGCCTGCCCGAGGCCGACGCGGTGCTCGGGTTCGACGACTACGCCGAGATCGGCGCCCGCCTGGACGACGTGCTGGCCGGCCGGCCGCTGGTACCGCACCGCCCGCGGGATCGCCGTACCCTGCTGCCGATCTCGCCGGTGGCGCGGGTCGAGGCTGCTGTGGCGGTGCCCGGGCACGGTGCGGGCCGGCCGGGGGGTACGGGCATCGCGGACCTGCCGGCGGGCGTGGCGCCGCCGTCCGGCCCCCGGGTGCTGCGCCGCCGGCTGGACGACTCACCGGTGGCGCCGTTGAAGCTGGCCAGCGGCTGTGACCGGCGCTGCGCGTTCTGCGCGATCCCGTCGTTCCGCGGCGCGTTCGTCTCCCGCCGGCCGGAGGAGGTGCTGGCAGAGGCACGCTGGCTGGCTGGCCACGGCGTGCGCGAGCTGGTGCTGGTCAGCGAGAACTCCACGTCGTACGGCAAGGACCTCGGCGACCTGCGGCTGCTGGAGAGGCTGCTGCCGGAGCTCGCCGGGGTGGCCGGGATCGACCGGATCCGGCTGTCCTACCTCCAGCCGGCCGAGCTGCGGCCGGGCCTGGTCCAGGTGCTGGCGGGCACCGAGAAGGTCGCGCCGTACTTCGACCTGTCCTTCCAGCACGCCAGCGAGCCGGTGCTGCGCCGGATGCGGCGGTTTGGCTCGACCGAGCGGTTCCTGGGGCTGGTCGAGCGGATCCGGGGGCTCCGGCCGGACGCCGGCATCCGCTCGAACGTCATCGTCGGCTTTCCGGGGGAGACCGCGGCTGACCTGGCTGAGCTGGAGCGCTTCCTGACCGAGGCGCGGCTGGACGCCGTCGGGGTGTTCGGGTACTCCGACGAGGAGGGCACCGAGGCGGCGACGTACGACGGCAAGGTGCGGTCGTCGACGGTGGCCAGGCGGGTGGACCGGGTGACCCGGCTGGTCGAGGAGCTGACCGCCCAGCGCGCCGAGGAGCGGGTCGGGGAGATCGTCGAGGTGCTGGTGGAGTCGGTGGACACCGGGCTGACCGGGCCAGCCGGGCCTACCGGGGTGGTGGCGGAGGGCCGGGCCGCGCACCAGGCGCCGGAGGTGGACGGCTCGACCGTCGTTCACGGCCTGACCCAGCTCACGGTCGGGACGATCGTGCGGGCGCGGGTGACGGGCAGCGCCGGGGTGGACCTGGTCGCGGAGCTCTGTCCGTGAGCAGGCTGGTCCCGGATCCGGCCGCGCTCCCGCCGCGGACCGTCCGGGTGGCCAACGTCGCCAACGGGATGACCATGCTGCGGCTGCTGCTGGTGCCGGTCTTCGCGGTGCTGCTGCTGCACGGGGACGGCGACGAGACCGGCTGGCGGGTCGCAGCGACAGTGGCCTTCGGCGTGGCCTCGATGACCGACCGGATCGATGGCCAGCTTGCCCGCAGCCGGGGTTTGGTGACCGAGTTCGGCAAGCTGGCCGACCCGATCGCGGACAAGGCGCTGACCGGGACCGCCCTCGTCGGGCTGTCGGCGCTCGGCCTGCTGTGGTGGTGGGTGACGATCGTGATCCTGGTCCGGGAGGTCGGGGTGACGCTGCTGCGGTTCTGGGTGATTCGGCTCGGGGTGATCTCGGCCAGCCGTGGCGGCAAGCTGAAGACGCTGGTACAGGCGGTCGCGATCGGGCTGTACCTGCTGCCGCTGTCGGAGGGCGCGACGACGGTGGCGGCGGGGGTGATGGCGGTCGCGCTGGTGCTGACCGTGGCCACCGGGATGGACTACGTGGCCCGCGCGGTGAGTCTGCACCGGGCTAGGCCCAGGCTCCACCCGGCCGTTCCCGGCGAGTCGTGACGGACCCGGCCGACATCCATGCTGCCCTGGCCGACCGCCGGGCCACGGTGGCGGTGGCCGAGTCGCTGACCGCCGGGCTGCTGGCCGCAGCGCTGACCGAGACGCCGGGTGCGAGCACGACGTTCCGCGGCGGGGTGGTGGTGTATGCGACCGAGCTCAAGGCCGTCCTGGCCGGTGTGCCCGAACGGCTGCTGGCCAAGCACGGCCCGGTGAGCGGGCCGGTCGCCGAGGCGATGGCGGCCGGGGTGCGGGGTCGGCTCGGAGCGACGTACGGGGTGGCGCTGACGGGGGTGGCCGGACCGGACCCGCAGGATGGGGTGCCGGCGGGCACGGTGTACGTCGCCGTCGCTGGTCCGGAGGGTACGCAGGTACGCCGGGTGTGCCTGCCTGGCGACCGGGCCGAGGTGCGGTCCGGGGCGGTCCGGGCGGCGCTGAACCTGCTGGCCGGAACGCTCCGCGTGTCCTGATCGGGGCTGCCCGGGAATCAGATACATGGTTACATCGTTACAATGCCCGTTACGCCGAGCGCGTAACGGTTCGGCCCTTGCCCGGTAGCTTGATCTCCGTCGATGTACCGTAGCTGCACGACTATGCGAGAAGGGGGTGCACCGCATGGCTCTGCTCCGTCGGGTGCTCGGTGAGACGCTTCGTGGCCAGCGGCTCCGTCAGGAACGCACCCTCCGTGAGGTGTCCACCGCGGCTCGGGTCAGCCTGGGTTACCTGTCCGAGGTCGAGCGCGGGCAGAAGGAGGCCTCATCTGAGCTGCTAGGTGCGATCTGCAACGCGCTGGACCTGCGGCTGTCCGATGTGCTCCGTGAGGTCAGCGACAACCTCCTGCGGGCCGATGCCGCCGCCACACCGGCCGCCGCCGTGCGCCCGGGCCTGCCGATCCGCCGGGTGCCCGCCGTGCTGCCGGCCGGGACCCCCGAGCCGGTCGTCGTGGAGCCGGCCGAGCTGACGACCGCCGCTGACGGTGCCGAGGCGGTGCCGGTCGCGCAGGTTTCCGCGCGCGCCACGCTGGAGCCGTATGGCGGGGACTCGCGCGAGGTGCTCGACGCGGTGCTCGCCCGGGTCGAGCCCGGTCGCGTCATCGCCGCCTGAGCCAGCCGCCCGGCTCCACTCTTCACGCCATTCAGCCGACCAGTCCGCGTGACCTGAGCAAGCAGCTCGTCAACCTGGGCATCGGGCAATGCCCATAGGCCCGGGTCGACACGCGGGCCGGGTCGACACGGGTCGATAGCGCGCGAACCTGGTCGACCGCGAGGGTGACGGTATCCGACATACGATCCGACCTACGACAAGACCACAGAGCCAGCTCGGTGCGTGAGGCGAAACGCACCCCACATGAGTTCTGAGGGCGGCGGCCGCGAAGACGCCAGCACCCCAACCCATAAAACCAGCAGCCCTGGCGTGTCCCCTTGACGGCCACACTCACCCAATGGCAGGAATAGCCCCGTGTCTGAGCCGTTGCGCGACCCGCCTGGCACGCAGCCCCCCGCCGGGCTCGCGTCCGCGCTGCCGCGCCGCGAGGCGGGCACCCGCTCGCGCGCCGGCAACGCGATGGCTCGCACCCGTGCCGGCCTGCTGGACGGCGCCCTGCGTGCGGTCGCCAAGCAGGGCACGCGGCGTACGACGATGAACGACATCGCCACCCAGGCGGGCGTGGCCAAGGCGACCCTCTACAACCATTTCCGGACCAAGGACGACGTGTGGTCGGCGCTGGTGCTGGCCGAGGTGGACGACCTGGCTACGCAGTGTGCTGACCTGCCGTTGGCCGACGCGCTGGCCCACGCCGCCACCCGGCTCAGCCAGCACCCCGCGCTGCGTCAGGTCGCCGACACCGAGCCGGCCGTCCTGGCCGGGCTGCTGCCCACCGACCCGCCGGCTCCGGGCTGGCGGGCCGCCGCCGACGCGCTGCACCGGCGGTTCGCCAACGCCAACGCCAATGGCTCCGAGCCCGACGGCCGCGCCGCCGCCGACACCGAGCTGGTGCTGCGCTGGCTGGCGTCGTACCTGTCCCGACCGGCAGGGCCGGACGCGATTCGGGCCGTCGCCGGCCGGCTGGCCGCCGTGCTCGCCCGCTAACCGGAGCGTCCGCCCCCGCACGGTGGGTGTGGCCTGCAAGACTGGTGCCCTGACTCGTCAGGAGCCTGACTCGATATCAGGAGACCGGTATCAGGAGAGTTGTGTGACCCAACCGTCGGGCCTGCGTCGGCGCATCCCCCTGCTGGTGGCGGCCGCGGTCGGCATCGTGCTGGTGCTCGTCGTGCGCAACGTGTTCAGCGGCGCAGGCCAGACCGCGGACAAGAGCGGTGCCGGGGCGACCCAGCGCGGCGACCGGCCCGGCTGCATCCCGCTGAACGTCGTCGCGTCCAGCGAGAAGGCCGCCCTGCTCAGCACCGTCGCGGACGGTTACAACGGTGCGAACCGCCAGGTCAACGGCACCTGCGTAGACGTGCGGGTGAGCAGCAAGGCGTCCGGCGGGGCGGCCGAGGCACTGGCCCGCGGCTGGGACGAGCAGGTCGACGGCCCACGGCCGGACGTGTGGTCGCCGGCGTCGCGGTCCTGGACGGTGCTGCTGCGGCAGCGCACCACCGCGAAGGACAAGGCCGACCTGGTCCCGCGGGACACCCCGTCGATCGCGCAGACCCCACTGGTCATCGCGATGCCCAAGCCGATGGCCGAGGCGCTGGGCTGGCCGGCCAGGCAGCTCGGCTGGTCGGACATCCTGGCGCTGGCCCGCGACCCGAACGGCTGGGGCCGGCACGGCCACGCCGAGTGGGGCAGGTTCAAGCTCGGCAAGACCAACCCGAACTTCTCCACCTCCGGGCTGAACGCCACCATCGCGACGTACTTCGCCGCCACCGGCCGGTCCTCCGACCTCACCACCAGGGACATCAAGGACCCCAAGGTCGTCAGCTATGTCACGGGCGTGGAGGGCTCCGTCGTGCACTACGGCGACACCACGCTGACCTTCCTGTCCAACCTGTACGACGCCGGGGCGCGCGGCCAGGGGCTGTCCTACATCAGCGCGGTGGCGGTGGAGGAGAAGTCGGTCTGGGACTACAACCAGGGCAACCCGAGCGGTGACCCGAAGACGCTGGGCCAGCAGGGCGTGCCGCGGGTGCCGCTGGTGGCGATCTACCCCAAGGAGGGCACCCTGCTCTCCGACAACCCGTACACCGTGCTGAAGGCGGAGTGGGTGGACGATGCCAAGCGGGCCGCCGCTGCCGACTTCCTCAGCTATGTCAAGGAGCCGGACCAGCAGCGCCGGTTCACCGACGCGGCGTTCCGGTCCTTCGACGGCAGGCCCGGCGCGGTGGTCAACCGGGACAACGGCATGCTGCCGGAGGCAAGGTTCACCACCATCAACCCGCCCTCGCCGGCCGTGCTGGACCAGCTCGCCCAGTCCTGGAACGCGCTGCGCAAGCGGGCCCGGGTGCTGATGGTGATCGACGTGTCGGGCTCGATGGGCGAGCCGGTGGCCGGCACCGGGGAGAGCAAGCTGGACCTGGCCAAGAAGGCCGCGCTGGCCTCGGTCGACGCGCTCGCCCCGGACGACCGGCTCGGGCTGTGGGTGTTCAGCACGCCGCTGGGCAACGCCGCGGCGCCATACCGGGAGCTGGTCAGCCCGGCATCGGTCAGCCAGATCAAGAACGAGTACCGGGCCAGGGTCAGAGACCTGGTCCCGGAGGGTGGCACGGCGCTGTACGCGACCACCCGGGCCGCGGTGGCCGCGGTGCGATCGTCGTACGACGTGAACAAGATCAACGCCGTGGTGCTGCTCACCGACGGCAAGAACGAGTACCCGCCCGACAACAACCTGGACAGCCTCATCGGCTCGCTGTCCCAGGAGGACGCCGAGCGGTCGGTCCGGGTGTTCCCGATCGCCTACGGCGACGCGGCCGACCTCGGCGTGCTGCAGCGGATCGGTGCGGCGTCGCGGGCCACGGCGTACGACGCGAGCAACCCGGCCACCATCGAGCGGGTGCTGGTCAACGTGTTCAGCAACTTCTGACCGGGTGGGCGACCGAGCCAGGAGGGACCGAGCGTGCGGGAGACTGGGCGGCGTGGGACTGCGTGACAACCTGGTCGACCCGTGGGGCGGAGTCGTCGCTGGCGTCGCCGGCGGCCTGGCCTGGGCGGTGACGGCGCCGCTGACGGCGGCGGCCATCCCGCTCGGGCTGGGCGTCGCGGCGGTGGTGTACGGCGTGAAGGTGGTGGCCGGCGCCGCGACCGGACCCCGCGAGCGGCCCCGGCCGGGCCAGCCCGAGCTGCCCCGCCCGGAGAAAGGCAGCCCGGCGGAGAGCTGGCAGACCAGGGCGCTGCGGGCGATCGACGAGCTGCACCAGCTCGCCAGTTCCCAGCCGAACGCGCCGGCCGCGCTCGCCTCGGTCGACGCGGGTGCCGCCGCGACTGAGGAGCAGGTCCGCCGGCTGGCCGGGCAGGTGACGGCCGTCACCCAGGCGCTGTACCGGATCCCGACGCCGCGGCTGGCCGAGGACCGGGCCCGGCTCACGGCCATGGTCGAGAGCGCGGCGACCGAGGAGCTCCGCGACGAACATCGCCGTTCCCTGCGTAGTGTGGAGGAACAACTTGCGGTGGCGGCACGGCTGCAGTCGGCGTGCGACACGTTGCTGGCCAGGCTGCAGTCGACCGCGCTTGGGCTGGAGGGGCTGATCGCACGGGTCGCGGAAGTGCTGGCGCTCGCGGCGTCGACCAGCGCGGGCGGGTCGGACGACCGGGTGTCGGAGCTGGCCGCCGAGCTGGACGGGCTGCGCGCCGGGCTCGCCGAGACCGAGGAGCTGTCCCGCCAGGTGCTGGGCCAGCGGTGAGGCTGGACCGCTGAGGCTTGACACTGGGATGGAGCGGGTGTGGATCCGGTCGCGGTCGGGGCCCGCGCTCTGAGACGATGACGACGGCGCGGCGTACGGTGAGGGAACGCGCCGCTGACAGGAGGACAGATAGTCATGGCCAACCCCTTCGTGAAGGCCTGGAAATATTTCTTGTCGTGGTTCGGCGCCAAGGTGGACGAGAAGGCCGACCCCAAGATCCAGATCCAGCAGGCCATCGAGGAGGCGCAGCGCCAGCACCAGGCCCTCTGTCAGCAGGCGGCCCAGGTCATCGGTAACCAGCGCCAGCTTGAGATGAAGCTGACCCGGCAGTTGTCCGATGTGGAGAAGCTGCAGGCCTCCGCCCGCCAGGCGCTGGTGCTGGCTGACCAGGCCCGAGCCGGCGACGACCTGAAAAAGGCCGGTGAGTACGAGCAGACCGCGACCGCCTTCGCGACCCAGCTCGTCACCGCCGAGCGGGGCATCGAAGACCTGAAGTCCTTGCACGACCAGTCGCTGCAGGCCGCTGAGCAGGCGAAGAAGGCGGTGGAGAACAACGCCCATCTCCTGCAGCAGAAGCTGGCCGAGCGGACCCAGCTCCTCAGCCAGTTGGAGCAGGCCAAGATGCAGGAGCAGGTCTCTGCCTCGCTGAACCAGATGTCCGAGCTCGCCGCTCCGGGCAACGTGCCGTCGCTGGGCGAGGTCCGGGAGAAGATCGAGCGGCGGTACGCGACCGCGCTCGGCCAGGCCGAGCTCGCGCAGAACTCCGTCGAGGGTCGGATGCTGGAGGTGCAGAAGTCCACCCTGGACATGGCCGGCTCTGCCCGGCTGGACCAGATCCGGGCCAGCCTGCACGGAGGCCAGCTCTCCAGCGCGCCGCAGCCGCAGCAGGTCACCGCCGGGGAGCCGGCGGAGCAGGCCGCTCCGCCGATCGCCGACAGTACGTCGAGCTCGGGCGGGCAGACCGCCCAGCAGCAGTCCTGACCCGCGTATGCCTTGACGCCGCCCGGGCCCGCCCGGCCGTCTAGCCGCCCAGCCGCCCGGATCCGTGGCGATCCCGGTGTGTCTCCCGGTGTGGTCACCTCTCGGCGTCGTGGTGACCTCTCGTTCCCTGTCGACCCCGTGTGGTCACCTGTGCGCCGAGTGGTGACCTCTTGGGGTCTGGCGACAACAAGAGGTCACCACAACGCCGAGAGGTGACCACACGGGCGCTGCGGGCAACGACAGGTGACCACAACGCCGAGAGGTGACCACACGCGGGAGGGGTCCAGCGGGGCTCCAGTGACTGCGGTCACCCTGACGGGCGTACCCCTTGCCCAGCACCTGAGCTACCCAGCACCGAGCCGGTGGGAGTGGTGTCATGATCGCGCCGAACGGGCTCGCCGTAGCCCTGGTCCTCGCGCAGACGCTGGCCGTCTGGTACACGACCGGCTTCGTCTGGACCCTGCAGCTCGTAGACTACCCGATGGCCGGGCGGCTGCGCCGGTCCGCGCGGGCGGCGGAGACCTACATGACCGCGCACAACGAGCTGTTCTGGCGGGTGCTCGGGCCGGGCCTGGCGGTGGCCGGGGGCTCGTCGGTGGCGCTGCTCGCCGTACGGCCGGAGGGCGTGCCGGTGCAGGCGGCGGTCGCCGGCGTCGCGCTGCTCGCACTGATCATGGTGCTGTCGGGGCGGGCGGCGACGCCGCACCGGGCGCGGTTGGCCCGGCACTATGCGATCAGCGTCCACGACCGGCTGCTCAAGGTGAGCTGGGTGCGGACGGCGGCGTTCACGGCCTGGGGCGCGATGGACGCGCTGCTGCTGTGGGGCCTGCTCCGTTGAGGGTCCTGCCGTCGCTGACCGGCCTGCGCTGGGTCGCCGCGCTGCTCGTCTTCGGCACCCACGTCGCCGGGCTCGGGCTCGCCGCCCGCAGCGCCAGCACTGGCACAGGCACCAGCACCGACGGCGGCTCGGTCACCGCCCGGATCCTCACCGCGGTCTTCGGCCCCGGCGGCCCAGTCGGCGTCTCCTGCTTCTTCATCCTCAGCGGGTTCGTGCTCACCTGGTCGGTCCGGCCGGATGACTCGGCGGGCACGTTCTGGCGGCGCCGGTTCGCCAAGATCTACCCGCTCTACGCGCTCACCTCGCTGCTCGGAATGCTCGCCCTCGCCACAGCGCTGGGCCTGCCCGGCCCGAAGGTGCTCCTCGCGCAGGCGCTCATGGTGCAGAGCTGGGTGCCGAGCCAGCACTACTCGCTGGCCATGAACCCGGTCACCTGGTCGCTGTCCTGCGAGGCGTTCTTCTACCTGTGCTTCCCCGCGCTGCTCCTGCTGCTGGCCGGCGCTCGCACCCGGACGCTGCGGGTGGTCGCGGCTGGGGCGGTGGCGGTGCCGTTCGTCGTACCGTGGCTCGCCGGGCGGCTGTTCACGCTGGGCTTCCCGGTCACCGGCGAGCTGGTCGACACCACGCCGTACGGCGGCCCGTTCCAAGGCTGGGTGGCGAACACGCTGCCGGCGACCCGGCTGGCCGAGTTCGTGCTGGGCATCGTGGTCGCGGTGCTGGTCCGGCGCGGGGAGTGGGCCGGGCCGCGGCTGCCGGTGGCGGCGGCGCTGTGCCTGGCCGGGTACGCCGCGACCCACGCTGTCGGGGGCTACCCGCAGTTGGTGTGCGTGACGGTGGTGCCGCTGGCGCTGCTGGTCGGGGCGCTGGCCGAGGCGGACCTGGCGGGGCGCCGGTCGCCGTTGCGCGGGCGGGTCATGGTGCGGCTGGGCGAGGCGTCGTACGCCTTCTACCTGATCCACTTCCTGGTGGTGATGGGCCTGGGGCTCCAGCTTAAGCCGCTGCTCGCGGCGGCCAGGCTCAGCGCGGACCGGGACGCGCCGCTGGCATGGTGGCAGGTGTCGGCGGCGTTCGTCCTGCTGCTCGGGGTCAGCCTGGCGCTGGCCTGGCTGCTGCACCGGCGGGTCGAGCTGCCGCTGATGCGCCGGCTGCGGCCGCGTCCCACGCCGACCGCTCGGTCCACTGTGGACGGTACGGCGCCGGGCGCGGCCACCGGTGCGCCGGATCGCCCGGCCGACCCTGCCCCGGCTGACCCTGCCCTGGCCGCCTGACGCCGGCCCCGGCGCGCCGCTGGCGCGGTCCAGGCGCTGGCGCGGTCAGGCAGGATAGTGGGCTTATGGAGGGGAAGCGGCCGGAGGTGCGCCGCCGGCTCGGGCTGGTTGTCGCGGTCCTGCTGGCGGGTACGGCGGTCGTGGTGGTGCTGTTCCTGCATTACCCACTTGGAAAGGTGACCGCCTGGGGAGGTGCCGCGGGAGTGGTCATCGCGTTCGCGGTGCTGGTGCGGGACCTCATGCCCGGCGACCGGCATGCCCCGCGGCAGGACCTGGCGTCGGTGGCCGACGACCTGGCGGTCGCCGTACGGGATCAGTGGCAGGCCGAGGCGGAGCTGCGGTCGCTGAACGACCCGTACCCGTTGCCGGTGCGGTGGGAGCCGGCGGACCCGGCGCTCATGGACGACTGGTCCGCGCTGTGCCGGCTCGCCACGGCCGGGGCCGGATGGCCCATGCCGCCGGGGGCGGGAGCCTGGGCGGACGGTCCGGCCGGGCTGGCCGGCGGCGACAACGGCCTGGTCGAGACGCTGGAGCGGGTGCCGACCGGCCGGCTGGTGGTGCTGGGGCAGCCGGGCGCCGGCAAGACGATCCTGCTGGTCCGGTTGGTGCTGGACCTGCTGGCCCGCCGCATGCCGGGGCAGCCGGTGCCGGTGCTGGTCCCGATCGCGTCGTGGAACCCCGCCGAGCAGGACCTGTATGGCTGGTTGGCGGCGCGGATCACGCTGGACTACCCGGGCCTGGCCGAGCCGGCACCGGCCGGGGTGGCGGAGGCGCGGGTGACGCTGGCGCGGGCGTTGCTGGACGCCGGGCTGGTCCTGCTGGTCCTGGACGGGCTGGACGAGATCCCCGAGCCGGTCCGCGGCGCCGCAGTGGCTGGGGTCAACGCCGCGTTACGGCCGGGGCAGCGGGTGCTGCTGAGCTGCCGCACCGACGACTACCGGGCCGCGGTCCGCCCACCGGGCGGGGTCGAGGTGACGCTGACCGGCGCGGCGGCGATCGAGCTGTGCCCGCTGTACGGCGGCATCGTGGCCGAGTACCTGCTCGGCTCGGCCGGCGGTCCGGTCGGCCGCGAGCGCTGGTCCGATGTCGTGGCGAAGCTCCGGGGGTCGAGCCCCGGCGCGGCGGCCGGGCCGCCGGTCGCCGAGGCGTTGACGACACCGCTGATGGCGACCCTGGCCCGGGTCATCTACAACCCCCGCCCCGATGAGGTGCCGGCCACCCTGCCCGACCCGGGCGACCTGCTCGGCCTCGCCGGGCGCGAGGACGTCGAGCGATCGCTGTTCGACGGGTACATTCCGGCCGCCTACCGGCCCCATCCTCGGCACCACTGCCGGTGGGCCGCTCGCGATGCGGAGCGGTGGCTGGCCTACCTCGCCGTCCATCTCCAGCGGGACCTCGATGGCGCCCCTGACCTGGCGTGGTGGCAATTTCCCCGCACTCGCCGCGCCAGATTCGTGGTCGGGCTCGCGGTCGGACTCGCGGTCGTGCGGGCTGTCGGGCTCCCGGTCGTGCGGGCTGTCGGGCTCCCGGTCGGGCTCGCGGTCGTGTTCGCGGTCGGGCTCGCGGTCGGGCTCGTGGTCGGGCTCGTGGTCGGGCTCGAGGACGAAACTTCCCCGGTTCGACGCCTGCGTTTTTCGTGGCGAGGGCTCGCGGTCGGGCTCGCGTTCGGGCTCGTGGTCGGGCTCCCATTCGGGCTGGCGGGTGGGCTCGTGGTCGGGCTTGCGGGTGGGCTTGCGGTTGGGCTCGCGGTCGGGCTCACGGGTGCTCCGGCCGACATCACCTCAGCCGCTGAACCTCGGGCAGTGCTCGCCCAAGACCGCAGTACGTTCCGAACTTTGGTGCTCGTGGCCGGGCTCGCGTTCGGGCTCGGGTTCGGGCTCGCGAGTGGGCTTGTGGTCGGGCTCACAGCCGGGCTCGCGGCTGGGCTCGCGGCCGGGCTCGCGGCTGGGATGCAGGAGGCGGGGTGGGGTTGGTACATGGTGGCGCGGATGGAGCTGGCGTTGACTGGGCGGCTGCCGTGGCGGTTCATGGGGTTCCTGGCCGACGCGCACGAGCGGCACGGGGTGCTGAGGCAGGCGGGGGCGGTGTACCAGTTCCGGCACCTGGACCTGCAGCGCCGGCTCGCCGACCGGCCGGAGACGCCGCCCCACCAGCGCGAAGATCACTGATTTCGGGACCACCTGACCAGAAGATCAGGGATCTTCGGTCGGTCGGTCGGCTACCAGCGCAGGGCGCCGTCGACGTGCAGGACGTGGCCGTTGACGTAGGAGCTGGCGGGCGAGGCGAGGAAGACGGCGGCCTCGGCGATCTCCGCGGCCCGCCCCGGCCGGCCGGCGGCGAGCTTGGGCGCGAACATCGCCCACAGCGTCTCGTTGTCGGCCAGCGTCCGGCTCATCCCGGTGTCGGTGATGCCAGGGGCGAGACAGTTGACCGTGATGCCGTGGCCGGCGAGCTCCAGCGCGGCCACTCGGGTCAGCATCTCCACCGCGGCCTTCGTCGCGCAGTACGCGGCGGCGTACGCCATCGGGCGGCTGCCCAACGTGGACGAGACGGTGATGATCCGGCCGCCGCCGTAGCCCTCTCCGCGCCGGTCGAGCGCGGGGATCGCGGCGCGTACGCAGTGGTAGACGCCGGTCAGGTTGGTCGCGAGGGCGGCGGCCCAGCGGTCGGCGGTGAGGTGCTCGATTAGGCCGGGCTGCTCGATCGCGGCGTTCGCCACCATGATGTCGACCCCGCCGAAGCGCGCAGTCGCCGCTCCGAACAGCTCCCCGACCGCCCGCTCGTCGGCGACGTCGACCGGATGGAACGCCGCCCGTTCGCCGGCCCGCTCCAGCAGGTCCTTGGCGGGGGCGCCGTCGCGGGCGGCGCAGACCACCCGGGCGCCCTCGGCCAGGAACGCCTCGGCGATGGCTCGGCCGAGGCCGCGGGTGCCGCCGGTGACGATGGCGACCTTGCCGGTGAGTCGCATGGGGGCCTCCTTTATGCGGGATGGTTGCCGGGGCGGGTGGAGTGTGGGTGGAACCTGGGTTTTGGGCTGCCGCGCCAGTCGCCTTTCGGCGACCGGCTTGCCACCGGAGCTACTGTGGGCACCTGCCGCTTCACTCACCGAATTCTCTCAAGTTTTTTCCGGACCGCTCGGCTTGGCAGCCGGGTTTGTCGGTGGTCTGGTTTATTCTTTTCCTATGTCAGACACGGTCACTCGGGCGGTTGAGCAGATCGCCGCTGCGCTGGACTCGTGTCGTGACGCCGACTTCTCCTCGCTTTCTGACGCGCAGGTTGACGACTTGTTGGTGTTGGTCTCCCGGCAGGTGTCGCGGATTACCGGCGCCTTGCAGCTTCCGCTGGTGCGGGAGGCTGAGTCGCGGGGGCTCGCGCAGGCGCAGGACGCGCCGAACACGAAAGCGTGGCTTCAGGACTCCTTGCGGATGCGACCCAGCGAGGCCGGGCGGCTGCTCCGGCTCGCCAGTGCGCTGGACGGCGACCTGCCCGAGACGGCGACGGCCCTGGCTGATGGGGCGATCAGCGTCGACCACGCGCACGTCATCGCGGGCGCGATGCGGTCCCTGCCGGCGGAGACCCCGGCGGACACTCGGGCCGCCGCCGAGCAGGAGCTGGTTGGGCACAGTGGGATGTGTGACCCGAGCGCGGTCGCTCTGTTCGGGCGGCGGGTGCTGGACGCGGTGGACCCGGAGGGCAGCGCCGAGCTGCAGCGGCAGCAGGCCGAGCGGGAGGCCGCCGAGGCATACAACCGGCGTGACCTGCGGATCTCCCCGGCCGGGCCGGGGCTGAAGCGGATCTGCGGATTCCTGGACACCGAAGGCGCCGAGACGCTGCGGGTTGCCCTGGACCCGCTGGCCGCGCCCCGCCCGGCCGACCCCGAGACCGGGGTGCGCGATGAGCGCACCCATGGGCAGCGGATGGCCGACGCGCTGGTCGAGCTGAGCGAGCGCGCGCTGCGGATGGGGGACCTGCCGGACAACGGCGGGGAGCGGCCCACCCTCGTGGTCACCATGCAGTACGAGAAGCTGGTCGCCGCGACCGGTGTCGGGCTGCTGGACAGCGGCGACATTCTCCCGGCCAGCCAGGTTCGCCGGCTGGCCTGCGAGGCACACATTGTCCCCGCCGTCCTCGGCGGCGAGAGCCTGGTGCTGGACCTTGGTCGCGGATCTCGGCACTATTTCGGCGCGCCTCGCCGAGCCATTATTCTCCGCGACCGCGGATGCATATTCCCCGGCTGTGACCGCCCGTACCAATGGTGCCACTGTCACCACTGCGTCCACTGGGCCGACGGCGGAAAAACAGACCAGAACAACGGCGTTCTGTTGTGCGGACATCACCACCGCGTCGTACACCACGACGGCTGGGACGTACGAATAGCCGACGACGGGCTTCCCGAGTTTCTACCACCACCAGAAAAAGACCCCGAACGGAAACCCGTCCGCCACCACCGGCACCGAAAACGAGCGGCGTGACCAGCGTCGCTGGCGGCAGCACGGCGCCCCGCTCGGGTGCTGTGCTGCGCTGCCCGCCGGGCGCCGTGCACTCAGGCCGTGCACCCAGCCTTGAGCGGCGCCCGAGCCGGTCTGCCTAGGTTTGCCCCCAGTTGCTCGGACGCCGCCATACCCATGCGGCCAGCGGTGAAGGACCGATCCCTTGAGACTCATGGCGCTCAGCGAGGTGCTGCCGGGCGAGCCGGTGACCAACCGGGACATGGCGGCCCGCTTCGGCCTGCACGAGCAGTGGCTCGACCGGATGACCGGCAACCGCAGCCGGTACTTCTGCACCGAGGACAGCCCGGCGGGCGTGCCCAGGTCCACCGCCGACCTGGCCACGGCGGCCGGCGCGCAGGCCATCGAGGCGGCCAGCGTCGATCCCGCCTCGCTGGACTTCCTGGTGCTCACCACCGCCTCGCCGGACCACCTGATGCCGGCCACCGTCAACCTGGTCGCCGACCGGCTCGGCCTCAACGACCTGCCGACGTTCCAGCTCATGTCCGGCTGCGCGGGCGCGCTCCAGGGCCTCTACACCGCCCGCGCGCTGCTGGCCGGCGGGATGCGCCGCGGCCTGGTCATCGGCGCCGACACCTGCCTGAAGCTCTGGCCCTCGGCCCGCGACATCAAGACCATGAAGCCCGCCGAGATCATCAACTTCGCCCTGTTCGGTGACGGCGCGGGCGCCGCGGTCGTGGACGCCGACACCCACGGCGGCCCCGGCCTGGTCGTCGAGCACCTGTTCCTGCGGACCATCGGCAAGGGCCGCAAGCCCGCCCAGATCATCCGCTGGTACGGCGCCGGCGGCGCCCCCCAGGTCCCCGGCCCGAACGGCCCGAACGGCCCGACCAGCCGCGAGCCGATGGGCGAGGAGGACTACAAGGCGATCGAGCGGCACGTCCCCGAGACCGCCAGCGCGATCCTGGCCGAGCTGACCGCCGTCACTGGCTGGCCCGTCGCCGAGGTCGAGCACATCCTGACCCCCCAGCTCAACGGCGTCATGACGGAGAAGATCCGCGAGCACCTCGGCGTCCGCCCCGACCAGGCCGTCTCCTGCGTCGCGGAGACCGGCAACAACGGCAACGCGCTGCCGTTCATCCAGCTCCACCGGGCGCTGCGCCGCATCGACGCCGGCATCGGCGCGGGCGGCCGGGTGCTCGTCGCCACCGTCGAGTCGTCCAAGTGGATCATCTCCGGCATGGCGCTGCGGCACCGGCCCGACGTGCCGGCGGTGTCCGATGTCGCCTGACACCGTCCTCCGCAGCCCGAGCCCGCTGCGCGAGCTGCGCGCCCTCAAGCGCACCGGCCTCGGCACCGCGCCCGACCGGGTCCGCGAGCTGCTCCGCGAGCTCACCGACGTGCTCGACCTGGAGGCGGCCGGCGCGCTGCTCGGCGGTACGGCGGCCCGCGCCGCGCTCGCCGGGACCGGCGGCTTCGCCGAGCAGCGGATCGCCCTGCTCGGCAGCTCCACCCTGGACGCGCTGCCGCACCTGCTCACCGCCGCGCTGGTCCGCGACGGCGTGCTGCCGGAGATCCGCTCGGCCGGCTTCAACCAGTGGACGTTCGAGATCATGGCCGGCGCCCCGAACCTGGCCGGCCTCGCCCCCCGGGTCGTCGCCCTGCTGCTGGACGACGCCGCCGTCTACGAGAGCGTCGCCGACCCGGTCGACGTGGCCGAGGTCGAGGCCCGCTGCGAGGCCTTCCCCGCCGAGCTCGCCGCCTGGGCGGAGGCCTGCCGCGACGCCCTCGGCGGCCTGGTCGTCCTCTGCACGGTCCCGCTGGCCGCGCTGCGCCGGGACCGCATCCTCGACTACGCCGGCAAGGCCCGCCTCGACGCCGCCTGGGACCGGATGAACGCCGCGATCCTGGACCTGGCCGCCACCCAGCCGGCCACCGTCGTCCTGTCCGCCGCCGGCATCGCCGCGCACGCCGGCACCACGAGCCAGGGCGGCCCGGTCGCGGCCACCGACCGGATGCGGCACGTCGCCGGGCACGCCTTCGCCCCCGACTTCCTCCGGGCCTACGCCGAGGAGCTGGCCAACCTCGCCCGCGCCGACCTCGGCCGGGCCAGGAAGTGCCTGGTCCTGGACCTGGACAACACCCTCTGGGGTGGCGTGGTCGGCGACGACGGCGTGGGCGGCCTCACCCTCGGCGGCGGCTACCCCGGCTCGGCGTACGCGGAGCTGCAGCGGCTGGCCGCCGACCTGATGCGGCAGGGCCTGATGCTCGCCGTCTGCTCCAAGAACGACGACGCCGTCGCCCGCGAGGCCATCGCCACCCACCCGGAGATGGTGCTCAAGGCCGAGTCGTTCGTCGCGTTCCGGGCCAACTGGTCGCCCAAGCCGGACAACATCGCCGCCCTGGCCGCCGAGCTGAACATCGGCACCGACGCCATGGTCTTCGTCGACGACAACCCGGTCGAGCGCGGCCTGATGCGCCAGCTCCGCCCCGAGGTGACCACCGTCGAGCTGCCGGCCGACCCGGCGTCGTACGCCGCGACGCTGGCCGCCCGCGGCGACTTCGCCCTGCTCAGGGTGACCGACGAAGACCGCGACCGCACCACGATGTACCGCGCCCAGGCGGCCCGGGCCGAGGCGCTGCAGACCGCCGGCAGCCTGGAGGACTACCTGCTCGGGCTCGGCTCGACCCTCACCGTGGAGCCGCTGAGCCCGCTCAACGCCGGCCGGGTGGTGCAGCTCTTCGGCAAGACCAACCAGTTCAACCTGACCGGCCGCCGGTACAGCGCCGACGAGGTGGCGCAGCGGACGGCGGCCGGCACCGGCCGGTTCTTCGCCGCCCGGCTGACCGACCGGTTCGGCGACAACGGGCTGGTCGCCGCCGTCGCGCTGGGCGCTGACGAGACCGGCGCCTGGGTCATCGACAACATGGTGCTGTCCTGCCGGGTGTTCTCCCGCAACGTCGAGGACGCCATCGTCGGCCTGGTGCTGCGGGCCGCCCGGGCGGCCGGCGCGCCCGCTGTCACGGCCGGCTTCGTGCCGACCGCCAAGAACGCCACGTTCGCCGGCTTCTACCCCGCGCTCGGCTTCGCGCCCGCCCAGAACGGCGACGGTGCCCGGCAGTACCGGCACGAGCTCGGCCGGCTCCCCGACCCGCCCCGCTGGATCCGGGTCACCCACGACGAAGAGGTGTTCCATGCCGCCTGACCAGATCGTCACCGAGATCGTCGCGCAGCTCCTTGACGTCGACGAGACCGCCCTGCCGCCGGAGCAGGTGCTCGCCGACATCGACGGCTGGGACTCGGTGAACTCCCTGCGGGTCCTCGTCTACCTCGAACGCGAGGTCGGCTCCGCCCTCGACTACGACCGGTTCGCCGCCGCCGAGACCGTCGGCGAGCTGACCGAGCTGGTCGGCGGGTCGCTGGCCGGAAGCGACGTGCCGTCATGACGGCCGCCACTCCGGCCGCGGCTCCGGCTGGCGCACGCCGGCCGTTCCCGGCCGCCCGGCGCGGCACCTACGCCTTCCTGCGGGACGCCCGCGACACCTGCCACGTCTACCTGATGGCGGACGTCGACGCGACCGCGCTCCGGGCGGCCCGCCGGGCCAACGAGGGCAAGCTGTCCTACGTCAGCTTCGTGGTCAAGGCCGCCGCCGACGTGCTCACCGGGTACCCGGACGCGCGGGCCGTGCTGCATGACGGCCCGCGGCCGAGGCTCGCCGTCTTCGACGATGTGCACGCCAAGGTGCTCTTCGACAAGACCGTCGACGGCCAGCGCTGCGTGGTCTCCGGCACCGTCCTGGCCGCCCAGTCCCGGACGGTGCTGGAGGTCCAGGACGCCATCGACACCTACAAGGACGCCGAGGTCGCTGAGACCGGCCCGTTCGCCCAGGTCCGGCGGATGCAGCGGCTGCCGCTGCCGCTGGTCCGGCTGGTGTACCGGCTGGCGCTGCGCGACCCGGCCCGCCGGGCGGCGCTGCAGGGCACCTTCGCGGTGACCTCGATCGGGCACGAGCCGGTCCGGGCGATCTTCCCGATGGTCTCCGGCACGCTCGGCTTCGGCGTCGGCCGGATCGCCGACGAGGCCGTGGTGCGGGCCGGCGAGATCGGGGTCGCGCCGCGCTTCACCCTGTCGCTCTCGTTCGACCACCGCGTGCTGGACGGCGCCATGGCGGCGGAGGTCCTGGCCCGCGTGAAGGACCGCCTCGAAACCTGGGAGATGCCGTGACCAGCCCGAACGCCGGGACCACCCCGGCCAGCCTGCCGGACCGTACCGAGGTGCTCATCGTCGGCGGCGGCCCGGCCGGCGCGCTGCTCGGCGTGCTGCTGGCCCGGCGCGGCATCGACGTCCTGGTGGTGGAGAAGCAGGCCACCCTGGAGCGCGACTTCCGCGGCGAGACGCTCGCCGCGCCGTCGCACGTCACGCTGCGTGCGCTCGGCTTCGGCCCGGCGCTGGACGCGCACGGCTTCCTGGAGACCGAGGGCGTGACGATGCGGATGGAGGGGCGCGAGGTCTTCCGGGTCGACTACGGCCGGTTCGCCATCGGGGCGCTGCCGATCGACATCCCGCAGCCGGCCCTGATCGGGATCTTCGTCGCGGCCGGCCGGGAGCTGCCGACGTTCAGCTACCGCACCAGCATCATCTGCACCGGGCTGGTCGAGGAGGACGGCGCGGTCCGCGGGGCGACGTTCAAGACCAGGAACGGCGGGACAGCGCAGGTGCGCGCCCGGCTGGTGGTCGGGGCGGACGGCCGCTTCTCCAAGGTGCGCAAGGCGGCCAGCATCGAGGCCGACATCACCCCGATGGCCCGCGACTTCCTGTCCTTCAAGCTGCCCCGGCCGGCCGGCTGGGGCAACCGGGCCGAGCTGGTCGTGGACCACGACAGGCACCTGGTCGTGCTGCCGACGTTCCCCGACTTCCTGCGGGTCGGCACCAACCTGCCCAAGCGCGGGCTGGGCGAGCTGCGCCAGGCCGGCTTCGAGGCGTTCCGGGACGGGATCGTCGCGATCGACCCGCGGCTGCGCGAGCTGGCCGCTGAGCACCTGACGTCCTGGGACGACACCGGCTTCCTGGAGATCTTCACCGCCGAGGTCGCGCAATGGACGAGGGACGGGCTGGTCCTGATCGGCGACGCCGCGCACACCTGTACGCCGATCCTCGGCCAGGGCGTCAACCTGGCCATCCAGGACACCGTCTGCATCGCCCCGGTGATCGCCGCGGCGCTGGCCAAGCGCAGCGAGGTGGTCCGGGCCAGCGAGTTTACGGCGTTCGTGGCCAGCCGGCGCAAGCACAAGACGATGGTGACCCGCTTCCAGCGGCTGCAGGAGGGCGCGCTGTCGGTCGGCTCGCCGGCCCGGGTCGCGCTGCGGCGGCTGCGCTACCGCGCCCTGGACCGGCTGCCGCTGAAGTACCGGCTGTTCGACCGGGTGATCAACGCGCCGCACCCGGTCGACCCGGTTGACATCTACACCCCGGAAGCCCCGGATGCCCCGGCGGTCGACCTCGCGGCCTGAACCGCCCCCGCCAGCCACGCCAGCAGACCAGCCAGACCAGGACACGAGGCGGCAGACACGATGCGTACAGATGACGGGACGCACGACCCCACCCAGCTCGTCGCCGTGGTCGGCATGGCCGGGCGCTTCCCCGGCGCCCCCGACCTGGACAGCTTCTGGCGGCTGATGCTGGACCGCGGCGACGCCATCCGGCCGGTGCCGCCGGAGCGCTGGGACGCCACCGCCCAGCTCGACCCGGAGAAGTCGGTGCAGGCGGTCGGCGGCTTCCTCGACGGCATCGACCAGTTCGACCCCACGTTCTTCGGCATCTCCCCGCGCGAGGCCGAGGACATGGACCCGCAGCACCGGCTGATGCTGGAGGCGGCCTGGCAGGCGCTGGAGGACGCCGGACAGCCGGCCGCCGGGCTGCGCGGGTCGTGCACCGGGGTGTACGTCGGCGCGTCCTGGCACGACTACGAGATCCTGCGCAAGGAGCGCGGCGCCGGGGCCACCCAGCACAGCGCCATCGGCAACGTGCTGGACATGATCGCCGCCCGGGTCTCGTACTTCCTCAGGCTGACCGGCCCGAGCCTGGCGGTGGAGACCGGCTGCTCCTCGGCCCTGGTCGCGCTGCACCTGGCCGCCCAGGCGCTGCGGGCCGGCGAGATCGACGGCGCCATGGTCGGCGGGGTCAACCTGATCGTCGCGCCGGACGTGTCGGTCGGGCTGACCCACTTCGGCGGGCTGTCGCCGACCGGGCGCTGCCAGGCCTTCGCCGCCTCGGCCGACGGCTTCGTCCGCGGCGAGGGCGTCGTCGCGCTGTACCTGAAGACGCTCGCCCGCGCCCAGGCGGACGGCGACCGGGTGCACGCGGTGATCGTGCGTACCGCGGTCAACAACGACGGCGGCGGGGAGAGCCTGGTCACGCCCAACCCGGCCGGGCAGGAGGACCTGCTGCGCCGGGCGTACGCCGAGGCCGGCGTCCCGCTGGACAAGCTGCGCTACGTCGAGTGCCACGGCACCGGCACCGGCCGGGGCGACCCGATCGAGGCCGGCGCGATCGGCCGGGTGCTCGGCCAGGCCCGGGACCGGGCCGCCGGCCCGCTCGGCATCGGCTCGGCCAAGACCAACATCGGCCACCTGGAGGCCGCCGCCGGGCTGGCCGGGCTGGTCAAGGCGGTGCTGTCGCTGGAGCACCGGCTGGTGCCGCCCAGCCTGCACGCCGCGGAGCTGAACCCGGACATCCCGTTCGCCGAGCTCAACCTGAGCGTCGTCCGCGAGCCGCTGCCGCTGCCCGCCGGCGAGCCCGTCTACCTGGGCGTCAACTCCTTCGGCTGGGGCGGCACCAACGCCCACGTCGTCCTGGCCAGCGCGCCCGAGCCGCTGCCGGTCGCGGACCCGGTGCGGCCACCGGGCACGCCGCTGGTCCTGCCGCTGTCCGCGCACACCGACGAGGCGCTGCGGCAGCGGGCCGCCGACCTGGCCGCCCTGCTCGCCGATGACGACCCGGCTCACGACGACCCAGCTCACGACGACCCCACCGCTGTGGACGTGGCCGCGGTGGCCGGCACCCTGGCGCACGGCCGGGACCACCTCGCCGCCCGCGCGGCGGTCGTCGGCACCGGCGCGGCGGGCATCGCCGCTGGCCTGGCCGGCCTCGCCGCCGGCGAGCAGGAGGTGCCCGGCGTGGTCACCGGCCGGGCCCGGGCCCGTGGCAGGACCGCGTTCGTCTTCCCCGGCCAGGGCTCGCAGTGGGCGCTGATGGGCGCCCAGCTCTACGCGCAGAGCCCGACGTTCGCCGCCGTCGTGCACCGCTGCGCCGCCGCGCTGGCTCCGTACGTCGGCTGGGACCTGGTCGGCGTCGTCTCCGGCGCGGCCGGCGAGGAGTGGACCACCCGGATCGACATGCTGCAGCCGACGCTGTGGGCCATGTCGGTCGGCCTGGCCGAGCTGTGGCGGGAGGCCGGCGTCGAGCCGGACGTCGTCATCGGGCACAGCCAGGGCGAGGTCACCGCCGCCACCGTGGCCGGCATCCTGTCCTATGAGGACGCCGCGCTGTGCATGGCCCGGCGCAGCGCCATCGCCCGGCGCACCTCCGGCCGCGGCCTGATGCTCGCCGTCGACCTGGACGTGCCCGGGGCGCGCGCCGCGCTGGCGGGCTTCGAGGACCAGGTCTCGCTCGCCGTCAACAACGGGCCGCGCTCGTGCGTGCTCTCCGGCGCCACCGAGGCCGTGCTCATGCTCAAGGAGCTGCTGGAGGCGGACGGCACGTTCTGCCGGCTGGTCAACGTCGACTACGCCTCGCACAGCCCGCAGATGGAGGAGCTGACGGACGACCTGTACGCCGCGCTGGCCGGTGTGGCGCCGCGCGTGGGCAGTATCCCGCTGATGTCCACCGTGCAGGTCCGGCAGCTCGCCGGGCCGGAGCTGGACACCGCGTACTGGGTGCACAACCTGCGCCAGCCGGTGCTGTTCGCCGACGCGATGGGCACCCTGTTCGACGACGGCGTGACGCACGTGGTGGAGATCAGCCCGCACCCGATCCTGACCCCGGCCATCGAGCAGCTCGCCGCCCTGCGGCCCGAGCCGCCGGCCGTGCTGTCCACGATCCGCCGGGACACCGGCTCGCTGGCCGACGTGACCACGGCGTTCGCCCGGGGCTACGTGGCCGGGCTGGCGCCGTTCGGCACGCTGCCCCGGCAGGCCCGGGTGCCGCTGCCGGCGTACCCATGGCAGCGCGGCCGCTACTGGGTGGCCGAGGGCCGGCGCCGGGCCGCCGCGCCGAACGGGCTGGAGGTCGCGCTGGTCCCCGCCACCGGCGAGCAGGACGCCTGGGAGGGCAGGCTGGAGCTGGCGGTCGAGGAGCACCCGTGGCTGGCCGACCACCGGGTGCACGACGCCGTCGTGCTGCCCGGCGCGGCGATGCTGGCGCTCGCGCTGTCCACCGCGCGGGCACGCACCGGCGCGGTGCCGGCGACCCTCTCCGACGTGCGGTTCCGCAGCGACCTGACGCTCACCGGCGAGCCGGCCCGGCTGGCCTTGTGCTGGCGGGACGACGTCACCGAGGGTGGCAGCCTCACCCTGCGGTCGCTGCCGCCCGGCGCGACGGCGTGGACCGAGCACGCCACCGCCCGGGTCCGGCAGCGGCCGGCGGGCGCCGTACCGTCCGTGGAGTTCCCGGCCGGGCTGCTGGCCGCCGAGCCGCGCGGGCCGGAGGGCTTCTACGCCGCCTGCGCCGCCCGCGGGCTGAACTACGGGCCGGCGTTCCAGGGCGTCCGGGCGCTGTACGTCGACGCGGCCGGCGATGCCGCGCTGGGCGAGGTCCGGCTGGCCGAGCGGTGCCGGGCCGGCGCCCGGCCGTACGGGCTGCACCCGGCGCTGTGGGACGGCGCGCTGCAGGTGTCGCTGGCACTGGCCGGCGGCGATGACCACAAGGGCGCGGTGGTGCCGGTCGCCGTGGGCGCGGTGCACGTGCTGGCCGAGCTGACCGAGCTGACCGAGCCGGTCACCGCGCTGTGGTCGTACGCCGTACGCCGTGACGACACGCACGTCGACCTGCACCTCTACGGTGCCGACCGGGCCGGCCGGCGGCCGCTGCTGGTCATGGAGGGGCTCGTCCTGGAGTCCCTCGCGGTGACCGAGGCGGCCGGCGGCGACGCCGCGCGGGTGCACCGGCTGGTGTTCCGGGAGCAGCCCCGCGCCGCTGCCGGCCCAGCCGCCGTACCGGCCGGGACCGGGCCGTGGGTGGTCGCGGGCGAGCCGGCCGGTGCGGCCGCGCTGGCCGCCACGCTGGCCGCCGCCGGCGTGGCGGTGACCGAGGCCGCCGTACCCGACGTGGCGCCCACCACGGCCTGGGCCGACCAGCTCAGGGCCGCCGGCGCCGTGGCCGGGATCGCCTACGTCGCGCCGACCGCCGCGGCCGGGCTGGACGCGCAGCGCCGCGGCCTGCTCACCCTCACCGCGATCGTGCGCGCCGCCCAGGCGCTGCCCGCGCCGCCCCGGCTGGTCGTGGTCACCGCTGGCGCGCAGCCGGCGCTGCGCACCGACGTGCCTGACCCGGGCGCCGCGCTGTACTGGGGCTTCGCCCGGGTGCTGCGCCGCGAGCACGGCGAGCTGCGGCCGCTGGTCCTGGACGTGGCCGCGGCACAGGACTGGGCAACGGAATGCGCTGCCGAGGTGCTGGCCGGCGACGGCGAGGACCAGGTGGCGCTGCGCGGCACGACCCGGCTGGTCGGTCGGCTGGTCCGCGGCGAGACCAGCGCCGACGAGGAGGACGAGGCCCCGGCCGGCTGGACCACCCCGGCGCAGCCGTTCCGGCTCAGCCCGGACCGGCCCGGCTTCTGGGACGGCCTGGCCTTCCGGCCGCTCGCCCGCCGTACCCCCGGACCGGGCGAGATCGAGGTCGAGGTGACCGCCGCCGCGCTGAACTTCATCGACGTGATGAAGGCGATGGGCACCTACCCCGACCCCGTCGGCGGGCGGCTCCTCGGCGGCGAGTGCGCCGGCCGGGTCAGCGCGGTCGGCGCCGGCAGCGCCGGCTATGCCGTGGGCGACCGGGTGGTGGCCTGCGCCTTCGGCGCCATCGCCTCGCACGTGACGGTCCGGGTCGAGCACGTCCAGCCGGTCCCGCTCGGCTGGTCCGACGCCGACGCCGCCGCGTTGCCGCTGGTCCTGCTCACCGCGTGGTACAGCCTGGTCGACCTGGCCCGGCTCGATGCCGGCGACACCGTGCTGGTCCACTCCGCCACCGGCGGGCTCGGGCTGGCCGCCGTCGCGGTGGCCAGGGCGGTCGGCGCCCGGGTCATCGCCACCGCCGGCAGCCAGGCCAAGCGCGACCACCTGCGGCGGCTCGGCATCGCCGACGTCTTCGACTCCCGCGACCTGTCCTGGGCCGACGGCGCCCGGGCCGCCACGGGCGGCCGCGGCGTGGACGTGGTGCTCAACTCCCTAGCTGGCGCGGCGATCCCGCTCGGGCTGGACGTGCTGGCCGAGGACGGCCGGTTCATCGAGGTCGGCAAGAAGGACATCTACGCCGGTCGCACGATCAGCCTGGCCGCGTTCAGCAAGGGCATCAGCATCGCCGCCGTGGACCTGGCCGGGCTGATGGACCGCCGGCCGGCCCGCTTCGCCAGGCTGTTCGCCGACGTGTGGGCGCGGGTCGCCGCGGGCGCGATCGAGCCGCTCCCGGTGACGCCGTACCCCTTCGCCGAGGCGGCCGAGGCGCTACGCACGATGTCGGCCGGCAGCCACGTCGGCAAGTTCGTGCTGGTCGACCCCGCGACGGTGCCCCCGGTCATCCCGGAGCCGCTGCGGGACGGCCGGTTCCGGGCCGACGGCACCTATCTGATCAGCGGCGGGCTGGGCGCGCTCGGCCTGTCGCTGGCCGAGCTCCTGGCCGGGCGGGGCGCCGGTGCCGTCGCCCTGCTCGGCCGCTCCGCGCCGAGCGCCGAGGCGGCGGCGCGGATCGAGGCGCTGCGGGCGGGCGGCACAACGGTCCGTACGGTGGCCGTCGACGTGGCCGACCGGGCCGCGCTGGCCGCCGCCTTCGACGGGCTGCGGGCCGGGCTGCCGCCGGTGCGCGGCGTCGTCCACGCGGCCGGCCTGCTGGACGACGCGACCATCCGCACCCTCACCGCCGAGCAGGTGGCACGGGTGCTCGCGCCCAAGGTGGACGGCGCCCGCAACCTGGACGCGCTCACCGACGGCGACCCGCTGGACCTGTTCGTGCTGTTCTCCTCGGCCGCCGCGCTGGTCGGCAACGCCGGCCAGGCCGCGTACGCCGCCGGCAACGCCTACCTGGACGCCCTCGCGGTGGCCCGGCGGCGGCGCGGGCGGCCCGGGCTGGCGGTGCAGTGGGGGCCGTTCGCGGCCATCGGCCTGGCCGCCGCGGACGCCAGCCGCGGCGCCCGGCTGGCCGAGCGTGGCATGGGCAGCTTCACCGTCGAGGAGGCCTGGCCGGCGCTGCTGCGGTTCCTCGGCCGGGACGAGCAGGTGGTCGGGTACGTGCCGATCGACCTGCGGCAGTGGTTCGACGCCTACCCCGACACGGCGGCCCAGCCGAGCTGGGCGCTGCTGCGGGAGGCCTCCCTCCAGGGCGGCTCCGGCGCGGTGACCGGCAACGAGCTGCTGGCCCGGCTGCTGGCCAGCCCGGCCGAGACCTGGCCGGAGCTGGTCGAGGAGAAGGTGCGCGAGCTGGCCGGCCGGGTGCTCCGGCTGGACCCGAAGGCGATCGACCGCGAGACGCCGTTCAAGGCGCTCGGGCTGGACTCGCTGATGGGCCTGGAGCTGCGCAACCGGCTGGAGGCGGCGTTCGGCCTGACCCTCTCGCCCACCCTGCTGTGGACCTACGGCAGCTCCCGGGCGCTGTCCGCCGTACTGGCCGAGAAGCTGGCCCAGCAGCGGGCGCAACAGGAAGCCCAGCAGGCGCAGGCCGACGAGCAGGCCGCCTGAACCACCCACTTTCCGACGCGATCGCGAGGGTTTGCCGTGGCACAGGAACCGAGCAGCAGCGGCGTCACCGCGCTGACCAGGGCGCTGGAGACGGTCCGGCGGCTGCGCGCCCAGCTTGCCGAGCAGGACGGCGACCAGCCGATCGCCGTGGTCGGCGTCGGCCTGCGGCTGCCCGGCGGGATCAGCGACCTGGACGGGTACTGGTCCGCGCTAGCAGGGCGCCGCGACCTGGTCGCGCCGATGCCGGCCGGGCGCACGGCGCCGTTCGCCCGGGAGTGGGACGCGCTGCCGCGCAAGGGCGGCTTCCTGGCCGAGGTGCTCGGCTTCGACGCCGCGTTCTTCGGGATCAGCCCGCGTGAGGCGCGCGGCTTGGACCCGCAGCACCGGCTGCTGCTGGAGGTCACCTGGGAGGCGCTGGAGAACGCCGCGCTGCCGCCGGACGCGCTGGGCGGCGCCCGGGCCGGGCTGTACGTCGGCGTGACCGGGCAGGACTACCGGGACTGGCAGGAGGGCGAGCCGGACGCCTACTGGGCCACCGGCAACGGGCACTGCTTCGCCGCCGGCCGGGTCGCCTACAGCCTGGGCCTGACCGGGCCGGCCGTCGCGGTGGACACCGCCTGCTCGTCGTCGCTGGTCGCGGTGCACCTGGCCAGCCAGGCGCTGCGCCGGGGCGAGTGCGAGGTGGCGCTGGCCGGCGGGGTCAACCTGATCCTGTCGCCGCGCTCCACCCGGATGGTGGTGCAGACCCGCTCGCTGGCCCCGGACGGGCTGTGCAAGGCGTTCGACGCCCGGGCCAACGGCTTCACCCGCGGCGAGGGCTGCGGCATCGTGGTGCTCAAGCGGCTGGACCACGCGGTCCGCGACGGCGACCGGGTGCACGCCGTCATCCGCGGCTCCGCGGTCAACCAGGACGGCCGGTCGACCGGCTTCACCGCGCCGAACGTGCTGTCCCAGGTCGCGCTGCTGGAGGCGGCGCTGGCCGACGCCAGGCTCAACCCGGCCGACATCGGGGTGGTCGAGGCGCACGGCACCGGCACCTCGCTCGGCGACCCGATCGAGATGGAGGCGCTGGTCACCGCGCTGGGCGCACGCAGCGGCGGGGGCCGGCTGTACGTCGGCTCGGTCAAGACCAACCTCGGGCACCTGGAGGCGGCGGCCGGCATCGCCGGGCTGGTCAAGAACATCCTCTGCATCGCGCACGGCGCGGTGCCGCCGCTAGTGCACTTCTCGACGCTGAACCCGCGGATCGACCTGGCCGGCACCGGGATCACGCTGCCGACCGCGGTCGAGCCATGGGCGCCCGGGCCGGGCGGGGCCGGCCGGTACGCCGGGGTCAGCTCGTTCGGCATGAGCGGTACCAACGCGCACGTGATCCTGGGGCCTCCCGAGGCGGACGCCGCGGCCGGTGCGGATGCGGTGCCCGTGGCCGGGTTCGAGCTGGGTGCGCGGACGCCGGAGGCGCTGCGGGTGCTGGCCGGCCGGTACGCCGACAAGCTGGCGGGCGTGCCGGCCGCGGACTACCCAGCGTTCGCGTACACCGCGACCGCGGGCCGGGCCAGCCAGCCGGTGCGCGCCCGGGTCGAGGCGGCCGACCCTGGCGCGGCCGTCGCCGCGCTGCGGGCGCTGGCCGGCGACGAGACCTCGCCGGCCGTGACGGTGACCGAGAACGCCCCGGCCAGCCCGGCGTTGGCCGAGCTGCCCCGGCGGGTGCTCGACCTGCCGACCTACCCGTGGCAGCGCCAGCGCTATGCCCCCGACCTTGCCCCCGACCTCTCGACTTGTCGCACCAAGGTCACCACGGATGCCGGCTCGGCTGGTGACCTTGTGGCGACAAGTGGACCCGCGGCTGCCGGAGATCCAGCGGTGCCGCTGCACGAGCTGGTCTGGCGGCCGGTGGCCGGCATCCCGGCCGCGGACGACCGGACGCTGGTCCTGGCCGGGGACGACGCCGAGCTGGTCGGCCGGCTGGCCGCCGCGGCCGGCGACCGGGCGGTGCTCGCCGGGCCGGTGGACGCCCACGGGTGGGCGGGCTTCTGGGCTGTCCGGCCGGCGGGGGAGCGGGCTGCGCTGGTGCTGGCGCTGGCGGCCACACCCCTGCCGGAGCACATCAGCCCGGACGCCGACCCGACCGGGCCGGGCGCGGCGCTGTGCGCGGCGGTCACCGCGGCGGTACGGTCCGTGCCGGCCGGCGCCCGCGCGTACGTGCTGACCCGCGGCACCCGCCAGGTCACCGGCAGCGACGAGATCGTGCCCGGCGACCACGGCCTGCTGCACGGCCTGTCCGCCGTGCTCGGCCTGGAGCACCCGGGCTGGGGCGGCGTGGTCGACGTACCGGCCGTGCCCGGGCCGGCCGACGCCGCCGGCGTCCTGGCCGCGCTGGCGGCCGACCCCACCGAGGACCTGACGGCGGTGCGTGGCGGGACGGTGTACGCCGCCCGGCTGTGCCCCGCCCCGTCGGCGTACTCCGCCGACCTGCCGGTGCGCGCCGACGCGACGTACCTGGTCACCGGCGGGCTCGGCGGCATCGGCCGGGCGATGGCGACCGACCTGGTCCGCCGGGGCGCCCGGCACCTGCTGCTGGTCGGCCGCACCCCCGAGGCCGGGCTCAGCCAGACCGCCGCCGCGGCGCTCGCCGCGCTCCGGGCGCACGGCGTCGAGGGCAGCGTTGACGTCGGCGTTGATGTCAGCGTTGATGTCGGCTATGTCAACACAGACGCGGACGACGGCCCGGCGCTGCGCGCGGCGGTCACCGCGGCGCTGGCCGGGCGGCCGGCGGTGCGCGGCATCCTGCACGGCGTCGGCACCATCGAGCAGGTCCCGCTGGCCGAGATCGGCACCGGGCCCGCCGCGGCGGCGCACTTCGCCCGGGCGTTGCGCGGCAAGGCCAGCGGCGCCTGGTGGCTGCACCTGCTCAGCGCCGGCTGGCCGCTGGACTTCTTCGTCACGCTCTCCTCGGTCTCCGCGCTGTGGGGCACCGAGGGCTACGGCGCGTACGCCGCGGCCAACGGTGGGCTGGACGCGCTGGCCGCGTACCGGCGGGCGGCCGGCCTGCCGGCGCTGAGCATCGCGTACGGGCCGTGGGCGCTGGACGGGATGGCCGGGGCGGCGGCCCGGCAGAACCTGGCCCGGCTCGGCGTCGACGCGATCGAGCCGGCGGCGGGCTGCGCCAGCCTGGCCGCGGCCGGCCCGGGCGGCGCGCCGGTGCTGGTGGTCTGCCCGGTGCGGTGGGCCCGGTTCACCGAGGTGATGGCGAGCCGCCGCCGCCGGGCGCTCTACGACGAGGTGCTGCCCGACGGCGTGCTGCCCGACGGCGTGCTGCCGGGCGGGGCACGGCCGGCCGAGCGGGCGGCGCTGCTGGCGCTGCCCGAGGGGGCCCGGGCGCATGCCGCCCGCCGGCACGTCGGCCGCCGGCTGGCCGCCATCCTCGGCTACGACGAGGGCGCGAGCGTGCGCGAGGACACCGGGTTCTTCGACCTCGGCCTGGACTCGATCATGGCGGTGGACCTGACCAGGGAGCTGTCCGCCGACTACGGCGTCGAGCTGACGATCTCCGACGCCTTTGACCACCCGACCGTGACCGCCCTGGCCGAGCTGGTCGTGGCCCGGGTCGCGCCCGCCGTCCTCGCGGCACCGCCCGCGGCGGCACCGCCCGCGGCGGCACCGGCCGTCACAGCGCCGGCCGCCGCGGCCACCGCCCGTCCCATGCCGGCCGAGCCGGCCACCCCAGCTATGCCAGCCAGCCGCGAGCCGATCGCGATCGTGGGCATGGCCGGCCGGTTCCCCGGCGCGGACTCGGTCGAGGAGCTGTGGGACCTGCTCCGGGAGGGCCGGGACGCCGTCGGGCCGGTGCCGCCGGACCGCTGGGACGCCGCCGCGCTGCACGACGCCGACCCGCTGCGCGCCGGCACCATCACCACCGACCAGGGCGGCTTCCTGTCCGACCTGGCCCGGTTCGACGCGGCGTTCTTCGACGTGTCGGCGCGTGAGGCGGAGAGCCTCGACCCGCAGCAGCGGCTGCTGCTCGAAGCGGCCTGGCACGCCCTCGAAGACGGCAACATCGACCCCACCAGCCTCAAGGGCACCAGGACCGGGGTGTTCGTCGGCATCTCCAACTCCGACTACGCCCGGCTGCTGCAGGCCGGCGGGCTGGCCCGGCTCGACGCCTACTTCGGCACCGGCACCTCGCTGAACGCCGCCGCCGGCCGGATCGCCTACGTGCTCGGCCTGGCCGGCCCGGCGCTGGCTATCGACACCGCCTGCTCGTCGTCGCTGGTCGCGCTGCACCTCGCCGTCCGGTCGCTGCGGCTGGGCGAGACCGACACGGCGCTGGCCGGCGGCGTCAACGTGATCACCGCGCCGGACTGCTCGGTCGCAGTCAGCCGGGCGCACATGCTCTCCCCGGACGGCCGGTGCAAGACGTTCTCGGCCGAGGCGAACGGCTTCGTCCGGGCCGAGGGCTGCGGCGTGCTGGTGCTCAAGCGGCTGGCCGACGCCGAGCGGGACGGCGACCGGGTGCTCGCCCTGGTGCACGGCAGCGCGGTCAACTCCGACGGCGCGTCGTCCGGCCTGACCGTGCCCAGCGGCGCGGCGCAGGAGGCCGTGATCCGCGCCGCGCTGGCCGACGCGGGCGTGCCCGGCGCGGCCATCTCCTACCTGGAGACGCACGGCACCGGCACCTCGCTCGGCGACCCGATCGAGCTGGCCGCCGCGTGGGCGGTGCTCGGCCGCGACCGGCGCCCCGGCGAGCCGCTGTACGTCGGCTCGGTCAAGTCCAGCATCGGGCACTGCGAGTCGGCGTCCGGCATGGCCGGCGTGATCAAGACGGTGCTGGCGCTGCGGCACGGCCAGCTCCCGGCCAGCCTGCACTGCCAGACGCTGAACCCGCACGTGCCTTGGCGGGACATGAACGTGCGGGTGGTCGACGCGCTCACGCCGTGGCGGGTCGCCGGGATGCCCCGAATGGCTGGCGTGTCTGGGTTTGGCTTTTCTGGCACCAATGCGCAGGTCATCATCGGGGAAGCGCCCGCCGCGGTGAAGGCGGCCGCACCGACACCGGTCCAGCCCGCGCCGCCCGACACTCCGGTGCTGGTGCCGCTCTCGGCACCGGATGAGGCCGGGCTGGACCGGCTCGCCGCCGCCTGGCGGCGGGTGCTGACGTCCGTGCCGGCCGCTGGGCCGGCTACCGCATCGGCCGCCCGCCTGGGCGCGCTCGGGCACGCCGCTGGCGTTGGCCGGGCGCACCTCGGGGTCCGCCGGGCGCTGCTCGGCCGGACCGCCGAGGAGCTGCTGGCCGCGCTGGGCGAGCCGGGCGGGTCCGCGTCAGGCCGCCGTACCGCCGGGCGGAGCGGGTCGCCGCGGGTCGCCTTCCTCTTCTCCGGCCAGGGCAGCCAGCACTTCGGCATGGGCCGGGAGCTGTACGAGACCGAGCCGGTCTTCGCCGCCGTCATCGACGCCTGCGACCGCGCGCTGGCCGGGCAGCTCGGCGGCTCGCTGCCGGACCTGATGTTCGCCGGCACCGACCGGGAGATGGTCAACCAGACCCGGGTCACCCAGCCGGCGCTGGTCGCGCTCGAGCTTGCGCTAGCCGCGCTGTGGGAGTCGTGGGGGGTGCGGGCCGAGGCGGTGATCGGGCACAGCGTCGGCGAGATCGCCGCCGCGATCCACGCTGGCGTCATGGACCTCGACGACGGCCTGACCCTGATCGCGCACCGGGCGAGGCTGATGCAGGGCACCGAGCCCGGTGGGATGCTCGCCGTCTCCGCCCCGCTGGACCGGGTCGCCGGGTGGCTGCCGGGCAGCGACCTCGACGTCGCGGCGGTCAACGGGCCGGAGTCGGTCGTGGTGGCCGGGCGGCCGGCCGACGTTGACGCCTTCGCCCTGCGGATGAAGGAGGAGGGCGTCATCGCCCGCGCGCTGGTCGTCTCGCACGCCTTCCACTCCGCGCTGATGGAGCCGATGCTGGGCGACCTGCGGGCGGCCATCGCGCCGCTGGTCTTCCGGGCGCCACGGATCCCGATCGTGGCCAACGTGACCGGCACGCTGGCCCGGCCGGACGAGTACGACGCCGGCTACTGGTGCCGGCACGTCCGCCAGCCGGTGCGGTTCTACGACGGCATGCGCGAGCTGGCCGGGCAGGACATCGACCTCTGCCTGGAGCTCGGCCCGGACCGCACCCTGATCAACATCGCCACCGCGGCCGGCGCGCTGCCGGCCGGGGGCGCCGTACCATCGCTGCGCCGCGGGGGCAGGGCGCGCACCGTCCTGCTCACCGCCGCCACGGCGCTGTACGAGCAGGGCCAGGACCTCGACTGGGCCAAGGTCCAGCCCGCGGTCCAGCCCGCGCACGCCCGGCCGGGCGCGGTCGAGGCACCGCGGTACCCGTTCGCCGGCACCCGGTACTGGACCACGGTCACCCCCGCCGCCGACCCGGCAGCCGGCACCATCCCGCATGGGACCACCCCGCATGGGAGCACCCCGCATTGGGGCAGCGAGCTCCGTTCGCCGGCCATCACCGGCCGGGCGTTCGCGTTCGAGCGCAGCCCGCGGTTCCCGGCGTACCTCACCGACCACCGGCTGTACGGGACCGTGGTGACCCCGGCCGCCTCGCACCTGGGCACCGTCCTGTCCGCCCTGGCCGGGCAGGGCCGCCCGTTCGCCGTCGAGGACATGGTCTGCCCGCGCGCCCTGGTGATCGCCGACGGCGAGCGGTACGACGCGCAGGTCGTGCTGACCGGCGGCGAGGACGGCGCCGCGAGGCTGTCCGTGCAGAGCCTGCTGGACGCCGAACGGGGTATCTGGGAGGAGCACCTGTCCGCCCGGCTAGGCACCTGCGCGCCGCCGGTCGAGCCGGCACCGGACCGGGCCGCGTTCATCGCCTCGGCCGACCGGCACATCAGCGGGGAGGCGTTCTACCGCTACTTCCGCGAGCTCGGCTACACCCTCGGGCCGTCGTTCCGGTGGATCGCGGACGTGTGGGTCCGCGGCGAGGAGGCGCTGGTCCGCTACGCCCAGCCGGAGCTGCCGGACGACCCGGCCGGCTACGAGATCTACCCCGGCCTGATCGACTCCTGCTTCCAGAGCATCGCCGGCTTCATGGTCGACGACGTGGCAGACGAGGCGCCGTCGCTGGCCATCCCGTTCGCCGCGACCCGGCTGTCCTTCCCGGGCCGGCCGGCCGGCGAGCTGTGGGGACACGTGCGGGTGACCGGCGCGGCACCGCTGCCGAACGGCCGGCTGCGGGTGGAGACCGCGCACCTGCACATGTTCAGCCAGGCCGGGTCCGCCGCGGCCGGCTCCGAGGCGGGCGCGAGCGTCTTCGTGGCCGAGGACTTCCGGGTCCGGCACGCGCCCCGGTCGGTGCTGGAGGCCAGCCTGCGCGGCGGCCCGCGGCAGGCGTACGAGCTGGCCTGGGTGGAGCACCCGGCGCGAGCGGACCGCCCGGCCGGTGCGCGCCCCGCCCGGAGCGTCGTCCTCGTCGGGGCGGACGGCGAGCTCGCCGGAGCGCTGCGGGCAGCCGGCCACGACCTGACGGACGGGCCCGCCGACCCCGGCACCGATCTGGTGGTCGACGCCCGGTTCGGCACACTCCCGACGGCGACCGCCGGGGACGCGCTGGCCGCCGCGCTGGCGCTGGCCGAGTCGCTGCGGTCCACCCCGCCGCAGGTGCCGTACGCCGTGCTGGCCGACGGCTCGGCCGCCGCCGGGCCGGTCCGCGAGGCGCTGTTCGGCCTGCTCGCCGCGCTGGAGGCGGAGGACCCCGAGCGCCGGCTGGTCCGGGTCCGGCTGGACGGCGGCCACACCGCCGCCGCCCTCGCCGAGGTGCTCGCCGAGGCGCTGGACGACGGCATCCCCGAGACCCGGCTGGCGGTCGGCGGGGGGCGTCAGCCCGGCGGCACCGTGCGGGTGGCCCGGCTCATCCCGGTCACCGAGCCGGCCCCGACCCCGCGGTGGACCGGCGGCGTGCTCATCACCGGCGGGCTGGGCGCGCTCGGGCTGAGCGTGGCGCAGGCCGTGGCGGCGCAGGGGGCGCCGGCGGTCACCCTGATGGGCCGCTCCGCGCCGGACGCCACCGCGCGGCGGGTCATCGACGAGCTCACCGCGGCCGGCGTGCGGGTCGCGGTGGTCGCCGGTGACGTGACCGACCCGGCCGACTGCGCCCGCGCGGTCGCCGCGGCAGCCGCCACCGCGATCGCCGCGGCAGCCGCCACTGGGGCACCGACGGCGGCCGGGCACGCGCCGCTCGCCGCGGTCTTCCACCTGGCCGGGGTGACCGCCGACCAGGCCTTCGGCCAGCTCACCCCGGCGGCGTACCAGAAGGTCTTCGCGGCCAAGGCGGCCGGCGCCGAGGTGCTGGCGGCCGCCGTCGCGGCCGGCGGGCACGAGCTGTCGGCGTTCGTGCTGTTCTCCTCGATCTCCAGCGTGCTCGGCTCGGCCGGCCAGGTGAGCTACGGCGCGGCCAACGGCTACCTCAACGGGCTGGCCGAGTCGCTGCGAGCCGCAGGGGTGCCGGCGACCGCGGTGGCCTGGGGCCCGTGGGTGCCGGCCGCCAAGGGCGGCCTGGCCGCGACCGCCGCGGTCGAGCGGGCCGCCGAGCGGATGGGCGTGCGGGCGCTGACCGACGCCGAGGCCGGTCCGCTGCTCGCCCTGGCCGCCACCTCGGCCCGGCCCGGCCTGGTCGCGGTGGCCATCGACGTGGCCCGGTACGCCGACGCCCTGGCCGGGCACCCCCGCACGGCGCTGGTCGCCGACCTCGTCGCCGCGCGGGCCACGCAGCCGACCGGCCGGCGTACTGACGGGGCCGACCGCACGCCGACCCGGCCCAAGGGCTGGCTCAGGACCGAGCTGGCCGCGCTGGACCCGGCCGCCGTGGAGGACGCCCTGCGCGACGCGATCCGCGACCTGGCCGGTGCCGCCCTGGGCGACCCGGACGGCATCGACGACACGCTGGGCTTCGCCGACATGGGGCTGGACTCGATCATGGTGATCGACCTGCGCACCCGGCTGGCCCACGCGCTGGACGCCGACCTGCCCGCCACCGTCGCGATCGACCACCCCACCGTGGTGGCGATGACCCGGTTCGTCATCGGGACGGTCTTCGCCACGCCGCCGGCACCGGCAGCAACCACGGCCACCCCGGCGGCCGATGCCGCACTCGACGACCTGACCCTCGAGCAGCTCATCCGCGCCGTGCGGGACGACCTTGCGATGGAACAGTGAGGGGACAACCACCGTGGAGCCAACCCAGCTTCGTCAGGTCATCGAGGAGCAGCTCACGCTGTCGCGCACGCTCAAGGCCCGGATCCGGGAGCTGGAGGCGGCCGCGCGCGCACCGCTGGCCGTGGTCGGGATGGCGCTGCGGCTGCCCGGCGGCCTGACCACGCCCGAGGCCTACTGGACCTTCCTCAACAGCGACGCCACCGCGCTGTCCGAGATCCCGGCGGACCGGCCCGGCCTGGCCGCGGTGTACGACCCGCGCCCGGACGTACCCGGCCGGTCCTATGTGGACAGAGCAGGGTTCCTCGCCGACGTGGCCGGCTTCGACGCCGGCTTCTTCGGCATCTCGCAGCGCGAGGCCGAGGCGCTGGACCCGCAGCAGCGGCTGCTGCTGGAGACCTCCTGGGAGGCCCTCGAACGGGCCGGCGTCGCGGTCCGCCGGGGCGACCGGCTGCCGGCCGGCGTGTTCGTCGGGATCATGGCCTCGGAGTACGGCGACCGGCTGGCCACGGCGCACGACAAGACCGGCATCGACCCGTACTACGGCACCGGCGGCGGGCACTGCTTCGCGGCCGGCCGGGTCAGCTACGCGCTGGGCCTGTCCGGTCCGGCGCTGGCGGTGGACACGGCCTGCTCGTCGTCGCTGGCCGCGCTGCACCTGGGCGCCGCCAGCCTGCGCCGGGGGGAGTGCCGCTACGCCCTGGTCGGCGGCTCGAACCTGATCTTCTCCCCGGACCTGATGGTCTCGCTGTGCCAGAGCAAGGCGCTCTCGCCGGAGGGCCGGTCCAAAGCGTTCGCCGCCACCGCCGACGGCTACGGCCGGGGCGAGGGCGTCGGCATGCTGGTGCTGATGCGGCTGGCCGACGCCGAGGCCGAGGGCCGGCCGGTGCTGGCCGTGCTGCGCGGCACGGCGGTCAACCACGACGGCGCGTCGTCCGGGCTGACCGTGCCCAGCGGCCCGGCCCAGCAGGAGGTCGTGCGGGCCGCGTTGGCCGACGCCGGGGTCGCGCCGGCCGACGTCGGCTACGTCGAGGCGCACGGCACCGGCACCGCGTTGGGCGACCCGATCGAGGCCGGCGCACTGGACGCCGTCGCCGGCACCGGCGCGCCGGACCGGCCAGCGCCGCTGGCGATCGGCAGCGTCAAGGCCAAGATCGGGCACCTGGAGGCGGCCGCCGGCATCGCCGGGCTGATCAAGCTGGTGCTGATGCTGCGGCACGGCACGATCCCACCCAGCCTCTCGCCCGCCGACGGTGAGCTGAACCCGCTCATCGCCTGGGACCAGGTCCGGCTCACCGTGCCGCGCCGGTCCCAGCCCTGGCCCGCGGCGTACGGGCGGCGGGTGGCCGGGATCTCGGCGTTCGGGCTGTCCGGCACCAACGCGCACGCCGTCCTCGAGGCCGCGCCCGTGGCAGGTAACGACGGGCCGCCCGGGACGGCGCCGCGGCGGGAGCTGGTCACGCTGTCCGCCCGGGACGGCGCCGCGCTGGCCGAGCTGGCCGCGGCGGTGGCCGACCGGCTCGACCGGCTGGACCCGGCCCGGCTGGCCGCGGTGTGCCATACGCTGCGGGCCGGCCGGGCGCCGTTCGGGCATCGGGTCGCGGTCACCGGGAGCACCCCGGCCGAGCTGGCACACGCGCTGCGGACGGCGGTGGACGGCGGCGCAGCGGACGTCGTAGCCGTCCCGGTGCGGGCGCTGTCGCTGCGGGTCGGTCCGATCACCGAGCCGATCACGGGGCCGATCACTGCCGCGCTCGACGCGCTGGTGGCGGCCTATCCCGGGCTGGCCCCGCTGCTGGCCGGCGCCGCACCGCAGACCCGGCTGGAGCGCCTGCTGCGCGCCCTCGGCGTCCGGGTGCAGGTCACCGACGACGGCTCGCTCACCGGGTCGGGCGCGGCTGCGGCGGCGACCCTGACGGTGGCCGACCGGGCGCTGCCGCTGATCACCGGGGACCCGGCCGCCACGCCCCGGCTGCTGGTCGGGGCGCTGGCCGCGGCGTACACCGCGGGCGTCGACCTGCGGCTGGACGCGCTGGCCGCACCGGGCACCCGGTTCGTGGCCGACCTGCCGACGTACCCTTTCCGCCGTCGGCGGTTCTGGATCGACGAGCCGCTGACGGCGCCGCCGTCGGCCGGGGGGGCCGCGCCCGCCGCGCTGAGCGTGCTGGCCGGGGGCGGCCAGCCTGCCGGCAGCCAGCCCGCCGAGGGGAGCGGTTGCGCGCTCACCCAGGAGAACGTCGAGCGCTTCCTGCTGGCCGAGCTGGCCGCGGTGCTCAAGGCGGAGGGCGAGCTGGACCGCACTGCGTCGTTCCTGGACGTCGGCGGCGACTCCTTCACCGCGATGCTGCTGATGCGGGGGATCGAGCAGCAGTTCCAGATCGAGGTGCCGGCGGAGGAGCTGGTCAACGACATGCCGCTGGCGGAGCTGCTCGGCAAGCTGGGCGCGCACATCCTCGGCGCCCTGGGTGAGCGCCAGGAACAGTCGGCATGAGCCCGTTCCTGCGTCCGCGCCCGGTCGAGCAGCCCGAGCTGCGGCTGATCGGCTTCCACCACGCGGGCGGCTCGGCTGCGGTCTACTACCCGATGAGCCGGGAGTTCCCGCCCGAGTGGGACCTGGTGCTGATCGACCTGCCCGGGCGGGGCAAGCGGCACGCCGAGACGCCGCTGGCCGACATGCGGGAGCTGGTCGACACGGTGGTCGCGGATGTCACGCCGTGGCTGGATGCGCCGGTCGCGCTGTTCGGGCACAGCCTCGGGGCGATCCTGGCGACCGAGGTGGCGTGGGCGCTGGAGGCGGTGGCGCGGGAGGGGGGCGGCGCCGGGCCGGTCGTCTGGGTGGGGGCGTCCGGGCGGGTGCCGCCGAGCCTGCAGGCTCGCGGCCGGCGCAAGCTGCACGAGCTCGCCGATGACGCGCTGCTGGCCGAGCTGATGGCGATGGGCGGCACGCCGGACCGGATCGAGGAGATGCCGGAGTTCCGCGACCGGTTCCTGCGTACGGTGCGGGCCGACCTGCGGGCGGTCGACTCCTACCGCCCGGCCGAGGACCGGCCGCCGTTGGGCTGCCCGCTGACGGTCTTCGGCGGTACGGCGGACTCGTGGGCACCGCCCGCCGCGATGGCGGCCTGGCGGCGGGAGACCCGGAGCGATTTCGGCCAACGCTTCTTTCCCGGCGGGCATTTCTATTTCCTCGGGCCGGCGTTCGCCGAGTTCACCCGCGAACTGGTGGCCGAACTGCGCGGCTTCACGACTCCCGCCGCCGCCTGACGGCCGCATCGCCGCACCGCGACTTGTCGGGGGAACTTCGGCGAACCGTTGCCCCAACTATCCGACTTATCCCTGACAAGTCGTTGTTGAGCGCGTCATCGGGCCTACGGGGACCGGCGTCGCTGCCGTGCCCTGGCGCCGAGGGCTGCGGCGGCGCCGAGCGGGGTACCGCCGGCCACGGCTGCGGCCATCGGCCCGAGGAGCGCAGCCGCCACCGCCACCACGGCCAGTAACACGGCCAGCGCGCCGGTGACCGCGGCTAGCAGCACGACCGTGCGACGGGTCCGCCCGTCGTCCTCGACGATGTGCCTGACCAGGCTGGTGCCCGGGGTGTCGGGCCCGTGGGCCGCCGCCGTGGCCACCTCAACCGCCCGAGCCGGTGTGTCGCATCGGCTCACCCCCGGGGCCGCTGGGGAGCAGGCCGGCGCAGTGTCCTGGACAGCCGGGGCATCCCGCACAGCGCCTGCCGGGCGAAGCAGGCCCGGCCCCGCCGGGTGCCCAGCGTGGCGAGCTCGCCCCGCCACTCGGCGACCCACCGAGTCCGGTCCGCCGCGGGCAGCAGCCACCTGGCCCAGCGCAGCACCGCCAGTGACATCCCGGGCTCCGCGCTCGCGGCCTGAGCCATCGGCGCCTCCCCCAGCAGCGCCGCGTACACCGTCTGGTACACGCCGCCCTTCGCCGCGTCCGCCGCCTCGTACGCCGCCACGCGCGCCGCCGCGACATGCGCTGCCGCGTCTGTCGCGACACGCGTCGCGATGTCCGCCCTCACGGGCACCGCGGCACGGGTCGCCGCGTCCGCCGCGGTACGCGCTGCCGCGTCTGCCGCGACACGCGTCGCCACGCGCGCCGGCGCGTCCGCCGCGACACGCGCTGCTGCGTCCGCCAGGCATAAGCCGACAGCCTGGTAGATGGCCAGGAACGCGGCGTCGACCATGACGCGTACGGGTTGCTGGACCGCCTCGTACAACTCCGCGTAGGTCGCGGATCTGCGGTGAACTGTGGCTCCTCGGCCAACCGGTGGGCTGTTCATCAGGCACCGCCGGGCAGGGTCTCGGGCCGGGGCAAGCCCCAGGCCGTGGCCCGGCGGCCACGGAAGCTGGCGGCCAGGGCGTGCCGGGCACGTTCGGCGCCGTCCGGGGTCAGCCGGTAGTACCGGCGCCGCGGCCGACCTGTCCGCTCGTGCGCGACCGGGTCCTCCCACTCGCTCTCCACCCAGCGCATCTGCTCCAGCCGGGCCAGGATCGGGTAGATCGTGCCCGAAGGCAGGCCGGCAAGCTCGCACACCTCCAGCCCGTAGCGCTGCTTAGTGGGATCTTCCAGCAGCGCGCGCAACACGAGCTGCACCTGCAACGTCATCCGCGGACTATTCATACCATGTACTCTACATACCGTGTAGACGACTGTCCATGAGCTCTGACGAAAGCGCCGTATCCCCGACTTGTCGGGGAAGTTCGCCCAATCGATGCCTGAATCGTCCGACCTGTCCCCGACAAGTCGCGGGCGGACGACCGTACGCTCGGCCAGGCTGGGCTACGAAGGGAGCGATCGTGAGGGGCTACGTGGCCGTCTTCGAGGGAGACGACGAGTCGGGCTGCTCCGCGTGCTCCCCTGACCTGCCCGGTGTCGTTGCCGCGGGGGACAGCCGCGAGGAGACCGAGCGGCTGATGCTCGAAGCCATGGTCGAGCACCTAGCCCTGCTCCGAGAGACCAGCCAGCCCATACCTGAGCCCGCGACCGCCGCCAGCGTCACCATCCTCGACCCTGCCGTCGCGTTGATGCCCTTTGCGACCGCACTCGGCATGGCACCCCAGATCGGCGGTTAGTAGTTGTTCGTCCGATTTGGAGACTCCGAGTGTTGCGATCGAAGGGTATCAGCACCTTTTTTCTGATATGTACGATTCTGGTAAGTAGAGCAGTTGGCCTGCGAAGATCCGAGTCGATGTGCCCAGGTCATTGAGTTTCTGTAGCTCGGCCACTGTGGTGCCGTAGCGGCAGGCCAGCCGACTCAGCGTGTCACCGGCCCGCACTGTGACAGTGCCCAGGAGACTCGCTATAGGTATTGAGGTCGTCAGCGGATATTCAAGTCGTGGGTTTATTGGCGGCAGGTACCAGGTTTGCTCGGGGCGGGGGAGATAAGTCTCGATTGGAGTTCGCGGACGTATCGTCGGGCTCGTCAGAGGTTGTCGTGTGTTGTTGCCAGCCGCCCCGAACAGGGCCAAAATTACTAGGATGCCAGACACACTGACTCCTACACCGGCCAGCGAGCTCACCGGAGACGGGAGCGGAATTGAGTTCTGGCCCATTGGCATCAGCACGGTGGTGTCGAGCGCGACTCCGACAGAGGCAAGGTGAAGCCGCAGCCCGGCCACGTCCTCGCGGTTGAGCGCGTTATCCATCAGCATCCACAGTTCTTCGGCGCTGGTGTGCTTGCTGGCGAGATGGCTTAGCGATGCCCACCACCGCATCTCCCATGTCGCTTTGCCTGCAGTGACTAGGCTCTGTCCGACCAGCGCGAACAGTGCCTGTCGCATTTGGTCCTTGTTGTCCTGCGGCGGTGAATCTTTGTCCTGCGCCGAGCTTCGCTGTTTGTACAGTTTGGCTAGCTCGGAGGCGAGCTCGGCCTGTCGGCCAGCCTCTAGCAGGCCGAGGATGTCGTCGACGTTGGCGCCCGTGTGCCCGGTTAGCCGATCGGCAGCCTGGACCAATCGCCCGGCGTGCACGTTGGCGGTGAGTTCGGCAACAGTGTCGAGCCAATTCTGGTATGGCAGGATGGTCAGCGGTTCGTCGCCCCTTGCGAACAGTTGTTGCTGAGCGGTCTGCAACCACGTCGGGCTGATGCTGGTTACGTCGACTGGCGGGGTTCCTGTCGGTGGAACGTCTGAGTCAGCTACTTTCCCCACCGTTGCCAGCCGCAGGGCGAGGGGCGGGTGAGAGCAGCCCGCCGACTGCTTTTGTTCTGGCGGGTATGTCTTCGCACCTGCCAGCATGGCCCGATAGCCCGGGTCGGTCAACACGTTGCTGAACGCGAGGAACGGCTCGTCCGGTATCAATCGGTAGCCGTGGCAGAGATCTTTCGTCTTATCGGAGTAGTGTTTCCAAGCAGCGGGCAGCACATGCACCTTCCGCAGCGCATCTTCGGCAACCGTCCGACCAACGATTCGAGCAGCGACCGTGTCGGCCTCGAATTCCTGCTTGCGGCGTACAGCCAATGACACCCAATCGTAAGATCTTTTGTACATGTCGAACACCAGTAATGTCAATTTTGCGAGAGTAGCGGCTGGCGCCCTCCCCTGCGTGGCTCGCAGGAGTCGCTCACTGGTCCGTCCCAGCACAGCCGCGCCGCGGTACACGGCGGCGCCGAACTGAGTGTGCCGCCCCGCGAAGTGCCCTAGTTCGTGGCCGATGACGAACCGAAGCTCGTCCGCGGAGAGCCCCATTACGAAGGGAACCCCGACATACATCCAGCGCTTCCCGGATACCAGACCGAGCAGCCGCGTCTTTTCCCTCGCCAATGCGTTGGCCTCTGCCGTGAGAAACAGCTTGGCCGGGACGGCAGTGCCGACTTTGGCGGCGACCTGGTCCACCAGTCCCCACAGCGCTGGCATCTCCTCCCGAGTGACCTCGACCGAGTCCCACGGTTCGCAGTCCGGTAACTTCTCCCTCTTTCGGCGCACCGTACGCCAGATTGCAACGAAAACAGCCAACTCTGCCATCACGATGAGCAAAAGTAGTACAGCCTGGGCCAAGTTGCGCGAGAACAGTAGATCGAGAATGATCAACGCAAAAGCGATCTGATGGGGCCCGGGTAGCAGGGCAATAGCAAGCATCGCCCGGAGTCGGATCACCATCGAGGAACTCGGCGTCGTCTCTTCGCCCGGGCTGCCCCGGTCGCCTTGACCCAGGCGTACATAGCGTCCCTCGCATCCTGGTCCAGCTCGGCGGCCTCCTTGAGCCACTGTGTCGCATCTCGGACCCCCGTCGCCACGGGATCGGCGGGGAGCCGCAACAGCGCCGAACCGCTGGACGAAGGCACCAGCGCCTCGCCCGCATCCGACGCCGGTGTTCTTTCCAGCAGCCCGCGCAACTTTTCGCGTGCCCGGAACAGATACGTGCGCACCGTTGCTTCGGACACCGATAGCGCCGTTGCTATCTCTTCGTTCGGCGTCCCCTGGCTGTGCAGCCCCATCACGATTCGCTGCCGGCGTGGCAGAGCTGCTAGGGCACGCAGCACCTCATGGACCTCTGCCACCTGCTCTGGGCTCGCGTGCGGCGGGACTGGTACGTCTAGCGTCGGCGACTCTCTGGCCTGACGCCGCGCCGATTTCCACAGTCGCTGCTGCATCACCCGGAACACCCAACCTTCGGGTGACTCATACTGGCTGAGTTTGTCCCAGCGGACGAACGCCTGGGTGTATGCTTCAGCGACGGCATCCTCGGCGTCGTACCAGTGGCCGCACAGCACGATCGCTCGGGCCCGCATACCCGCGTAGGTGGTGTGAAAGAAGACCTCGAAGTCGATCGTCACTCCTGCCCCCGTCCGCACGGTGTGCCTGTCGATCGGTGCACGAGCAACAGGCAACCGTCGGCGTGACGGTCCATGACGATGGAGCCTGAGCCCGCAGCATCCACGAGCGCCATCATGGTTCTACCACGTACGCACTCGTGCCACATAGCTATCCGCGCCGAGATCACCCGACTGGACAGCCGGACTGCCCCAACCACCGTCACTAGCACCACCAGATCACCCATGATCCACAGCCACCGCCTTGACTCGAGGTCTCTCATGAGGAGACAGCCAGCGGGACGCGGTGCGTTGACAACGAATCGTGGGAAGTTGACAAATCGGCGCGCCCGGATTGTCCGATCTATCCTCGACAAGTCGCGGACGAGGCGGGGGCGAGTGGTGGGCTAGGCGGGGGCAAGGGCCGCGCGAGCGCCGTACGCGACCCTCGGGACGATCGGTTACCTCCGCCCATGTCAGGAGTGGTTCATGCGTTGGAAAGATGTCTACATCGCCGGGCTCGGCGCCTACCTGCCCGAGCAGGTGGTCACCACCGAGGAGGCGGTCGCGGCCGGGTGGTACGACGCCGCGGCGGCCGAGACCAACGGCGTCCGCGCGGTCCGGGTGGCCGGCGACGACGAGTCCGGCCCCACGATGGCGGCGGCGGCCGGCCGGCAGGCGGTCGAGCGGTCCGGGCACGGCAAGGACGAGCTCGGCCTGGTGCTGCACGCCAGCCTCGGCCACCAGGGCCAGGACTTCTGGACCCCCGCCCACTACGTCCAGAACGAGGCGGCCGGCGGCTCCGGCGCGGCCATCGAGCTGCGCCAGGGCTCCAACGGCGGCCTGGCCGGCGTCGAGCTGGCGGCGTCGTACCTCACCGCCCGCCCCGACGTCACGGCCGCCCTGGTCACCACCGGTGACACCTTCAAGCTGCCGTACATCGACCGGTGGCGCAGCGACGACCAGACCGTCTACGGCGACGGCGCCGGCGCGATCGTGCTGTCCAAGCGCGCCGGGTTCGCCAGGCTGCGGTCTACCGCGAGCCGGTCCGAGGCGAGCCTGGAGCCGCTCTACCGCGGCGTCGACGGCTGGACGGCGGCCCCCGGCAACGGCGGTCAGCCGGCCAACCTCACGCAGCGCAAGAGCGACTGGCTGCTGCGCAACGAGGACGGCTACGACGACGCGCTGGCCCTGATCAGCAAGAACTTCGGCGAGGCCCTGCAGGCCGCCCTGGACGACGCCGGCACCGACCTGGCCGGCACCCAGTGGTTCGTGCACGCCAACGTCTCGCGGATGATCGCTGAGTGGGGCTTCTACAACGCCCTCGGCATCTCCCGGGCCAGCACGCCGTACGACTGGGGTCTGGACTACGGGCACATGGGCGGCGGCGACCAGCTCATCGGGATGAACCGGCTGGTCGAGACCGGCGCCCCGAAGCCCGGCGACCTGCTGGTCACGGTCGGCGTCGGCATCGGCTTCATGTGGACGGTGGCCGTCGTCGAGCTCCTGGAAACCCCCACCTGGTAGCCGGCGCAGTGGGTGGGCCGCACCGTGCACGTCTGGTGTGGCCCACCTCATTCCCCGGCCCCATTCCCAACGATCATCGAGTTGTGGTCGCTAGTTGATCTCTATCAGCGACCACAACTCGATGATCGTCGGGAATGGGGGCCAGCCAGCTCAGCCGGCGGCGCGGGTCACGACCACGACGACCGCGCAGGCGAAGAACAGGCCGTAGGCGAACAGTGAGCCGCCGCGGTCGCCGTGCGTGAGCTGGAGGTACAGCACGACCCCGGTGAACAGGGCGAAGTACGCCGCCGCCGCGACCGCCCAGCCGGGCTGCCAGAACCCGGCGATGATCCCGGCCACGCCGGCCACGTCCAGCGTCCCCAGGGTGAGCTGGAGCCAGCGCGGCGGCGTGGCCCGGGTCAGCTCGGCGAACCGCGCCAGGCCCGCCTCCATCCCGCTCAGCATGGCGATGGCGCTGAGGATGAGCTCCAGGATCAGCACCGCCGAGGCGATGGCTGCTGCGACCCGCATCTGCGTGGTTCCTTTCTCGACCGAACTCTCGACCGAACTCTCGACGGGGCTCTTGATGGGACGCCCGCCCGGAGGGCATGTCCTCCGGGCGGGCGTCGGGAACGAACGGATTCTTGCGGTCGGGTCAGCTCTCCGCACCCACCGGGACCGGCGTGGGGACGGGCGCGGCCGGCACCGGCGTGTCGCTCGGTGGGGCGACGTCCAGAACGGCGGGGTGGGCATCCGCGGCGGCGGTCGGCTTGAAGCCACGGAAGCCGATGATGCCGACGAGCAGGCTCAGCCCGGCCCAGACGAGCAGCACGAGGAAGCCGCGGTGCAGGCCCTGGTTGAGCGCGTCGAGCGGGCCGGCCCCGCCGACGATGAGCTCGCCCGCCCTGGCCGTCACCACGGTCGCGGTGACGGCCAGGCCAAGCGCCCCACCAACCTCGGTCGCCGCGTTGAGCAGCGCGGAGGTCGTACCGGCGTCCTGCTCGGTCGCTTGCGAGGTGCCCACCACCGGGGTCGGGATCATGCACAGCACCAGGCCGAGGCCGAGCATCGCCGTGGCCGGCATCAGCAGGCCCCAGTAGTTGCCGTGCAGCGCGGTGCCCTGCAGCAGCACCAGCATCCCGCCCAGGACTACGGCGCCGCTGATGTACAGCGACCGCGGCCCGGTCTTGTTGATCGCCTGGGTGAGGATCGGCGCGACGATCATCAGCGCCAGGCTGGTCGGCAGGTACGCCAGGCCAGTCTTCAGCGGGCTGTAGCCGAGCACCGTCTGCATGTACTGCGGCAGCAGGAAGAACGTCGGCAGCATCACCCCGGCGGTGATGAACTGGCCGAGCGTGCCCGCCACCACGCCGCGCTGCCGGAACAGCCGCAGCGGCAGCAGCGGTGCCGTGCTGCGGTGCTCCACCTGCACGAACACGCCGAGCAGGACGGCGCCAGCGGCCAGCGAGCCGATCGTCAGCGGGTCGAGCCAGCCATGCATGGTGGTGCTGACGATGCCGTAGACGACGGCGAGCAGGCCGGCGGTGGCGGTCAGCGCACCGGCCGTGTCGGATTTTGGCCGCGGGCCGGTCGGGGCGCCGCCGCGGATCAGCGCGACCGCGCCGAGGGCCAGCACGACGCCGATGGGCACGTTGATGTAGAACGCCCAGCGCCAGCCGATGTCCACGATCGCGCCGCCGAGCAGGGTGCCGATGCTGGCGCCGATGCCGATCACGGTGCCCCAGATCCCGAAGGCCTTGTTGCGCTCCTTCAGGTCGGTGAACGTCGTGACCAGGATCGACAGCGCGGCCGGGGAGACGCAGGCCGCCGCGATGCCCTGGATGGCCCGGGCGGACAGGAGCTGTGCCTGGCTGTGCGCCAGCCCGGCCAGCAACGAGCCGGCGGTGAACAGCACGATGCCGGACAGCAGCACCCGGCGCCGGCCGACCACGTCGGTGAGCCGCCCGCCGAGCAGCAGCAGGCCGCCGAACAGCAGCACGTACAGGCTCATGACCCACTGCAGGCCGGTGCCCGACATGCCGAGGGACCGCTGGAGCTGCGGCAGCATGACGTTGACGATGGTGGCGTCGGTGACCACCAGGAACTGCGCCATGGAGACCACGATCAGCACCCACCAGCGCCGGTTGTCCGGGGGTGGCGGGCTGGTGGCCTCCGGCTGGGCGCCGACGTTCGGCGCGATGTGCTCGTCGATACTCATGTCCTTCTCCCTTAGCCTCACAGGGTCCACAGACGCGCGTGGCAGGCTAGGCCGCGTGGCAGGCTAGGCACGGCGACAGGTTGCCTGCACCGTGCCAGGTGTCGCTCGAGCCGTCCTCGAGCGAGCACGTGACGTCGTCATACGGTGACCGGCGGTCGGGTGCCGGCGGTCAGGCGGCGACCGCGGCGTTCACCCGGTCGTAGATGGCGCGCAGGCTGCGGTCGGCGAGCAGCCGGCCGATCGGGATGCGCCTGCTGGTCTCCCGCTCCACCGCGGCGACCAGGCGCAGGATGTGCAGGGAGTCCCAGCTCACGACGCCGTCCAGCTCGGAGTCCAGCTCGTCGTTCGCGAGCGGCAGGCCCAGCTCGTCGCGGACCAGCGTGATGAAGTCGTCCTCGGTCATGACGGTGGCCTTTCCAGCTCGGTGTCGAGGTGCAGGTGGGCGGGGACGGCGGGCAGCTCCGCCAGGTCGTGGACGAACCGGAGCTCCCCACCGTCCATGGCGGCAGTCTCGGCCGCGGTGGCGAAGCCGACCGAGGGGTAGAAGCCGCGGACGCCCTTGTTTTTGGCGGTGGGCCGGTAGCTGGCGTGTACGGCGGCGAGGCCCTCGGCCCTGGCCTGGGCCAGCACGGTCGCGATGGTGGCCTGCTCGATGCCACGGGCGAACACCCGGCAGGAGAGCAGCATGTTCTCGACGTGCAGGCCGTCGCCGGCCCGGCGGGCGAACACCGCTCCGACGACGCCGTTGTCGCCGAAGCGGTCGGCCGAGCGGATCGAGAGCACGAGGTATGCCGGGTCGTCGAGGCGGGCCCGCAGGTCGGCCGGCTGGAGCCGCTGGGTGGTCAGGTTGAACTGGTTGGTGCGCAGGGTGAGCTGGGCGACCCGGGCGACCTGGCCCTCCGTGACCCGGGCCACGGTGACCACGACGCCGAGCTGGCCGAGGTACTCCTCCATCGAGCCGGCGCTGTCCAGCAGGTCCTGCCGGGCGGCCTCGGTGCGGTAGAGGGCGGTGCGGGCGCGGTCCTCGGCGGTCAGCTCGCGGACGTCGAACCAGCCGTCGGCGAGCAGCTTCTCGATGTGCAGGGCTGGCTCCTCGTCGAGCCGGACGACGGCGACGCCGGGCAGGCTGGCGGCGACCAGGCCGCACTCGAACGGCGAGTCGTCAACGAAGACGAAGCTGTCGACGCCGAGGTTGAGCTTGTCGGCGATGTCGCGCAGGTTGCCGTCCTTGGGACTCCAGTTGGCGTTGACCCGGGCGAGGTCGGCCTCCCGCAGCACCATGTCGGGGTGCTCGCGCAGGACCTGGAGGACGTTGTCCTGGTCGTTCTTGCTGGCGACGGCGAGCAGCACGCCCTGCGAGCCGAGCTGCTTGACGACGGTCTGGAACTGGCCGAACGCCTCGCCCCGGAACGTCGTCGCGGCGGCGATGCCGTCGGGGCCGTCGTCGCCGAGGACGCCGTCCCAGAGGGTGTTGTCGGCGTCGAGGACCAGCACCTTCTTGGCCTGGGCGCGCAGCGTGCGGGCGAGGTGCGCGACCTCGCGGGCGTAGCGGGCGAGCAGCTCGTCGCCGAGGTAGGTCTTGGCGTACGACGCCATCCGGGGCTCGGTGACCGGGCCGCCGGCCGCGATCAGCGGTTCGAGGTCGAGGACGGCGACTCGGGAGTGCGTGCTGGCGAGCCGGAGCAGGCCGATGTTGAGCTCGCGCCAGGCGATGGCGAGCCGGTTGCGGGAGGCGAGGTCGACGAGCTGGTGGGTGTGGGCGCGCAGCAGCGGGACGGTGTTGAGGACCAGCGTGCCGGTGCCGTGCTCGACGTAGCGGGTGGCCAGCGCGTCGAGCTGGGCGAGCTTGGCGGCGGCGGCTCGCTCCAGGTCCTCGACCAGCCAGGGCTTGGGTAGCTCGTCGAAGATCATCTGTGGGTCCAGGACGACCAGGGCCAGGTCGGCGCCGGAGGTGTAGAGGAGGCTGCCGGTGTCCTGGAGGTCGCGCAGGTAGGCGTCGAAGTCGCTCAGCCTGGGCCGCAGCACGATGCCGTGCCGGGCCAGCTCGGCGGTGAGCGGTGCGGTCAGGTTGCCCAGGGTGGAGTGCCCGGTGATGGCCACCGTGATGGTGTCGACCGGGCTGCCCGCAGCGGCGGTCTCCCGGACCGCCTCGTCCGGATCGAGCCGGGACAGGAGCTGGCCGGCCCGGGCCAGATCGGTCAAAGCGTTCTCACCGTGGGCGAGCTCGGCCAGCAGACTGGCGACCGTTCGATATTGCGCGGCAAGCCGCCCCTCAGCGCGCAGCTTCCTTAGCCGGTCCAGCGGACCGGCCGGGGGAGCCGCGACGGCAGGGGCGTCGTCGACCGTTGTCACAGGGTTCTCCTTCGTCGCACCGTCGCTCCCCGGGCGCGGCAGGGTCCGCGAAGCGTCCCGATAGTCCCGCCTGACGCTTGAGCCCCGCTTGTGCTGCCGGCGCGTGGCAGGCAACGACAGGTGACCACAACGCCGAGAGGTGACCGCATGGGCGGCGTAGGCAACGACAGGTGACCACAACGCCGAGAGGTGACCACAGCGGAAGCCGGTCTGGGCAGTCGCGGAGATGCGGTCGCGCTCAAGTGAGACTCCAGCCGCCCACCGCAGGATCACGGACAACTACGCCAACACCGTTCTGGGCGAGTCTGCACACGGCACGGCGGACACACGCCCGGTGTCTGACCCCCTGGAGGAGCACACCGTGGCATCCAAGCTCGGCCTCGCTGCCGCCATCGGCGGCTGGAGCGCCCGACACCGCAAGACCGCAGTCATCGGGTGGCTGTTGTTCGTCGTGCTCGCCAGCGTCATCGGCGGGTCGACCGGCATGGTCAAGGCCACCAGCGCGGAGAACACGGCGGGGGAGACCCGGCGGGCCGCGCAGATCCTCGAGGCCGCCGGCATCGCCGCGCCGGCCGCCGAGACCGTGCTGGTCCAGACCGGCTCCGGCTCCTCCGGCTCCTCGGACGACGCGGACTTCCGGGCCGCCGTCGCCGACGTGATCGCCGCCGTCAACGGCACTGGCCTGGTCAGCGACGTGCACTCGCCGTACGACTCGGGAGCGATCTCGGCCGACCGGCGCTCGGCGCTGGTCGACTTCGCCATCACCGGCGACAAGGACAAGGCCGTCGACCACATCGAGCCGGTGCTCGCCGCGGTGGCCGCGACCCAGGCGAAGCACCAGGGCCTGCGGATCGAGGAGTTCGGCGAGGCCACCGGCATGAAGTTCTTCAAGGACTCGTTCACCAACGACTTCAAGCGGGCCGAGTGGACCGCCGTACCGCTCGCGCTCGGCATCCTGCTGGTCGCGTTCGGCGCGCTGGTGGCCGCGATCCTGCCGGTCGGCCTGGCCATCACCGCGTACACCGGCGCGGCCGGGTTGCTGGCGCTGTCCAGCCACTGGCTGCACACGACCGACGACGCCGCCTCGGTGATGCTGCTCATCGGCCTGGCCGTCGGCGTCGACTACTGCCTGTTCTACCTGCGCCGCGAGCGCGAGGAGCGGGCCGCCGGGCACGACAACGAGACCGCGCTGCGGATCGCCGCCGCCACGTCCGGGCGGGCGGTGCTGGTCTCCGGCCTGACCGTGGTGGCCGCGATGGCCGGCATGTTCTTCACCGGCATCACCGACTTCACGGCGATCGGCATGGCCACCATCCTCGTCGTCGTGGTCGCCGTGCTCGGCTCGCTGACCGTGCTGCCGGCGCTGCTGTCGATGCTCGGCGACCGGGTCGGCAAGGGCCGCATCCCCGGGCTCGGCCGGCGCGGGACGGCGGTCGCGACCGAGAGTCGAGTATGGCGGTTCATCCTCGGCGGGGTGCTCAGGCGGCCGCTCGGGTCCGCCCTGCTGGCGGGCGGCGCGCTGCTCGCGCTGGCCGCGCCGGTGCTCACCCTGCATACCGCGCAGCTCAACTTCACCCAGGAGCTCTCCCCGGACAGCGCCCTGGTGCAGACCGCTCAGCGGATCGACGCGGCGTTCCCCGGCAGCCCTGCACCGGCCCGGATCGTGGTGTCCTCGCCGAACGTCGACACCCCCGAGATGCGTACGGCGATCGACAACCTGCGCCGGGCGGCGGTGGCCACCGGCATGATGCACGACCCGATCACGGTGACCTACCACCTGCCGCAGCACATCGCGGTGATCGACGTGCCGCTGGCCGGCAACGGCAACGACAAGGCGAGCGAGAACGCGCTCGACACCCTGCGCGGCTCGGTCATCCCACCCACCATCGGTGCCGTGCCGGGCACCGAGACCGCGGTCAGCGGGAGCACCGCCGGCTCGGTCGACTTCACCCGCCAGCTCAGCAGGAGCAACCTGCCGGTGTTCGCCTTCGTGCTGGTGCTGGCCTTCCTCCTGATGCTGGTCTCGTTCCGGTCCGTGGTCGTGGCGGGCACCGCGGTGGTGCTCAACCTGATCTCGGTCGGGGCGGCGTACGGCGTGCTGGCGCTGATCTTCCAGCACGGCGTGGGCGCGGCCCTGTTCGGCACGCACGCGGTCGGCGCGATCCAGTCCTGGATGCCGCTGTTCCTGTTCGTCATCCTGTTCGGCCTGTCGATGGACTACCACGTCTTCGTGGTGTCGCGGATCAAGGAAGGTCACGACCGGGGCCTGACCACCCGCGCCGCGGTGGCACACGGCATCACCTCGACCGCCGGGGTGGTCACCAGCGCGGCGGTCATCATGGTCGCGGTGTTCGCCATCTTCGGCACGCTGACGGTGCAGTCCATGAAGCAGACCGGGGTGGGCCTGGCGGTGGCGGTGCTGATCGACGCCACCATCATCCGCGGCGTGCTGCTGCCCTCGGTGATGACGCTGCTCGGTGACCGCAACTGGTACCTGCCGCGCTGGCTGGGCTGGCTGCCAGCCCTGTCCCACGGCGAGATCCCGCCGGTCGCGCCGGTCCCGCCGGTCGGCGAGGACGCCGACAGAGACCGCCAGCCAGTCACGGTGTGAGCCCCCAGCCCCTCCCGGGCCTCACAATCACGATCTGACCCGATGGCCCCCCATGGCCCCTGACCCGACTGCCCGCAGCCTGATGTCGCGCGACACGCCGGCATCAGGCTGCGGCGTGTCATAACGGTGTTCACCTCGGTACAGAGTTGTCCCGCCGATCGGCCTATCGCCAGTACCGCCTATCGCAGCAAGGGCGAGCACTGTTGATCAGAGCGTGGTAAGAAAAGCGGCAAAGATCGTGGTTCCTCCGGATTGCGTTGCTGTCGATCCGGTTTCCGGGGGCTTTACGATTCCTACGGCGCCGACGTGCCACCTGACCAGCGACGCTCAGATCGGCAGGCCTCACCGGATGATCAAGATCATGCTCGCGGAGGACGTGAACATGCTCCGCGGTGCGCTGGTCGCCCTGCTCCAGCTTGAGCCGGACATCGACGTGCTCGCCGAGGTGGACTCCGGTGACGACATTGTGCCGACCGCGCTGAAATGCCGGCCAGATGTCGCCGTTCTCGATATCGACCTGCCCGGTATCGACGGCCTGACCGCCGCCGCGGAGCTGTACGAGAAGCTGCCCGGCTGCCGCACCCTGATCCTGACCAGCCTGGGCCGGCCGGGCAACCTGCGCCGCGCGCTGTCCGCGCACGTGTCCGGCTTCATCCTCAAGGACGCGCCGCCGGACCGGCTGGCCGAGGCGATCCGCGGGGTGGCGGCCGGCCGCCGGGTGATCGACCCGCACCTGGCGCTGTCCGCCTGGGACAGCGGGGAGAACCCGCTCACCGCGCGGGAGGTGGAGGTGCTGCGGCTGGCCGCGGACGGCGCGGAGGCGGTGGAGATCGCGGCCCGCTTGTACCTGTCCGCTGGCACGGTGCGCAACTACCTCACGACGGTCGTCACCAAGCTCAACGCTCGCAACCGGGTCGACGCCATCCGCATCGCCCGCGAGTCCGGCTGGCTGTGAGCCCCGTCCGTCGGGCTGCCGTGTCGCGCCTGAGGTAGCCCTCGTCTATGTAGATTGGATCTACGCAGATGAGGCGACACGCATGGGAGGTGGGCCGGTGGCCAGCTTCGTCGGAAGGACGTCCGAGCTCGCACTCCTCCGCAAGCGCCTGGACCGGGTCACCGTGTCCGGCGCTGGAACGCCGGCATCCTGCGGAGCTGGCCGCACGGGACGCCGTCCCCGCGGTTCGTCGAAGAGGAATGCGCCGATCCGGCCTCGCTGCTGTTCAGCGTGCCGGAGTCGGTGCTGATGGCGGAGTTTCCGCACCCGACCAGGCGCGACGCGTGCTGGAGGCGGTGGGCAGCGGTGACCGCACCCATGCCACCATCGCCGCGTCCGTAGGTGGCCGGCAGGGAGGCCTGTCCTCGGGGACGCTGTCGCCGCTGCTGCGCCGGCTCGTCGTGGAGAAGCGCGTGCTCGCGGTGGACGAGCCACTGTCGACCCGCCCGGGCAAGCCCGGGCTCTACCGGGTGGCGGACAGCAACCTGCGGCTGTACCTCGCCGCGCTGAGCTCGGCCCAGGAGCTGGCCCGCCGGGGGCATCGCGAGGCGGCGTTCCGGCTGGTGCAGCGCCGCTGGCCGGGATGGCGGGGCCGGGCGGTCGAGCCGTTGGTCCGGCAGTCACTCGAGCTCGCCGCGGCCGCTGGCGCACCCCGTTCGACGACCACGACCTCGCCCGGGGCGCGGCCGAGGTGCCCGGCTTTACCCCGGGCAGCACGGGACTCGCCGTCGTGTCGCTGTCCGGCACCACGTCGAGCCTGGGCCGGGACGATGGGAACATTGCCTGGGGGCCGGACGACGTCCTCTCCGCCTGGCGGCCCGCGGCGGCCCGGTAGGCTCAACCGGTGTGCTCCCGGCTCGCTCAGCCGGCGGGCTCGCTGGACGGCGCGGGCACGGCCACCGAGATCGGCAGGTCAGCGCACAGGTGGAACCTGCCGTCCGGGAGGATCCCGGCGGTCAGCCGGCCGCGCAGCGCCGACACCCGGCTGGACAGGTTCTGGATGCCGCTGCCCTGGCGGGTGGTTGGCTCGACCGGCTCGGGCTGCACGCCGTCGTTTTCGATCCGCATCCGGACCGTGCCTCCGTCCTGTACCACCACGATGTCGCAGGTCTCCGCCTTGCTGTGCCGCAGCACGTTCGTGACGCCCTCGCGCAGCACGGTGGCCAGCACCGTGCTGACTGAGTCCGGCAGCGGTTCGTAGCTCATCCGCATGGTCACCGCGATGTCGGCCGCGGCGAGCACCGACCGGACCGAGCGCGCCTCGGAGTCCAGCGACATGTCCCGGTAGCCGCTGGCCACGGCGCGTACGTCGGCCAGCGCCTGCCGGGAGATCTCCAGGATCTCGGCCAGCTCGTCGCGGGCCCCGGCCGGGTGGTTGCCGACCAGCCGGCGGGCCAGCTCACTTTTCAGCGTGACCGCGGACAGGCTGTAGCCGAGCAGATCATGCAGGTCGCGGGCAAACCGCAGCCGCTCCTGGGCCACCGCCATCCGGGCCAGCTCCAGCCGGGCGGCCTGCAGCTCGGCCACCAGGCTGGCCAGCCGCGACATGCCGTAGACGATCATGCTGGTGATGATCGTGGACACCGTGGCGTAGGCGATGTCCTGCGCCCGGCCGGTGAAATGCGCCTGCAGCACGGCGATGCTCACCGTGACCAGGCCGACGACGGTCCACCCCAGCGGTGCGGACAGGACGAGCAGCGCGTTGCCCGCCAGGAAGCCCGGCATCCCGGCCCAGGCCTGCCCGAACGCCAGGAACGGCAGGTAGACCAGCGCCGCCTGGAAGGCCAGCATCGCCCGCCCGTGCCAGGACCGCAGCTCCACACCCTCCCGGGTGAAGTACAGGAGCTGGATCAGCAGCAGCGCGGCCAGCACCGAGATGAACGAGATCGCATAGCCGAGGTGGGGATGGGCGCCGATCCCGATCAGCGCGGCCACCACGCAGAAGCCGGTGAACACCGTGATGACGACGAGCCGGGCGATCTGGGGGGCGAGCCGGGTCTGGTCGCGGTCCGCGGCCGGCACCGTGCGACCGCGCCGCCTGGCCCGCGGCCAGACCGGGCGGCCGGGCGGCCACCGGGTCACCGACGGGTCACCGCGGTGCCCGACGACGGCAGACGATGTGGCATGGACTCCCCAAGGTCTCCCGTGGTGACGGCGTCGAGCCGGGGACGTCCGGGTCTGGGACACCCGGGCCCGGACACTGAACCTGGGTCATGGGTGTCAACAGCCGAATTCTAGGGTTATTGGTTGTTCGGGTCGAAGTCTTCCATACCGTGCCCAGCCCACCAGGGATCGTTGACCGGTGTGTCGCTGGATGTACTTTTGATGATCTTTTCTGGCGGTGAACCGACAATGAACTCTCCCACACTCGACTCGGCCCGCCAGTCCAGCCGGAAGGCCCGCGCGGCCGCGTCGCTGTCGCCACCGGCAATGGCGCATGGTGCCAGCCGCATCGCCGTCGCCACCAGGTAGAGCGTCTGCTGGAGCACGCCCACGTGCTTGAGCGAGGTGGCGTAGGCGAGCCCGCTGTGCATCCAGGACACCCGCCGGAACCGCGCGGTCATGGTGAGCAGCACCGGCGGCGGCGCGGTCATGCCGGCGGACACCCGGGCCGCGTCGAGCAGCTCGGACAGGTCGTCCTCGTTCTCGTTGACCAGGGTGAGGCCGTGCTCCAGCGGGTCGTAGTGGTAGATCCCGCGGGCCAGCCCGGTGCATCGGTCGATGGTGAGGTACAGCTCCAGCTCGTGCAGGCCGCCGCTGGTCGGGTACGGCCGGTCGCTGATGACGTACGGCGTCTCGCCGGGCGCGCCGGGGCCGGGCCGCAGCGACCGGATCCGGGCGGTCCGGTACAGCAGCTCACCGATCTGCTCGGCCGTGACCGGCGTCGGGCCGAACTCGTGGAAGGACCGGCGGGCCTCGACGACCGCGGTCAGCTTCGGGTCGGCGGCCAGCACGTCGGCCAGCGCCGGCCGGTACAGCGGGAGCCGCGGCCCGGCCGGCGGCGGCTTGACGGCGGGCTCCGGCGGCAGCCGCTCGGCGTACGGGAAGACCGCGCCGTGCGGGTCGTCGTGCCGGCCCAGCCGGCTGCGGGAGTGGAACAGCAGGTCGTGGTGCGACCACGGCATCAGCACCGGGTCGGAGTCCTCGGCGAACCGGGCCGTCGCGGGCAGCGCGCCGGGCTGGCTGAGCACCACCATGCCGGCCGCCACCAGGTAGCTGACCAGGTCCAGCGCGACCGGCTCGGCCAGGTGCAGCGCCGCCGCGGTCGCCGCCGGGGTGGTCGGCCGGCCGAGCGAGCCCACCACCCAGGTGGCCACCGCGCGGTGCAGCACCACCCGGTGCAGCGCCAGCGGCGACTCCAGCAGCATCCCGGCCTCGCCCACCCGCAACGCGGCGAACCGGGACAGCCGGACCACCTGGCCGGAGTCCAGCTCGGGTGGGTCGAAGGTCGCCTGCCGGGCGATCGGCACCACCGACAGCAGCGGCCCGGCGGCGTTCTGCAGGCCCAGCGAGCGGACCACCGCGCACTGCAGCTGGTCTAGGACCTCGTGCAGGCGCTTGTGCTGCGCCAGCTCCTCGGCGGCCGGCTCGCGGGCCGGCGCGCCGAGGACGTTCTCCAGCGAGACCGGACCGAAGCTCATCCGGCGCAGCAGCTCCTTGGCCGCCGGCCCGGGCGAGTCGACCCGGATCTCGCCCCACCGGGTCAGCACGAGGACGGAGTCCTCACCCGTGTTCGCCTCGACGAGGACGTCCTCGCGCAGCGACCACAGAGATACCCGGCGGATGCCCGCAGGTGGTGGGTCGGTGGCGGCGGTGTCCACGGTGGCTCTCCTCGCGGGGGTGTCATCAGACGAAGATGGGAACAGGGTTGAGCTCCTCGTACGGGGTCGGCGCGGCGAGCCGTCCCAGCCGTACCGGCACCTCGTAGAGCCGGCCGGGGGCGAAACGGGCCCAGAACTGTCGCAGCCCCGGCACGATGACCTTCACCACCGGCAGCCCGATGTCCGGACGGGTCTGGTCCAGCACCAGCAGCTCCAGGCCGTGCCGGGCCACCAGCTCCTCGACCGCGGTGAGGTCCGCACGGAGGTCACGACGGGGTAAGTATCCAAAGGACGCCCGGGTCCGGAGCGGTTGTCCATGATCTGGCAACAGGTACGGCTGGTTCGCCGTGGTCGCGTGGTGCCACCATCGCAGCGCCTCCGGGTCGGTACAGCCGTAGCCGCAGCCGTCCGGCCGGGCGCCGACCACTGCGGGCAGGAGCTGGTTCAGCTCGGTCAGCGCCCGGCGCAGCGCCACCCGGGGGTCGACATGCGCGCCAAAACCGAACAGGATGTCCTCGGCCGGCTTGTCGGTCCGCCGGGACAGCGCCACCATGGTTGGGATCTCCAGGTCGGCGGTGACGTCCAGCACCCAGACCTCGCGGCGCAGCCCGGCGTACACCTCGCGCAGCTCCTCGGCCCACGGGTCGGCGAAGGAGCCCAGGTCGACCGCCGGGTGCCGGGTGCGGTTGTACCACCACAGCGCCACCGCGTCGCGCTCCACCAGCTCGAAGAACCCCTGCAGCACGGCGTCCTCCAGGCTGCTGCCGGCGGCGTTGCCGTTGGAGTCGGCGCGGAAGTACCGGGGCCCGGGCTGCGGCGCGCCGAAGTACAGCAGCGCGGTGGGCAGCAGCCGGTGCCGGCGTCCGGTGACCGACCAGACCGGTGTCCAGTCCACCTCGGCGGTCTCGTCGAACGGCTCGCAGACCCGCTGGAACGGCGAGTGCGCGGCGTTCCAGCGGTACCGGCCGGCGTGCTGGCGCTGGTCGTAGAGCTGGCAGGCGTTGGGGTGCACGGCCGGCTCGCCGAGGGCGGCGAAGCTGGCCCGGACCCGCTCCTCGTCGCCGTGGAAGCAGCCCGAGTGCCGCTCCAGCGCCTCGCACAGCGCGCTGACCGTGCCGTGCAGCTCGGTGACGCCCTTGCCGCCGTTCTCGCTGCGCAGGCCGGCGCGCAGGTCGGCCAGGTTGCGGGCACCGGCGGCCAGGTTGACGCCGGCCCGGAAGGAGTTCAGGAACGCCGGCCCGCGTGGGTCGCGGCGGATGTCGGTGACCACCCCGGTGACCGGGTCGATCAGGTGCCGGTACGTCGCCAGCACCTGGCGGGGGGTCATGGACCGGTAGCCGCCGCCGTCGTCGTCGATGGCCTTCGGCCGGGAGCTGAAGGCGACCGGACGGCGGGCCCGGGCCGCCACCAGCCCAGGGTCGCCGCAGGACCGGCACTGCGGCCGGGCGCGCAGCGGGTGGTGCCGGCCCTGGGCAGAGAGACTGTCCAGGGTCCAGATGCTCTGCTGGCTGGGGTGGCGGTGGCCAGCTAGCCACTTGACCACCTCGAGGACAATGAGCTGGGCGGCCAGCCCGCCGAGCGCCCGCACCCGCGGGGCTGGCCGGGGGGCGGGGCCGACGCGGTCCAGCGCGGTCTGCACGTGTGCCTCGGCCCTCCGGTGGTTCCACATCCGGTGCGCCAGGCAGGACCAGCAGGCACCCTGGCCCGGCTGGAAGAACGGCCCGACCCAGAGCTGCGCGCCGGCCGGCTTGGCCAGCAGCCAGGCCCGGCCGGCGGCCCGGTGCAGCGCGTCGACCTCGGCCAGCTCCGGCGCCAGGTAGTCGTCGCAGAGCACCACCGACAGGTCGGCGACGGTCATCCCGCCGGCCGCGCCTGGGCCGGTCGCGCCTGGGCTGGTCGCGCCGGCTGGGTCCCCGACGACCCGCAGGCCGGCCGCCCGGCACGCGGCAACGACGTCGGTGCCGTCGGCAAGGCCGGTGCTGATGACCCGGACCCGGCCGGCCGCCACGGTCGACTCGGCGGCCGCGCCGTCCAGCCCGGCGAGCTCCCAGTAGGCCAGCGTCGCGTCGTCCACCTCGGCGGTGCAGAACCGCTCGGTGACCAGGCCGGCGTCGGCGAGCCGCCGGGTGAGCTCCGCGACGCGCTCCGTCGAGACCCCCGAAGGGGCCTCGCGGAGCAGCGTCGGAAGATCCCGGGTCCCATCCAACAGCGGGGTGAGCGCCTCGATCTCGGCGCCCTGAACGGCGGTCACGCCGTGCTCTGAGAAAAGGTAGGTGGCCTCACCGGCGACCACCTCGGGCCGCAGGTACTTCTTGAAGCCCACGCGGGGCCCGGCCAGTGGCCTCGCGGGTGGAGCTGTCGGAGTCCCGGGGGCGCTCATGCCGCGACGGGCCAGTCGCCGTACGGGTCGGTGTAGCAGTAGGTGAAGCAGAGCCCGGGCATGCCGTCCGGGTCGGTGCTGGCCAGCCCGTCCAGGGGCAGGATCACCAGGGTGGCCTCGTCCATCCGGGTGGTCAGGGCGGACCGCAGTTCCTTGCTCGGCGTAGTGTGCATCGTCCCGCTCCGTTCGGTGTGCGACTCGGCATTGTTCCTCAGTCACTTCGGTGGTGGGGGTCAGGTTGTCTGAGGGAATTCTGTGGTGTTCCGGAATGACGTCGCCAGTGGGGGGCTCACCCGTCCCGCGCGAAATCTTCATAGCCGCCTGCCCTCGGTTTTCACGGTCCATTCGTGACGGGCTCACTGTCTTCGTGAGCCACCGTTTGCCACGCTGCGGAGACGACCCCACCATCCGGAGCGGCGTCCCGTGCCCCTCGACGCGAAACCTGGCATACACGTGCCGGACACAAAGCTGGCATACACGTGCCGGAAAGGAGCAGGCACTCATGGACATCAAGGTCCTGGGGCCCCTAGAGGCGCAGGAATGTGGAGTCTCGATCGTGCCGACCGCGGGCAAGCCGCGGCAGCTTCTCGCGGTCCTCGCGCTGTGTGCCGGCCAGGTCGTCACGGTGGCCGGGCTGATGGAGGAGCTGTGGAGCACGGACCTGCCGCGCAGCGCGCCGACCACCCTGCAGACCTACATCCTGCAGCTTCGCCGCCGGCTGGAGATCGCGTTAGCCAACGACGAGCGGACCGCGAAGGACGTCCTGATCACCCGGCACACCGGCTACCTGCTCGATGCCCGGCCCGGCGAGGTGGACGTGCAGGAGTACGACCAGCTCGCCGCCGCCGGTCACCGGGCGCTGGACGCACACGACTTCGAGGCGGCGTCCCGGCTGCTGGGCAACGCGCTGAGCCTGTGGCGTGGGCCGGCCCTGGTCGACGTACAGGCCGGGCCGCGGCTGGAGATCGAGGTCATGCGGCTGGAGGAGAGCCGGCTCGGCGTGCTCGAGTCGCGCATCGACGCCGACCTGCGGCTGGGCCGGCATCACATGCTGCTGTCCGAGCTGGCGGTGCTCTGCGCGCAGCATCCGCTGCACGAGAACCTGCACGCCCAGCACATGGTCGCGCTGTACCGGTCCGGCCGGCAGTGGCGGGCGCTGGATGTCTACAACCGGCTGCGCGGCACGCTCGTGGACGAGCTCGGCGTCGAGCCGTCGCCGCGGCTGCAGCACCTGCAGCGGGCGATCCTCACGTCCGACCCGGTGCTGGACGAGCCGTGGCAGAAGGGCGACAGCGTCGCGGCCCAACTGGTCGTGTGACCGAGCCGCCGTGACAGGGCTGCCGATGACAGGGCTGCCGATGACAGGGCTGCCGATGACAGGGCTGCCGATGACAGGGCTGCCGATGACAGGGCTGCCGATGACAGGGCTGCCGATGACAGGGCTGCCGGTGACAGCGCCGAACCCGGCGCGAAGGAGGGAGGGCGGCCAGGTGCGGATCACCAGCATCTTCGACCGGTCCCAGACGCCGTCCCGGCTGCTCGTCTGGTCGGCGGACGACGAGGCCGACGACGAGGCGATCCGGCTGAGCCTACGGCGCCGGCTGCGCGCCCGCGGCGACGGCGGCTTCGGCCGGCTGGCCGAGGCGCGGGCCAGCGCCGGGCCGGGGCCGGTGCGGGGAGCGCTGGTGGCCTCCAGCGCGCAGGATGCCCTGGCCGCGCTGGACGGCGCCCGGCCAGGGGCGTTCCTCGGCCGGAACGCCGGGCCGAACCTGCCAGTGGGGGTGCTGCTGCCCGGCCAGGGCGCCCAGCATGCCCGGATGGCGGTGGGGCTGTACCAGCGCGAGCCGGTGGTGACCGCCGCCCTGGAGGAGGTCTTCACCCAGCTTGGCGACGAGGGCGACCGGGTCCGCTTCGACTGGCTGGCCGAGGTGCCGGTGCTGCCGATCGACCACCCGGCCCGGGCGCTGCCGCTGCTGTTCGCGCTCGACTACGCCCTCGGCCGGCTGCTGCTGGCCTGGGGCGTGCGCCCGTCGGTCCTGCTCGGGCAGGGGGTGGGGGAGCTGGCGGCGGCGGCGCTGGCCGGCGTGCTCACCCTGCCGGACGCGGTCCGGGTGCTGCGGGCGCAGGCCGACCAGCTCGGCCGGGCGCCCGCCGGTGGGCTGGTCGCGGTGGCCGCCGGGGCCGACGAGGTGGGCCCGTACCTGCCCGGCGAGGTCGTGGTCGCGGCCGAGAACGGTCCCGGCCAGACGGTGATCGCGGGGCCGGAGGACCAGCTCGCGATGGCCGCCCGGGCACTGGACGCGGCCGGGCTGGCGTGCCTGCGGGTGCGGGCCGGTACGGCGTACCACAGCCCGGTGGTGGCCGAGGCCTGCGTGCGGGCCGGGTCGGTGCTGGCCGAGGTGCCGCTGCTGCCGCCGGAGATACCGGTGCTGTCGACGGCGACCGCCGCGCCGGTGCGGCCGGACCAGGCGGTCGACCCGGGCTTCTGGGCCCGGCAGCCGGCCGCGCCGGTGCGGCTGTGGCCGGCGGTGGACACCCTGTTCGCGAACGGCGAGCACCTGTGCGTGGAGGCCGGCCCGGGGCAGGGCATGGCGGCGCTGGTACGCCGGCACCCGGCGGTGGCCCGGGGCGGCAGCCAGGTGCACTCGCTGCTGGCGGCCCGGCCGCGCAACGGCGAGCACGACCGGCGCAGCGTGCTGCTGCAGGCCGCCCGGATGTGGACCGCCGGGCACGACCTGGACCTGGCGGCGGTGCAGCGGCTGACCGACCGGGGCGCGCCGTCCAGCACCGATGTGGCGGTAGTCGAGCGGCCGCCGGCACGATCGGACCCGGTGCCGGCCCGGCCGCGCTACCTGACCAGCGTCCCCGGCGGACGAACCTGAAGGATGCCCGATGACCGTTGCGCGGGTGGCACTCGCGGACCTCTCCTGGATCCTGCGCCAGATCAGCGGCGCGGGCGCGGCGGAGCGGCTCGGTGCGGACGCGCTCGACGTCACCTTCCACGACCTCGGCTACGACTCGCTCGCGCTGGCCCAGGCGGTCGGCCGGATCGGCACGGAGTACGGCATCGTCGTGCCGGAGGAGGCGATCGTGGACGCCGAGACGCCGCGGATGCTGCTAGCCATCATCGCGTACTGCGCGCACGGTGGCCCGGCCGACGAGCCGGTGGCCGACCCAGCGCCCGGCGGGCGGCCCGCCCGCCCGAACCTGCGCCCGGTGCGCTGAGCGGGGACGAGCGCTGAGGACGAGCGCTGAGGTCAGCGGGGGGCGAGTGCGGGGGGCAGGCCGGTGGCCGGGCGGGCGGCGACCTGCCGGGCGACCTCGTCGGGCGGCAGGCCGGCGGCGGCGAGCACCTCGGCGGCCTGGCCGGGCGGCAGCAGGTTGTACCAGCGCAGCGCCAGCGCGTGCCGTCCGTCCGGGGTGAGCGGCCCGAAGATCCGCAGCCGGCCGACCCCGCCGTCGGGGTAGATGTCCAGCCGGAGGTGCGTGGCCGGGCGCCGTTCCACCAGCCGGAACCGGTGCGTCGTGTCCGGCAGCAGCGCGGTCGGCGGCAGCAGCGGGAACCACGCGGCCCGGTCGTCCAGTACGGCGTCCGGCCCGCGGGCGTCGAGGCCGGACAGGGCGGCCCGGTCCGGGGCGTTGCCGCGGTAGTGCGTGGTGTCCAGCTCCACGACGAGCGGTGTCGCCGGGCCGGCCAGCCGGAGCACGGCCCAGTCGTTCCCGCCGCCGCGCCGCCGCGCGGTCTCCCAGCCGTCGCCCATGAACCGGGACCGGCCGGGCTGCAGCATGTTCGACGGCGGGGAGTAGAAGCCGTCGCTGGCGGCGAGCATCGTGCCGCCGTTCGCCATGGCGGCCAGGTCCACCGGCAGGTCGGTCCAGTCGCGCGGGTCCGGCACCACCTCGCCGTGCGCCCGCAGCCGGGCCACCCCGCCATCCGGCTCGATGTCCAGCCGGAGGTGGGTGAACCGGCGTTCGGCGGTGACCGTGAGCCGCTGCTGGGTACCGCCGCGCAGCGGGGTTGACGGCACCAGCTCGACCCAGTCGGCGACGGCGACGGCGGCCGCGTCGGGGTAGCCCTCCAGGCCGGTGGCCCAGACCGCGCAGCGCTCCGGGGAGTTGCCGAGGAAGTGCGCGGTGTCCACCACCACGCCGCGGATCACGCCGGGCGCGCCGAGCCGTACCAGCGCCCAGTCGGGGCCCGTCCAGTCGCGGTCCGACGGGCCCCGCCGGCGACGGGTCTCCCAGCCGTCGTACCGCTGGCCCTTGGCGGTGAAGGTGCGTGGGGTGAACGTCGGGGGCTCCGGCCGGATGAGGTTCTCCTTGTCGGCGAAGAACTCGTCGCTGGCCGCCATGACGCTGCCGCCGAGCGCCTGCCCGGCCAGGTCCGGCAGCTCGGTCCACGGCCGGCTCACGGGCTGTCCATGCCGCGCCGCAGCAGCCGGCCGGTGGGCGCGCCATCGACCGGGCGGCCGGCCAGCCAGGTCTGCCGGACGACGCCGGCCAGCCGGGCTCCGGCGTACGGCGTGACCGGGTGCCGGTGCCGCAGCGCCGCTGGGTCGACGGTGAGCTCGGCGTCCGGGCTGAACGCGACCAGGTCGGCGTCCCGGCCAGCCTCGATCCGGCCCTTGCCGGGCAGGCCGACCAGCGTGGCCGGCGCCGCGGCCATCCACCGGACCACGTCGGCCAGCGGGACACCGCGCCGGCGGGCGGCCGTCCACACCACCGGCAGGCCGAGCTGGAGGGATGCGATGCCGCCCCAGGCGGCGCCGAAGTCGCCGTCGCCCTTGAGCTCGGCCGGGCAGGGGGAGTGGTCGGAGACGACGCAGCCGATCGTGCCGTCGCCCAGGCCGCGCCACAGCGCGTCGGCGTTGGCCCGGCCGCGGATCGGCGGGCAGCACTTGTACTGCGTGCCGCCGTCCGGCACATCCTCGGCGGCGAGGGTGAGGTAGTGCGGACAGGTCTCGGCGCTGATGGCGACCCCGCCCGCGCGGGCGGAGGCGAGCATCGGCAACGCGCCGGCCGAGGACAGGTGCAGCACGTGCACCCGGGCGTCGACCGACCCGGCGAGGGCGGCCAGCGTGCCGATCGCGCCGTCCTCGGTGTCGGGTGGCCGGCTGGCGACGAAGTCGGCGTACCGGGGACCGCGCGGCGGTGGCCGGGCGGCGAGCCGGGTGCCGTCCTCGGCGTGGACGACGAGCAGGCCGTCCCAACGGCGCAGCTCACGGAGGACGGCCTCGGCCTCTGGCCAGGACAGCGGGGGGAACTCCTCGACGCCGGACGGCGCCAGGAAGCACTTGACGCCGAACACGCCGGCCTCGTGCAGCCCGCGCAGCGCGGCCAGGTTGCCGGGGACCGCGCCACCCCAGAAGCCGACGTCGACGACGCACTGACCCCGGGCGGCGGCTTGTTTCGCGGCCAGGGCAGCGGCGTCGAGGGTGGGCGGGAGGCTGTTCAGCGGCATGTCGACGAGGGTGGTGACGCCGCCCGCGGCGGCCGCGGCGGTGGCGGTGGCGAAGCCCTCCCACTCGGTGCGGCCGGGCTCGTTGACGTGCACGTGGGTGTCGACCAGGCCGGGGAGCAGGGCGTCCGCGCCGAGGTCTTCATCGCGGACGGCGGGCAGGGGTGCGTCGCGCTCGGCGACGGCCACGATGGTGCCGCCGCGGACGGCGACCGCGGCCGGGCGCTCGCCGTCGGGGAGGACGACCCGGTCGGCGCGCAGGATGAGGTCGTAGCGGTCAGCCATCGGGGCGCCCGGGCTGGCTCACCGTGCCTGTTACGCCCGCTCTGCCGGCCCCGCTGGTCCTGCCGGCCCCGCTGGCCTGGTACGCGCACCAGTCGCCGAGGTCGGAGATGTCGACGAGCCCGGTCGCGCCGGTGAACTCCTGGCGCAGCACGGTCGCCAGGCAGGCGGTGCCATCGTCCAGCTCGATCACGCCGAGCTCCAGCTCGGGCGGCTCGGCGGAGAGCAGATGGTCGCGCAGGGTGGACAGCGGCACGTCGTACACCTCACCGAGCACGCTCCGGCCGCCGGCCGGGACCTCCCGCATCGCGGGGAAGCGGTCGCCGACCGAGTAGTAGCGGTACCTCGCCGCGCTGCGCGCGACCCGGACCAGGGCGGCGCCCTGAAGCTGGTGGTGCAGCGGGCCGCCGCGCATGCCGCCGCCGTTCAGGAACAGCAGGGTCATCACAGTCCTCTCCCGGTAGGCCGGTGGATAGACGGACGCCGTCTGGCAGCAGGATATCGCCCGCGCCCGGCGGCGTTCCGCCTCCGCGTGGTCGCGCCTCTCATGCGGCGCGTTTTCGGTGCCGGTGGTGGCGGACAGGCTTTCGTTCGGGGTAACTGGATAGGTCACCGTTTTGTGGGCGGCCTGAACTGCCCTGCCGCGTGGTTGCGGTGGAGTGGGGTGGGTCGGCCCGGGGTAGGTTAGGTTGCTGGGAGCCAGGGTGTGCAGGCTGCGG
>Ga0307470_10000064_pt1 | contig 73700 bp, 63 predicted proteins | sample atmos_gasesAM3C__FD_204565 | JGI IMG/M metagenome (GOLD analysis project Ga0307470, IMG submission 204565) | Hardwood forest soil microbial communities from Morgan-Monroe State Forest, Indiana, United States - atmos_gasesAM3C_05 | ecosystem: Environmental > Terrestrial > Soil > Temperate forest... | reverse complement strand
GTCCCCTCACCGTTCGATTGCTGGTTGATCCTGCGCGGGATGCGCTCGCTCCCGTGGCGGATGCGCGGGCATTGCGAGAATGCGGCGAAGATTGCCGCGTGGCTCGCTGACCATGCGCGCGTCGAAAGGGTCCATTATCCGGCGCTCGAATCGCACGCGGGCCACGACGTTGCCGCGCGGCAAATGAGCGCGTTCAGCGGAATGCTTTCGTTCGAAGTCCGCGGCGGCGGTGAAGCAGCGATGGCTGTCGCTGCCAAAACGAAACTCTTTATCCAAGCAACGAGCCTCGGCGGAGTGGAAAGTTTGATCGAACACCGCGCGTCGATCAAAGGCGAAGATCCCCGCACGCCCCAGGGATTGCTTCGATTGTCAGTGGGCCTGGAGCACCCTGACGATTTGATCGAGGACCTGGCGCAGGCGCTGGATTAACTGCGCCTCCGTGCGATTCGACCGCGGACCATCGTGGCAACATCGCGCACTTCCTCGACGTGCAGCAGATACGCGGCGGCGAAAAATATCGCGGCGCCAATCGCAATCGTGATCGTTAGGCCAAGCGCTCTCCGCCACAAGTTCCACTCCGAAGAAACGAGATGGAAATATTGCGCGAGCAAGCAGACGCCGGCGAGCAACGCCCCCGCCAGAAATAATTTCGCCAGGGTCCAAAGCATCGTGCCGGTTTCAAGCCGTCCGACGTAACGGCGCATCATCGCGTAGAGCAGCAGGAAATTCGTGAGCGCGACCAAGCTCGTGGAAAGGGCGAGACCGCGATGACCCAGCTCGAGATGAAAGGTGAAGAACCAGTTCAGCACGACGTTCAGGCCGATGGAAAAGATACTCACGAACATTGGAAGATTCCGTTTATCGAGAGCATAAAATGCCGGCGCCAACACCTTGACCGCGGAATACCCGACAAGGCCGATCGCATAAAAGCGCAACGCGTCGGCAGTCTGAATGGTGGCTGCGCTCGTGAACCGGCCGTGTTGATAAATCAGGCCGATGATCGGCTCCGCCAAAATGATGAGGCCGATGGCGGAAGGAATCGTCAGGAGCATGACGAGACGAAGCGCGTGGGCGAGTGCGCCGCGAAATTCCGTTTTGTTCCCGACCGCGGCACTGCGTGAAATCAAAGGCAGCGTCACGGTCGCGATCGCGACTCCAAAAATTCCGAGCGGCAATTGCATCAGACGAAATGCGATGTTCAACCAGCTGACCGGACCGTCGCCGAGTCGGGCCGCGAATCCGCTGTTGATCAGCACGTTCACCTGCACGGCGCTCGCGGCAATGACGGCGGGACCCATCAGAGTCAGAACCGTGCGAACACCTTGATCGCGCCAGGAAAAATCCGTTTTGAATCGGTAACCCGCGCGGCGGAGCGAAGGGAATTGCGCGGTCAATTGCCAGAGCCCGCCGATGAGAGTGCCGATGGAAAGACCGATAAGCGCGCGCGCACCAAAATGCGGATCGAACCACCAGCCGAGGGCGACCCCGCCGATGATCGAGCCGAGATTGAAAAAGCTCGAAGCCATCGCCGGCATTCCGAAAACGTTTTTCGCGTTGAGCATCCCCATCGCGAGCGCAGCCAGCGACACGAGGAGAATGAACGGCCACATGACTCGGGTGAGCAGAACCGTGAGCGCGGTTTTTTCCGGCGACCAGCTCCACCACGTCATGACGTCGATCAGTTGCGGGGCGAACACGATCCCGAGCAGCGTGATCGCGCTCATGAAAACGATGGTCAGGGTCGCGACCTTGTTCGCGAGTCGCCACGCGGAATCATCGCCTTCGGTCGCGATCTTCTTGGAAAACGTGGTGATGAACGCGGTGGACAGCGCGCCTTCGGCAAAAAGATCGCGCAACATGTTCGGCACCCGGAATGCCATCAGAAATGCATCCAGGTTTATTCCCGCGCCGAAAAGCGCGGCCAAAAGCTGTTCGCGGATCAGGCCGAGAACGCGGCTGCACAAAATCGCGACGCCGACAACGCCCGTCGCGCGAGTGCTGACGCGTTTGTTCGCCGGGATCGCCGCCTCGTTCACGGACGCACAGAACAGCGGAGTCGCGTTTTACGAAAGCGAAATGTCGGTAGTTGAGCGAGTGCCCAGATGAAATCCTAAGAATAGCTTGACAATCGAAAAGTCGGAGCCCAGCCTTCAAGAGTTGAGCAGGAAATCCCCCAGTCGGTTGCTGGATCAACCACCCCGCGCAGCGAGGGCGGTTCATGACACCAGGTTAGACGAGCTTAGCGTTAATCAAGAGTTGCATCTCCCATATCCCCTCGAGATGCGAAGCGTATTTCCGAGGCACCGTCATGCCAACGCGCGCTAAGCCAATGCCAATCTCATCGCAGGTCCGCTGCTACACTCGTGCCCTGAAAAATGCCAGACACCTGCAGGAGGTAGCACCCGACGTTTTTCCAAGGGGCGGGCGGGCTAAGGGGTTCGGCACCGGACTCTCAATGGAACTACTGCGAGGACTGCATCGGATTCGGGCTGATTCGCCGGTCTTAAACAGGCACAAAGCGGTGGCCAAAACCCTTAAGAAGCACCCGCTCCCACCACTTCGACTGCCCGCTCGCGACGCGTTATTTAGCGGCGGCATCCATTTCGCACAGGTTACCTTTCACACGTCCGGGGGTGACCGGGTCATCCCCACCGCCGACATGAACCAGATCGTGCAGTACGCGCGGCATGCCATCGTTCCGATCAGGGGGTATGCCGCGCAGTATGGGCCCAACACCGTCACTATTTCGCCGACGCTGCTCACCAAGACGGTCGATGTCCCGAGTGGGAACTTTACCGACAACGATGTGCGCGGCTGGGTGAACGCTCTTAAGAACGACAATAACCTGCCGGGCAACTCCTGCGTATTCGTGGTGGTCCCTAACGGTATCACCGCGAACCATGTGGGCGGAAACGCGGGTTACCATGACAAGGCTGACATCCCCTATATCGTGGCCGGGGTAACATCCACTGGACTGACCTTGGCGGACGTTGCCGACGTTTACGCGATGGTGGTAAGCCACGAGATCGCCGAGGCAATCGTTGATCCCAACGTCGAAATTGGCGATCCCGAGGTCTGCGATCCTTGCGACCTCAACTGCGGCAACTTGACCCGCGTCTACTTCGACGCGCTGGACAACTTCCTAGGGAGCAATCAGGCTACGCCCCCAGGAGGACTCGCCTTCAGCTATTACATATGCTCAATCGTAAAGCCGGCGGCGGCGACGGAGTGTCCTGCCGCGTCGGCCGATTGTAACTACGCTACAGGCACGCTCAAGTTCCTGGATGACCCTGTCTCTACACTCAAGTTCAACGACGACACCGTTAAACCAATTGTCGACCAGCCGGTCACGCTCAAGTTCAGGGATGACCCCATTAAGCCAGTTGTTGATGTTACGCTCAAGTTCCACGATGACATCAAGCTCAAGTTTAGGGATGACATAGGTCCAGGCCCAAAAGGACCATCGGACGTCAAGATGGCCGGCTTCGACATCGGACCTCAAGGACCGGGAGTAGTCGCCCAAGCTGGCGGGGTTTCCGGAACGCCATTCATCCTCGTAACGCCGCATCATTCCATGGCATGGGCTGGAACGGCCGCAGCACAGCAGGCATCGCGGCCGGCGACTTTCGAAGAGATCATCCCGGCGTACGAGGCAAAGTTGGCGGCGCTCGAGCGGGCGATGGAGGAAGGCTCGCGAACACTGCAACAGCTCGACGCGCAATACCAACAAATGCTGGTCGAGTATCATGCGGTCGTCGACGCTTATCGCGCACAGACGGGTCAGCCGCCTGCACCGTGACGGCGCGGTGGGTTGGACCCAACTAACTGCCTCTTCCAGCGTCGCCGTGAACGCAAGTCTCGCACGTAGCTCCACGGTCTTCTGCGTCGCTGGCACACGCCGTATTTACCTCGCGGCTACCGGCTCGGGAAACGCGGGATCCTGACATGATCCTTGTGATTTCATCCGAGCACGACTCGCACGCGACAACCGTGCTCACCGGTCTGGCCCGAGTGGGCGCGGATGCTACCCTGCTCGATTTGTCAGGTTTCCCCGCGCGAATGCAGTTGTCGATCAACTACCGCAGCGGGAATGCACCCGATCATCGGATCCGCAATGGCAGCAAATCGGAATTGCTGCTCGCCGATTGCGGGGTCGTGTGGTGGCGTAGACCGCAGCCATTCCAAATCCATCCCGAGATTACGGATCCGGCCTACTGCAACTTCGCGCTTTGCGAATCGCAAGAAGCGTTGGCGGGGCTCTGGCTCGCGCTCAATGCCTTCTGGGTCAACCAGCCGAACCGAGATGAAGCAGCGGCGCGCAAGGTGTACCAATTAAGGCTTGCCCAGGATGTTGGCCTCGAGACTCCGCTAACACTTGTGACTAATAGTCCCGAGGACGCTCGCGCGTTCGTTGAGGCACGCGGCCCTGAGCCAACGATCTACAAAGCGTTTTCCGCAACCGCTCAACACTGGAGGGAGACGCGCTTGCTCAAGCCGGAGGAGCTTGAAATGCTTGATGCTGTCAAGTTCGCGCCGCTAATTTTCCAGGAGTACATACCGGCCCGGGTTGACCTGCGAATCACGATGATGGGAAAGAACGTCTTTGCCGCCGCCATTTATTCGCAGGAGACATCCTATACCGTGGACTTTCGGATGGACATGGGCAGCGGGCGCGTCGAGGCGTTCGATTTGCCGCCCGTTGTTATCGAACGGCTCCAAGCCCTCATGAATCGTCTCGGTCTCGTGTATGGGGCGATCGATATGCGGCTTACGCCGGACGACCGCTACGTGTTCCTGGAGATCAATCCAGCCGGTCAGTGGCTGTTCGTCGAGGAGCGCACCGGCCAGCCGATGACGGAAGCATTCGTCCGATTGCTGGCGGAGAATGACGAGAAAAGACATTTCCGTCGAACCCAGTGAGGGTCTGGGAGTTCGAATATTTGGTTGAACGACCTCCGGACGATAGCCTACGCCCCCGGAGAGCGGTCACTGCAATGCCGCTTCACAGTCTTGGCGCGCCCTCGACTTTCGGAACGAGGAAGCGTTGATAAACGAAGGAAGCGACGATCAGGATGACGGCGACGCCGATGAAGGCGCCGATGCGGTAGAGCTGGCTGAGGCTGCTCAGGTCGTGAAGGAAAAGTTTGGCGAGCGTGATGACGAGCAGCGCTACGCCGGAATAGCGGACCCAGCGCGTGTGCTTTTTCATGCCGATGAGGAGGAGCGCGAAGGCGTAAAGGGCCCAGGCGATCGAGTAGGTCATGTCGCGAGCGAAATTGCCGGTGAACGAAAAGGTCAGCGTCGGGCCGATGGAGAAATAATCGGCGATCTCGATGTTGAGGAGGAGGAAGGTGAGGATCGCGCCTAACGAGTAGAGGAGCGTCGGTGAGGTGCGCTCGAACAGCCCGTTGCGTGGCGAGCGGAACAACCAACCGCCAGCAAAGACGCAGACGATCGTGATGCCGTAGGCGTAGAGGTACCAATTCCAGATCGGTGTGGCGCTGCGGCGATGGTATTCGAAGACCGCCGGATTCAAGGCGAGCCGGACGAAAGCGAGACAAAGCAGACCAACACCGACGTAACGCAGCCCGCGGCTCGGCACGACCCGGAAAAGCCAAATCAAGGCAAGGCCCTCAAGCGCCCAGCCGAGCGTGATCCATTCGCGATCGAATTGGATCGGGAAGATCAGCGTAATGAAGAACAGCGCCGCGGCCCCTTGCCAGGCAAGCCGCGCGTCGCCGGTACTGGGATCGGCCTGGCGTTTCCGGACGACAAAGAAAACGGCGACGACGTACGGAACAACGAAGACAGCGGGAGCCAGGCCGTTTCGCAAACTTGGAAACGCCTTCGTAATAGTGTCGTAGATCAGGGCGAACTGGAGCGGGCCGGCGAGCGCGCCGATCGACCACGGCAACACCTTTCGTTCTTCCGAAGTGAAAAACGGAAACGCGAAAAAGATGAGGAAGAACGCAATCTGCCATCCGAGCGCGAGCGTGGCGTAACTGGCGTTGAAGAGCGGAGATCCCTGCCATTCGCATTGGACGAGCCAGCTGAAAATGAGCGCGATAAGCGCAATCCAGCTCGTGCGGGCAATGACGGCGAGGCCGAGCAACAGAACGCAGAGAACAAACGTAGTGATGAAGTACGGCGTCGGATTTGCCGCCGACAATTTCGTCATCGCCATCATGATCAGGACAAACGGAAGCGAGACGGCGAGCGCGGGAATGTTGCGGCGCGCATGCGGCGAATCGGGGAAGAAGCGTTGGGCGGCGAAGAACGATGCCGAGAAAAAGAAAACGCCGGAGCCTGCGGCGACAACGAGGAAGCTGGGAAGATCGATATCGGTCGGCCCGATCGCGATCCAAAGAAGCGCGGAAAAGAACGTCAGGATAACGGCGGCGGCGATAGCGAGCAGCGATCGACGAACCAGCGCAACGCCGACCACGACAAAATCGAGAACCAGCAGACAGAGCCAGACTGCGGATGACGTTTCATTTTTCGAAACGCAGATCCAAATCAGGACGAGCGGCAAAAGCGGCAAATAATTCGGCCACGGCGATTTTTTGCCGGCGGCTGCCATCGGCGTCGGCCAGACCGCGAAGCCGGCATGAAGGATCGAAAAGACGACGTAGCCGCCGAGGGCCCACCAAAGCAACGAGGGGATTAAATAGCTCGCCGTCCAGATCCCGAGAAAAACAAAAACGATTCCGCCAGCGAGCGGGACGAGAAGGTCACGTTTGGAGTGAAGCAGGGCGAGACCGAGCAGACCGGCTTCCGCGACAAAGATGTAGGGGAAGAGAAACACGGGATGGAAACCGAGGGCCTGATAACTCAGGAGACAGAATCCCCAGGCCAACGCAGCCAGGCAGAGCGCCATCGCCGCACGCGCCGTCCACTTCGCCGGGGGATGAAGTCGCCGCGCCCAGGCATAGATGGCGAGGAATTGCGCTTCGAATCCGATGAAAATCGCGAAAGAGATGTTCCGTTTGCCGATCACGAAAAATTTATCGGCCCACGCAAATTCCATGATGATGGTGCCAGCGGCGGCGATGAGGACGAGGTAATCCCAGCGTTTTCGCAACGCGACGGCAGCGACGCCGATGTTGAGCACGGCGATGTAACCAAAGAACGCGGTGGGATTATCGACTCCAGTCGAGAGCAACACCGGCGTGAGGAATCCGCCAAGCAGACCTAGAATCACGATGACTTGCGCGTTCATGCGGACGGCCAGGAAGAACGCGGCAGCGGTGACGACCGCCATCGAAGCAAAGGCCGGCCCGAGCGCGATCAGGTGGTAGAAAACGTGAGCGGCGAAAATGTTGCCGTAAAGAACCAGCACTCCGGTCGCGCACAGACTTTGGCCCGAGACGCGATAATTCCGCCAAGCAGTAAACCATCCCGTCGCGATGAGGCCAATGCCAATGACGGTCCCGATCACGACCCGCATCGCGGGCGTGATGAGATTGTTCTCGAAGGAATATTTCACGAGAAAGACGATCCCGAGGAACAGGACGAACCCGCCGATCCAGGCGAAAAGTTTCACGCCGAAAAACGCTTCCCAATCGAACGGCTTTGCAGGCGGCGAAGGCGGCATCGGTGGCGGAGGAGGAACATCGAGGGGCCGCGCGGACGGACGTGGGATAGGAGGAGGCGCCGGTGGCGGCGTCGACTCGACCGGCGGCGCGATTGGCCTAACGAGTGGTACGGCAGGCGCGATAACGGGTTCGGCTTTTTTCGCTTCAGTCGCTGGCGGCGCGGAAACTTCGGCGCCGCCGCGCGCTTCCAATTGCGTGACGCGCTGGACGAGATTGCGGACCGCGGTCTTGAGCTTGCGGAGCTGGACCAAGGCGATGATCAAAAGAATCAGCGGCGCCAGGAAGAACAGGGCCGCCGCCACACAACCGAAAAAATCCTTGTCGCTCATAATCCGGTTGGAGAGTCGATAAACTCCCAGGGCAGGTTGAATCGCTCCGAGAGATGCGCAGCGAGCGCTTTCACGCCGAAAGTTTCGGTCGCGTAATGGCCACCAAGCAAAAGATTGATGCCGAGCTCCTCGGCGGCAATAGCGGCCCAATGCGGCGCCTCACCGGTGATGAACGTATCGATGCCGTCGCGCGCCACTTCGTAAATTTCGGACCCAGCGCCGCCAGTGATGAGACCGATTGATTCCGTCTCTGCCGGCCCCGTGGCGAACATTCGAACGGGACCGCCTAACGATTGCTCCAGCTTGCGTGCGAGTTCGTCACGCGAAATCCGGGCCGCGATCTTCAGTCCGATTGGCTGGCCTTTCGCTTCGAAAAACGGCTTCGTGTCCTCCAGGCCTAACGAGTCGGCGAGCTGCGCGTTGTTCCCCAGAACGGAATGGACATCGAGAGGCAGGTGCGCGCTGTAGAGAGCGAGATCATTTTGGAAAATTTGCTCGAGCAAGCTCCGCCGCCCACCACTCACCGGCTGGAGGCCCGGCCAAAAAAGACCGTGATGAACGATGAGGAAATTCACCCCGCGCTCGATCGCGCTTTGGACTGTCCGAAGTGAAGCGTCCACCGCCGCGCCGATCTTCGTTACCGCGCCGGAGTTTTCCACCTGGAGACCGTTGAGCGCATTCGGCCAGTCCTCGATTTCACGAATGCGCAAGTGCTCGTCGGCATAGGAAACGATTTGGGCGAGGTTCGGCACGGGCGGCAGTTTGAAGAAGAGCGCGAAGGATTGCACGCGCAGAAAGACGACGAAATCCGAAGGGCTTGACGAATTGTTTCGGCGTCGGACGGTTAAGCGTCGCTGCGAATTCAACCAGGAGGAACTGTGGAATACACTGATGCGCCGACTTTAGAACCGCCGGTCTCCGCGGACACGATGGAATGTCCGCTCTGCGGCCACATTTTGCCAAAGGATGCCCACGCTTGCGACCGATGCGATTGGGTTCGCGCCGATTCGGAAACCGCGGAAGGCAAGGCGAGCGATGCGGTCGCCGTCATGCTAAGCGTGATTCCGGGGCTCGGTCACGTTTACAAGGGATACAAAGTGATTGGGCTGCTGTTTTTCTTCGGCGCGATCGGAGCGCTTCTCGCCGGCGCGCTCGCTGCGACTGCGACCGCCGGGTTCGGTCTGTTCCTGATTCCGATCTACTGGTTCGCGTGCATGTTTCACGTTTACGGAATTCAGGATCGCGTAGCAGCGACGAACAAGGAAGACGAGGGCGAGGAGTACTAATCACGTTATCTCTCGCTGACGCGTTGTAGATCTCTTCGCAGAGTTATTCAGGATTCGCCGAGGATCCAGGTAAGCCCACCGTTCATCGGCGCCACTCGTGCGGCCGGAAATTGCTGGTCGCCTCCCAAAATTTCTTCCAGGAGCGCTGCATTTTTGTTCGCGTTCGCGAGGAAACAAACGTGCCGGGCCTGGTTGATGAGCGGGTAAGTGAACGTGAGCCGCCAGGTGTTAAATTTCGGGACGAAATTGGCCACGACTTTTCGCGATGTTTCTTCCAGCGCGGCGGTGCCCGGAAACAACGAAGCGGTGTGACCATCGTCGCCGACACCGAGCAGGATCAGATCGTGACGGTAAATCATTTCGCCGCGCTGGGTCGCGAAAAGATCAAGCCCGTCCTGGTATTCCTGCGCCGCAATCTGCGGATCGATCTCGCCTCGCATTCGCGCGATCGATTTTTCGGGCACCGCTGCCAGAACGAAAAGGGATTCGCGCGCCATTCGAAAATTGCTTTGCGGATCGTCGGGCGGCACGCAGCGCTCGTCGCCGAAAGTAAAATGGACGCGGTCCCACGGAAGATCGCGCCCGATCCGGGCAAACTCGGTGTAAACCGGCCGCGGCGTATTTCCGCCGGAAAGCGCGATCCGAAACTGATCGCGTTCCGCCATTGCTTCGCGGGCATGGCGCAGAATAAATTCCGCCGCATCGTGCACGAAATTCTGCGAGCGAACGACGTCGCGCTTCATGCGGTGCGCTAGATCGCGCAGTGCGACAGGCCGCGCTTCTCGAGATAGCGCTGATGATATTCTTCCGCGCGATAAAACGGCGGCGCGGACTGGATGAAAGTTACTATGGGATTCTTGAATCGGCCGCTCTTCTCGAGCGATGCCTTGGCAGCTTCAGCCGCAGCCTGCTGCGCCGGCGAATGATAAAAAATTACCGAACGGTATTGATCGCCGACGTCAGGTCCCTGGCGATTCAATGTCGTTGGGTTGTGGTTCGACCAAAAAATATCGAGCAGCTGATCGTAACTAACGATTGCCGGATCGAATTCAACCTGAACGACCTCGGCGTGACCCGTTGTGTGGCTGCAGACATCTTCGTAAGTCGGATTCTCGGTCTTGCCGCCGGCGTAACCGACGAGGGCGTCCTTCACGCCCGGCACCGCGCGAAAGGTGGATTCCGCTCCCCAGAAACAACCCGCGCCGAATGTCGCTTTTTCCGTCGCCATGCGTTCACCATGAAACGGGATTCGAGAAGGCGCAAACTGTAGCCACGGCGCTCTGTCGCCGCAACGCGCGCTTACATCACCATTCCGCCGTCAACCGTCAACACGTGGCCTGTGATGTACTTCGCTTCGGGCGATGCGAGATAGGCGACAGCACCGGCAATGTCTTCGGGCTCGCCGAGTTTTCCGAGCGGCACTTTCTGCAGAATGCCCTGGCGAATTTCGTCGGAAAGAACCGTCGTCATATCTGTCTCGATCAATCCTGGCGCGACGGCATTCACGGTGATGCCGCGGCTCGCAAGTTCGCGCGCAAGAGTTTTCGTTAGGCCGATCAATCCGGCTTTGCTCGCGGCATAATTGGCCTGGCCGGCATTGCCGGTCAATCCGGCGATCGAGCTGATGTTGATGATCCGGCCGCTACGCTGCTTGATCATGGGTCGCATCACCGCCTGCGTGAAATTGAAAGCGCCCTTCAGGTTCGTGTTGATGACCGTGTCCCAATCTTCCATCGACATGCGCATGCTCAAGCCGTCGCGCGTCACGCCGGCGTTGTTCACCAAAATGTCGACCCGTCCGAAATCCTCGAAGATCTGGGCGGCTGCTTCTTGGACAGCGGCCTGGTCGGCGACGTCGACCGCGTACGCTTTCGCGGCTCCAGCCCGCGTCGCATTGATTTCGTCCGCCGTTTTTTTCGCATTCGCTTCGGTGCGGCTGACGGAGGCGACCCGCGCGCCTTCCTTCGCGAGGCGAACCGCGATGGCGTGGCCAATGCCGCGGCCCGCCCCGGTAACGACCACGACCTGATTTTCGAACCTCATAGCAGCGATGCTAGCATCAACTTAGAACGTAAACACGCTCAAGAACGCGACCTCCACGGCGAGCGCTTCCTGAATGTTGCGGCCTAGATGATCGCGCAGTTCTTCGAGACGACGAATCCGACGGAGGATGTCCGACGTTTTCAATCGCGACGCCAGCGCTTCGGTTTGTTTCTTCGCCTTGGGAAGTTCGCGCCTCGCAATTCCCGTGTTCGCCCGCAACACATCGGACCACCAGAGAAAAAGAATCTCCACCAAGCGTGCGCGCTGGCGCACATACTGACTTTCGGTCAGCGCCTTGTAATAATCTTCGCGCTCATCGAGCCACGCGCCGTCGGTTGTGTTGCGATAACGCGCTTCATCGCGCTTCAACGCCGCGGCGTTTTCGTCCTGAATGCTTTCGCGAATCTGGGCCAGCAAACGATGGAAACCGCGCGCGAGTTGATAAGCCGGTTGGATCCCCTGCCCTTTCGAATTCGCCGCATCGCCGAGTAAACGCACCAGCTCCTCTTCTTCTTCCGAAAACTTCCGTTCGTCCTCCGCGGCCAGCGGCACGGACACGCAACGCGACAGGATCGTGTCCGGCAAGACTTCGGGCATCGCGCTGAGCAAAATGAGCAACGAGTCGTTAGGCGGTTCCTCCAGGGTTTTGAGAAACGCGTTCGCCGCCTGCGGCTGAAGCCGATCGGCATCGGCGATGATCGCGACTTTACGATGACCGTTGCTGCTCCGCATTTGCAGCGCATGCTCGAGCGCGCGGACCTGATCGATGACGATTCGGCGCGATTTCGATTCCGGCTCGGCCAAAAAAACTCCGGGCGGCGGCGAAGAAAAAACGTCGTCCGATTTCGCGGACGCGACCAGATTCGAAAGATCGGAGGCGAGGCCACGTTTGCCACTGCCCGGCGGTCCCGAAATCAGATAGGCGTGGCCAAGGCGTCCGCGTTCGTGCGCGCGGCTCAAATATTCCAATGCTCCGGTGCGGGTGAAAGCCATCGCTACGTTTTCAATCGGTCGGAAACAGTTTTCCAAATTTGTTCCTCGATCGCTTCAGGTGGTTGCGCGCCGTTGATCAGGATGAAGCGATCGGGTTCGCGCTTCGCCAATTCGCGATAGCCGTCGCAAACGCGCTCGTAGAATTCGATCGGCTCTTCTTCCATCCGATCCTTCACTGCCACCGGACGAATGCGACGGAGCATGCGAGCCCGAGCGGTTTCGACATCGATATCGAGAATGAATGTCACGTCGGGACGCGTGTTACCGACAGCGAATGCGTTCAGCGTGGTGACGATCTCCGGCGAGAGTTTGCGCGCGACGCCCTGGTAAACGGTTGTCGAATCGAAGAACCGATCGGAGATCACAACTGTTCCTTGCTCGATCGCCGGTTGAATTGTTTCGCGGACAAGCTGGGCCCGGCTCGCTTCGAAAAGCAGCACTTCGGTCTCGGGAGTCATCGCAAAACTTTCCGGCGCGAACTGAAGCAGGTCGCGAATTTTCTCACCGATCGCAGTCCCGCCGGGCTCTCGCGTGACGAGGGTGCGGATGCCCGCCTGCTCAAGGCGCGCTGCGAGCCGCTTTACCTGGGTCGATTTTCCGCAGCCTTCCGAGCCTTCGAATGTGATGAACGCGCCGCGAGCCATGGGAGCGAGTGTGAAACAAAGCCGCGCAGTTGTCGAATCGGCTGCGGTGTTCTACTAATCGCAACGTGAAACAATACTGGCTCGTGAAATCGGAACCGTCCGCTTATTCGTGGGCGAATCTTGTTGCGGATGGCAAGACGGCGTGGACCGGAGTGCGAAATTTCACGGCGCGAAATAATCTGCGCGCGATGCGCAAAGGGGAAGCGGTGTTTTTTTATCACAGCGTCGTGGGCAAAGAGATCGTCGGGGTCGCCAAAATCGTCCGCGAAGCGTACCCGGACTCGACGGCGAAGGAAGGCGATTGGAGTGCCGTGGACCTGGCGCCGGAGAAAGCGCTGCCGAAACCGATCACGCTCGACGAGATCAAGCGGAACTCGAAGCTGAAAGGAATGGCGCTCCTTCGCTTGTCGCGTCTTTCCGTTCAGCCAGTAACGAGCGCGGAATTCGAAGAAATCGTGCGGATGAGCAAGCGCAGCGATTAGGCTTGTTTGCGTTCGACTTGAGGCCGAAAATTCCGGCGTGACCGGAGCCAGTGCGACGTCGTTGCCGTCCCTCTTCGCGCTCTCGGCGGAAGCGGAGCGCGCGGCGCTGGTCGTTTCGATCCACGATGTGGCGCCGGCCACCCAGGCGCGCGTCGACGAAATTATCTCCGATCTGGCTCATCGCGGCGTCGCGGTCGCCTCGTTGCTGGTGGTGCCGAATTATCATCGCCGCGGCTGCTCGACCGAGGATCGCGCGTTCGTTCGCTGGCTTCAGGAGTTGGAAAGGAAAGGACACGAGATCGTGATCCACGGTTATTTTCACGAACGCCCGCGGCGCAACGGCGAATCGATCTCACAGAAATTGTTCACGCGGTTCTACACAAAGGATGAAGGCGAATTTTACGATCTCGATTACGACGAGGCGTTTCGCCGAATCACGAAAGCACGGGAAGAATTCACGGCCGCCGGATTGACTCCGCGCGGATTCATCGCGCCGGCCTGGTTGCTCGGCGCGCCCGGAGAACGTGCCGCCGCGGATGCCGACATGGAATACACGACACGACTGACCGGCGTGCGCGATTTGCGGTCCGGCGAAAATTATTCGGCCCGGACGCTGGCTTACAGTGTGCGGAGCGGGTGGCGACGAACGACGAGTCTCGCCTGGAATAACCTGCTCGCGAGTCAACTGGCCGACGCACCGCTGGCCCGCGTCAGCATTCATCCACCGGACCGCGATTATCCGGAAGTGTGGGCCCAGGCTTTACGGCTGACGGAACGCCTGCGGGAGAATCGGAACGCGACGACTTACCGCGATTGGATCGCGGAGAAACGCGTCCGGCGTCAGGCCTAACGAATGGTTATGAGCCGCTGCGACCTTCACATTCATTCGCGTTTCAGCGCGCGCTCGGAAGAATGGCTCTTTCGCCGGTTCGATTTTCCCGACAGCTACAGCGATCCGCGCGAGTTGTATCGCCTCGTCCGCGAACACGGGATGGATTTTGTCACCATCACCGACCACGACACGATCGAGGGAAATCTCGAGATCGCAGATCTGGCTGGGACGTTTATCAGCGAAGAAGTGACGACTCATTTCCCGACCGATCCTTGCAAGATTCATCTCCTCGTCTGGGGAATCAGCGAGGCGCAACACGCGGAAATCGTTCGAGCGCGCGACAACATTTTCGATCTGCAAAGCTACCTCCAGCGCGAGAGCATCGCGCACTCGGTTGCCCATCCGCTTTACAGCATCAACGGCAAGCTGGAAGCGTCGCACCTCGAACGGCTCATCCTGCTCTTCAAACATTTCGAGGGAATCAACGGGCTGCGCGATCAGCTCCTGAGCAAACTTGGGCGCGAACTTCTTTCCGGGCTCACGCCGGAAAAAATCGAAGAGTGGGCAAATCGCCACAACCTGCAGCCGACGCATCCGGAACCGTGGCGGAAAATTTTCACCGGCGGTTCGGACGATCACGGCGGGCAATTCGTCGCCGGCGCGTTTACGGAAACGCCGAAGGCTCGGACAGCGGCGGAGTTTCTCGGACATGTCCGCACGGGCGATTGCGAACCGCGCGGCGAAGGCGGCACGCCCCTCGCGTTGTCGCACGGTTTTTACAACACCGTTTCCTGTTTTATCCGCGATCGGTTCACGGAAAACCTCGGCCCGACCGCGCCGCTGCTCGAAACGATGTTCTCGCGTTTCATGGAAGGACGCGATCCGACCGAATTCACCCTGAAAGAAAAAGCGACGTTCATCGCGCAGGGCGTGATGTCGGGGAAAATTTTCGAGCTGGCGAAGCCGCGGAACGTCTCGCTTTGGAAAGGGCTGTCGAAACACTTCTCGCAGCCGCGAGTGAAAGCGCGACTGGCGCGGGAGATGAAGGACGTGAAGGAACCGGAGCGCCGCACCTTTCTGATGGCGAATCTGGTTTGCGAGCAGCTCGCGTTTCGGCTCTTCGAAAAATTCGTGCAGCAAATCCGCAAGGGAAACCTGATCGAGAGCATGCAGGCCTTGAGCGGGATCGCGCCTATCATCGTCCTGCTCACGCCGTACCTTTACGCGTTCCACAGCCAGGCGCCGTCACGCCGCTGGCTGCGCGATGTTTTTTCGAAAATGACCGGCGGAATTCCGGCGGAGTTGCAAAACCGGAAGCGCGCCTGGTTCACGGACACGCTCGATGACGTCAACGGCGTCGCGAACACGATTCGCAAAATGACGGCGGCCGGCGTGGCCGCGGGCGAGAAACTGATTGTGGTGACTTCGCGGCGTCGGCTCGACGTCGATGAAATCCCGATCAAAAATTTCCGGCCGATCGGCGAATTCGCATTGCCGGAGTACGAACTGCAACGGCTCAGCTTCCCGCCGATCATGCAGATCCTCGATTACATTCAGCGCGAGCAATTCACCGAAATCATCATCAGCACGCCGGGACCGATTGGATTAGTCGGGCTGCTCGCCGCCAAAATGCTGAACCTGGAATCGAGCGGCATTTATCACACCGACATTCCCGAATACGTGCGCATCCTGACGGAGGACCGTTTCCTCGAAAGCCTCGCCTGGAGTTACATGCATTGGCTCTACGGGCAGGTCGATACGGTGTGGGTCAATTCCGAGCATTATCGGAAATGCTGGATCGATCGCGGTTTTGCGCCGGAGAAATTGAAAATCCTTCCCCGCGGCCTCGACACCGATTTGTTCACGCCGACCCGACGCGACCTGACGTTTTGGCCCGGGTCGGGCGCGAACGGCAGTGAAGTGCGATTGCTGTATGTCGGCCGCATCTCGCGCGAAAAAGATCTCGATGTGCTGGCGACGGCTTACAAAAAAATTCGCGAGAGCGGCGAGCCCGTGAAACTGTATCTCGTCGGCGACGGACCGTACAGCGAAGCGCTCGCGGCGGCATTGCCCGACGCTATTTTTCTCGGCTATCTGACCGGCGAAAAATTGGCGAAAGCTTACGCATCGGCGGACGTCTTCGTTTTTCCGAGCACGACCGACACGTTCGGCAACGTCGTGCTCGAAGCGCAGGCCTCGGGATTGCCGGTGATCGTCTCCGATTTGGGAGGCCCAAAGGAATTGGTGGACGACGGACGGACGGGATTCGTGACCAAGGCGCACAACGCCGATGATTTTGCGCGCGCGATTGAACGAATCAGCCGCGACTCGAAGCTGCGGGCGCGGATGGGACGGGAAGCGCGGCAGCAAGTGGTGGATCGGAGCTGGCCGGGAGCGTTTCGCAAGTTCTGGCAGGCAACCGAATTATAAATTCCATACGATCTAAGGTATGCAATGCTGCGCTTCGCCACTCTCTTGCTGGTCTTGCTGCCACTTTCCGGCATGGCGCGGGCGGACGAAACCGTTCGCCAGGTGCAGGAGGAATTGCGGAAGCGGAATCTCTATTTTGGCAACATCGATGGCCAAGACAGCGCGGTCCTGACCGACGCGCTGAAGCATTACCAGGCCCGAAAGGGTTTCGCCGTTACGGGCAGGGTCGACGCGGATACGGCGACATCTCTGCACGTCCAAACCACCGTCGCTGCCGCTGCGCCATTACCGGACATGCCGGTTCTAAAGAGCGACGAAGCGAGCGCATTGTCGGAATCACAGCGTCTCGCTTTGCAACGGGAGGCGGAAGAAAAACCCGACCTGACTCCGACCCCAGCTCCTCCCGCTGAATCACCGGCGCCCGGGCAGGATCTCGTTCCCGAGCGGGTGAATCGGTTCGTGCAGGATTATCTCCGCGACGCCGAGGCCCCCGACGTCCCAAAGCAGGTAAATTATTACGCCTTCCCGGTCCGTTATTTCGATCACGGCAATGTGTCCCAGGATTTCGTCACCAAAGACACGAGTAATTACGTCAAACGCTGGCCCGAACGGAAATACACCCTCACGGGCCCGGTAAGCTTTTTCGCCGCGGGCAATGAGGGCGAAACGAATGTCGAATTCACGGTCGCGTTTGAGCTGGGTAGCCCGAGTCGACCGACGAAAAACAAGGCGGTCGGAAAGACCAGGAACTGGTGGACGCTGCGAGGAAAAGGCGACGAACTGAAAATAGTTGCAATTCGGGAGGCCCGCATACGCGAATAAATAGATGGAGACGCCGTCAAATAACGGGCTTGGGCTGACTGTCGCCCGCCCTGGAAGGAGGGACGTGATGTTGTGAGCTAGAAAATGAAAGTCCAAACCAAGATCACGCTTCTACTTCTGGCGGTGGTGGCAGTTTTCATGGCCGGCCTCTGGGCCTTCCGCGCTTTCGACCAGGAAAAGTTCCGCGAAATTCGAGAGAGCAGGCTCGTTGAAGCCAAACGGAGCTTCGACAATTTCCTTCGCAAAGACGGCGAGCCGCTCGAAGTCCTGGCCGACTACGACACGACCTGGGACGACATGGTCCAGGCCATCCAGGCGAAGAACACGAAGTGGCTCGGCGAAAATGTCAGCGGCGAAACGTTGCTCGGTTATAAAGCAAACGCCGTTTGGATTTACGATCGTGACGCAACCCTGATTTATTCCCGCAGCACCGATCCGGCTGATCCCGAGCGCGACAAATCCGTTCCCACCGACCGCAACTATGCGCCTCCGCCGCCCCTTCCCATCCCGGGCGAAGCATTCGCCAGACTTTTCGCCAAAGAACCCGAGGCGCATTTCTTCGTAAAGATCAAGAACGAGGTAATGGAGATCCGCGGCGCGACCGTGCACGGTTCAAAAGACTACGGGCGGCAAACTCCGCAGCAGGGTTATTTCTTTGTCGGTCGGCTCTGGAACGGACCGCCGCTCGAGGACATGTCGCTTTTTTCCAACGCAAAATTGCGTCTGGCGCCTCCCGAGACAAGGCCGATCGAAATCGTCGAAGACGGTCTGACGATTTTTACGAAAACGTTGCCGGGCTGGGACGGAAAGCCGGTGGGGTATCTGGTTATAAAAAACGAAATGCCGGTCGTGCGCTTGCTCAACCGGTCGAACGAGCGGCTGATCATATCGCTTTTCATTTTCGCCGGTGTCCTGCTCCTTGGGATTTACTGGTCGGTTGTCCGCTGGGTGAGCCAGCCGCTGCGCAAAATCATGGAGACATTGAAGCGCAACGATCTGAAACCGATCGAGCGCATGTGCTCGGACCATTCTGAGTTCGGCGAGCTGGCGCGAACGACGAACAAATTTTTCGAGCAGCGCGATAATCTCGTGCGCGAAATGGAGGAACGGCGCGCGACCGAAGAAGCCCTCCGCAAGAGCGAGGAAGAGCTCCGCCATTCCCAAAAAATGGAAGCAGTCGGCCGGCTCGCCGGCGGGGTCGCGCACGATTTCAACAATCTGCTGACGGCGATCATCGGTTATGCCGAACTCATCGCGACGCGGACGAGCAGCAATTCGCTCGCGAAACAGAATGCGGAATTGATTCGCAAAGCGGGCGAACAGGCAGCGGCGCTCACCCGGCAATTGCTGGCCTTTAGCCGCAAACAAATCCTGCAACCGAAAGTGATCGACCTGAATAAGCTGGTTGTGGAAATGGAGCGCCTCCTTCGGCGCGTCATCGGCGAGCGCTTCGATTTGCAATCGCATCCGAATGCGGAAAACGGCCGCGTCAAAGCAGACCCGAGCCAGCTCGAACAGGTCGTGTTGAATCTCGGCGTGAATGCCCGGGACGCCATGCCCCGCGGAGGCAAGCTCATCATCCGCACGGAAAATGTGATGCTCGATCGAACGGAGGCCTTCCAGCTCTCCGAATCCCTCCAGCCCGGCGAATATGTCATGCTTTCCGTCACCGATACCGGCGCGGGCATGGACGAGGAAACGATGTCGCATATCTTCGAGCCCTTCTTCACCACGAAGGGACCGGGCAAAGGAACCGGTCTCGGGTTGGCCACCGTTTACGGGATCGTGCGCCAAACCGGCGGCGGCATCTCGGTGGAAAGCGAACTCGGCAAAGGCAGCGTTTTCCGGATCTATCTGCCGGTCGAATTAGCGCCGGTCGATTACACGCGGGTGCCGCTCAAACCGGTGGAGAAATCGGAAAACTTCGAGACCGTCCTCGTGGTCGAGGACGAAGACATTGTTCGCGAGCTGGTTTGCGAAGTCCTCGAGCACCAGGGTTACAACGTCATCTGCGCCCGGGACGGGATCGAAGCGCTCAACGTCGCGGAGGAATTCGACGGCGACATTCATCTTCTCGTCACCGACGTCATCATGCCTCACATGAATGGCCACGAGCTGGCCGCCAAGCTTTGCGCGCTCCGGTCCGACATGAAGGTCCTGTATGTTTCCGGTTACTCAGATAACGACATCGGCGATCACGGCGACCTCGATCCGCGCCACGAACTGCTCCAGAAACCTTTCACGCCCCAAACGCTCGCTCGCAAAATTCGCGACGTGATCCGGGAGGGACGTTATGCCGTTACTGCGAAATAATCTCGGGTGGCGCACCTGCGTCTGCCTTGCGCTCGCCATCCTGTCGTTAGGCCGAGCCGCCGAGTTGTCGGGTCAAATGTTGAGCTCACCGAACGCGCCCATCACGCCATCAAAAAAAATCGAAGGAGTGGCCAAATGGTACAATGTCCCGCCAAATTCGCTCGCGAAACGTCGCGCCGGCAAAGACGAATTGACCGCCGCGCATAATCGTTTGCCGATCGGGACCAAGGTCCGCGTCACTCACATCGCGAATGGAAAATCCGTCGTTGTCCGGATCACCGATCGCGGCATTACCGATCACCGGTCGGTGATTGATCTTTGCAAGGAAGCGGCCGCGCAGCTCGACATGCTGCGCGAAGGATCGGCCCGGGTGCGACTCGAAGTTTTACCCGATGACACGGCGTCGACGAAAAAAGCTCCGGTCTGGTAATCAGGCTGGCGCAGTCGGCGGCGGCGGCAACGTCGAAGGCGCGGGAATCGCGGTGTTCGCCCAGACATCGTACGGGTCGCCGAATTGGCGCAGAAACAAAAGTTTGAAGGTTGCCAGCCACACGATCGCCGGCAAAAGCAAGACGGTGCTGATATAGGGCAGCCCGCCCACGCAACAAGTCAGGCACACGACCATCGTGCCGACAACTGCGACCCCCAGAGCGAGCGCGATCCCGAAAAGAACGAACAAAATAAACGGTCCCAGATTGGCGAGGATCAGCTTCGAGACATCGACGAACGCTTCGCGGGCGGAACAACGCCGTCGGTACATCACCGGGACCATGAAATGCGAGATCAATGAAAACGCGACGATGATCGCAATCCACACCAGGCTGAACACAACCACGACAACGACCAGCGCGATCGTCGCGCCGGCGTCCAGCGTGTCATAGTGAGAAAACGGCGCGAACGGCAGCACCACTGCGCACACCGTTAAGATCGCGAGCAGCATCATCCCGGCGGCGATCGCGAGCGAGAACAGAAAATAGCTGTTCCCTTCGCGCCGATATTCGCGCCACGGTTCGGCGATCGCGCCGCGGTTCTTCACGATGCAATCGGTAAAAATAAACTTGCCGCGAGAGGAGACCCACATCCAGACGATCGAAAGTGCGAGCGCGATCAGAACAATCCCGACTACGCCGGCGATGATCCAGGGCGCAACGTCCCAGTCGCCGCCGAAATCGCCGTGTCGCGTCATGCGATATTTCCAATCCCCGTTTCCCAACCGTCCCAATCGGCTGAAATTTCCGCCGCCACCACCGAGGTTCCCGGCGATAAATGCGGCGAACGCGATCGCCAGCCATTTCGCGAAATCGAACGGGCGAAATAACATCGCTTTCATCCACTCGAATGCCGCCTGGAAAGGCGCAATTATTTCGATCCGGGGCGCGGTGTCGTTCATGACCGGTATTGGTTCATATCTTATGAGATGCCATCAAGCCAACTCCCAGATTCAAAAATCTTGCGCTACGATTAGCCCTGGCCCGGACCTCGTCGCGTTGACTTGAGTTCGTTCAGTCTTAATTTCCCAAACCGGCATGGCGCCGGTTCTGTCACCGTGAAAAGCGTCCTCTTCGTCTGCACCGGCAATATTTGTCGCAGCCCGATGGCTGAGGGGCTTTTTCGTCGGTTGATTGGCAATCGCAAAGATATCGAAGTCGCGTCAGCCGGGGTCCACGCGGTGCGCGGACAACCGCCGAGTCTGCATGCGATTCACGTCTGCGAACAGGAGGACGTCGACATTCGCGGTCTTCGCAGCCAGCCGCTCACGGCCACGCTCATCGATCGCGCGACGCACATCTTCGCGATGACCGGCGCGCATCTCGAGACGATCCACACTTTCTTTCCCCAGGCCGCCGACAAGACTTTTCTGCTCCGCGAATTCGAAGAGCCCGGGCAAACAGTTTGGCGCGATGTGCCGGACCCGATCGGGTGCAGCCGCGACGTTTACACCGTCTGCGCCGAGACAATCAAAAACGCTTTACCGACCGTGCTCGCGTTCGTAGAACAAAGCGAACTCGCGGTGCCGGCAAAATCGCGCGGCGGCGGAACTTCATCTTTCACCATGGCGGATCAGCCTAACGACATATCATTCGGCATCGGCACATCGCCGGGCGGCAGCGGCGGGCCGTTGAGCAAAGTCGATCCGGAAATTTTCGCTGCGATTCAGGCTGAGGAAAAACGGCAGCGGGAAAATATCGAGCTGATCGCCTCGGAAAATTTCACGAGCCGCGCCGTGATGGAAGCGCAGGGCAGCGTTCTCACCAACAAATACGCGGAGGGTTACCCGAAGAAACGTTGGTACGGCGGCTGTGAGAACGTCGACACCGCCGAACAGCTCGCGATCGATCGCGCGAAGCAGCTTTTCGGTTGCGAGCACGTCAACGTCCAGCCGCACAGCGGCGCCCAGGCGAACATGGCCGTTTATTTCTCCGTCCTGAAACCGGGCGACAAAATCCTCGCGATGAATCTCGCTCACGGCGGCCATCTCACCCACGGCCATCCCGCGAATTTCTCCGGCAAATTTTACGAAGTCTCGCAATACGGCGTCAGCGCCGAAACGGAGCAGATCGATTACGACGCGTTACAAAAGCAGGCCGAGGAAGTCCGGCCCGCGATGATCACCGCCGGCGCGTCCGCTTATCCGCGCATCATCGATTTTCCGCGGCTCCGCCAGATCGCCGATTCCGTCGGCGCGCTTCTCTTCATCGACATGGCGCACATCTCCGGCCTGGTCGCTGGCGGCCAGCATCCCAGTCCGATTCCGCACGCCCAGTTCGTCACCACGACCACGCACAAAAGTTTGCGTGGCCCGCGCGGCGGCATCGTCATGTGCACCGCCGAACATGCGAAAGCGATCGACGCGACCGTTTTTCCCGGCGTCCAGGGCGGCCCGCTCATGCACGTCATCGCCGCGAAAGCCGTTTGTTTCCACGAAGCGCTTCAACCGTCATTCCGCGATTACCAACGCCAGGTCGTGATCAACGCGAAAGCGCTCGCCGCCGCGTTAACGAGGCACGGTTACCGCATCACCTCCGGCGGTACCGACAACCACCTCATGCTCGTCGATCTCCGCCCGAAAGATTTGAACGGCAAAGTTGCCCAGGAAGTCCTCGATAAAGCGGGCATCACCGTAAACAAAAACGGAATCCCCTTCGACACTTACCCCATCTTCAAACCCGGCGGCATTCGCGTCGGCACTCCCGCCGTGACGACGCGCGGCATGAAGGAAGAAGAAATGCTCGACATCGCCGACCTCATGAACGACGCCCTCCAAAACCGCGACGACACGAACGCCCTCGAAGCAATCCGCGGCAAAGTCCGCGAGCTGACGCGAAGATTTCCGCTGCCAAGCTGAAGCACCGACTATTCCCCTTCCGGCGCTTCTGTGTCCTTCGGCTTCAGCTTTGGCGACACCGGCTTGACGGGAACAGGCTTTAGGGTCGTCGAGAAAATCTTCTTCCCGTGCTCGATCACAAACTTTAATGGAATTTTGGGGTTGTTAATATCTCGCTGTTCCAACTTCCATTTGCTTTTCCATTTCGAGAAGTACGGCTCGAGTTGTTCGGGCCGCAACAAGTACACAGCCTGCAGTTCGATGCCCTCATAGACCGCGAAGCACCAATTCACCTGCCGGTATTTCTTGATGATCACCGGATTCATGTGGTGATGGGTCGAAAAACTTCTCGTAAGCAGAGTATTCACTGATTTCAGCTCGTACTCTTTACCGCGCTTGTCACGCGCGTCATTGCCTTCTCTGCCAGGAATCACTGTCAGCCCAGTGATCAGAACCAACTGAAGCAACTTACCGCCATTGTCTTGAAAAATGTCGCCGATACCGTGCTTAGATGCGAGCTTTTGATATTCTCGTATGCTCGGAAAGATTCGTTCTAACACCGCTTTATCTGGGTGCGACTTCATTCTCTTAGGGCTGCAAGAGTTGTTGAATGGTCGCGCCAACGGCGCTTGCCAACCGCTCGATGTTGTCTATCGAAACATTCCGTTCTCCCCGCTCGACGGAACCTATGTACGTTCGATGCAATCCAGCCTTGTCGGCAAGATCCTCTTGGGAAATTCCCAGCGCCTTGCGCTGCCGCCGCAGATTGTCGCCAAACACCCGTCGTACGCTTCGTTTTCGCGTCACGAATTCACGCTAGACAAAATGATGTCTTTAAGACTACAGACTTAAAGTAGCAATTATGAGGACTGCGCCGGTTTACATCACGGCTCTTGGTGCTGCATACCAAGGCGACGCGCTCGAACTTTTGGAGGAACTTGAGGACGAAAGCGTGAATCTCGTCTTCACGAGTCCCCCGTTTGCCCTGCAAAGGCAGAAAGAATACGGCAACCGAAAGGAAGCCGAATATGTGGATTGGTTGATTCAGTTCGCGGCGCTTATTAAGAAGAAGCTCCGCGGTGATGGCAGTTTTGTCCTCGACCTCGGAGGTGCTTACTTGAAAGGAGTTCCTGCTCGAAGCCTTTATCCATTTCGCGTCCTCACGCGATTTTGTGATGAGTTGGGATTCGTGCTTGCGGAGGACTTCTATTGGTTCAATCCATCAAAATTGCCCAGCCCAATCGAATGGGTGAACAAGCGCAAACTTCGCGCGAAAGACGCCGTGAATACGGTTTGGTGGTTCTCAAAAACGGCTTGGCCAAAAGCGGATGTCACGAAAGTCTTAGCGCCATACAGCGAACGTATGAAAAAGCTAATCGCTGATCCCGACGCATTCTATACACCAAAGAAGCGCCCGAGCGGGCATGACATCGCATCTGCTTTTGGAAAAGATAATTCCGGCGCTATCCCTTCCAATCTTTTGCAGATCCCAAACTCGGAATCTAACGGCCGTTACCTGAATGGATGTGCAGCCGTCGGCGTTTCCGCACATCCTGCGCGTTTTCCTGCAAAGCTGCCCGAGTTTTTCATCCGTTATCTCACTGATCCCGGAGATCTTGTTGTCGATATTTTTGCTGGCTCAAATACAACTGGGGGAGTGGCGGAGCGGGAAGGGCGACGCTGGCTCGCGTTCGAACTCGATTTGAGTTATTTGGCGGCGTCGGCCTTTCGCCTTATTCCACCGAATGCGTCAGAGGAAGAAATGAAGGAGACTTATCGCAAGATTCTTCACCGTGAAGCAGCAGATCTGCGGGAAAAACGAGCGCAGTTAAGCTTGCTCGACTATCCCGCCGCGCCGTACGCAGAAAAGGTGTCGCGCCGCAGCAAACGTTGACTCCAACGATTCGCACGCGTCAGAGTTGCCGATATGAATATTTTCGATTGATGTTTGCATCAAAGTAGCGGCCCTTTGAGCCAGTGGACAGCAATTCGCGATACACTTGTTCTGAAACATTTTCGTACTCGTAAATCTTTCCGGAAGTAAACTCGATTTCTAACACAGCGCGGAGAGGATCGTAGCCGACTGAGCGAATCATTGACGAAATTACCCGCGTTCGATCCATCGGAGTCCAACTTCGAAATAGCCGACAATTAATCACTTACCTTCATCGTGGCGCGACGGTTTTAGCGATCCAGACGATCTCGTGTCTGATTGATCGCTTAGCAAGGTAGGAACCGACAGCAAGCGCGTAGCTCGCTGGTTCGATCAAGCGTGAACTCAGACCCGCAATATCGTCAAAGGTATCCAATTCCCTAACGGAGTATGGCCCTGATGGTCCGAGAAACTCAGATTCTGGATAGCCAAAGGAGATGAACGTGCGGAGCATCGGCACGTGCTCTGCATTGTTAATTATGCCGCCGGCTAAATTCCAAGTTTCGTCGTCATCCGCCCAAATTCGGAAAGTAGGAAAGCCGAGCGGTATCAGATTCAGATGCAGTAGTTCGTGAACGAGACCTGTTTCCTGACGCCTGTTTCGACGGATCACCAAGTGGAGCTGAAGGTCCCCGACGTTTTTCGACCTCAAAAATTTCTCTATTTCAATATGGAAGCTATTTGGATGATCGATATCGACGCTCGGTCGCCGGCAGACAAGCTTCCGATCAAAGAACTCCCAAAGGCTGCAAGCTAGCAATCGAGCTTTAAAGCTGTGCCCCGCAATCTCAAGCAAACTTGAGAGGTTTTGTTCTTCGAAGGGGACTTCTGGCATTGTGTCGTAAGAGATCGCGCTTCATGGGGTCGTTAACGCAAGCGGTTCGCGCACGACATCCGTTCCACGCAACGACTCTTCTGCCAGTTCACGGTTTGCCTGAAGAACCATCGCGACCGCTTCTTTCAGATTCTCGCGCGCTTCCTCAAGCGTTGCACCCGGAGTGTTCGCCCCGGGCAGCTCTTCGACGAATGCTGCGTATCCTTCGGGAGCCTTGCGGAAAACTGCGGTCAGCTTGATCTCCATACGATTCTTGTATCACGAAACTCCCAGGCCGAACAGCTCCGGTGGTTTGGAAAGCGCCGCTCCTTGATGCTCGCGCTCGGGTGGGACGAGCGCGAGGTGATGCTTCCGAAATCAGCGCGCGGCTACTGACTTTTCGGCAGGTGCGGACTTCTTCGCGGGATCGCCGTTGCCGGTGGAACCGCTGGCGGTGAATTGGCGGATGAATTCTTCGAGTGGCTTCGAAGAGGCGGCGTTTTCCTGGATGTTGATGCCGGCTTTTTCGCTCAGGATGAGACTGAGCAAGGTCTCGAGGACGCTGCCGTTGCCGTTCGCTTCGCCGGGTTTGTTGCCGGCGCCGTTGCTGATGAAGAGACGGCTCGGGACGAGCGGTTGGACGCTTTGCGAGAAACGGTCGGCGAAAACGTTGAGCGCGTAGAGACGCGGGTCGCGATAGGCGCCGACTTTTTGCAGAGTGACGGCGGCTTCGGCGAGGCCGACTTGAGCGATGCGCGAGGATTCGCCTTTACCGATGAGCTCTTTGGAGCGCGCTTCACCTTCGGCGAGCGCGATCTGTTTCTTGGCCAACTGCGAGGCCTCGGCGAATTGCGCCTGGCCGCGGTTGGCGGCGATCTCGACGGCGATCGCGCTCTGCGTCAGCTCGGTCTGGCGTTCGGCTTTCGCTTCGGCCTCGTTCAACGCGATCTGCTGCTGCGCGGCTTCCTGTTGCTTCGCATAGGTGGCGCGTTGTTCGTCGGCGAGGCGGCGCATGCGCAATTGGTCGAACAACGTTTCGATCGGGTCGGGTTTTCCGGCGGTCGCGATCTCGCGCGATTCCGGACGGCCGATCAGGACGGCGACGACGTTGATATCGTATTTTTGGAAACGCGCGCCGAGTTCTTCCGTCGCACGTTTCTGGATCTCTTCGCGTTTCGTTAGCAGATCGAGCATGTGCGAGGTCTGCGCGACGTCGCGGAAATACGCGGTCAGGATTGGATCGAGCGTCTGCGTGATCAAACGTTTCACATCGCCGAAGCGCTGCACGACGGAGGGCGCTTTCTGGTAGTCGATGTGGAGGACGAGTGAGAGCGGCAGGCGCGGCTCATAACCGTCGGCCGTGATCAGGTCGATGCTGGTCAGGTCTTCGTCGTAATGGTGCGCTTCGGTCTGGCCGCTGATCCAGCGCAGGACGAAGTTGATCGTCGGGACGAGCTCGACTTTCACCGCGTACGGGTTCAACGCGTATTTGCCGGGCGTGAGCGCGGAACGCCAGACACCGCGCTGGCCGGCTTCGACTTGTTCGCCGTAACGGAACGATTCGCCGGTGGTGTCGGAACCGGCGGCGCCGTGATAGGAAACGACCACGCCGACGTAGCCGATCGGGATCAGCGTCTTCGCTTTGATCTCGACCGTGCCGAACCAGCGGTTGATGAAGAAGGTGCCGTCAGTCAGCACCTGCAATTGTTTGCCACGCTTTCCTCCGAGGGCGAGAAACGCTTCCGGATCCTGGAAGTAATTGTGGTCCTTGCCCGCGGTCGCCTTCACTTCCGGCGCAATAATTTCACCGGAGCCAATGGTCGGGCCGTCCTGGATGCTCACGACGCCGATCGTGTCGATGTTCGGATTGAAATCGGGCGAGGCCGCGGCCAGTGATGGCGGCGAACCGGCTTCACTCGCGCTCGTGTCGGCGAGATGCGCGGTGAATCGAGTTTGCCCGGAGCCGATGACGACCGGATCAAACGCGCGCAACGAAGCGAGCTGCGCTTTCCACGATTCATAACGGTCCGCCGATTCGCGCACCGGTCCGGAGAAGACGCGTTCTTCGGTGATGACTACGAACAGCGCCAGGTTAATGGCGTAAACGCCTTCGCGCAGAATTCCGCGCTGCCGGCCGCGTTGTCCCTGCGCTTCGAGGAAGCGCATCGCATCCTGGAAGTGATTCGAGTCGACGGTGCGTCCGAGGGTTTGCACCGGCTCGAGCGGCACGCCGTCGCGCGCATAGACGTAAGCCATCTTGCCTTCGGCGACGACGACGAGCGGTTCCTTATGAATGCGGTATTGCCACGGATACAATCCGAAGTGAATACCGCCACGCAGGAACCTGGCCTGGTAGCCGGCCTCGCCGTTGCGCGCGATGATCTGACCTTCGCGCAGCGAGCCGCGGCTGCTCCAGATTTTCTCGATGATGCCGACCTGCGTATGCGGGATGTAGACAATCCCGAGCAAACGCGGCAGGCAGATCAACAACACTACGATTCCCAAACCGCCCAACCACAAAACCCATGGGGCTTCGGGAAGTGAGAGAGCGAGGTGATTCATATTTGTTACTCCTTTTTTACTTCACCGAATTAGACAGCGCTCCCCGCCGGCGGCTGAATTCGTTCAACAGATTTTTCCGAATAATTTTCCGAAACGGGCACGCCGGTTGTTGGCGAATTGCGCGGCAAGAACGACGTGCGTTTCTAACAAGCCCGTGCGACGCCGCTTCCGGGTCCTGGCATGCCGATTGATTTTCCGCTTACGTAATCGCTGCTAATCTGCCTAAATCTCGTTTACGCGATGAGCACCACGGAAGAGACAAAAACCAATCCGCTGCGGGAAGGACTCGGGACGCGCACGGTCCCGCAGGCGTGCACGATCGTGATCTTTGGAGCGACCGGCGATTTGACGATGCGGAAATTGATTCCCGCGCTCTACAATCTCGCCGCGGATGGAGAACTACCGCCGGCGGTCGCCATAGTCGGGTTCGCGCGGCGGCCGAAGACGGATGACGATTTTCGAAAAGAGCAGGAGGAATCGACCAAGAAATTTTCGCGACAGCAGGTGCGCGATGAAATCTGGGACGGGTTCGCCCAAGCGCTCTATTATCATCAGAGCGAGTTCCACGACGCGAACGGGTACAAGACCCTCGCGGAACGACTGAAGAAGATCGACAAGGAACGCGGCACTGGCGGCAACCGGCTTTTTTATCTCGCGGTCGCGCCAGACCAGTTCGAGCCGATCCTGAAAAACCTGAAGGACGCCGGGTTGAACCAACCGAGCGAGGGCGGTTGGGCGCGCGTGATCGTGGAGAAACCGTTTGGCACCGATCTCGCGACGGCCATCGAGTTGAACAAAGTGATCCGGACCGCGTTTCACGAAAATCAGACTTATCGGATCGATCATTTTCTCGGTAAAGAGACGGCGCAAAACATTTTGGTGCTGCGTTTCGCGAACGCGATTTTCGAGCCGATCTGGAATGGGCGTTACGTCGATCACATCCAGATCACGGCGGCGGAGACGCTTGGCGTGGAGGGGCGCGCCGGTTATTACGAAACCTCGGGCGCGCTTCGCGACATGGTGCAAAACCATTTGCTCCAGCTTCTCTGCCTGGTGGCGATGGAGCCGCCGACCGATCTCGGCGCGGAAAGCATTCGCGACGAGAAGGTCAAGATCGTGCGCTCGCTTCGCCGGATGAGCGTGGAGGAGATTTCTCGCAACGTAGTTCGCGGTCAGTATTCCGAAGGCGCGATCAACGGCGAATCGGTTCCTGGTTATCGCAGCGAAAAAAACGTCAACGCCGAGTCGAAAACGGAAACTTTCGTCGCGTTGAAGGTACGGGTGGACGACTGGCGGCTGGCCGATGTCCCGATTTACATTCGAGTGGGAAAACGTCTGCCGAAATCAGGAACGGAGATCTCGGTTCATTTCAAGAAAGCGCCGGCGGTGCTGTTCAATCGCGAGAATGTTTCGCTCGATCAAAACGTAATGGTGATTCGGATCCAGCCGGACGAAGGAATTTCGCTCCGGATGCAGGCGAAAGTGCCGGGCACCAGTTTCCGGATCGAGCCCGTGAAAATGGATTTTCATTATGGAACGTCATTCGGCAAGGCAAGCCCGGAAGCCTACGAGCGGTTGCTGCTCGACGCGATGAGCGGCGATGCCACGCTCTTCGCGCGCGCCGACGAGGTGGAAGAAGCATGGTCTTTTATCGACCCCATCGAGGAAGCCTGGGTCGCAAAGGAAAATCAGCCCGACTTGTTCATGTATCCCGCCGGTTCCTGGGGACCGGAGGAAGCCGACGAACTGCTGGCGCGCGACGGACGGGCTTGGCGGCGACTCTAGTTGGACCAATGGAGTGATGGAGTAATGGAAACAGCGAAACAATCTCCCCATACTCCACCACTCCAACACTCCACTTCCCCCGGCCTGCGAGTCGAGATCGGAACGATCGATCGCGAGCTGAAGAAGCTTTGGGCGGAAGGCGGCGGGACGAAGACGCGTGCGTCGCTGATCAATCTCGCGGTTTACAGCGAGGCGCCGGGATCGTTACCGCAAAACACGCGGATCATTTCGGAAATTACCGAGGACCACGCCTGCCGTGCCATCGTCATCGCGGCCGATCCGGGCGCGAAAGAAAACCGGGTGGAGGCGTGGATCAACGTCCATTGTCACGTGAGCCGGGAGGGAAGCAAACAGGTGTGCTCGGAACAACTATCCTTCTTGCTCGAAGGTCCATCAGCGCGCCTGCTGCCGAATATTGTCTTCTCGCAGCTGGATTCCGACCTGCCGCTGGTGCTTTGGTGGCAGGGAGAATTTTCCGATCCCATGGACCCGCAGCTCTGGGCGTGGGTCGACCGCGTCATTTATGACAGCCGGAGCTGGCGGAATTTCGGAACGCAGATGGAGCGTGTCGAAGCCGCGCAGACAGAAGCGAAGCAGCGGATCGTGCTCTGCGATTTGAATTGGACCCGGCTCGTCCAGATCCGACTCGCTCTGGCGCAATTTTTCGATCATCCGACGAGCCACGCCCACTTTGAAAAGATCGAGAAGGTCGAGATCGAGCACGCACCGGAATTTCGGTCGACGGCAATTCTTCTCGCGGGCTGGCTGGCCGGCCAACTGAAATGGACCGACGGCAAACAGAGCGACAACACGACGCTCGATTTTCGCGGACCTTCCGGTAACCAAATCAAAGTGATGTTGCGCGAGAAATCGGGCGCGCCGATCGGCCGATGTGCCGTCCGCTGCGACGGCGTCGAATTCATCGTGACGCACGCGGAGAAGGCGGATTTGCTCGACGTCGAGGCCGGCGAGCGGCGCTGCCGATTACCGGCCGGGCAAAACGACGCCGTGGGACTGATGGGCGAAGAGTTGATGCGCGGAGGGCCGCACGATGTTTATCTGCGCGCGATGAATTGCGTGCGGGATTTTCTCTAGCAACGGTCATAGACCGCCGCTACAGGGCCGCTAAGTGCACCCGGGGAGAGTTCCGCGTTGTCGGTTGGTGTGCTCCGCACAGGACGAGCAGCATAATAAGAACCGATAACCAAGACCGCAGCTAGGAGTTGCGCGACCATCGTTTCATAGGTTGGGAAAACCGCAAACCACATGCTCACCCAATCCGGAACGCCATTCTCCAGCCAGCTGATCTGCGTGGTCGGTATCCAATGCGCCAGCTGCATTTCCTGTGCTTGTTCACCTACCATCACGAGCAAAACGACGCCCAGCAGGATGCCGGTTGTAATCAGCATCTTTCGATGTTGAAGACGCTGCTGGAGGAAGAAGGTGAGAATCGCGACGATGGCAGAGAGCGTTATCCCGAGGGCCGCACCTTTTAGGACGACGTCGCCGCCCAACCGCAAATTGTAGCTTTGAAGAAAGAGCACTACTTCGAAGCCCTCCCGATAAAGAGAAGTGAATCCAAGCAGGATTAATCCCCATTCGAGACGCGCCCGAGTAATTTCTGCGGCGCCATTGGCAAGCAGGGCTTTTCTGCGGCGATTATGCGCACGAATCCACCCACCCCAATAAACCTTGTGGAAGAACCAATTCGTGATCACCAGTAGGACAATCACTGCGAAGAGTCCGGTCGCTGCCTGCAAGGCGAGTGCGGGAATGCTCTCGCTGAGCTGGCCGACGACTCGCACGGCGACAAACCACGTGATTAAGGTCGCGACAAAAGCGGTGCCTGCGCCCACGGCAACGGGACGCCGATAAGGCTGTTTTCTTCCAGTCATGCTCGCTGTGATCGCCGCGAGCACCAGGATGCACTCAAGTCCTTCGCGGAACACGAGAATGCCGATGTCAAGCAAGGCGGCGGTCGGGCTGGTGTTCGGTTGTGTCGGGTCTGGCGCCCCATGCGCAGTCACGCCCTGCCAGATGACCATCCCGATTGCGAACAATGCAGCCGCACAACCGCCGCCCAAAAGAATGACCCGTGAGTAGCTAGGTGGTATAGAAAGCATTTCGCCGAATTGACGCCGTGCGATTTTATTACCCACGTCTTGGACTGTTATCAGTCAGCGATTTCCCGCCGCGCCTCGTCGGCCTCGCGCGCCAGCGAATTGAGTAGCCTCAAGAACGATTGAGGTTGTCCTCGAAAGAGCCCGTCGGCAATGAAGCTGTTGATAGCACCCATGGCGTCCAGTTGTCCCGGGCCGGTTGGACGAATGATTGCGCAGGCCGGGAGATTGGGGCTGATGAATTCGCACGGCTCGGGCATGATCAGGTTGGATTGCAGCGTCTCCGGCTGACCTGTCGTTAGGTCGGCAAAGATTACCGTCGAATTGTTGATCGGATCGAAGTCGGTCAATGGCGTCGCATTGCCTGCCTTGTCCTGCCAGGTTTGGAAGTGCATGATCTCCGATCCGCCGATACTAAGAAGGATTCGTAGAACTTCGAGGCTGCTTACCTTCTGAGCCAGCGTCGCGTAGAGGCTGGTGCCACCCTGCTCTATGAACCCAAAGTGAAATCCCGCCGTGAAAGCAATCGCTTTGATGTGATCGCTCGGGTTGTTCGGATCGTCCAATTCGGCATTATTTCGAGGAATGCCCGTGTGGAATCCAGTTGCCAGGCTGGGGACTGCGTTCGGGAACGTCGCCCCAAAATCAGGATTCGTGGTGCTGCGGTAACGCGTCCACCAACTGGTATCCACGGTCAGTTCTTTCAGGTTCGTTAGCCGTCCGGTTTGCGGGACGAATGAAACTTGGCTGGGCGCCAAATTCTTGAAATGGCTCAAGTCGACCGGCGATGCGCCTTTGGAAACAAGATAGGCGTTTAGGAAAGCGGCATGGCTTAGTTCATCATCCGTGTTGTCGGAGATGTATTGGGGCTGGTCGCCATCGAGAATCTGAAGGGCAGCGGTGTAGCCTGTCGTCGGCGCGTCAACTCCGCCGAGTTCGTTGTATTGCTGCCAAAGATCAGCTTCAATAAGTTCGGCAGCGGCGAGAAGCTGGAGGATCGCAACATCGCCTCGGGTGAGATGCTTGTTCTTCTTTTCGTCTTCGTTTCCAGCCCATGCCTTACTGGCGCCGGTTAGTAACGTAGCTCCAGGAGCCAGCAGAGCTACCCCCACGCCGAGATTGCGCAGAAAGGAGCGCCGGGCGAGGCGATTCGGCGCCGGCGCCGAGGGCGCACGCTGGGATGATTCTGCCGTCGCTAACGTATTGTGTTCGTCGGAATAATTAGTATCAGGACCCATAGAATGTGGATTTGAATTTCGTCTTTATTTGGTATGTGGCGGACTGCCTACATTTCTCCTTACCGATGTCGCGCCATTTTATTCCGCATATCTTTGGAAGATCACGCTTCCGCTGATGGCATCGAGCCATCCTCACGATGGAAAAAACTCTTGATCAGATCGTATCTCCTGCCCGTATTCCGGACCTCAATTAGGAATCGGGTTATACCGTCATCCCTGCGGTGAATAATGAGATCGCATCCGAATGGGTGTAGTTTCTCCTGCGCAATGCGCGCGACCTCTGCATCAAGCTCTTCTTGCGTAACAGGTGCCGCCGAGCGGAAAACGCTCAATTCCTTTATTGCCGCGGCCCCGGCTTCACGGATTCTCCGGAAGCGATCGTCGCACTTTTTCTCAAACTCGTTGTTCGCGTCAGAGGTCATGCCACCTTTGGACGGACACTCGCGGGGGACGTCACAACTCAGGTAGCGTCCGTCGATCTTGATGGTTACTTCACGATGATTTTTCCCGTCATCCGGGGATGGATGGAACAGAAGTAAGAATAAGCTCCCGCGGTGACGAACACGTTGGAGAAGCGCTGACCCGGTTTTAGGACAGGTGATTTCTTGAACTGATCGCCGGCGCTCGCGACTACGTGCGGGACACTATCGTGATTGGTCCAAGTCACCGTTGCCCCGATCGGTACGGTAAGAATCCCGGGAGAGAAAGCGTAGTTATCGATGACAACTTCAGTTCGCGCCTCCTTGGCGAGAGCCAGGCAGTTCGCTTCGGGCCCTGTCCCGCGGATACTAGTTAACACGGCGAGAGCGACAACCAAGGCAAATGCCAGCGTGCTTGTATTCAAATACCTGAGAAACGGTGAGACGCTCTTGAATCTGACCGCCTGTGTCGGCCGGTAATTGTGAAGCGGGGAAGCGAACATATATGAGTCTTTCTGTGATTTTGGTTTCGCTATTCGGTCATTGGATGAAATTGCTTTCAATTATCCAGACCGTTTATGGTTGCGAATATTCCGCCGGGCAGAGACTTTTCAGAAAGAAATGGTGCGCCGGGACCATAACTCGTCCTTAGCGACTCGGCCCGCCACCGTCGGGTCGAGTGGCTGATTCAACTTAACGGGATGGTGCTTGCTTTTCGAAAAGCTGCTTAAACTCCTGTAGATCCTTCTCGTTAACATCAGAAATAGCCCAGTAGTTAAAGTCCGGATCAACCCAATGCAGCATCTGATAGCCTTGGTGCGTTATCGACGTCGTAGGTTTGGCGGCATCACCCGCGACCGGCCAAACAAACAGGTTAATGAAATGTTTGCGCCTTTGGTAAACCAATGCCGCCACTGGCCGGTTATCAAGATAATCGAGCCGGCCGCCCACCAAAGGAAACCCCTCACTGGAAAGTTCGACCACGGGAGGTGCAAAATCCAGCTTCGTGTCCATCCACGGTTTTACGGTGTGTTGGTCGGAGGAGGCGACATCGGTGAGGTGGTTTGCCATAAGTGAACGCACATGACTCGCGATGAGTTGCGTCGCCAGGAATTGATCGGCGCCAGATCGCTGCCCCCCGGGCAGGAAGTTCAATGCGATGATCGCAGCGAAAATGACCGCCGCGGCGAGACTCAGCCAATTCCATGGCGCACCCCAAAGAATGGTCCGTGACTCTGGCCGCCTTCTTGGGAACGATGGCTTAGCATCTGGCGCCACGGTGCGCGTGGACTGCCCTGCCATCTCTTCGCGCAACGAGGATCGAATTCGCTCGCGCAATTCCGCGGGCGCCTTGTAATAAGGAGTCGCGTTGCTAATCACACGAATTAGCGAGCGATGCGTTTCGTACGCTTGCTCACAGTCAGGACAATCCCGCAAATGCTCTTCGATGGCCTGGTTGGTAATCGGATCCAGTTCGCCATCCCAATAACCATCCGTTAGTTTTCTAGCTTCTTCGCAGTTCATCTCACTTCTCCTTACCGATCCGAGTGGTTACATATTCCTTGAGCCGGGCGCGCGCGCGGGCGAGCCGGGACATGACCGTGCCCGGCCGAATTTGGGCGATGTCGGCTATTTCCTTGTAGGAGAGACCCTCCTGGTGTCGCAGCACCAGGATCTCACGGAATTCCGCTGGCAATTCATCCATCGCCTGCCCGATTAGCTCCGCGTCTTCACTATACTCTAGAATAGCTGCGGGACTAACCGATTCGTCCGCCGTTGCATGTATTTCTTCATCAAAAGTTGTCGTCAGATCGGCTGCGCGACTCTTCTTCAGCAACGTGTACGAGGTGTTTCGCACAATCGTCAGCAACCAGGCCCGACCGTTGCTCCCGCGGAATCCACGGAATGATTTAAAGGCACGCAAATACGCTTCCTGAACAACATCCTGCGCGTCCTGTTCGTTACGGACCAGCCATCTAGCCAGGTTGTGGGCTGCATCAAGATGGGGCAACAGCGCTTCTTCAAACGACCCAACGTTCCCTTCCGCAGAGTCATCCTGTTCTTCGCGGTTTTTAACTAAGACGAATTTCACAATCTTCCGATCCGACGCGAAATCTTCGGTCTGGGGAGCATGTTCCGCTTTCCGTAGTAAAGCCATGGCGATTTTCGAGGGGTCATTTCTCGGCACGGCACAGCACGTCCAAATGCGTTGCCCTCTGCTTACTAAGACTGGCGTTGCCCGGTTTTATTCCATTGTCACCAAAAAAATCCCACGCAGGAGCAAGCTATTCCGCAGATACCGGGGAGGCAAAAGACGCCGCGCCGCAAACGCCGGGAATATAAATCCTGCCGATGAGTCGGATAGAGTGAAGAACACTCTGCCGTTTACGAAATATGCTTATGACTCCCAACATCGCCAGCATTATGAGTCTTGCCGGGCCGGACCTGATGATAATCCTTCTCATCGTGTTACTCCTGTTCGGCTCCAAAAAACTGCCTGAGCTCGCCCGCGGAATGGGCAAGGCGGTAAAGGAATTCGGGGCAGCCCGGGATGACATCGAGAAAGGGCTAAGCCAGTCCGGCCGGAGCGAAGGAGCCTGGCGAAAATTGGCAGATACAAAGAGCGACCAAGCGTCCTCGGAGTAGTCGGACCGCTACATTCAACTCACAGTTTGGGGGCCGGTGCCTTCGCTCCGGAAACAAACTCGATGATCGATCCATCAACTCATATGCCGCGCAAGAAAAGAATCGTCATTCTCGGAGGGGGTTTCGGCGGAGTTTATGCCGCCATCCATCTTGAGAAATTGCTGGCGCGAGTGGACGAGGTGGAGATTGGTCTCGTTAGTCGGGATAACTTCTTTCTATTCACGCCGATGCTTCACGAGACCGCAGCGAGCGATCTCGAAATTACAAATATCGTAAATCCACTCCGGAAGTTACTTCGTACCGTCGAGGTCCTGGTGGGTGACGTCGACCAGATCGATTTGCCGAACAAGCGCGTCCTTATTTCACACGGCTACCGCAACCACTCTCTCCAACTCGATTACGATCACCTGGTCATCGCGCTGGGATCAATCACCAATTTTTATGATCTCCCGGGTTTTGCCGAGCTCGCTTTGGCGATGAAATCGCTTCCGGATGCGGTTCGGTTACGCACCCAAATCATTCGACACTTGGAAGAAGCAAATTATGAATGCAATCCCGCCGACCGGGAGTCGTTACTTACTTTCGTGGTCGCAGGCGGCGGCTTTGCTGGTGTGGAGACGGTGGCGGCGTTAAATGACTTTGTGCGGGAAGTGCTGCCGTTATACCCCAATCTATGCGAAAGTATGTTGAGAGTTATGCTTGTGCATTCCGGCCCGGTGATTCTGCCAGAACTGGGTGAAAGCCTGGGGCGATACACCCAGAAGGTGCTCGCGGGACGCGGTGTGGAGATTCGGCTTAACACCCGCGTCAAGAGCATGACAGAAGACAATGTCTCCCTGGCTCATCACTTCCCAATTCCCTGCCGCACTCTGGTGTGGACTGGCGGCGTAATGCCCAGTCCGCTTATCTCTTCGCTCCCCTGCGCAACCGAACGAGGCCGGATAGTTGTGAACCAATTCCTGCAAGTTCCCGACTGGCCTGATGTTTGGGCAGTGGGTGACTGTGCCTTCGTGCCAGACAGCAAAAATCCGGGGAAATCTCATCCGCCAACCGCACAGCATGCCATCCGCGAAGGCAAGGTTGTGGCGCAAAACATCACAGCTGCACTGCTAGGTCGTCCGAAGAAGGCATTTTCGTTCACGACCATCGGATTGCTGGCCTCGCTCGGTCGCCGGACGGGCGTAGCGCGCATCTTCGGCTTCAATTTTTCCGGCTTCTTCGCCTGGTGGATGTGGCGAACGGTTTACCTCAGTAAACTGCCCGGGTTGGACAAAAAGGTTCGGGTAGCATTCGACTGGACCCTGGACCTTCTCTTTCCCAAAGACGTTTGCGCAATCCACGACCTCCCCCATCGTCGCGATTTCCGCCGGCAAGAATACGCCAGGGACAGCGTCGGGAATAATGGTCGTTACCCCACACCGAAGAAGCAGGCGGCGGCGCCTGGAACTTCCAGTAGATAGGGCAAGCACCTTTTCAGTGGTGTATGACTTCGGCAGCGAAGCGTTCCATCTCTTCGAGCTGAGGACTGCATTGTAAGAGAAGCAAATTGACGCCCGCCGCCTCAAACTCATCGATTCGGGCTGCGACCCGATCGGGCGTCCCGACGAGGCCGGGGCGCAAACCCCGGTTCGAAACCGAATATTCCTCGATCGACATTTGTCCTTCGAGCTTTGTTCCGCTGAGCCACTGCCGATAGTTATCATATCCGGCACTGGAAGCTTTGATGTTGGTAATGCGAGCTAGTTCTTCTTCCGCTTCTTCTTGTGTATCGCGAACGATGGCATAGGCCGCCATGCCAAATAGCATCGGCGGTAACTCGAGCCTTTCGCGGCGGGTCCGCATATCGGCAATCTTCTCGCGGATCCGCCTCGGCGGATCGCCATGCATGACGTAGGCGTCGCATCGCTCGGCGATCAGATTCTTTGCGGCTTCCGATTCCCCGCCGGCATAAATCACCGGGCGGGGCTGTGTGATCGGCTTGGGCGCGAGGATTCCATCTTCGATATGGTAATGCTTTCCGTTGAAAGAGAATTCGTCTCGCTTCCACATCCCGTCGACTACTTCTAACCACTCGGCCGTGCGCTCGTATCGGTCATTGTGTTGTTCGAAGCGCACTCCATACTTCCGGGCCTCATCGGCCCACCAGGAGCTAACAACGTTTAACGATAGCCGGCCGCCGCCGCCGATGTGATCAATGTTTGCAGCTTGTTTAGCAAGAAGAGCTGGCAAGTGGAATGTAGGACGCACCGCGACCATTAACTCGAGCCGCTTAGTTACCGCAGTAAGCGCAGCAGCCGTGCTCCAGGCATCCAAGGCAGGCGCCCCGGCGTCCTTGATATCGTTCAAGTTCAACTCTGCGATCAGCGCCAGGTCATAGCCAATCTCTTCGCTGCGCTGGGCGAGCTTGCGCGCGTATTCCCAGCTTGCCTCCATCCGCTCGTCATCGACGTTCCGGAGCCAGCCTCCAAAGACTGGTAACCAATAGCCATAACGCATTATTGGGTCTCCTGTTGTCGTTCGAGGTAATCGACTAGTCGCCCATGTGGGTCGAATCCGATAACACGCGGAGCTTCGGCCACGAAGTTCGACAGAGCGTTGATGTCGTAGAAAACAGCACGGCCATCGCGATCGTCTGTCAGGTATTCCACGCTGCCGGCATCGATGCCCGCATGAGCGACAATTTTCTCGACCGCGTGGATCACATCGCGCGGCGGCGTGCATGCTTGCACTCTCAATCCCACCGCGGGTGAATCGGTCTCATTGCGGCAGATCTCAGCCGGACAAAGATTGAAGTCCTCGCCGCTGGTGAAGACGTCGATCGCATAAAGAAACTTACCGCCCAGCGTCTCGACGCGGGTAATATGGCCGTCGCGCAGCGGGACAAGTTCCTGGACGAGGGCTACCTGATCGATTCCCAATTCCAATTTGCCTTGCTCGATGGAGGCCCGTAGTTGCTGGGGCGAATCAAACCGCGCGATGCCCGCGCCGCGCCCACCAATGTTTGGCTTGACCAACAGAGGGAATCCCAGCTGCGACGACGCCACTAGAATCTCATCCGCGCAATTGACAACGCGAGTATTCGGAAAAGGCAGACCTAACGAGTGAAGTAATCGGAGTTGCAGCGCCTTGGACGTTTCCAGGGCGAAGGCTCGGCTGCCGTTAATGACGCGGACGCCGCATTCTTCCAGATGCGTTAGGTAACTATGGGTAAAGAATATTCCCTGACCGTTCCCGCGTAGATACGCCGACGCGCTCATGCGATTGACAAAGAGCGAGAAATTTACGCGTTCCGCCGCCGGATCGTAGGAAAGACAGGACGCCTTCAGCTTCACATAATCGATCCTGCGCGCATCGAGCTCCGCGAAGAGCGGCTGGAACCAATCCGGGTGTTCGTAGTAAATCGCAATCGTTCTTGAAGTCATGGGAGCGCCACTCGACTGCGACTAGCTACTTTTCAGTTATCGTCGGGACCCGTCCCCGGTTTCAGCGAATGCCTCGAGTTTGCGCTCATGCTTCTTTGCGCCGTGCTCAGCGTCTCTGTCGGCACCGCCTTTCGCATGCTCCGCGATCCTGGCCTGGGCTGTCCGCCGGGAAGCGGCGCCGGTCCGATCCTGATCGCAGGTTGCACCGGCAAACTCATTGCTAGTCTCGCGAAAAACGCCTGCCGACGGTCGTAAGATATTTGACTGATCGTAGTGTGCATAGTGTTTCTGGATCCGCTCGCGTCAGCGCGATCTTGCAAATCCGATTTGTTTCCTAGTGGTTACCCCAACCCCATCTTTGCGAGTAACGGGCCCCGAATCTGACCGTCCGGTGACAAGCCGTGCCCGCGCTCATAGTCACGGATAGCTCTCCGGGTAGCATTGCCGGTCACGCCATCGATTGCGCCATGATAATAACCTGCGCGAGCCAGACGGAGCTGGACTTGTTCAACCACGGAGCCGGTGTATCTGGGCGCGGCTTGATAAACAGGCTGATTGTAAGGACCGTATCCGTACTCGTAGGGATAGTATCCGTAATACGAATAGGGATAGTCATAGAACGGGTCCCAAAAATCCCCAAAAAAAACAAAGCGATCGTTGAAATCGCCATGGTGATGGCGATCACGATCCCCATTGCGGAATGGCCTGGACCGGGTCATGCCCCCCGCGGAACGCGGCCCGCGTGGTGCGAAACTTCCCTGCATGCCGCCGGGCCCTCGACCGTTGCGAAAGGCACCGCCGTGAAAGGCACCGCCGTGAAAGGCGCCCCCATGAAAACCGCCGCTGAAGCCGCCGTGTCGCTGTGCCATCGCGTTTGAGCCCGCAAAGATCCAAACCGCGACTGCAATTATCGCTGCAATAAGGTTCTTGTAGATCATAAGCACATTTCCCCTAGTTCTTCGGCCTCTTTTCCTTCTATTAATGTAAACCGGTTTTGGCCTCGGTTTATTCCGCTCTGGCGAAGAAAAAGGACTGGCGGGTTGACTTGGGACTCGCGGATAAGCGGCGTCGCTACAGCAGACCGTCGAAGAGCGCACGCAATTGTTGCGCGCTTTGTTCGATCGAAAAATTTTCACGCGCGATTTGCCGGCCGCGTTCACCAAGCCGGCGGGCGCGTTCCGGATCGGCGATCGTTCTCCCGATCGCATCGGCAAGCGCAACAGGATCGCGCTCCGGCACGAGTTCTCCAGTTACGCCCGGCTCGACCATTTCGGGAATTCCGGCGAGCGGCGTTGAAATTACCGGCAAGCCCGCGGCCATCGCTTCCATGATCACGGTGGGCAGATTATCCATCCCGCCGTCGGCTTCGCGCGTGCACGGCAACGCAAACACGGTCGCGTGCGCCAGGCGCGCTGCGATCTCGGCCTGAGTCTGCGGACCAGTCAACGCGACATGGTTTTTCAAATCCGCAGCAGCAATCTGCGCCCGAAGCGATTCTTCAAGCGGACCTTCACCGACAATGCTGCAGTGAAATGATTTGCCGCGGGAACGAAGCGATGCGCACGCGCTGACCAAATCACTGAAGCCTTTCTTCTCGATCAGGCGACCGATGGAAATTATTTGCGGCGGCGCGCTGCCGAAATCCGTCTCGGAGAATTTCGACAGGTCCACGCCGTTATAAACCCGATGAATTTTCGCGGCGCTTTCCGGGAATCGTTCCTGCAAAAGACGCACGGCGTAATCGCTCACGGTGACGACTCGCGCCGCGGCTCCAATTAAGTTCGCCAGCGAAACCGCAAAATCGCGTGGCGCGAAAATGTCGTTCGCGTGCGCGGTGAAGCTGTAGGGGCTCCCGAAGAATTCGTTGATCCAGTAGGCGGTGCGCGCGGCCATTCCCGCGAAGTGGGCGTGAATCTGCCGCAGCCCTTTTTCCCGCAGACGCACGCCAACATAGATGGCCTGATACAGCCGCAGGAAATCCGATTTGCGTCCCCAATCCCCCACCCGCTGACGCGCGACATCCGGGATGGCTTTCGTTTTCAGGAGCCGGTCGACTTCCGGGACCAGCGCCTTTTCCTCGGGCAAATAATGGACGCGCTCGACGAGGTTCGGGTCCCAATCCTGTTCCGGTTCCGCGACCGGCCGGCGGATCGAGAAAGCGTGGACCGTTGTCCCCTGCCGCTCCAGCTCAGCGACTTCGCGATAGCAAAAGGTTTGGCCGAACGATGGGAACCGCTCGAATAAGTAGGCCACCTCGCGCATAGCCGAAGAGTGGCTGCCCCTCGCCGAGGATGCAAGGCGGCGGCGGAGCACGACTCCTGCTTTTATCCCGGCCATGCTGGCACGCGATTTCTTCGCCTATTGCACGACCCTGAAGCTTCTGGAGCTGAAGGCCATCGGCGAGCTGTCTCGCGTCCGGCATCTCGGCGAAGGCGAGACGCTTTATTCCACGGGCGACGCCGGCGACTCGCTTTTCATCATCAATCGCGGTGTCGTCGAAGTGATCCAGCCAGCGGCCCAGAATTCCCCGGCCACCTATCTGTCGCGCGGCGACGTGCTCGGCGACGTCGAAACGCTATCGGGTCTGCCCCGTAAACAAATCGCCCGGACCTGCGAGGCGGTAAGCGTCCAATGTTTTCAGCGGAAAGATTTCGCAGAGCTGATCAAGCGGGTCCCGTCGTTCTTTCATTTTCTCAGCGGCCAACTGGCGTTACGCCTTTCCCAGGCGCGCGATCTTGCGATGACGCAGAGCCATTGCCTCGAGCTCAGCGGCAATCTCTCGCATTTCGATCTCATCACGGTTTACCAAACGATCTCGAACTCGTCGCAAACAGGACAGCTCCGGATCTCGAACACCGGCGGCGAACTCGTCTCAGCCTTTTTCTTCGAGCAAGGCCAGCCGCGTTGGGGGCAATTCGAGCACCTCACCGGCGAGGAAGCGTTCTGGCAACTCTTCGTCAACGAGAACCTCACCGGGACGTTCGCCTTTTCCACGACCGAGCTGCCGGAAAAAGATTGGATCCAATCCGAACGCATCACAAAAAATGCGAGCGAGATGCTGATCAACGCCTTGCAGGGACGGGACGAGTTTGCCGAGCTCAAGCAGAAATTCGCGGACGGTGCGGCGACTTTGGAGAGAAACAAGCCAAGCTTGACCTGGCCGGCCGGCGCGCCACCGGAATCGCTGACGGTAGCGGAGCAGGTTTGGAATTTTGCCGGCAAAGGTCCGGTAACGGTCGAACAGATTTTCCAGCAGTGTGCGGTTTGCGAACTGAAGGTTTATCAGGTCGTCGACGAATTGGTACAATCGCGGCACTTCACCTGGTCGTACCAGGCGACCAGCGCAAAGGTGGCCTGACGTTCGATGAAATCGCTTTCTCTCGTTCTACTCCTCGCGTTGTGCATGCCCGGCTGCATGTTTTCGAAAAGTGCGCGGATGGATCGCGCTTACTACAAGCAGCTCAAACAAGTTCGAGTCGCACGCGAGAAACGCCGGGAGCAATTGATCCAGCATCAGCGCGCGGAGATGCCGTCCCTCCGCAATTCGCCGCCGCCGCTGGAAATGCAAACTGTGCAACAGATGCCAGCCGCCGCCCCGGAGCAGCCGTAGCGACAGTTTTCGCAGCGTTCCCTACGCCTGCGGGATTGTTACCTACTTCCCGAGCTCGTAGAGATATTCCACGAACGACAGCACGGCGCCGTCGAATCCCTGGATCTTGGGGTTCGTCGATTCGATGACGTAATATTCATCCGGCGCGTGGGCGCCGCTGCCGTGGCCGAGACCAAAATGTCCCGACGCGAGTTTCAACGGCTCACTCGTGAAGACGTAACCGGGATAGGATCCTGCGTTCCACGGCCACATCACCGGATCGATCCCCGCCGCTTTCAACACCGCGACCTGCGATTGAATGAACGGCGAAGTGGCCGGCGTCGTGGTCGGATCGTATCCGCCGGTCATGTTCACATCGATGTCGCCGAAGCCGTGCTTCTGCAGATGCGCCTTCAAGGCCGCGAGCGCTTCGGTCGCTTTCATTCCGGGAACAAGACGCATGTCTATTTTCGCCGACGCGCTATGCGCCAGAATCGTCTTGCCGCCGGGGCCGGTGTAACCGCCGACCAAACCTTCGATGTTCACCGTAGGCTGCGACTCGAGACGTTCCTGCGCCTGTTCCCACGGCAGGTCGTTTATCCAATGCTGGACGCCGAGGCTCTTCTTCCGCTGCGCTTCGTCCTGCCGCTTCGAAGCGTCGGCGATCATTTTCTTTTCTTCGGCGGTAAGCGGCCGCGGCTTCGGATAATTTTCGATCGTGATGTCGTTCCCGTCCGCAGACACGAGCGTGTCGAGCGCCTTCACCAAGTGCCAGGCCGGACTGTCGACCATCGCCTTGAGTGAAGAATGAATGTCCTTCGCCGGACCGCGTCCCCATTTCTCACCGCTCGAAGTGAGCTCGCATTCGATCACGCCTTTCGCACCGAGACTCACGGTCACGACGCCATCCAAACCCTGAGACGCTGACGGCATGAAAACGCCGATGGTTTTTTCCAGCGCCGCTTTCACCTCAGGCTTGAGCGCTATCTGCGCGATGTGGGGCGAACCGATTTCCTCTTCGCCTTCCGCCACCATCACCAGGTTCACCGGTATTTTCTTGTTCGCGCCCTTGATCGCGTGAAGCGCAGCGAGAAACGCGGCCTCGGGCCCTTTTTGATTCACTGCGCCGCGACCGACGACAGATTTCCCTATGCCCGGCTTGTCGACGATCGCAGCGTCGAGAGGCGGCGAAGTCCATTCCTTAGGATCGAACTGTTTGACGTCGTACATGAAATAAAGGCCGACAGTTTTTTTCGCGCCCGCATCGAGCGTCGCGAACACACCCGGTTTTCCATCCGTCTGGATCACCGTCGCCTGCTGAAAGCCCGCGTCCTTCGCAAGCTTCGCCATGTACTCCGCGCCCTCGGCGGAGTTCAGACCTTCCGCCGCGATCGACGGCAGCTTGATCCAATCCTGAAGTCGCTTCACTGCTTCATCGTGACGCTTTGTGATTTCGGCTTTGATCGGCGCGAGATCTTCAGCGGCGCGGGCGGTAAGCGCGGTCACGAACGCGACAAGGACAATAGGCAGAAGGCGATTATGAGTGCTCATGAAGATATCTCTCACAAAGGTCACAAAGGATCACAACGAAAATCTTGCTCTTCCTTGTGATCTCGTTTCCAAACAGAGTTTGGCAGCGAGGTGGGTTGTGAGTTTAAAACTCCGCGCTGCCTGGTGTGCGGGCGAAGGGAATCACGTCGCGGATATTCGAGACGCCGGTGACGAACATGAGCATGCGCTCGAACCCGAGACCGAACCCGGCATGCGGCACCGTCCCGTAACGGCGCAAGTCGAGATACCATTTGTAATCGGCCGGATCCATTTGGTGGCGGCGCATGTTTTCCTCCAGCACGTCGAGACGTTCTTCGCGCTGGCTGCCGCCGACGATCTCGCCGATGCCGGGCACAAGCACATCCATCGCGGTCACGGTTTTCCCGTCGTCGTTCAAACGCATATAGAACGGTTTGATTTCCTTCGGATAATTGAAAACGGTAACCGGACATTTGAAGTGCTTTTCCGTCAGCCACCGCTCGTGTTCCGATTGCAGATTCGCGCCATAAGCGACCGGGAATTCGAATTTCTCGCCGCTCTTTTTCAGCAGCTCGACCGCATCGGTGTAGGTGATCCGCTGGAACGGCCGCTCAATCACGAAATCGAGACGGGCCATCAACTCTTTATCGACAAACTTTGAGAACAACTCGAGGTCTTCCGCGCAATTCGTCCGGACGTCGCGGATGAGATATTTCACCATCTCTTCGGCGAGATCCATGTCGCCCTGCAAATCGCAGAACGCGATTTCCGGCTCGATCATCCAGAATTCGTTCGCGTGGCGCGAAGTGTTTGAATTCTCCGCGCGGAACGTCGGCCCGAACGTATAAACTTTCGTCAGCGCGCACGCGAACGCTTCGGCTTCCAGCTGTCCGCTCACCGTCAGGTAGGTCGAGCGCGCGAAAAAATCCCGGGCGTAATCGATCGAGCCGTCGTCGCGGCGCGGCGGTTGTTTTAGATCGAGCGAGGTGACGCGGAACAGTTCGCCCGCGCCCTCGCAATCGCTGCCGGTGATGATCGGCGTGTGGACGTAAACGAACCCACGTTCCTGGAAAAATTGGTGAATCGCGAACGCGAGCCGGCTCCGGACGCGAAACACGGCGCCGAACAAATTTGAGCGCGGCCGCAGGTGCGCGATCTCGCGGAGAAACTCCGGCGTATGACCCTTCTTCTGCAGCGGATAGGTCTCATCCGATGCGCCGACGATTTCGATTTCGTTCGCGACAACTTCCCACGCCTGGCCTTTGCCCTGCGAGGCGACGAGCTCGCCGCGGACGATGATAGACGCGCCAGTCTGAAGCCGCTGGACTTCCGCATAATTCGGCAGCGCGCTTTTCGCGATGATCTGAAGACTGCGCAGACAGGAACCGTCGTTCAGCTCGATGAACGAGAAATCTTTCGAGTCGCGCCGGGTTCGGACCCATCCCTGGACCCGGACGCTGGGGATCGGCGCAGTGCTGGCCAGGGCGGTTTTTACGGAGAGCGATCCTGACATGCCGGAAGTTGGCCGGGGCTGACCGATTCGACAAGCAAGTTGTCGCGATTAGCGTGTGCGCTTTCGTTTATGGCAGAACGTCGCCTGATTCTTTGGGACATCGATATGACGCTGGTGAATACCGGCGCGGCGGGCCAGCACGCGCTGGTTCGCGCTACCATTGAGTGGTTTGGCGGCGACGGAGATTTGAGCGGTGTCGAAATCGCCGGGCGCACCGATCGCGCAATCGCTCGCCAGATCATGGAGAAATACGGCAAGCCCGCGACGGAAGAAAACGTGACTACGTTTCTCGATCGTTACGTGTCGCTCTTGCCGGAAGAATTGCCGAGGCGCCATGGCCGTGTCCTGCCCGGCATTCGCGAATTACTGGAAGACTTGGCGCGGCAGCCGGACAAGACGCTGGGATTGCTCACGGGAAATCTGGAACGCGGCGCGCAACTGAAGCTCGCGCATTACGATCTGTGGCAGTTCTTTCCGTTCGGCGCGTTCGCCGATGATCATCACGACCGCAATGCGCTGGGTCCCTGCGCCGTCCGTCGCGCAGCGGCGCACGCACGTTTTGAATTCCGTCCGGAACAGGTGGACGTCGTCGGCGACACCGGGCACGACATTGCCTGCGGGAAAGCTTTCGGCGCGCGAACCATCGCGGTGGCCACCGGTTCATGGTCGCGCGCGCGATTGGCGGAAGCGGAACCCGACTTTCTCTTTGATGATCTGGCAAACGTGAACGAAGTGAAAAAGAAGCTCGGCTGGTGACGGCCGGGACCACAACAGCTTCCGAACTGTAACCGTATGAGTTTGCCCGACGCCCCGAATGTTCTGCCGCTGGAAGGCGAGATCGATCTGCACATTTCGCCGCGCGTCTCAGCGTCGCTCGGGGCAATGATCGAGGAAAAGCCGCAACGCCTCGTGGTCGATCTCTCGAAGGTGACTTACATCGATAGCTCAGGGCTGGCGGTGTTGATCGAGGCGATGCAAAACGTCGAAGCGTACGGCGGGAAATTTATCCTCGCCGGAATCCAGGAAAATGTGCGGCCGATTTTTGAGATCGCGCGTCTGGATCAGGTGTTCATCATTTTCCCTCACGTCGACGCAGCGCTCGCGGCGGTCTGAGTTACGATCTCTAACGTCTTCGCGACGTTGGTGGAGATGTCGAACTGCGCGGCGAGAGCGCGATTATCGATCCGTGCCTGCTCACGCCGAACAGGATCCGACCAAAACTCCAGCGCCTCGGTAAGTGCGCTCACGTTCCGCGGATCGTCGACCACCGTGCCATGCCGGCCGTTCTCGATGATCTCGGAAAAACCATTCGCTTTCGTCGTGATCACCGGCAGTCCCGCGGCAAGCGCTTCGAGACAAGCGTTCGAGAACGGATCGTAAATTGTCGGCAGGAGAAAAATGTCCGCGGCGCGATAGACCCCAGGCATATCGCGGACGACTCCGAGAAACTCCGTGCGTGACGACGAAAATTTCCCGGAATCGCCGCGCCCGGCGACGAGCAACTTCATTTTTCCGGGCCGCGCCTGGAAAGCATCGAAGGCGAACTGCAAACCCTTGCGTTCCCAGCCCGATCCGGCAAACAAAACCGCGACCTCGTCGCGGCCCGTGGCGCTTTCTTTTTCACCACGAAACAAATCGAGCGGAACACCGTTGTACACTACATCGATCTGCTCCGCCGGATATCCATAGACGCCGACAATCTCGTCCTTCACCATGCGGGAATTCGCGATGACGCGCCGGGCGCGCCGATTCGCGAAAAGCGATTCTTCCAGATCGAGCGCCGCGGAATGTTTGCGGTTAAAGAAGCGGCTGAATTTTGGGACGAGCCCTCCTGTGTCAGCGCGCCTCTGCAGCCAGGCGCGATGAACGCCATCGCCCGCGCGATAGACGTCGCATCGCCACACGCGTTCGAGACTCAGCAAAACATCGCAATTGTCGCGCGAGATTTTTTCCAATTCATCCGCGAACCCAATGGCGGACTTTGCCTTTACCCGGACGATCGGTCCGAAACTCCATTCCTCGGCTGGCCAGTCGCCGGCAGTGAAAAGCGCCACGCGCCGCCCGGTCGCCGCCACTCCCGCTGCGAGTCTTTTCAAATAGGCCTCGGCGCCGCCGGAAGAATAGCCGCGCCGAGCAAATCCTATGGTAAACTCGTTGGACGAAGACATGGAAACTTTACTTGGCTGGGAACGCCACAATACTTGGTAGCCGATGCTGGGTGAAACTCTAAACGCCCCTCCGATTTCGCACGTTGTCTCACCCGAGCCACAGCGTGTTTTGCCCCGGCATTTGCTCTACTCGATCTTTGCCCGAATCGGCGGGTCGGGTCTGGATACGGACGCATTCGAGACGTTGCGCGCGTCGCATCGCGGCGGCTTTCTCGGCCGCGCTATCGCTTACGACAACCGGCAGGCGGAGATTCCCGCCCGCCTCATCTATTCGCTTCGCTGGCATCCGGTCCGTCTCATTTCGTTTCTCGACCGGCCTTACTATTACGGAGCAAAAAAAAAATACCTTGATTGGGTCGCGGCGCGGCATCTTGCCACGGGACGTTACGATCTCTTTCACAGTTGGTCGGGGGACTGCCTGCAATCGTTACGCGTGGCGAAGAAACTCGGGATCCCTTCCATTGTCGAGATCCCGACGTGGCATCGCGATCGCGGGAAGGTCGGCGAGCGACCGGCTTCTTCGACTCCGACTCCGCCCCGAAATTGGAAGGAAAACCTTCTTCAAACCCGCGAGCGATTCATCGAAGAATACGACCTGGCGGATCTGCTTTTCGTTCTGTCGCAAAAGGCGGCCGACACTTTCCGCGTCCAGGGTTTCTCCGAAGAAAAACTTTACTACCTGCCGCGTGGGGTGGACGTCGAGCGGTTCAAGCCGGGGCCGCGTCCGCCGATTTTCCGCGCGGTCTTTTCCGGAGCGCTCATCGAGCGCAAAGGAATTCATCATCTGCTCGAGGCCTGGCACCGGCTCGACTTGAAGGATGCCGAACTGTGGCTCGTGGGCGCGGTCCATGACGAAGCCAAACCGCACCTGAAAAAATTCTGGCGCGACAACATCAAGGTCGTCGGATTCAAGCGCGACGTGGAAAATTACTTGAACCAGGGGACGGTGCACATTTTCCCGTCGCAATGCGAGGGAAGTGCCAAGGTCGTCTATGAAGCCGCAGCGTGCGGCCTGCCGCAAATCACCACGCGCGAAGCCGGCGACGTGGTGAATGACGGCGTGGAAGGAATCATTATTCAGCCCGGCAACGTGGGCGAATTGGCGGCCGCAATTTTGGAACTGTATCGGCATCCGGAGAAGGTCGAGCGGATGAGCGAAGCCGCGCGTCGCCGCGTGGTCGACAACTTTACCTGGGACCATTTCCGGACCCGTCTTCTCATTGCTTACGAGAAGGCGATGCGGATGAAGCGGTAGCTGGTCTCGACTCGAAGCTTTTCGTGAAAGAAAACGCCGAACGCCCAACGTCCAAAACCGAATGTCGAACGAAGAAAAGCGCAGCAGCGTGCTTCTCTGAAATTCGGAATTGGGCGTTCGGCGTTCGGCGTTCGGCGTTTTCTTGCCTCTGGTGAACATTCTCCTCATCCAGCTCAAGCGGATTGGCGACTTGATCCTCACCACTCCGGCCATTGCCGCGCTCCGCGAAAAATTTCCGGACGCGTCTATTTCCCTCGTCGTCTCCCCGGCCGTGAAGGAATTGCTGCCCGCGATTTCCGGCATCGACAAAGTTTTCGAGGTGCGCGGTAAAACGGACGACGCACTTGATTGGATCGCGCTGTCGTTCGGCAAATTCGATTACTGTCTCGATTTCACCAGGAACGATCGCTCTTCCTTCCTCACCTTTCTTTCGGGCGCCCGGAAACGAATCACCGCCGATCATCCGAATCTCAGGACGAAACTACGCGCGCGCAGTTACAACGAGCTGGTCGAAGCCCCGGTCGGTTTTCTTCACACGGTCGATTACCATCTCGCGTTGTTGAAACCGCTTGGCATCGAAAATCCCTCGCGCGCCATCCGGCTGCAATTACCCGACGACGCGGTGACGACAGCAGACCAGCTCCTGACTGCGGCCAGCGTCGAAGGCGATTTTGTTTGTTTTCATCCCGGCTCGGCGCGGGCCGAGAAATTCTGGGAAGCCGCTCGTTGGGCGGAGGCGATCGATCATTGTGCCGCTGAGACTGGAATGTCCTGCGTTCTGACCGGTGGCCGTTCGTCCATCGAGCACACACAAATCGCCGCCATCAAAGCCGCCACAAAATCGAACCCGATCGATCTCTCCGGAAAAACAAAGCTGCTCAGCCTCGCCGCGCTCGTCCGCAAAGCCCGGCTGCTCGTGACGGTCGATTCCGCGCCGATGCATTTCGCGGCCGCCCGGGACACGCCGCAGGTGGTCCTTTTCGGACCTACGAATCCCTTTCATTGGCATCCGCGGTCGGAATCGGCCATCGTTCTGCTCGGCGCGAACGAGGGTCGGGTGACTGAATTCACCCCGAAACAGCGCGCCGTTGCGATGAACCAAATCTCGACTCAGACCGTGATCGATGCTATGGAAGCGCTGCTGTCGGCTCCGGCGGCGCGTGCCCTATGAGTGAACCGCAAGCCGCACCGAAAAAACCTTCCTTTTGGCAGACCCTGCGCACCGGCTGGGGTCCGTACAAACGGCTCTACGCTTATGTGAAGCCTTATCGCTGGCGCTTCACGCTCGGTCTCGGCCTTGGCTTCGCCTTCGGCATTATCTCCAACGCCGGGATGCCTCTGGTCATCGGCAAAGTGACCGGCGCCATTTTCCCGGGGGGCGGGCCGGCGACCCCCCAGCAATTCGCGCAAGACCCCTCCATGTTGAATTCCGGCCCGAAAATAAATTCGATTCTGCTCACTTGCCTTCTCATCCCGCTCGTCATGGGCGCGCGAAGTCTCGCCGCCTACGGCAACGCCGTCCTGATGCAATGGGTGAGCAACCGGGTCGTGACGGACGTGCGCAACGAGCTCTTCGGCAAAATGGTCCGGCATTCGATGGATTTCTTTAACAAGATGCGCTCGGGCTTTCTCATGTCACGCATCACGAACGATACCCGCGGCATGCAGATGGCCCTCTCCACCATCAGCAGCGACCTGTTCAAGCAGCCGGTCGGCATCATCAGCGGCATCGTCGTTCTGCTTTACATGGATTGGAAGTTTACGCTCGTAACCCTCGTCCTCTTTCCCGTCTGCCTGGTGCCGATCATTCTTTACGGTCGGAAGGCCCGAAAAGCGGTCCAACATCAGTTCGAAGACATGGGCCAGATGTTGATGACAATGCAGGAGACCTTCGCCGGGATTCGGGTGATCAAATCTTTCGCGCGGGAAAAACACCAGCAGGATTCTTTTGTTCGCAGCAACCAACTGCAATTCGACAACATGATGCGGGTCATCAAGGCGATGGAAGCGACGGGACCGATCGTGGAGCTGCTCGCAGCCTGTGGAGTCGGCCTGGCGTTGCTTTATATTTATTCCGCGAATCTGAGCGCGGCCCGCTTCATCGCTCTAAACACCGGAATTTTCCTCCTCTACGATCCGATCAAGACCTTGAGCCGCATGCATATTGTCATGCAACAATCGATCCAGGCGACCACGGAGATTTTCGCCATTCTCGATTCGGAGCCGAGCGTGAAAGATACGCCAGGCGCCAAGCCTCTCACCCATTGCCAGGGTCTCATCGAGTTCGACGAAGTGACGTTTCGCTATGCGAACACCGTCACCAACGCAGTGACAAACCTGCAATTGAAAATCGAGCCGGGAAAAAGTTACGCGCTGGTGGGCGCGAGCGGCGCGGGGAAGAGCACCATCCTCTCGCTCATTCTGCGTTTTTACGATCCGACGAGCGGCGTGGTCCGCGTCGATGGCCACGATCTGCGCACGCTCACCCAGAAATCGGTGCGGGAACAGATCGGGCTCGTTACCCAGGAAACGTTTCTGTTTCACGACACGATCTTTAACAACATCCAGTTTGGCCGGCTCGATGCGACCGCGGACGAAGTTTATGCCGCCGCCCAAGCCGCTTACGCCCATGACTTCATCATCGCCCAGCCGCAGGGTTACGAGACCACCATCGGCGACAAAGGCTGCCTGCTCTCGGGTGGACAACAGCAGCGGCTGGCGATCGCTCGCGCGTTGTTGAAAAATGCGCCGATCCTGTTGCTCGATGAAGCGACCTCAGCCCTCGATTCCGAATCGGAAAAGCAAATCCAGATGGCGCTCGAAGTTCTTTCCACCGGACGCACCGTGATCGCCATCGCCCACCGGCTTTCGACGATCCTGTCCGCCGATCAGATCGTGGTAATGGACCAGGGAGTCATCAAAGACATCGGCACGCACCGCGAGCTGCTGGAAAAATCCGTCTATTACCGGCGGCTCTACGACATGCAATTCAATCGCCACGGCGAGACGTTGCCCGCGCCGGAGCAGCCTTATTTAGTCGAAGCGGTCGGGTAGAATCTCTCCTTTCGGCCAGCAACCTCAGGGCCGGAAGAACCACTCCTCGTTGGTGCCGACAGCGTGCTTTACCTGTACATAGACAATGTATTTCGCCGGCAGGGGCGGGTTTTGGCAGCACATTTTGAAGCTGTAGGATTGGCAGGGACTGAGGTTCTTGTTCAGCGCCATCCCGAATTTACACACGGCTTTGCAGGTCGTTTGGTCGATCACGATCATGATCGCCGAACCACACAGGAGCGGAGTGCTCCTCAGATTCTTGATCGTGATCGGGAAGCAGTTTGGTGCAGGTGGAGCTCCGATTCGGACGGCGAGGTTTTGCGCCAGCGCGGGCATGGCCAGGGTAATCAGGAATAGGAGCGCGATCGTGGAACGAATGATCAATTTCATGGTTTTGGCGTTTCGGGGATGTGGGTTTTCGGGGATAGGCCTATGAACCGGGCCGGTTATCGGTGACTTCTTGTTTAATTCCTGGCACCGGCGATGACAAGAATATTCCTAAACAGCTGTCGCTCCCAAGGCGGAACGAAATCTTGCCGACCAGGCCGCGTGCTCGCGCTCGGATAAGACGGGCGCGAACCGAGCCGCCGGAAACTCCGGCAGATTTACCCACGACCGGCAGCCGCCGTAAACTGGCTTATTCGGAAACGTCCACGTCGGCTCTAGACGAAAGACGCGGACCAGTGCGACGTGCAGCCCAGCGTCCTTGTATTCGAAGCGCTCGCGCACAACCGATTCCGACAGAATGTGGAAAGGCTCCAGCGCAACGGCCTCGTCCCAGGATGCAATCCGGCATTGCGCTTCAAGCCGCGCGAAATAGCGAATCTCGATCTCACCCTCGTGCGGAGCCGGCAATTCGGCGCCCGGGGTTCGCACTTTCACCACCTGTTCGTGGAAGAACGTCGGGAAAAGAAAGAACTCTTCGTGCCGGAAACCAAATCCGCCTCTGCCCTCGGCGATCCCTCCTTTCCGGAGCAAAACGCTCTGCTCGCCCCGCCCCAGCGCCTCGCACACCAGCGCCCATTCCTTGAAACCGACACTTTGCATTTCGCGCCGCGCAAATTAGCCTCCCGGCGATGTCCTTCAACATCGACCTCCACACGCATACGTTTTTCTCGGGCGACGGAGTCTCCAGCCCAGAGGAAAACATTGACGCGGCGCGTGAGAAAGGCCTGCACGGTTTCGCTATCACCGATCACAACACCTGCGACGCCATCACTTACCTGCTCGAAAAGGGTTTGATGCGCGAAGACGGCCAGCCCGTCGATGGGTTCCTCATTATTCCAGGCGTCGAAGTGACGACAGCGGAAGGCCACTTGCTCTGCATCGGCGCGACCCTCCCGTACTTAAAAGGCAAACCGGCCCGCGAAGTTTGCGAGATCATTCACGAGCGCGGCGGACTCGCCATTCCGCCGCATCCCTATGATCTCTTTCGCGCCGGGATCCGGTTTCCCGTTTTGGAAACATTGCCCATCGATGCGCTCGAAGTTTTTAACGCCGCCACCACTTTGCGCCGTTACAACCGCTACGCTTTTAAATACGCCCAGATGCGCGGCCTGCCCATGACGGCCGCCAGCGACGCGCACCACGCCGAAGCGATCGGCGTCGCTCACACGATTTTGAATACGGACGATTTTTCCGTGCGCGGGATCATCAATCAGCTCGTGAAAAGCAACGAGCTGAACGAGCATTACCTCACCCCACGCGATAGCGTGCGCAAAACCTGGAACAACTGGATGCGTCTCCGGCGTCGCAAAAAATTGCCGACCGCGAAACCGGATTTGAACGGCCGCACGTCGGCATGAGTGCTTACATCATTGTCGAGATTGAGGTGCAGGACCCGGTCGGCTACGAGGAATACAAAAAGCTGGCCGGCGCGACGGTCGAGGCGAAGGGCGGCAAATACATCGTGCGCGGCGGCAAAACCGAAGTGCTCGAAGGCGATTGGCAGCCGAAGCGCATCGTCGTTCTCGAATTCCCGTCGATGGAGCAGGCGAAAGAATGGCTGAACTGCGAGGAATACCGCGAGCCCCGCAAAATGCGTCACCGCACCGCGAAGACGAACATGATCCTGGTGGCAGGCATTTAGGTAGGGCGGTTCACCGTAACCGCCCGCGGACGATTGAGGTCAATCGCCCCTGCCTAGCAGCTTCGCGAGCGCCTTCGAGTCCGTCACCGGTGCTTTGCAGGCAAAATTTTCGCAAACGTAGGCGGCCGCTTTGCCGTCAATCGGTTTCATTTCGCGCAACGCTTCGAGTTTTTCTTCCAGGTAACGTTGGCCTTCCCGGCCATCGGCGAGGAGCAGAACTTTGTCCGGCCCAAAATGGCGGTGCACTTCCGAAACGAGAGCGCGTGTTTCCGTCGAATCGCGATCGCCGGCGATCACGATTTGTCGCGGCTTACTCATGCTCAAATCGAGCGCGACCAGCATCTGCGGCATGGCGCTGGCGAAATGACCGATCTGCGGCGCGAACGCGTCGATGGTTTTCCCCGCGCGTTCGTAGGAGCCTTCGTCATTTCTGATCTGTGCGAGCCGCAAAAGATTCAGCGCCGCCACGGAACTGGCAGCCGGCTCCGCGCTGTCGTTGTCCTCCTTCAAGCGAAGCAGAATGCTCGGATCGTTTCCGGCGCCGCTGAAATATCCATCACGCTCGTTGTCGAAGAATAAACGATCCTGTGTTTCCTGGAGTTCGATCGCCCAGCGAAGCCAGTCGACGTCGAACGACGCCTCGTAAAGATCGAGCAACGCCTGGATCAGAAATGCGTAGTCGTCGGCAAAACCTTCGATCGCGCTTCGGCCTTCTCGAAAATTGCGGAACAAAATTTTCCGCGACGCATCGTAGAGCTCGGCGCGAAGAAAACTCGCCGCTCGCGTTGCCGCCTCCAAATATCCGGCGTCACCGAGAACCTGAGCCGCTCGCGCAAAGGCCGAGATCATCAGGCCATTCCACGCCGTGATGATCTTGTCGTCCAAATGCGGTCGGGGCCGTTTAGCTCGAAGCGCAAACAATGTCTCTCGCGCGCGCGCGAGAATCTCCCGCACTTCGTTTTCTTGTTTCCCGAAATGTTTCGCCGTGGCCGCGGTGCTGCCCAGCTCGATCAGGATATTTTTGCCGGTGAACTCGCCGTGCGGATCGCCGCCGGCCGGCACGTTGCCCTCGGCTTTAACGGCATAATGGAAATCAAAAATCTCAGCAACCGGCCCGAGCGCGGAATCGACTTCCTTCTTGTCCCAAACGTAAAACGCTCCTTCCGCTTTCTTCGTGGGATTGTCAGGGACAACGCTGTCGGCATCTTCCGCGGAAAAAAAGCCGCCATCCTTTGCAGTCATGTCGCGACGGACGTAATCGAGAATGTCGCGGGCGACGGACTCGAAGATCGGCTCGCGCGTAATTTGGAACGCTTCCAGATAGGCGACCGCGAGCTGGGCCTGGTCGTAGAGCATTTTTTCGAAATGCGGGACGTGCCAGTAGGCGTCGACGGAATAGCGATGGAAACCGCCGCCGAGATGATCGTGCATTCCGCCCGCGGCCATTTTGCGGAGAGTGAACAGATTCATTTCCAGGGCGTGTTTGCCGCTCTCGGATTGCGGATTGCGCGCGTAAACACGCGTCAGAAAATTTAGCGTGACCGGCCGCGGAAATTTCGGAGCAACGCCGAACCCGCCCTCATGCGCGTCGTAGCTGCGGGCGATTTGCTGGTAAGCGGCGTCGAGAGTCTTGGCGTTGAGCCGCGAGCCGGGCTCAACGGTTCCGGCGACAGCAGCTTCGGCTAACGCGGCGACGATCTTGGTTCCCTGTTCGGAAATCTTCTCGCGGTCCTTTTTCCACGCAGCCGCGATTCGTTCCAACACTTTAGTGAAGCCGGGCTGGCCCCATCGATCTTCCGGCGGAAAATAAGTTCCGCCGACAAACGGTTTCAGCTCGGGCGTGAGCCAGACGCTCATCGGCCATCCGCCCCCGCCTGTCGTGGCCTGGACGAACGTCATGTAAACGCGATCGACGTCGGGCCGTTCTTCGCGATCGACCTTGATGTTGACGAACTCGCGATTCATCACGGCTGCGGCTTCCGGATTCTCGAACGATTCGTGCGCCATGACGTGGCACCAATGGCAGGTCGAATAGCCGATGGAGAGGAAGATCGGTTTGTTCTCGCGCCGTGCGATCGCGAACGCTTCCTCGCCCCACGGAAACCAATCCACAGGATTATCGGCGTGCTGAAGGAGGTAGGGCGATTTCTCGCGCGCAAGACGATTCGGCATCGCTCATCCTAGCGCGTCGCATAGCGACGCGGCTACAGAAGATTCACTTTCGGCGCCGTCTCGGGTCTCCAGGGATTCGTGCCGTCCGCTTCAACCGCGTCGCGATAACGCGAAAGCATTTCGCGAAATTGATCGAGATTCAGATCGTGTCGCTCAGCTCCAAACGGCCCCAGATTTTTTTCCGCGAGCCGAAACAAACGCACCGCCGGCCCGAGCCGCTTTCCATGTTTCGGATGCGTCGGATGTTCGAATTGCTTCTGCAAATGGACGAACGCGCCCGCGGCCTGGATCAAACCTTTGAAATATTGCGCGTCCTCCGGCGCGATCGGATCGTGCAGCCACACCTGTTCGAGGACATCGTGCGCTTCGTAATAACGCTGCTCGTTCCAGCAATGAAAAAAGGCGCGGTAATACGGATGGGCCGCGATGCCCGTCCCGCCCCGTTCGTTTCCCAGCGATTCGACGAATCGCGAAATCCTCTCGCCTTTGTCCATGGACGCCTTAACTTGACGGCGCCTGCGATGATGGGCAAACGACGACGCTTCAGTCTTCGCGAGGAACGGTCGCTCCGCCTCCGCCGCCGCAGCCGACCATGACGCCGCTGTCCCTCACTGTTTTTCTTTTTCTCATCGCGATCCTGATTTATTGGTCGGCGCTTTTTTCCGGACTCGAGACCGCGCTCTTCTCGCTCAAGTCCCATCAGCTTCGCCGGCTCGAGGAAAAACATCCGTCACTGAAGGATTTCATCGGCGTGTTGCGACAAAATCCGCGCCGCGTTCTGAACGTCCTCCTTCTCGGCGACGTGATCGCGAATGTTCCCATCGTGGTCCTCTGCCTGTTTTTTATTTGTAACGGGCCGTTGGCCGCGCGCGTTCCAGCGTGGCTCGCCGCGACGGTCATTTTCGCCATCGTCGTTCTGCTCTGCGATTTGATTCCAAAATTGCTCGCGCTCTCCGCGCCGTACCGGCTCTCGGCTCTCGGCGTTTTCACGCTCAAAGCGACCATGCCGTTGCTCGATCGTGTCGGCCGTCTTCTCGAGCGCGCCAGTAACGCGATAGTCGATCGTCTCACCCCATTGCATCTCCGGAAACGAATGCGCCTCAGCGACGAGGAACTCGAGACACTCGTCGAGATTGGCGAAGAACAGGGCACCCTCCACGAGACCGAGGGCGAGATGATCCAGGAAATCATCAAGCTCGGCGACAAAACCGCGAAGGATTGCATGACGCCGCGCGTCGACACTTTCGCGTTGCCCGACGACCTAACCAACGACGAAGCGATCGCGCAGTTACGGCAACGTCGCCATCACCGCGTTCCAGTTTACGCGGACACGCCGGACCAGATCGTCGGAGTGCTCGACGTGAAATTGTTCCTCCTCGATGCAACCGAGCATTACACCGAACTGATGGGCGCGCCGTCTTACGTCGCCGAGACGATGAAAGCGATGGATTTGCTGCGCAGCTTTCTCACTCACGCGCAAGGGCTCGCCATCGTCGTGGACGAATTCGGCGGCACCGAAGGCATCATCACGTTGTCCGATATCACGGAGGAAATCATTAGCGACGCCTTGCCGCTGGGCGACGCGCAACTTTACATCGAGCCGCTCGATGAAGGGCGTTTTCTCGTGAGCGGCAACGCGCGTCTGGATGACTTGAGCGAACATCTCGGCTTCGAACTGGAAGCCGACGGACTCGACACGATCGGCGGCCTGATTTTCAACCGGCTCGGTTACTTGCCACCGTCGGGAACGCGTTTTGAAATGCCGCGAGTCGCTGTCACCATTCGGCGCGCCGGGCGAAAACGGATCGAAGAAATTCTGCTGGAAAAAACGGCCTGTCTCGAACCCGAGGACGAAGGCAACGGAGCGGCCGCACCATGATCTGGATGGTCGTCATAGTCGTGCTCTGGACGATTTCGTTTTTCTTCGCCGGAATCGAGGCGGGATTGCTCTCGGTCGATCCGGTTCGGCTTCGCCATCAGGTAAAACAAGGCCAGCCCGCCGCCCTTCGGCTCGATCGCCTCACCAAACAACCGGAGCGCCTGCTCGTTACCGTCCTGCTCGTCACGAACTTCGCAAACATTCTCAGCCTGCTCCTGTTCACGAAGCTGTTCGTCACCCGTTTCGGAATTCTGGGATTTCTGTTCGCGCTGCTGATCGCGCTGCCGTTTTATCTCTTCGTCCTGACCATTTTGCCAAAAACACTCTTTCGGCGTTTTCCGTTCCGCGCCCTCGCCAAGCTCGGCGGCGTTCTCGAAAGCGCTTCGATTTTACTCTGGCCAGTTTTGGAGATCGGCGAACGCGCCCGCAATTTGTTGCTGCCGCGCCGGGCTGAAGCGCGCCGCATTTTCATCGCCCGCGAAGAATTGAAACAGATCGCCGTCCAAAGCGAGCGTGAAGGTTCGCTCACCTCAACCGAACGCGCGATGATTCATAACGTCGTCGATTTCCGCAACGTCCGCGCCGCCGACGTCATGGTGCCGTTGGAGAAAGCCGTGACCGTTACGCCGGACACACCGATCGATGAAGCATTGCGCTTGAGTGCCGGGCACAGCGTCGATCGGCTGCCCGTTATCTCCGACGAGGGCGAAGCGCTCGGCCTCGTCAACACGCTCGACATTTTGTTCGACGAAACCCGCCGTGAATCCTTGAGCCGCTATATGCGGCGCATCGTCATCGCGCGCGACGCCGAACCGGCCTATCGCATTATCCAGCGCCTGCGCGCCGCCCGGCTCGGTCTCGCCGCCGTCATCGACGCCCAGCGAAAATTGATCGGCATCGTCACCGCCGAAGACGCAATCAAGCGCCTCGTGCAGGTGGGCCGGTTTTAGGAAATTCTCGGCGTCCACTCAACAATTGGGCTGTGTTGATCATGGCCACGTGGGTGAAGGCCTGTGGAAAATTGCCGAGCTGGCGCTTCGTCCGCGGATCGTATTCCTCCGAGTAAAGACCAACGTCGTTTCTTAATTTCAGCAGCCGCTCAAAAAGTTTTCGCGCCTCGTCGCAGCGGCCCATCTGGTGCAGGCAATCGGCCAACCAAAACGAGCACGGGAGAAAAACGCCTTCGCCGCCAGGTAGCCCGTCTACGTCGTTTCGCTCAGGCCGGTAGCGCAGAACAAAACCTTCCCACGTCAATTCACGCTGGATCGCTTCGATTGTGTTTACGACGCGTTCATCGTCGATGGGCAGAAAGCCGGCGAGCGGCATCACGAGTAGACTCGCGTCCAGTTCATCGGAGCCGTAGAATTGGGTGAACGCTTTCTTCTTTGCGTTGTAACCGCGCTCACAAACCTGGCGATGAATTTCATCGCGGATTTCACGCCAGCGCTCGACGTGTTCTTCCGCCTCGCAGCTGCAATGCTCGGTCATTCTCACCGCGCGATCGAACGCCAGCCACGCCATCATTTTTGAATGGGTGAAATGCTGCGCGCCGCCGCGCACCTCCCAAATTCCTTCGTCGGGCTCGGCCCATTTCGTCTCGAGGAATTTCATGAGCTCGATCTGCAAACGCCATTCCGTTCCGTTCGTCTCGATCCCCGCCAGGTGGGCGGCGTACATCGAGGCAAGAACTTCGCCGTAAACATCGAGCTGGAATTGATTCGAAGCGGCGTTGCCGATCCGCACCGGCTTCGAGTTTTCGTATCCGGCCAGCCACGGAATTTCCTCCTCGTTCAAGCGCCGCTCGCCGTGGACGCCGTACATGATCTGCATTTGCGAGGCGCTGCCGGCGATGGCGCGCAGCAACCACAAACGCCAGGCGCGCGATTCGTCGAGATACCCCGAAGTCATCAGCGCGTAGAGCGTGTAGGTCGCGTCGCGCAGCCAGCAATAGCGGTAATCCCAGTTGCGCACGCCGCCGATTTCTTCCGGCAACGACGTCGTCGCCGCGGCCACAATTCCACCCGTCGGCGCGTAGGTCAGCCCCTTCAGCGTGATGAGCGAGCGGGTGACCGGCTCTTGCCATTCACCGTAATGCTCGCAGTGTTCCGACCATTTTTTCCAATAAGCCGCCGTGTCGCGCAGCGCATGTTCGTGATCGATCGCGCGCGGCGATTTCTTGTGGGACGCGTACCAGGTCAGGACAAACGGAATGCGCTCGCCCGCCGAAACCTTGAACTTCGCGACCGTCGTCAGGTCTTTGCCCTCCGTTTCCACTGGCGTGCGGAAAATCAACGCATCCGGTCCGGCGATCACTTCCAAAGCGTGGTCGCGTTTCCGCACCCACGGCACCACCCGGCCGTAATCGAAACGAATGATCAGCTCCATGTTCAACTCGACGTCGCCGCTCACGCCTTCGATGATCCGGACGATGTCGGGGTTCTCGCCGCGCGGCGGCATGAAATCGATTAGGCGGACGGCGCCGCTTTTCGTTTCAATTTCCGTCTCAAGAATAAGCGTCCCGTCGCTGTAACGGCGCCGCGTGGCCGTGATTTCTTCGGTGGGCGTGAAAGCCCACCGGCCGTTTTTCCGATCGCCGAGCAACGCGGCGAAACACGCGCCTGAATCGAACCGCGGAAAACAAAGCCAGTCGATCGAGCCGTTGCGCCCGACCAGCGCAGCCGTCTGGGTGTCACTCAAAAACGCGTAATCCTCGATCTTCATTCTGCCGCTTCTTGTCTCATCTGATTCGCGCTGCCATCCTTTGCGGGATGTCTGCCGGCAACCTCATCGACCTCAGCCATACCGTCGAGCACGGTGTGATTACCTACAAAGGTCTGCCCGCCCCGATCATTTGCGATTATCTCAGCCGCGAAGCATCCCGAGCGAAATATGCGCCGGGAACCGAATTCCAGATCGGCAAAATCGAAATGGTCGCGAATACCGGAACCTATCTCGATTCGCCGTTTCATCGCTACGCCGAGGGCGATGATCTTTCGCAGCTCAAACTCGAATCGCTCGCGAACCTCGACTGCGTTGTCGTTCGGTTCAACGATCGTCGCGAGCGCGCGATCGATCGTTTGCCGTTCGATCTTGCAACCTTGCGCGGCAAAGCTCTCCTTTTCCATACCGGGTGGGACGCGCACTGGCGGACCGACCGCTATTTCGAAAACCATCCGCACCTCACTGGTGCGCTCGCCCAACAGCTCGTCGACGCCGGCGTCACCCTCGTCGGCATCGATTCTTTTAACATCGATTCTATCGACGATGGAACGCGTCCCGTTCATTCAGCTCTGCTCGGCGCTGGCATTCCCATCGTCGAGCACATGTGCGGACTCGCCGCCCTTCCCGACCGCGGCGCGCGCTTCTTCGCGGTGCCGGTAAAGGTAAAAGGAATGGGCAGCTTTCCCGTTCGCGCGTTCGCGAAGCTCTAGCTTGCTTTCGTAGTCGAATCAGACGCCGCCAACTTCGCGATCCCCTCCTCCGTCAACCGAAACACCGTCCACTCGTCCATCGGCGTCGCCCCTAATTTCCGATAAAACTGGATCGCCGGATCGTTCCAGTCGAGCACGGCCCACTCCATCCGTCCGCAGCCGCGTTCCTTCGCGATTTGCGCGAGCCGCTCGAGCAGAGAGCGCCCGTACCCTCTCCCGCGTTTCTCCGGCCTAACGAACAGATCCTCGAGATATAGCCCCGGCCGTCCCAGCCACGTCGAGAAATTGTGAAAGAAAACCGCGAACCCGACCGGCTCCGCATTTTCCAGCGCCAGCAAAACTTCCGCCGACGGTTTCGGCCCGAACAAAACTTCGCGCAATCCAGCTTCGGTGGCGACCACCGCGTCCGGCGCGCGTTCGTAAGTTGCGAGGTCGCGAATCAATTGCAGGATCACGGGAATATCCGCTTCCGTGGTCGTTCGAATTTTGAAATCGGTCATTGCAGTTTGTAGATGGTAAATTCCGGCGTTTGCTCGACCAGCGTGGCGTTCGTCGCCAGGTGCGCGGCGAATTCCTTATAGTAATCGAGCCACCACTCCGTGCCCGGGTAAAAAACAAGATGGGTCGCGCCGCGGCTCCGGAGTTTCTCCAGGTTGGCGATGATCTGCACGCTGTCGAGCGGGTTGCCGTCGTAAACGCCGTCACCGAGAAAATGCCAGCCCTTCCGATGCGCGTAATAAAAAACGGTCGGATCGCCGTCGGTCGCCGCGATGATCAGAGAGTGCGGCGTGGTAGCTTCGTTCAGTTCAAGCCCGAGATCGCGGAGCGACGCCGCGGATGGCCGGTAAAACGGTTGGAGACAAAAATAGGACGAGACGATGAACGAGCCGACCAGCAGAAACGCTCCGGGCGCGAGAAGCGAACGCGGAATTCCACAGCGGGCGATCCAAACGCACGCGCAACCGGCAAAGACTGCGGCAATCGGCACCAGCGGGAGTTGATACCATTGGTGGCGATTGCCGTAACCGACGAACAAAATGAACAGCAGCGTCGCCGCGAGCCACCAGTGAAATAACCGGGTCGTCTTTCCGCGCGGCGCGAGCAGCGCGCCAATCAGTGCGAGCGCGAAGAGCGTGAGCGTGAGACTCGAAAACGCTGTTTGCCGCAGGACCTGCCAATACCAGGCAACGCTCATGATTTGAAATCCGCCCGCGCCGAAAAAATGATGCGGATAGAACCGCTCCGCGATCCGATGCGCATGCCAGTACCAGATCGCGGAAGGAATCAGCGTGATCGCCGCGAAGAACCAGAGCTCCCAGCGCGCGAAGAGACTTGTTGGAGGGACGTGCTCCTGCCCGTCCGTAAATTTTCCCCGGCTGCTTTTCAGTAATGCCAAATAAAACAACGGCGCGCCAATGATCGCCGTCGGCAGCTTGATGAGCAGCGCGAGCGAAACCAAAACCGCCGACGTCACCAGCCATCGAAATTTTTCCTCCTCGATCCATCGCAGGAAAAAATAAATGCCGGCGAGCGCCAGGCTGAGCGACGGCACATCCGGCATGAACGCGCGGCTCGCCACGATGCTCAGCGGCGCAAACGCGTAAAAGAAACTCGCCCAAAGCGCCACCACTTCGCCGAAAATCCTTCGCACCAGCCCGAAGAAGAACGGCAACGCCGCCACAAAAAACAGAACGCCCTGGATTCGCCCGATCCATTCCTCGACACCCGCAGTCCGGTAAAAAAGCGCAGCCACGAATGGAAGCACCGGGAATTCCGTTCCGACAAATCCGCGCTCGTTCCCGGCCCAGTCGATTTGCGGACGGCTGAAGTGAAATCCATTTTCGAGGTAGTTCCGCGCGATCGCCGCCACGTCGCTTTGCCGCCAGCTCCACGGATCGATGAACGGCTGGTCGATCCCGATCAGGCGCACCACGAGCGCGGCCAGCACGATGAAAACCAGGAGCCATTTGGCGCGCGCCATGCATCGCGTCTTGACAAACAGCTCCATTAAAGTCAATCGAGTACACGCGTTTAGCCGATCCCGGAATGAAAACCGCCGCTCCTCTGCTGATTCTCGCGCTCGCCTTTGCCGGCGTTGCTCGCGCGGCGGACGAAGCGCCGCAGCTCGCGGAGGTCGTCGATTTCTCGAAGCTTCTTCCGCTCCTGCCCGAGGCGCCCGGTGGTTGGACCGCCGACAAAGCGGAAGGTTCCACGGACGACGTCGGCGGCACGAAAATCACGAGTGTTCACCGCGATTACAAGAAAGGCGAAGGCGATAACGCGCCGACGACGTCGATCAGCATCCTCGATTCCGCCGCGAATCCCGATTACGTCGCGTCGACCACGGCCGCGTGGAGCATGAGCACGTCCACCCCGGAGGGTTACACCAAGACGCTGACGATAGAAGGCATGCCGGGCTTCGAGACCTTTGAGAACGAAGGGAAGCACGGCACGCTTTGGCTGATGGTCGCGAAGCGCTACGTTCTCACCATCGAAACGCAAAACCAGGAGTCGAAAGATCTCCAGGATTGGCTCAAGCGGATCGACGTAAAGAAGCTGGCGGGAGTGAAGTAGGCGCGAAAATTCTCGCGGGCCACTTTCCTTTTCTCATTTCCTTGTCATCCTGAGCGAAGTCGAAGGATCTCTGACTTTTTTCCAATGGACGACGACCGCAAAACTCCCGAACAACGCGCGCAGATGACGGAGATCGAACGGCTCCGCCATTCGGCAGCGCATGTTCTCGCCACGGCGATCCTCAAGATCTGGCCGGACGCCCAGTTCGCGGCCGGGCCACCGGTCGAGAACGGGTTTTATTACGACCTCGAACTGGATCACCGCATTTCGCCCGACGATTTCGAGAAGATCGAGGCGGAGATGAAAAAGGAGATCAAGGCGAATCATCCGTTCGAGCGCGTCGCCGTCTCACGCTCCGAAGCTTTGGATATGGCCAACCGCGGTGTCCTTGGCGCCCTTGGTGAGAGGTCTTCTCCTTCCAAGTTCAAACTCGACATCATCCAGAACATTCCCGAGGGCGAAGAAATCTCGCTCTATCGCAACGGCGAGTTCACCGATCTCTGCGCCGGCCCGCACGTCATGCGCACCGGCAACGTTGGCGCGTTCAAGCTCACCAGCGTCGCCAGCGCCTACTACAAGGGCGACGAAAAAAATCCGCAGCTTCAACGCGTTTACGGCACCGCCTTCAAGAACAAGACCCAGCTCGACGAATACTTCGCCATGCTCGAGGAAGCGAAGAAGCGCGACCACCGCAAGCTCGGCAAAGAACTCGAGCTTTTCACCTTCGACGATGATGTCGGTCCCGGACTCCCGTTATGGCTCCCTCGCGGCGCTGCCATGATTGAAGAACTTGAAAAGCTCGCGAAAGAAACGGAATTCGCCGCCGGTTATCAACGAGTCCGGTCAACGAATCTCGCGCGAGAAAGCCTGTACATTAAGAGCGGTCATCTTCCCTACTACAAGGAATCGATGTTCCCGCCGATGGAGGTCCATGAACACGGCGAGGCTGATGCAGTAGCCCAACGTTACTACCTCAAAGCCATGAACTGCCCGCATCATCACAAGATGTATGCGGCGTTGCCGCGGAGTTATCGTGATCTGCCATTACGGTTGGCGGAGTATGGAACCTGCCATCGTTACGAACAGAGCGGTGAACTATTCGGACTCATGCGGGTGCGCTCGCTCCAGATGAACGATGCGCATCTCTACATGACGCCGGAGCAGTTCGAGACGGAGTTCAATGCCGTCAACGAAATGTATCTGAAATACTTCAAGCTTTTCGGTATCGAGCGCTACGTGATGCGGTTCTCAACCCACGATCCGGCGAAGCTCGGCCAAAAATTCGTCGATGAACCGGAGCTATGGAAGCAAACCGAAGAGATGACGCGCAACGTCCTGAAACGTTCCGGCATCAACTACGTGGAAGTGCCTAACGAAGCTGCCTTCTACGGACCGAAGATCGACGTCCAGGTCTGGAGCGTGATCGGGCGCGAATTCACGATCGCCACCAACCAGGTCGATTTCGCCCAGCCGCGCCGATTCGATCTGCGCTACAAGGACCGCGATAACACCGAGAAAGTCCCGCTCTGCATTCATCGCGCCCCGCTCGGCACTCACGAACGTTTCATCGGCTTCCTCATCGAACACTACGCCGGCAACTTCCCGCTCTGGCTTTCCCCCGAGCAGGTCCGCATCCTTCCCATCGGCGATGAACCGAAACTACTCGACTACGCCCGCTCCGTTCAAACCGAACTCCGCGCCCATCAAGTCCGCTGCGAGCTCGACGCCAGCACTGACCACATCAAAGCCAAGATCGCCAACGCCGAGCAAATGAAAGTCCACACCATGCTCGTCATCGGCAACCGCGACATGCAGGCTAATGCCGTCAGCGTTCGCGTGCATCGCCAGGGCAATCTCGGCGCGAAGCCGCGTGCCGAAGTCATCGGCGAGATCTTGCAGTCGATCAAAGAACGGAGCGTATAATCACACACGAAGCTCGGCTGCGATGGTGTTTGGCCGAGAACTGCCGATGCTATCAGCATTTGAACTGGCTCCGGAGAAATTTTGTCTTGTGCCGTTTTCGCGAGATTAGTAAAAACCGAGAGTTCCCAAGAGCCTGCGATGCCTCACCAGATTTTTATAAGCTACGCGCGCGTTAATGATCTCCCCGATCCGGGCGAAGAGAAAGGTTGGGTCAGCACCTTTGTTGATTTTCTAAACGCACGGCTGCCAGGCAAGCTGGGCACGGAAGTCGTAGATATCTGGAAGGATGACCGGCTTGGGGGAAATGAGCCGGTCACGGAAGCATTGCGGACCACAGTCGCGGCAAGCTCGGTCTTCATCATGGTTTCGTCCGAGCCGTATCTGGCTTCGGATTGGTGTAGCAATCGGGAGTTGCCGCAATTTCTAAGCAAGAATCTACCGGGACGGGTTTTTCGGGTTGAGCTCGAGAAAATCGACCGGAGCCGTTTCCCGGAGCCTCTGCGGGACGTCATTGGTTACAAGTTTTGGAGCGAAGATTCACAGAGCAAGAGAATCCGACTGCTCAAGGGATTGCCTCAGAAGTTTGCAGATGAGCAATTCTACCAGCGACTCGATATCGTCGTGCAGGATTTGGCCACTGCCATCAAGAACATAACGACAAACGAACGCAGTCACGTGTCGCCCAGTGCAGGAAAAGCACCTATTGCCAAGCTTGCGGTGTTCCTCGCAAGTTCGGGGCCGGAGCTTGATAACGAGCGATACCGGTTCCAAACCTATCTCAACCAATCCGAGTTGCGCGTGATCATACCGGAGTCGCTTCCGTTTGAACGCGACGCTTACGTGGCAGCGCTCGAAGCAGCGTTAACCGAATGCGCAGTTTTTGCGCAGTTGCTTGCGTCCGTTCCTCTCCAGCCGGTGGTGGATGATGCCGCTTCAGACATTACGCTTCAGCTCGAAACGGCGCAGCGCCTCGGCAAACCGGTTCTTCAATGGCGGGATCCTACCCTAGATTTAAGCACAGTGACCGATGAAAAATATCGCGCTCTGCTACAAGCAAATACAGTTGAGGCGGCCATGGGGATCGAAGAATTCAAAGCTTTCGTCGCGAATCGTGCTTTGGCTAAGCCGAGTGGTCAGTCTTCCCAGCGACCTGTTTCCGAAGGGGCGCTTCTCAACGGTTTCGTTTTTTTGGATCGCGCTTCAGTGGACACTGAAACCGCGGAACCCATCGTGGATTATCTCAGCGAATTGAAAGTCGAGTGTGTTCTGCCACTTGAGAAAGGAGATCCAGAAGAAATCCGTCTCGACTTGGAAGAGAGTCTCAGTGCTTGCGAAGCCCTCATCATCGTCTATGGGGATGCGCCACCGGGCTGGGTCCGGGCGCAGGTGCGCCAGTATCGTAAAGCCAAGCGCGAACGCCCACTCGCCTTACAAGGCATTTATGACGGGCCTCCTCCGTTGAAGAGCGATCTCGGGCTAGCGTTACCCGCCTTGAAAATTATTCCATGCCGGCAAGGATTCGCGCCGGATAAGTTACTGGAATTTTTGAGCCGTCGATGAATCTCGGCGTCACCCTCCAGCTCACCGAAACGCCCTACCTCGGATTGCGGCCGTTCGAGGTAAATGAGGCGGATATCTTCTTCGGGCGCGAGAAACAGACGGATGAGCTTTTGCGACGGCTTTCGCGAACTTACTTTCTTCCCATCGTCGGCCCATCCGGTTGCGGCAAATCATCTCTCGTTCGGGCGGGCTTGCTATCGTCGTTGGAATCGGGATTCATCGTTGCAGCAGGAGGACGGTGGCGAGTCCTGACGATGATGCCGCGCGATCGTCCAATCGAAGGGCTGGCGGCTGCAATCCTCAAATCCCTTCCCGATCCCGGTCCCTCCGAGCTAATCGCTTTGCAAGCACTCCTGCGCAGTGGCCCAAAAGGATTAATCGACGCATTGAAAAAAATTCCGACAATGCAAGGAGAGAATCTCCTTCTCCTGGTCGATCAATTTGAGGAGATTTTTCGGTTTCGAGAGCAATTGGCCCTACAGGCACTAGGGGACATCCCCGGTTCGCAAGACCACAAGCCCAAAGACGAAGCAGACGCGTTCGTGCAGCTACTCCTGAAGACCGTGCAGGAAAAATCCGCCTACGTGGTCTTAACAATGCGCTCCGATTTCCTACGAGATTGTTCTCTCTTCGCTGGCCTTCCCGAGGCCTTCAATAAGAGCATTTACCTGACTCCTCGGTTGGCCCGCGACGATCTTCAAAAAGCAATCGAGGAACCGGCTCGGGTTTTGGGAGGAAGTCTTCAACCCGAATTGGTCCGCCAGATAATAAACGACGCGCGCAGCAACCAAGATCAGCTCCCGCTGATGCAGCACGTCCTGATGCGAATGTGGTCGGAGGTTCTACGAAAACATCCGAACGCGCCACCGAAACTAACACTCGACGATTATAAGACCGTTGGCGAGCTTTCTAAGGCACTTTGCCAAGATGCCGACGATGCCTATAAAAGAGAACTTAGCCCGGAGCAGCAAAGAATCGCGGAGGTGATGTTCAAAGCTCTTTGCACCCGCGGCGTAAACGATCGCGATACTCGGGCGCCTGCTCGTTTGGACCACATAGCAAAACTGGCCGGTGTTAAGTGGCAGGATGTGGTCCCAGTGGTGGAGGTCTTTCGTGGAGTCGAGCGTTATTTTCTCAGCCCGCGCGATGGCCAATTGGCGGAAGATACTCTCCTCGACATCACTCACGAAAGTTTGATCCGGAATTGGAAGAGGCTCAGCCAGTGGGTCGAGGATGAAGCGTTATCGGCCGAAACCTATCAACGGTTGCTTCGCGATGCACTCGACTGGAAAGAAGGCGGCGAGCGCGATTTTCTCAGCCCTATTCGATTGTCGAGCCTCACTGCATGGAAACAGCGTTTTCAACCGATCGAACCGTGGTCACAACGCTATGGGGGGCAGTTCGAGCTAGCGATGGGATATCTGGAAGCGAGCCGAAAGAAACGAGAACAAGAAGCGCGCGACGAAGCCGTCGCCCAGCAGAAGCTCTTCTTGAAGGAAAACGCGATCAAACGCCTTGGGATCGCACTCGGACTGGCTGTCCTTCTCATTGGCGTGGCCCTCTATGCATGGGTTCGTGCATACGAGGCCGCGAAAGTCGCGAAAGAACAAACGGCTCTCGCAAACCAGGAGAAAACAAAGGCGGACGCGAATTACGGTAGTGCCCTCGCCATCAAAGCACAGCTCGAGTGGCGATCTAATAAGGCGCTTTCCGCCTGGCCTTACGCGGTAGAGTTCCCAATCCACAACAAGACACTGACGCTTGCCAGTAACCCCCCGGAACCACCAATCCGCTATTATCGGCAGATTCGTCACCGCAGTGACGTGGCAGCGCTCGCCATCAGCCCGGACGGCAAGACCCTTGGTGCCGCCCTCAATGATGGGAGTATCGACCTGGTCAATCCACAAACTGGCGAAAGTATAAATTTGGCGGCATCACCTTCCTCAGCAGAGACGAATAACCAGCTCCCAGCCACCAAGCTGCCTAGCACCAGCAAGTCGGTGACCGTACAACTTGAGTTCTCTGCGGATGGAAAGTTTCTCTATTCACTAAAAGGTGATACCGGGCTGGAGATCCGACGCATCCCGGGCGGCGCACCGGTCCCGCTATCCGAGTTCCTTCGCTTTCGAACCGACAAAAAGATCACCACTATGGCAAGCGATCCAAACGGAACGCTTGCCTTGGGGTGTTCCGACGGCGCATTGTTACTGGTTAGTCCGGATGGCTTATTAATAACGTCCACGGAACCGTCTCCGCCGTCCTCGGACAAAACGGCTAATCCGCAATCGCGCCGCCCCCCCGTGAAGAACCTGCAGTCGAGCACGACCGAATCGATGGGCGGCGACCGGGTTGAGATACAGACTGTGAATCACCTTGCTTTCGCTGCGGATGGAAAAACAATCGTGGGCACAAGCCCTGACAGATTGCGAATGTGGCAAATCGAACATGGGCAGCTTGAGGAGATAAAGGTAGAGCTGGAAAAGGGAGAAAATGACTCCCAATCCAGATTAATTTTTCCGCTAAATGCCGTCCTGTTCAGTCCTTTGCAGAGTCGTGAGCTAATCATGATATCGGAGGATGGAAAAAAAATAGATCTCGCAACGACCAGGACGATAAATGCATCGCAGCGCACTGAAACCTCGCCCTCGCCTAGCCCTAAAATAACGATAAGCGCAAACAAGAAAAGTCCAACCCAGTTACCGCACAGTACGCCGCAACAGGTCGTCCCACCACCAGAGCAACCAACACAAAAGATTTCCAAAATCAGGACCACGATGAGTTTTGCCGTTCCGGAATCCAATGAATTGGAGCTGCCCACAATGTCCCAGCCAAATTCCACGAGAGTTTCGCCTCAATCGGACGGAAACGTAATGGCTGTCGGCGCCCCTGGAGGAGAAGCCTGTTATTGGGTGCGAAATAACGGACGCCTCAACGCCTGGTGGCTCCCGGCCTCCGAGTTGGATGATGAAACAAAGACCGACAGCGAAACCTCAGAGCTTTTTGTGCAAGCCCATTCTGTTGGCAGGACCACGCTTGCGGTTAGTCCTAGTGGGTCGTGGCTGGCCACCGGAGGTGCAGATCGCACGACGCGGATTTGGAAGATCCGAACAATTGAGTCCACCGCACGCGCCGCTCCGCAAACCTTGCCGCCCATCCGAACCGTCGCGGTGAATGGGGACGGAAAGATCGTCGCCGTTGGGACTGATCAATTTGGAACGCGAATTGTGCGAGACGCCATCATCCAACCATTACCTCTCGTGGACTCGGCCGAAACGCCAGATTGGCTCTACCTAAGTGACGACGCAAAGTCAATCCTCGTGTCAACAGACAAAACCGTGCGCATCATCGATACGACTACCCTGGAAGAACGGACGCGGATTTCGAACGTAACTCTCGGACCCTTTGCGTTCAATGGGACCCTTTTGGCTGCACCGGAGTCTAGCGACGACTTTGAGCTAAATGTCGCGTTGTGGGATGCCAGTTCCGGAGAAGAACTGGGGCGAATCGGCGCGGCCAAGGAAGGTATTGTGGATCTAACGTTCGGTTCGGACCAACGAGGTCTTATTGCGATCGCGACGGACAAGACTCGCGTTGGTATCTGGGATATCCACGATCCCAAAGAGCCGCACGAACTCCGAACGATGTCCACCGGAGGAACCGCAATCGACTCGATCGCCTTCGCAATGGCCGAGAATAATCTCGCCGCAGCAACCGCCGACAACGTCCTTGTTTTCGACGCGAAAACAGGGAAACAAATAGCTAACATCCCTATTCCCGCAGCCGTAACAGACATGACCTTCAACCCGAACGGGACACTCCTCGCCATAATGTTTAAGAGTGGACTCGTCAAAGTTTGGGACTGCGAAAAATCACAGGAGCTAACGGAGATTCCGACGGGAGAGGTGAATGCCTGCCTTGTTATGACGCCCTCTGACGAGATCGCGATTGGCGGGAGAAATAAGATGATCCAGGTCTGGAACTTGAACGCCCAGCTTGTGCGAACTGTTGTCGGACGCGACTGGAGGCCAAGGACGCCGCGGGAGGCTGCCTCTTATAGTGGTCTGATGCTCGACGGTCTCGACGTTCGTTTCATGACACTGGAAGAAGAGCGGAGCCATGAAATTGATTCCTCGATTTCACTCGAAGAGGAATCGCTTGGCGATTACTGGCGCGCCGTTTCTGCTACTACCCGCGATTTCGATGGTCTTAAAAAAGACCCAATAGTGACGGCGGATGAGGTGACCAAAGCCGATCGGGTCGCGCAATGGCTCTCCATGCATCCGCAATCCGTAGATATCGGAGCCCGCCAGAGAATTCAGACCGCTAACGAGGTTCATCGGGAGCTCCTTCTTACCTTAGGAGAAAGCCGTCAGGGACAGGCCGCCGCTGCTTACGCGTCCAAAAATTACGACGTCGCTCTTATCGCCATAAATCAGGCGATCAAATGGCAAAACGCGATTACTGACGATGTCGAACGAGCAGAGCAAGGCAAAGTCCGACTAAGCGCCAACTTGTTTTTATTGCGTGGGTACATTCAAGAGGCGCAGCATTCACCGGAAGCTCCCAAGGATTTCCAGCGGGTGATAACGCTTCTAACGGCGGCTCACATAAGTAACGAGACGAAGGCTTTCGCGCAATTGCAGGTGACCGGGACCGACGCAGCAAACGTTAGCGCCGCTCAGCGGTATTTTGAGAGAGAACAGACACGGAGACCGTATAGCTCGCTTGTTTATTTCCGATTAGCGTGCGTCTATGCTGTTCGGTCAGCCCTGCCTGAAACAAGTAAGAACGATCGGGCGAAGAACGCGACCAAAGCGATCGACTTGCTCAAGAAAGGCGTCGCATGGCACAATTCTTCGCTGCAGAGGTTTGCCGAGACGACTCCACTCCTGGCGCCTCTCGAACAAGACAGCCGTTTCAAATCGCTGCT
>Ga0307470_10000063_pt1 | contig 74117 bp, 57 predicted proteins | sample atmos_gasesAM3C__FD_204565 | JGI IMG/M metagenome (GOLD analysis project Ga0307470, IMG submission 204565) | Hardwood forest soil microbial communities from Morgan-Monroe State Forest, Indiana, United States - atmos_gasesAM3C_05 | ecosystem: Environmental > Terrestrial > Soil > Temperate forest... | reverse complement strand
TGATGTGCCGTTCCCACGCGTTCATCGCGATCTCGAAGCCATCGAGCTGCTTGATGACTTCGTGAAGACCGTCGATTCCCGTCAGCCTCGTCGATGCCGTGACGTGCTGCCAGGCGAAGAGGAAGCGCGTGAAGTCGGTGGCGGTGACCGGCTCGATCTCGGCGCGCAGACGGTTGAGCGTGTAGCGATGGATGCGGGCCAGAAGTCTTCTATCGCACCACTGTTGGTGGGTGGGGAGTGGGGGGTGGGGAGTGGGAGTGAAGGTGCCACGGAGGACGAGGCCTTCCTGCTCGAGTTTGAGTAGCGCGGCCTCGGCGTCGGACTCGGCGATGTTCATCGATGCGGCCAGCTCGGTTGCTGTTGTCGGGCCGAGGAGGGAGATGCGGCCGCGGATGATCTCGACGATGGCTTCTTCGCGGGACCATTCTTTGTTTTTTCGCGATGCTGGCGGGTCGATGTCGAAAGTGATCGTGGGATGGATGGCCAGGATTTCGGGGATGCGCTCGGCGGCAATCCAGATACCTGCTGAGGCAAACAACACAGTCGCCCTTCTTGCCGCCGCCAGTTCCGTGAACAACTCCGGAGCATCGACTTCCCCTTCGAGCAGGAATCCGAATGTCAGCAACGCATCGTGCAACTCGTCGGCATCGCGCGGATCGGGGCGCGCTTCCTCGCGGACGCGCGCGATCGCGGAGGGATCGAGGGCGCCGAGGTCGTTGGCGGTGGTGCGGCGGGTCATGACGGCCTGCGTGCGGCGCTCCTCGAGCGGCGCGTCGTCGAGGAACGCGTACGGCTTGGCGTTGAGGATCTCGTGCGCGAGCGGCGACGGCTCGGTGGTGTCGCGAGCGATGCATTCGATCTCGCCGGCGTGGATGCGCGTGAGCACGCGAGCGAGGCCGTCGAAGTCCATCGCTTCCTCGAGGCAATCGCGGACGACCTGATTGACGAGCGGATGATCCGGCAGATCGCGGTCGCCGCCGAGGTTTTCGGGGCAGGCCGCGGCGTCGGGGAAAACGGCGGCCATGAGGTCGTCGGCCATCGCTCGCTGCAAGGGCGGCGGCGTCTTTCGTCCGCCGCGATTGCGCGGGATGGCCAGCGAGATGGTAGTGTTCCACCGCCAGCGCGTCGGAAACACCGGCGCGGCCAGCATGGCCTGGATCAGAACGTCGCGCGCCGTCGCTGGATGCAGATAGCGGAAAACGTCCGCGAGCGGAAACGAGTGCTGGGGCCCCAGCGACAACAGAATCGCATCCTCAGTTGCCGCGGCCTGCAGCTCGAAGTTGAACTGCCGACAGAAGCGCTTGCGCAGAGCCAGCCCCCACGCTTTGTTGATGCGGCTGCCGAACGGCGCGTGCAGAACGAGCTGCATCCCGCCCGATTCGTCGAAGAAGCGCTCGAGGATGAGCGTGTCCTGCGTCGGCAGTGCGCCAAGCGCGCGGCGTGAGTCGTCGAGGTAGGCGACGATCTCGCGCGCGGCCTCGAGGGGCATGCCGGTTTGTTCGATGAGCCAGTGTTCGGCAGGGAGTCGGGTGTCGTCTGGCCGATCGCTTCCACTCCCGGCAAGAATCACCGACAGCTCGGATCTCATCCCGCTCACCGCGCGCGACAGCTCATCGCTGCGCGCCGGCGCTTCGCCGAGCCAGAAGGGGATCGTCGGCGGCGCGCCTTTAGCGTCGGACACGCGCACGGTGCCGCTCAGGACCTGCGTGATCTGCCAGGAGGCGTTGCCGAGCTGGAAGATGTCGCCGGCGTTGCTCTCGATGGCGAAGTCTTCGTTGAGCGTGCCGACGACCGTGTCGTCCGGCTCCAGCACCACCTTGCAATCCGCCACTTCGGGGATCGCGCCGCCTGACGTGATGGCCAGCATGCGCGAGCCACGGCGTCCGCGAACGCGATGATTGACTTCGTCGCGATGGACGAGCGCTCCGCGGCGCCCGCGCTTCGTGGCGAAGCCTTCCGCGACCATGGCCAGCACTTCGTCGAAGTTCTTGCGGGTCAGATCGCGATACGGCCACGCCCTGCGCACCAGCGCAAACAGCTCATCCTCGGTGTATTCCTCGCACGACGTCTCCGCCACGATCTGCTGCGCGAGCACATCGAGCGGCGCGTCATGCGTGACGATGCGGTCGAGCTCCCCGCGCTGCACCTCGCGCATCAACGCCGCGCATTCGATGAGGTCATCGAGCGAGGTGGGGAAGAGGCGCCCTTTCGGCAATCCGGACACCGAGTGCCCCGACCGCCCGACGCGCTGCAGCAGCGTGGCGATGCGATGCGGCGAGGCGATCTGGCAGACGAGATCGACGTGACCGATGTCGATGCCCAACTCCAGCGATGCGGTCGCCACAAGCGCTTTGAGCCGGCCGTTCTTCAACCGCGATTCGGCATCGAGCCGCTTCTCTTTCGACAAACTGCCGTGATGCGCGGTCACGGCATCGTCGCCGAGCCGCTCGCTGAGATGCCGCGCCACCCGCTCGGCCATGCGCCGCGTGTTGACGAAGACGAGCGTGGTCTTGTGCTCGCCGATGAGCTGCGTCAGCCGGTCGTAATACTCACCCCAAACCTCGTTCGATATCACCGTCTCGACATTGGAGCGCGGGATCTCGAGGGCAAGATCGATCGTGCGGCGATGGCCTTCGTCGATGATTCGTACGCGGGAGTCGGTGGTCGGGATTGGAGGTTCGTCCCCCGCCCGTACGAAAGCAGGTTCGCTTTCTCCCACCCCCCACTCCCGCCCCCCCACTCCCGCCAAATACTCCGCCACCAACTCGATCGGCCTCTGCGTCGCCGACAATCCCAACCGCAGCAGCGGCGACGTCGCCACCTTCTGCAACCGTTCCAGCGTGATCGCCAGATGCGCGCCGCGGCGCGTGCCGATCACGGCGTGGATCTCATCGACGATGACGGTTCGCGCGGTGCGCAGCATCTCCCGGCTGCGCTCGGCCGTCAGCAGCAGGTACAGCGACTCCGGCGTCGTGACGAGGATGTGCGGCGGTTTGCGCAGCATCGCCGCGCGCTCGGACGAGGTCGTGTCGCCGGTGCGCACCGCGGCCGTGATGCGCGGCGACTCCAGCCCCATCTCCTCCGCGATCTGCCGGATCCCGCGCCGCGGCTCGGCCAGGTTCTTGTGGATGTCCGCGCTCAACGCCTTCAGCGGCGAGATGTAGACGACATGCACTTCATCCGGCAGCGGCGACTGCAACCCTTCGACGAAGAGATCGTCGAGAGCATTGAAGAACGCAGCCAGCGTCTTGCCCGACCCGGTCGGCGCCGCGATGAGCGTGTGCTTCCCTTCGCGAATGGCGTTCCAGCCGCGAGTCTGGACGGTAGTGGGTTCGCCGAGGGTTTGGGTGAACCAGCGTTGGAGGACGGGATGGAATCGATCGAGGGACATGGGGTCTCGATAAAGATTATCGCGAAATGTGGCCGCCGGGCCGGCGGCGGAACAGCCGGCGGGCCGCCGGCGCTACGGGGCGCTGTGTGGTGTAGGTTATGCCCATGAAAGCGATACGCGTTGCTGAGACTGGCGGGCCTGAAGTTCTTCAATACGTAGATGTCGATGTGCCGGAGCCTGGGGCGGGCGAGGTGCTCGTTCGCATCGAGGCGATTGGCGTCAATTTCATCGATGTCTACCATCGGACGGGGTTGTACAAGATGCCGTTGCCGTTTACGCCGGGGTCGGAGGCGGCGGGGATCGTGGAGCGAGTTGGGTCTGGTGTCGACAACGTCAAGGAGGGCGATCGCGTGGCGTATGCGATGGTGCGCGGCGCGTATGCGGAGTTTGCGATTGCGCCGGCGCAGATGCTCGTGCACCTGCCGGACTCGATCGATTCGAAGACGGCTGCGGCGGCGGTGCTGCAGGGGATGACGGCGCATTACCTGGCGATGAGCGTTCGTCCAATTGCGGCGGGGGAGACGGTGCTGGTCCAGGCGGCGGCGGGAGGCGTCGGCGCGCTGCTGGTGCAGATCGCGAAGATGCTGGGGGCGCGCGTCTTCGGGACGGCGTCGACGAAGCATCTGCATATTGCTGCCGAGGCGGGATGCGATGTCGTGATCGATTACACGAAGGATGACTTTGAAGCGATCGTGATGTCGGAGACGGACGGCAAGGGATGCAACGCTGTCTACGATTCGGTCGGCAAGACGACGTTCGACAAGAGCCTGAATTGTTGCGGTCTGCGCGCCACACTCGGGCTCTTCGGGCAATCGAGCGGGGTCGTGCCGCCGTTCGATCCGAGCCGGCTGGCGAAGAACAGTGTCTTTCTGACGCGGCCGACCCTCGGGCACTACATCCACACGCGCGAGGAGTTGCTCGATCGGGCGCGCGAGGTGTTCGAGTGGATCGGTTCGGGACGGCTGAAGCTGCGCATCGATCGCGAAGTGCCGCTACGTGATGTGGCGGATGCGCATCGGGCGCTGGAAGCGCGGGAGACGACGGGGAAGGTGTTGCTCATTCCGGCAAATTGACAATGACAATGGATCACAATGGATAATTGACAACGGGGGCTATGGAGACAGCCGCCCTCGCTGCCGGCTGGCTTGATGGACGTTGTCAATTGTCCATCAATTGTCAATTGAGGTCCGCTCCCCATCCCTAGCGACGACGACGCCCGGCCGGCTCCCGCGAAGCAGTGGGTTCGATTGGTTCAGATGAATGAACCGCACTTTTGCAAGCATCGGCGACGTTGCAAGGCGTGACAGGGTCTCCGTCATCAGCGGATGCGGGATCTCGCGCAGGTCGCGGACCGGCAACTCGCTGGCGTCATAGAACGTGCCGTCGATGTAGGCGACGTCGACGCGGGCGAGGATCGACTCGAGCGGCGTCGACCATCGCTCCCATTTATCGATGTCCGGCAACCACAAGATCGAGCGCGAGGGGCCGCGCACGATGAAACCCACCGTTTCGGAGTACTCATCGCGATGCGGTACGCGGATCGGTGTCACATGGATCCGCTCGTTCAGCGCCACTTCGACGCCATCCTCGATCGGCGTGAGCTCGATGTTGTGCAGCGTCACCAACTGATCCCACGGACCGTTGTGCGCGAGGAACTCGCGCATGCGCGGCATCGCATAGACGCGCACCGAATGCGCGCCGAGGACTTCGCGGCCGAGCTGGGCAAGGCCGAGGTAGTGGCCGATGTGGGCGTGGGTAAGGAGGATGCCGTCGAGAAGGGGAGAGCTGTCCGCCCGCGGCGCGGCTTCATCGAGCGTTCGAAGTTGTGATCCGAAATCAGGAGTCGCGTCAATGATCCAGCGCTGGTGCGACTGCGGATCGACGATCGCGAGCGACGCGACACGCTGCCGCAATTTCGGATTGCGCCAGGCCGCCGCGCAGTCGGGACGATTGCATCCCGCCTGCGGATAGCCGCCATCCTGCGCGATGCCGAGGACGATGGTGAAAGGTGCTGTGTCGCGCGGAGGCGCGGTTGCGCAGGCGGTGAAGAGGATGAGAAGCAAAACCTTCATCCACAGATTACGCAGATTGACACAGATATCTGCGCTCATCTGCGTCATCTGCGGATGAACAAGTCCTATCATTCCAAGCATGCGCAGCATCATTCTCCTCGTCTTCCTCGTCGCCGCCAACGCATTCGCTCAGAACGATGCCGGTGAAGTGTCGTTCGCAAACTCCGGGGCACCCGACGCGCAGGCGCCGTTTCTGCGCGGCCTCGCGCTGCTGCACGACTTCGAGTACGAATCGGCGGCGCAGGCGTTTCGCAGGGCGGAAACAATCGATCCCTCGTTCGCGATGGCGTACTGGGGCGAGGCGATGACGTATACGCATCCGGTCTGGTTTCAGCAGGAAGCCGATTCCGCAACGGCCGCGCTGAAACGCCTCGGCGCAACACCAGCCGAGCGTCTGGCCAAGGCGAAGACGGAGCGCGAGCGCGACTACCTTCGCGCCGTCGAGGTTCTTTATGGCGATGGCACGAAGGACGAGCGCGATTTCAAGTATGCGGACGCAATGCGCGGGGTGCACGAGCGCTATCCGGACGACGTCGACGCTACCGCTTTCTACGCCGTCGCGCTCCTCGGCACATCCCATCAGGGCCGCGACTTCGCCACCTACATGCGCGCGGCGGCGCTGCTGGAAGAGGTGCTGCCGGCGCATCCGCAGCACCCCGGCGTGCTGCACTACCTCATCCACTGCTACGACGATCCGATCCACGCGCCGCTGGGACTGCGCGCCGCGCGGCGGTACGGACTCGTAGCGCCCGGTGCCGGTCACGCGCTGCACATGACGTCGCACATTTTCATCGCCATGGGCATGTGGGACGACGTGATCGACGCCAACCGCCGCGCCATCGACGTCGTCAACAAGCAGCGCGCCGCACGCTCGAAACCGCCTTCGGTCTGTGGCCACTATCCGCTCTGGCTTCACTACGCCTACCTGCAGAGGGGGCGTTTCGACGATGCGCGCACGGCTCTCGATGCTTGCCGCGACTCGGCGTTCGCTGCGAAGTTCGAAGCAGCCGGGCCGATGGATTCCGCCGCCGGACGGGTTGAATCGTTTGCCGACATGCGCGTGCATCAGATTGCCAGCGGAGGCGCGCTGACAGCCGCAGACAACGTGACAATCCCTGATGGCTCGGAGTTCGCGAACTCCCGCTTCCTCATTGCCTATGGCGATGTGCTGGTGTCCGCAGCGCACGGCGATACGGCCGCGTTGAAATCCACTGTGGCCCGGCTGCACGTGCTGCAGCAGGCGGCTGTGCAAAGCGTCGAGCATCAGCATTCGATGAACGCGATGAATCCGACCTTCCACATCCGCGCCGAGGTGATGGTGCAGCAGGCGGACGCGCTGCAGCTCGCCGCGGAGGGGAAGCGCCCCGAGGCGATCGCAATGCTGCAGAAAGCGGCCGCGGCCGAGACGTCGATGCCATTCGAGTTCGGTCCTCCGGTGGTTGAGAAGCCAACCTACGAGCTCCTCGGCGACGAGTTGCTGGCCGCGGGCCGCGCCTCCGAGGCCGCTACGGCGTATCGCTCGGCGCTGGAGCGAACGCCGGGTAGGACGGCGAGTGTGGATGGACTGGCGAAGGCGCAGAAGACGGACGACACATCGAAGACGCCTTCGGTATCGGTTATGTGGGCTCCTCTCGCGACCGCGCCGTCCTTGTGAGTGAACCAATAGCCCCGCGGTCGCGGGGAAGGGACGGCTCACGCGAAGACGCTCACGCGAAGGCGCGAAGGCGCGAAGGTTCGTTCCATCTCCTTTTATGGCTTCGCGTCTTCGCGTGAAATCGAATTACCATTCGTGCCGTGAAGCTTGCTCTGGCTGTCGGTCTTCTCGCGGTTGCTGCGCGTGCCGAGGTGACGGTGACGGTGGATCACAATCGGGGGGCGGCGGCGACGACGGCGTTCAAGTTCGTGCGGGTAGCCTCGCCGGCGCGCGACGATCTCGCGGCATCGGCGAAGGTTGACGTCATCGCCGGGACGGTCGATCGCAACAGTGCACCGATCGCGGCTCTGACTGATGGGCGCCTTCCCGGCAACGAAGACGAGCCGGAAGCGAATCTCTTTTTTCGCGGCGATTCGTGGGGTGGGCGGATACGGTTCGACCTCGGTGGCATCGTCGACATCGCGGCTGTAAATACCTACTCGTGGCATCCCGATACGCGTGCGCCGCAGGTGTACCGGTTGTATGCGAGCGACGGTACCGATCCGAATTTCAATCCCACTCCCGGTGTGAAGATCGATCTGTCTACCTGTGGCTGGCGCGAGATGGCCTTCGTCGATACGCGGCCGAAGGAAGGGGAGGGCGGGGGGCAGTACGGCGTGAGCATCACGGACACGAGCGGCTCGCTCGGCCGTTATCGCTACCTTCTCTTCGATGTCTTCGAGACCGAGAGCGACGATCCCTGGGGGCAGACGTTCTACAGCGAGATCGATGTGGTGAAGAAATGAAGAAGCTGGGCGCGATGGCGTTGCTTTTCGCGTGCGCCGCAGTTGCGCAAGCCGCCGACCCTCCCGATCTCACGAAGCAGCCCACGCTCTACGTCGTCGGCTATGCGCATCTCGACACGCAGTGGCGGTGGGAGTATCCACAGACCATCAAAGAATTTCTGCCGCACACGATTCGCGACAACTTCGCGCTCTTCGAAAAGTATCCGCACTACATCTTCAACTTCAGCGGCGCCAACCGATACCGGATGATGCGTGAGTACTACCCGTCCGATTACGCAGTGCTGCAGGAATGGGTGCGCAAGGGCCGCTGGTTCCCGGCCGGCTCGTCGATGGAAGAGAGCGACGTGAACTCGCCGTCGGCGGAGTCGATCATCCGCCAGGTCCTCTACGGCAACGCGTATTTCCGGCGCGAGCTGGGGCGCACCAGCGCGGAGTACATGCTGCCCGACTGTTTCGGATTTCCGGCGTCGCTGCCGAGCATCCTGCATCACATGGGCATCGCAGGATTCTCGACGCAGAAGCTGACGTGGGGATCGTCGGCGCCGGTTGGCGGTCCGGACTCGCCGGAGAAAACGCCGGTGGGGACGCCGTTCAACGTGGGCGTGTGGGAAGGTCCCGACGGCAGCAGCGTCCTTGCCGCGTTCAATCCTGGCAGCTACAGCGCGGACATTCGCTACGACCTCTCGCGCAGCGAGACGACGCCGCCGAACGGAGTCGACTGGCCGAAACGTGTGGAGCGCAACGGCGCGGCCAGCGGCGTCTTCACCGACTATCACTACTACGGCACCGGCGATGTCGGCGGCGCGCCGCGCGAGCCCTCGGTGCAACTGGTCGAGTCGATCGTGTCGAAGAACGACGGCCCGTTGCACGTGCTCTCGTCGACGGCGGAACAGATGTTTCTCGACATCAAACCATCGCAGCGGGCCGGCCTTCCGCGCTACAAGGGCGAGCTCGAGCTTACGAATCACTCCGCCGGGTCGCTGACGTCCGAGGCGTATCAGAAGCGGTGGAATCACAAGAACGAGCTGCTCGCCGACGCCGCCGAACGCGCCTCGGTGGCCGCGGAATGGCTCGGCGGGCGTGCGTATCCGATGAAACGATTGAACGACGCGTGGACGCTGGTGATGGGCGGCCAGTTCCACGACATCGCCGCCGGCACCGCTACGCCGAAGTCGTACGAGTATTCGTGGAACGACGACGTCATCGCCATGAACCAATTCGCGGGCGTGCTGACGAGCGCGACGGAAGCGGTTGCGTCGGCGCTCGACACGCATGTGAAGGGAACCGCGATCGTCGTCTACAACCCGCTGAGCATCGCGCGTGAGGACGTGGTCGAGGCGCGGCTCCCTGATCTGAAGGGCGACGTGGTTGTCTTCGGGCCGGATGGCAAGACCGTTCCTTCGCAGCGTGAAGGCGACAAGATCCTCTTCGTCGCGAAGGTTCCGCCGGTGGGTTGGGCTGTTTATGACGTTGTCAGAGACGGCCGTCGCGGAGTGGCTTTCAAGAAGCCGACGCTCCGCGTTCACCTCCGGCCGCCGGATGGCGCAACTCTCGAAAATGCTTGCTATCGAGTGTCGATCAATGGCAATGGCGACATCGCCGGCATCTTCGACAAGAAGAGCGAGCGTGAAGTACTCGCGGCGCCGGCGCGCCTCGCGCTTCAGACCGAGAATCCGCACGACTGGCCCGCCTGGAACATGGATTGGGCGGACCAGCAGAAGCCGCCGCGCGGCTACGTCAGTGGACCGGCGACGATGCACATCGTCGAAGACGGGCCGGCCCGCGTGGCGCTGGAAGTGACGCGCGAAACGGAAGGCTCGCGATTCGTGCAGACGATCCGCCTGGCCGCAGGCGACGGCGGCAATCGAATCGAGATCGACAACGCGATCGACTGGAGAACTGAAGCGGCCGCGCTGAAGGCGTCCTTTCCGCTGATCGCGTCAAACAAGCTGGCCACGTACAACTGGGAAGTCGGCACGATCCAGCGCGGCAACAACGACGAGAAGAAGTTCGAGGTGGCGTCGCACCAATGGTTCGATCTGAGCGACGCGAAGGGCGGCATGACTGTCCTCACCGACAGCAAATACGGTTCGGATAAGCCCGATGATCACACGCTTCGGCTCACCTTGCTCTACACGCCCGGCCTCAGCGCGAACGGCCGCGCCTACAGCGATCAGGCCTCGCAGGATTGGGGTCATCATGAGTTTGTTTACGGACTTGCCGCGCATGCCGGCGACTGGCGATCGGAAGGGACAGACTGGCAGGCGCTGCGATTGAGTCAGCCGTTGATCGCGTTCGTGTCTTCGAAGCACGCCGGCACGCGCGGGCGCTCCTTCTCGTTGTTGCGCGTCAGCAATCCACGTGTTCGCGTCCTTGCGCTGAAGAAGGCGGAGAGTGGCGACGACCTTATCGTGCGGATAGTCGAGCTCGACGGAAAGAGGCAGAACGATGTCCACATCGGCTTCGCGGCGAAGCTCATCGCTGCTCGGGAAGTGAACGGTCAGGAGATGCCGCTTGGGAACGCGCGCGTCGTTGATGGCCGGATCGTGGCATCGTTTACGCCGTATCAACTGCGGACGTTCGCGGTACGGCTGGAGTCGCCCGCGACGAAGATTCGTCTGCCGCGCTCGATGTCAGTCGCTCTTCCGTATGACCGCGTGGTCTCGAGCCGCGATGGTTTGAGATCGTCGCCGGGTTTCGATGCCGCAGGCCGCGCGATCCCGGCCGAGATGCTGCCGCGCGACGTCGACTACGCCGGAATTCATTTCCACCTCGGTGCCGAGAGCACCGCGAACGCGGTCGTTGCCCATGGCCAGTCGATCGCACTGCCCGCCGGCGCTTATAAACGGCTCTACCTTCTCGCCGCTGCCGACGGCGATCAGCGGACCACCTTCATTGTCGATGGCAAGCCTACTGATCTCACGGTCCAGAATTGGACCGGCTACGTTGGTCAATGGGACAACCGCCTCTGGATGAAAAAGCAGGAGACGCTGCCACCGCGGCCTGACGCGCCGCCGAACGCACCGATTCGTACGCGGATGGCGACCGTATTCAACGGCCTCATGCCCGGTTACATCAAGCGCGCTCCGATCGCGTGGTTTGCTTCGCATCGACACACGGCCGATGGCGCGAACGAGCCCTACGCGTACTCGTATCTGTTCGCGTATGCCATCGATCTTCCGCCCGGCGCGCACACGCTGACGCTGCCCGACAACGACAAGATCCGCGTGCTGGCGGCGACAGTTTCCGATGAAGGATTTGCTATCCATGAGGCCCAGCCGCTGTATGACACACTGATCCGATCCGCAGATGACGCAGATGGACGCAGATAAAGGCCGCTTGATTTTTCATCTGCGAACATCTGCGTCATCTGCGGATAACACCGGAGACTGAATGAAACGAATCGTCATCGCCATCGCCATCCTCTCCCTTGCCTGCTCGAAGACGGAGCAGAAGACAGGCAAGTCCTTCACCATCGCCGTGATCCCGCAGGGCTCGACGCATGAGTTCTGGAAGAGCATTCATGCCGGTGCGATGAAGACGGCGCAAGACGAGGCGAAGGCCGGCGTCAACGTCACCATCATCTGGAAGGGTCCGATGCGCGAGGACGACCGCGAGCAGCAGGTGCAGGTCGTCGAAGGCTTCGCCACGCAGCACGTCGACGGCATCGTCCTCGCTCCCTTCGACAAGAACGCACTCGTCCGTCCCGTCGAAGAAGCGAAGCGCGCCGGTATCCCCACCGTCGTCGTCGACTCCGGCCTGGAATCGGCCGATCCGATCAGCTTCGTGGCCAGCAACAACTACCATGGCGGCGAGCTTGCCGCCGATGAGATGGGCCGCCTCCTCGGCGGGAAAGGCAAAGTCCTGGCGCTGCGCTATCAGGAGGGCGTCTTCAGCACCGAGCAGCGCGAGAAAGGATTCATCGAGCGCATCAAAGCCGCCTATCCGAACATCCAGCTCATCTCCTCGAATCAATTCGCCGGCGCGACGCGCGACACAGCGAAGACGGCCGCCGAGAATTTGCTCAATCGATTCGGCAACGACCTCGATGGGCTCTTCACGCCGAACGAGTCGTCCACCGCCGGCGCGCTGCTGGCGCTGGAAGATGCCGGCAAGGCCGGCAAGATCCGCTTCATCGGCTTCGACACGAGCGAGGTCTTCGTCAAAGCGATGCGCGACGGCAAGCTGCAGGGCATCGTGGTGCAGAATCCGTTTCGCATGGGCGAGCTCGGCGTCAAAACCGTCGTCGATCACCTTCTCGGCAAAGCGGTCGAGAAGCGCGTCGACACCGGCGTCACGCTGATCACCCCCGCAAACCTCGACGCGCCGGAGTCGCAGACGTTGTTGCACCCGCCGCTGGAGACCTATCTGAAGTGATCCACGCCCGGAACGCTGGCGTCCCGCCGGCTGGCTCGCAGGCGTCCTCGCCTGCGCTGCGGTTGCATGCGATCACCAAACACTTCGGCGCCACGGTTGCTCTCGATGGCGTCGATCTCGAAGTCGCGCCCGGTGAAGTGCACGCGCTCATCGGCGAGAACGGTGCGGGGAAGAGCACGTTGATGAATGTTTTGTCGGGCGCGGTTGCGCCTGACAGCGGCTCGATGGTCGTCGATGGGACGCCGTACGCCCCGCGCGGGCCCGCCGATGCGCGTAGTCGAGGAGTGGCGCATATTCATCAGGAGCTGGCGTTGTGTGCGCATCTCTCCGTCGCCGAAAACATCGCGATGGGCGTCGAACCATCGCGGGGCGGATGGCTGCGGCGCGACCTCATTAACAAGCGCGCAGCCACGCTCCTCGCTGAGTTCGGACGGAGCGAGATCAATCCTGCGATGCGCGTCGCGAGTCTCTCGCTCGCGGACCGGCAAGTCGTCGAGATCTGCCGCGCCCTGGCGCGCGATGCTCGCATCCTGTTGATGGATGAGCCGACCAGTAGCCTGCAACGGGCGGACGTCGAGCGACTCTTCAAAACCGTGGGGCGCCTCCGCGATCGTGGAATCGCCATCATCTATATCAGCCATTTCCTCGAAGAGGTCCGCGAGATTGCCAGCCGTTTCACGGTTCTGCGCGATGGCCGGAGCGTTGGCAGCGGTGAGCTGACAGAGGTGCGCGATGAGGAACTGATCTCGATGATGGTGGGAGCACAGACAAGAGTGTCTGTGCCACATGAACCAGCGCACGGGCCACAAGCGAATGTCCAACGCGAGGTCCTCCTCGAAGTGGAAAACCTCTCCGCCCCTCCGCGCCTCCGCGTGGCAAGCTTTCTCCTGCATCACGGCGAAATCCTCGGCATCGCCGGTCTCGTCGGCTCCGGTCGCAGCGATCTCGTTCGCGCGCTCTTCGGCCTTCAGCGGACAAGCGGAGGTGTTGTGCGGTTGCGGGGGCAAGAGCTGAAAACGCTCGGCCATCAGATCCGCAACGGTTTCGGCTACCTAAGCGAGGATCGCAAAGGCGAAGGACTCGCGCTGCAACTGCCGATCGCCGACAACGTGACGATGAGCCGTTTCGCGACCTGCTCGCGCGGCGGATGGATCGATCGACGCCAGCAGAACCTGCAGACGGACGATGTCGTGAAGCGCCTTCGCGTCAAGGCGCCGGGACCGCGCGGCATTGTCGGCAAGCTTTCCGGCGGCAACCAGCAGAAGGTCGCGCTGGCGCGCCTGCTCCATCAGGATCCCGACATCCTCCTGCTCGATGAACCGGCGCGTGGCATCGACATCGGCAGCAAGGCCGACATCTACCGCGAGATCGCGCGGCTGGCATCCGAGGGGAAGGGGGTCGTGATGGTGAGCTCGTATCTGCCGGAGCTGCTGTCGGTGTGCGACTCCATCGCGGTGATGACGCGCGGTCGTCTCTCGCCCGCGAAACCGGCGAGCGAATGGACGGCCGACAGCATTCTGCAAGCCGCGATCGGAGCGGAAACGTAGGTCGGACTCTCCAGTCCGACTTCGCGTTTTGCGCCGGAACCGTCGTTCGTCGGAAGCAGTCGGACTGGAGAGTCCGACCTACGTACCGCGAACACGCTCCCCCGCATACAATCCGCACCTCGCATGAAACGCTGGCTCCGCGTCCTCGCCCCACTGGCCGGCCTCGTTGCGGTCATCCTTCTCTTCGCGATTCTGACCGGCTCACCCGCGCGTTACCTTTCGGGCGCGAATCTGCGCGTGGTGCTCGCGCAAACCGTCATCGTCGCCATCGGTGCCCTCGGCATGACGATGATCATCGTCAGCGGCGGCATCGACCTCTCCGTCGGTGCCGCCATCGCGCTCACGAGTGTCGTTGCAGCGTTGGCATTGCACGATGGATGGCCGCCGATCGCCGCGTTGAGCGCTGGCGTCATCGCCGGTGGCATCGTCGGCATCGTCAATGGAGTGGCCATCACCACGCTGCGCGTCGTCCCCTTCATCGCCACGCTCGGCATGCTCGGCATCGCGCGGGGCGTCGCCAAGTACGTCGCCGGCGAACAGACGGTCAACCCGCCAGCGACGTGGCTCAACGAACTGGCGGTGACCTTTCCCTCGCGCGACTGGATGCTCTTCGCGCCCGGCGTTTGGATCGCGATCATCCTCGCTGCGATGATGGCGCTGGTGTTGCGCAACACCATCTTCGGCCGCCACGTCTTTGCGCTCGGCTCGAACGAAGCGGCGGCGCGCGCCTGCGGGATCAACACTGGCGCGTTGAAAGTCCGCATCTACGCTCTGGCGGGATTGTTCTTCGGACTCGCCGGCGTGATGCAGATGTCGCGTTTGCGGCAAGGCGATCCGACGGTCGCAGTCGGCGTCGAGCTCGACGTCATCGCCGCGGTCGTCATCGGCGGCGCGAGTCTCAGCGGCGGCGAAGGAAGCATCGCCGGCGCGATGATCGGCGCGCTGGTCATGGCCTTCCTCCGCAACGGCAGCCAGCAAATGGGCTGGCCGAATTACGTGCAGGAGATCATCATCGGCGTCGTGATCGTGCTCGCGGTCGCCGGGGACCGCTGGCGTGCTGCACGCGCGGCCGAAAGGAACTGAATCATGGCCGCACCGCTTTCCGCCTCACTCCGCCGCGACCTCGGCACCATCGAGTCGTACGCCACGCTGCTGGGCATGCTCATCGGCGCCGGCATTTTCAAAGTCACGAGCGATGCCTGGGCGCTGACCGGACCGAGCGTGATTCTCGGCTACCTCGTGCTCGCACCGGCGATCCTGGCGACGTCGGTCGCGTACTCGGTCTTCCTCTCCACGCCGCTCGGCCGCGAGCCTGGCGGCGAGTACACCCATCTGTCGCGCACGTTCGGCGGTTACGGACTCGCGTTCGTCGGCGTGTGGCTAAAAGTGATCTCGTACATCGGCGCGCTGGCCTACCTGTCGCGCGCGCTTGGCGACTACATGGTCGAGCTCTTTGCCGGCGCGTTGCCGAAGAGCGCCGCGATGCCGGTGGCGATCGGCAGCCTCCTTTTCTTTTATGTCATCCACGTCGCCGGCGTGCGCTGGTTCGGCCGGATTCAGGTCTGGATGTGCGTGCTCCTCGGGCTGTCGATCGTCGTCCTCGTCGGCCCCGGTGTTTTCGCAATTCATATGCACAACTACCAGCCGTTCTTCACGCACGGTCTCGGCGGATTCGCCGCAGCGCTTCCCTTGGTTTTCTTCGGCTACGCCGGCTTCGAGTCGCTGGCACAGACCGCGGGCGAGGTGCGCGACTCCACGCGCCGGCTGCCGCGCATCTTCCTCCGCGGCATTCTCGCGACAACGGTCATCTACTTCCTGATGTCGGTGGTCGCTTTCGGCGTCCTTCCCGGCGCCGAGCTGCGTCAGGCCGCCGCGCCGATGGCCGCGGTGGCGTCGCGCTATCTGCCGATGGGCGCTGCGTGGTTCGTGACGCTCGGAGCCGTCATGGCGCTGACGACCTCAGTCAACGCGACAATGCTCGTTCCGTCGCGTGTAGGAATCATGCTGGCCGAGGATGGACTGGCGCCGCAGGTCATCGGAGCGATCTCAAAACGTACCGGTACACCGATCGTCGGCTTGACCTTGACCCTGATCGTGACTCTGCTCCTCCTCGTCAGCGGACAAGTCTCGCTCGCGCTGAACATCGCCGTCTTCGCGCTGGTCTGCCTCTATTTCCTGCACAGCCTCGCGCTGCTGGCGCTCCCCCGCGCAAATCCGTCGCTCTACGCCAGCGTGACCCTCGGTCTGCCGCGTTGGGTGCAGCAGATCAGCGCCGCGATCTCGCTCCTCTTCATGGGCACGCTGATCGCGGTGCAGCTCCGCGGCGACGTGGACGTGCTGCGCCGCCTCTCGTTCCGTGACCGCATCGAGCACGCCTCGCTGACGACGATCGAGCTGGTGGTTTTCTGGGGCGCGATCGGAGCCGTGCTGTATTTGATTGCGGCGAGGGGACGGAAGGTCGCGAAGTAGCAGGTTATGTCGCGCGGTCTTCGTCCTTCAGCTGTTTCTTCACATCCTCCCACGACTCACCCTCGTCGGGATTTTGTTGAAGGTCCAGCCACAGTCGTTCGAGTTCTTCGCGTTGCGAATCACTGATCTCGACTTCTTCATTCTCGATCATGTCTTCTCAGTATCTCTGTTACTGTCTTGGCTACGATGTTTGAATCCGTTATCAAAGACAAGGGTCAGGAGGGTTTGACGAAGGCATCGCGCATCTTCTTCGTCATTACGGTTCTCATCCTCCTGGGAATCGTACTCTCCGTCGTTCTGACACTCATCGGCGGCGGCCGGCTTCGCCCAATCGCAATCACGATCAACCTCGTTTTCGCCGGAGTTGCCTATGTCACGGGCAAGGGCATCGACGAGGGAAAACCTTGGGCAAAATGGGCCGGCATAGTTCTCGGAGTTCTGGAACTCTTGAACTTCCCTCTCGGTACGGTCATCGGTGTTGCGATTCTTGTCTATCTCAACCGAGCGATCAAAGCGGGTTTATTCAACCCGGCCGCATCGACGCAAGCGGAGATGAATCCGAAGTGAAGAGTGGTTACGTCACGATCGTCTGCTTCGCCGCCTGGCGTTTCCAGCGATCCGTTCGCAGGATCTCATCAACCGTTGCGAACGCGATCTCCAGCTCTTCGTCCGTCGTGTAGAAGTGCGGGGAGAAGCGGACGCCGGCGCCTGGGCGGAAGTCGCAGACGATGTCTTCAGCGTTCAGCTCGTAGGCGACTTCCTTCGCATGTGGCATGAGCACGGAGACCGATCCGCCGCGGCGGTCTGATTCGCGCGGTGTGCGCAGCTCGAAGCCGCGTGCATCGGCGAGGTCCATGATCCGTTGGGTTTGTCGCAGCGACTTCTCGCGGATGACGTTCATGTCGCCGCCGGAGGCCTCGGCGATCACCTTCGGACCTTCGCGGGCGGCGTAGAGCGCAGGGATGGGCGGTGTGCCGAGGGCGAAGCGGAGGGCGTCGTCGCGAAAGCGCATCGGAGGCGCCTCGAAGGCGAAGGGATTTGCGTGCGCCATCCACCCAGTGAAGCTTGGCTCCAGCTTTGGCCGCAACGCGGGATCGACATAAAGGAACGAGCCGCCCGGTCCGCCGCAAAGCCACTTCAGCACGCCGCCGACGGCGATCGGAACATCCCAGCCGGTCACGTCGACCGGGACGATGCCGGCGGATTGGAAGACATCGAGGACCAGTGTCGCGCCAACTTCGCGGCAGCGCCGCGCGATCGCTTCGACGTCGATCATGTATGACGACTCGAAGAGAATGTGACCGATGGGGACGATCTGCGTCCGTTCGTCGATCGCCGCGAGGAGGCGGTCGAGATCGAAGCCGAGACCTGATGCGTCGTGCGGCACGTTGACGATCTCGGCGCCGAGGCGGCGGGCGAGACGGTCGTAGATATAGCGGACGGATGGGAACTCGCCGTCGACGATGACGACACGGTTGCGCGGCGCCATGTATTCGTATGATGACAACACGACCGCCTCGGCGGTGGTGACGTTCGGCAGCATGACCACGGAACCGGGCGGCGCGCCGATCAGCGGCGCGATGATGTCGCCGACCTCGATCGACATCATCCACCACTTGTCGCCCCACGCGCGCACGCCGCGCGAGGCCCAGAGGTCGGCGTACTCGACCAGTGCCTCGCGCGTCGCTTCCGGCATTGCGCCGAGCGAGTGCGAGACGAGGTACTTTGTTTTGCTGAGGATGGGAAAGCGATCGCGATACTGCAGAAGATGGTCGGTCATTTCACCGCGTAGTCGTCTCCATAGAATTTGCTGGTGATGCTCGTGTGAAAGTTGATCGCTTTCACAGGCGGGTATTTCGGATTGGCAATGCAGGGCAGCACTTCGAGCATCTCGTCTTCCCAGAGATAGACCGCCATCGGGAAGGAGACGCGCGTCTTGTTTCTCTGTTCGGGTTCGCGCGGCTTGCTGACGCGATGCGTCGTCGACGGGAAGATGTCGTTGCTGATGCGCTGCATGTAGTCGCCGGTGTTGAGGATGATGCTTCCCGGCGGCGCGGCGATGCGCACCCACTTCATGTTGCGGCGATTGAGGATCTGCAGGCCCTCGACGCGCGGCGCGGGGAGGAACGTGAACATGTCGATGTCCTCATGGCCGAGGAGACGGGCGGCACCGGAGGCATCATCGGAGGCCGAGACCGGCGGGTAGTAATTGAGACGAAGGCCGAAGTTCGTGCCAGTCAGCTTCGCGTCGAAGAGATGCGCATCGCAGCCGAGGTAGGTGAGGAGGCTCTGCATGATCGGAAGGATCAGGCGTTCGTGGGCGAGGACGATCTGTTCGAAGAACGCTGGGTCAGGTCTAAAGTCTAAAGTGCCGCGCACATCGTCGGATGAGGCACAGTCCTGCGCCGGCACTTTAGACTTTAGACCTGACCCTTTTACCGGCCAGAACTTCGCCGGATCCTCGAACGCGCGGCGGCAGAAAACCCATCCTTCGACGAGATCGGGATGCATGTTGCTCGTTTCTTTGATCGGGAAGTAGCCCTGGTTGACGGAGCCGAAGCGCTCGGCACGGAAGCGCATCTTCTCTTCAAGTGTCAACGTGCTGAAGATCTCTTCGATCCTGCGCTCCGCCTCGGCGTAAAGAGTCGGATCGACACCGTGCCCCTCGATGATGGCGAATCCGATCTCGTGCAGCGCGTCGCCGAGTTCCATGGCGAAGGCGCGCTTGTCATCGGCGTCGCCGTGGAGAAAGCGGCTGATGTCGACGGTGCGGACCTGGAACTCGTCGTCGAACTGATTCTCATCCAGCCCCTCGGCGAGCTGATAGGTCTGGTGTTTCTCGACCTGGTCGTAACGGATGAAGTCCTGGTTGGTGGCGCGGACTCCTTCTTCCTTGCTGGTCATGCGCGGAGCATAATCCCACGAAATGGTTGCAAAACTCGATGGTGGTTGTCTGGTGGCTGGGCTGAAAGAGGGCGAGCCGGCGGTCGATGGCGCTCTTCGCATCTGGAAGCATTTCGGCCGGGAGGCGGGCGCGAAGGCGATCTCGCTGCGCGTGCTGGAGTTGCCGGCAGGTGAGACGGTGACGCTGCAGAATGAGGTTGCGGATGAGGTGCTCTACGTCATCGCTGGTTCGGGAACTGCGGGCGGTTCGGCGATCTCGGTCGACAGCGGCATTTACCTGCCGCCGTCTGCATCATTAGAGATTGTGGCTGGCGAGACGCTGACTCTTGTCAGTTCGCGGTGTCCGGATGCCGGCGGTGGTCAAGTCGCCGCCGGGCCGGCGGCGGTACAGCCGGCGGGCCGCCGGCGCTACGATGGCGCGCTGGTCGTGGCGATGCGCGATCGTCCTGTGGAGCGCACGGGTGATCGCTGGTATCGCGAGGTCATTAACGCGGGCGACGGAAGCACGCAGGTGACGCAGTTCGTCGGCGGCATCCCGCCCGGCCGTTCGCCGGATCACTACCATCTGTACGAAGAGGTGATCGTCATCCTCGACGGAACCGGTGTCATGTGGGCAGGCACGTCGAACGCTCCGATCGAGACAGGTTCGTGCATTTTCTTGCCGCATGGCCAGGTGCATTGCGTCGAGAATCGCGGCGCGGGCGAGATGCGGTTGCTAGGTGTGTTCTACCCCGCGGGAAGTCCGGCGGTCAGATATGGGGCAAACGCGAAACCATAGGCACCCGACTTTCGTCAACATCACATGCGCTGGACCCTTTTCGCACTTCTTGTCCTCTCGACCGCGACACTTGCCGCGGATACGCACGTCACGGTGACAGGGGCGACCGAGGGGGCTGAGGTCTGTCGATTTCAGGCGCGTGATCGGGAGAAACCGATCGAGCGTTGGTTGAGTGCGCCGGCGGTTACCTGCGTGGCGTCGGATGCGGCGTTGACCTTTCCGCCCGGACTGTGGAACGTCTTTGCGCGGGCGAAGGGGATGGTGTCGGTCGATCCAGTGCTCGTCGACGGCAACAGCGCGCCTGCGAATCTAGCGGTTTCTCTCGTTCCCGCAGCGACGGTCGTCGTGCAACTTCCGGCGGAAGCGAGGGGCGTGCTGTACGCGCCGAAACAGGCCATCGCATTTCCCGCGTCGGAGCGGACGACGGTTCCGGCAGGTGAAGAGCTCTGGCTCATCGTCATCGTGAAGGCAGCACCGGTCGCGGTTATCCCTATGGCATCGCTCGAGCCGGGAATCGAGCGCGTGGTCGATGCCCGCGCCGTCAGCGACGCGCCGGCCGTTCTCGGCTGGATTCATGTTTCCGAAGCCGACCGTGCCGCGATCAAGACGGCGCGCGGCGTCCAACTGCCGCGCATCGGGATCACCGCCGCTGGCAAGGAAGTCGTCGCCGCGTCGCTGCCCGTCCAGGACGCCCTGAATGGCGCATTCGTTCTGTTTCGCGGCCTATCCGCGGGGAACGCGGATCTTCGGCTCGATGGGCGCGGGTGGCTTCCATTCCGGCGCTCGCTCCGCATCGAACCGAAGCCGGTGACGCTCCTGCGCGAACCGATTGCCGCCCGTGCGACGACGACGATCATCGTCAACTGGAGCACGTCCGGCGATCTCGCCGCGCTCGACCGCTCGCTCGGATCGTGCGAGACGCCGACGGAAGCTCCGTCATTAGAACTGACCATCGCCGCATGTCCGGAGCCAAAGCCAGGCAAGTCGCTCGACCTGGCAACGTGTTCTGCCATTCGCAAAGAAACGCTTCGCAACGAATTGACCTTCGGGTCGGTCCGGGTCGACGAGGTTCCGCCCGGGATGTACCGCGCCGAGTTGCGCTTCGGCCGTCTCCCTCCGTTCGATGTTGTGGAGGAAGTGCCGCCGCTGCAGCAGCGGTCCATGGCTCCGTTGCAGGCCAAGTATTTCGAAGCGTACGGCAGTCTCACGCGCGGCGGTGAACCGCTGCACGAAGACGCCCGCATCCTGTTTCCGCACGACGGCGTTGGATTCGCGCCGCACGAGAAAGACGAGTATCGCGGCGTGATCAAGGAGGGGTTCGGCTCGGATGCGAAGGTCGACATCGTGACCTGCAGCGGGAAACGGGCATATGTCATCACCGACCGGGAAATGAGTATCTATGCGCGAACGCGGTTCGACATCGATATCCCTGACAACACGCTCACCGTGACCGTCACCGATACGTTCACGCAAAGGCCGTTGCCCACGGCAATGCTCAAGTACGTGGTCATGTCGCTGCGCGGGCGATTTCCTTTGGTCACCCGCGAGGTCAGCCAGAGCGACGAGGGTGATGAACCGGGCAAGCGCGTCGCGGGACAGTTCGTGATCAAAGGACTGCCGGAGCGGAAGCTGTACCTGACGGTGACCTGTCCCGGCTACAAGAAAAAGGAGCTCGATGCCTTCACGATGACGAAGAGCGAGAAGAAGGACATCGACGTCGATCTCGTTCCCCTCGGCGGATCCGAAGCGAAGGTCATCTCCTCTCGTCCCTTCGCAAATGGAATGATCTTCTGGTTCTCATCGACGGGCGCGGAGATGGAGCGCGCCGAGCTCGCTCCCGACGGAACGTTCCATTTCGAGCAGACGCACTATCGCGACGAGACGATGACGGTCGTCTCGGCCTCACATCCGTTGTGGATCCTGCGCGCTCCGCCGGTCGAGAAAGCGACGCCGCTGCAGGTCAAGTTTCCTGATGCTGCGCCGCAGCGTGATGTCGAGGTCACGATTTACAACATGCCGCCGCGGCTGGTGACGCCGATCGGCGTGGCCATCGGAGGATGGCGCGTTCCGCAGCCGGCGCTGGCGCAGCATCTTGCGCTCCGAGGAACCGCGCCGCTCGTGAAGGGTGGGGGACCGTTGCTCATCCCCGGTCTCGCCGAGAGTGGGCCGATCGACATCCTGCGAGGGCCGCCGGGTGTGCAGCGGGTTCCGCAGTCGCTTCCGCTTCCGCCGCTCATGGATCCATCGCTCCGCAACTTCGTTCCCGTGGCCACGCAGCGGCTCGAGCCAGGGAGCGCGGCGGTGGCATTCGACGGAGCGGCGAAGTAGGAAACCACTGCCACCGAGACGCAGAGGATGGCTTCACCTCTGTGTCCTTTGTGTCTCTGTGGTTCATTTTTCTTTTGACCCAGACTAGATACCGCTCCAATCGCCGCGCGCGACGAGCAGCGGCTTCCCGCCATCCGTTCCCGCGATGCGCGTGAGGGTCACGACATAGACCGGCAACGATGTCTCGCGCGCCACGCGGGCATCGATGTCCGACGGCAGCGGCAGCCAGTTCGGATGCGTGTGGACGATGGCCACTGTGCCGGAGGGAATCGGACCACGCCACGTAGCGCGGTTCAGCTCTCCGTTCGCGCGCCAGCGAAGAAAGAACGTTGCGCCGTGCGCGTCGCGGATCAGGAACGCGGCTTCTTCGGTGTTCACGCAACCGTAGCGAGCATTGCGCAGCAGTTCGGTGAGTACACCGCGGACCGCGGGATCGTGAAGATCGATCGCGGTGAACGTGAGAACGAAGGCGGCGATGACGTTCAGCATCATGCATGCTTGAACGATCGGAAGCAGGAAAGGTTATCGACGCGAGATGCAGGCTCCGATCACTCGAAGTCGGTTGCCCGAGGGGCGTTCTGGAGACCGTGAAGACGATCGAGGACGTGCGAAACGCGTTCGCGCTCCTCACCCGGCGGAAGGCGCTCCAACGTTCCGGCGACGCTCTCACGAATCGTGTGGCGGCCGTCCTCGTCCGCGTGGCGAAACTTGGTCGCCAGCACGTAGGCAATGATCGACGCCTTCGATTCCGACAGCGCCACGAGATCGGGAAGGTCGCGCAGGAGGCGGTCGGTGGGACGCGCTTCGAGATCTTTGACGAAGGCCTCCAACTCGGTGAATGTCTTCGCGTCGATCGCTTTCATCACGATCGATGACGTCGGGATCTTGTCGTTCTTGTCAGGTGCCATAAGTGCGTCGATCGTACATGAATCGCGCCCACTCCTGATTTCGCACCGCCATCAGCCTGAGAAAGAACGGTTACGAATCGCGGTCGTTACTTGGTCACATGGGTGGCGAGATTGATGATCGTGTAGTCGTCTGCCTTCCCTCGGAGCACCATGACGCGCGACATCGTCGCGTCGGAGGTCTCGCCGGTCTGAAACACGGCCATGCGGTCCCCTTCGTCGGTGGTGTGATTCGACGCGGCGGCGGCACTCGGCTCCGTTCCCGCGGGCATGTGCTCGTGGTACCACGCATAGACCTTGTCAAAAGAATCGTGGCTGCTCATCTGGCCGATGCGCGCTGCTTCCTTGTCGGTGCCGAAGTTTCCAGTCCAGGCACTTTCGAAAACAGTCGGGTACAGCGGAAGTCCCATCGGACTGAGATCTTCAAGCGCCGCTGCCGGGGCAGGCGGTTTGGTGGCGGGAGCGCTGGCCGCGGGCAAAGCTACGGCCTTTGGCGGCATCGTGCTTTCGTGAGAGGAAACCTTGCCGCACGCGATGAGACTGAAGAGGCAAGAGCAAACGACAAGCGGCCGAAGCCGGGATGGGAACCTCATTGGATTTCCTTTCGCGAGGCGAGTGATGGGCGGGTTCGTGGGGAGACCGAAGACGCCAGCCGGACTGCTATGCCACGTGTAGGTTGCGCCGGTTTTAGCGGAGGGCCTTCGGTTGCGTGGGGGAATCGCGCTGTTGGGGTGGGCCGGAGCTCTCGCGCGGCGCGCTGACGTGCATGCTACCACCGCACCCGTGCGTGTTGAGCCATCATCGCCACTTCCTCCGAGAACACGGCTGGGTCTGCCGGTGGGCGCGCCGTTACTTCTTGCTCGAGAAGCGAACGGTTGCCAATCCCTTGCCGCTCAAACCTGCCGCGGGGCATGATGGAGGCTCAGGCATGGCCAATCCGAAAATCATCAGACAGGCGCCGCTCAGTACGCAGGCAGTCAGCCGCAAGACGAGCGCGCACCGGGTTCTGCCGGATGACCTCCTGCGCGAGGCGTCGCGCCGGCTCGGGATCGTGGCGCTCACCGGCGCGATGCTCTGGGTCCTGGGCACCGTTCTCGATCACGTCGCCGTTCACTTCATGAGTCATGGCAGTCCGCGTTCGCGCGAGGCACTTGCGACTGATGTCATCGCAGGCGCGAGTGTTGTCATCTCCTTGGCGGTTTTCTTCTACACGCGCCGCAGCGAGCGCAATCCGCGGGCGATCCTCGACCTCGGTCTCGTCTACATGATCCTCACGTCGGTCGCCCTCGGCATGGTCATGCATTGGGAGCACGTGCCGTCGAACTGGCCGGTGTTGCCGGGAATCAGTTGGATCGGTGCCGTCGTGCTGATGTTCGCGGCGATCGTGCCTAGCACGCGCGCCAAGACTCTCGTCGCAGGATTGATCGCCGTCTCCATGAATCCGATCGGCATGCTGATCGCGCGGGCACGCGGGGCGTGGCAGTTTGGCGCCACGGCCAACGTGCTGCTGATGCACTATCCCGACTATTTGCTCGTTGGCGTCGCGGTCGTGATCTCGCACGTGCTCACGAACCTCGGACGCGAGATCGCGTCCGCGCGTGAGATGGGCAGCTACCGCCTCGGAGAGCTGATCGGCGGTGGGGGGATGGGCCAGGTTTACCGGGCCACGCATCGAATGCTGGCGCGTCCCGCGGCGATCAAACTGATCCGGCCGGAGATGATCCGCGAAGAGAAGGGAGAATCGGGCCGCGTTGCCGTGAAGCGGTTTCGCCGCGAGGCCGAGGCGGCGGCGAGCCTCCGGTCACCGCACACGGTCGAGCTCTACGACTTCGGAGTCACCGAAGACCAGACGATGTACTTCGTCATGGAGTTACTCGATGGGCTCGATCTGCAGTCGTTGGTGCGCCGTTACGGTCCGCTGCCGCAAGAGCGCGTGATCTTCATTCTGCAGCAGGTTTGCGAATCGCTGGAGGAGGCCCACGCGCGGGGCCTCGTGCACCGCGACATCAAGCCGGCGAACATCCACGCCGGCCGCCTGGGACTGCACCACGATTTCGTGAAGGTCCTCGACTTCGGACTCGTGAAATCGACCACCGAGCCGCTTGGCGATCAGTGGCTGGCCACGGACGTTGGACTGACACCGGGAACTCCGGCCTACATGTCGCCGGAGATGGCCGCGGGCGAGACACTCGACGGACGAACAGACATTTACGCGCTCGGATGCGTCGGCTATTTTCTGCTGACCGGCTGCCTTGTCTTCGAGGCGGACACGCTCTTTCAAATGATGGCGAAGCGTCTGCGTGATGATCCGCTCCCGCCGTCGCAGCGAACGAGTTTGCCGATCGACCCGGCGCTCGACGCCGTGATCCTCGCGTGTCTCGCGCGCAATCCCGAGGATCGGCCCGCAAGTGCCGCCGAATTGCGCAACCGCCTCGGCGCGATCGACGTGCCGCGTTGGGACGAGGATCAGGCCAGGGAATGGTGGAATCACAGACCCGATGAACCGGCTCCGGCGGCGGCGATCGCGGACGACGCAACGACGATCGCGCAGATTACGGAGCGCGAGGCGGTTTGAGCTTTCTTCGCTACCGCTTCTTCTTCAGCGCTTTTCCGATCGTGAGCTTGTATCCATCGGGATCGTCCAGGGAAATTTCGCGGTAGCCCCACGATTGATCCGTCGGTTCCTGCGCCAGCGTTCCACCAGCAGCCTTGATTCGTGCTGCGATCTTGTCGATGTCCTGATCCGTTTCGCAATACAGGCGCAGTCCGACGCCTTTGACGCGGTCGCGTCCTTTCTGCCAATCGTCCTGTCCGATCATGAACAGCACGTCGCCCGCGGAGAGCTCGACGCCGCGCAGCACTCCATCCGTCTCCCATCGGTCGCCGACAGTGAAGCCGAGGACGTCGCGATACCAGGCCAGACTCTTGTCGATGTCGTTGACGGTAAAGCTGGGACTTGCGGAGAGGAGCCGGAAGCCGCCATCCTTCTTCGCGCTCGCCTTCTTCGCTGCGCTCTTTTTCGCAGCCTTTTTCGCGGCTGGTTTGGCGACGCGTTTCGCGCTCTTCGCCTTCGCGGCGGGTTTCTTCGCTTTGGTCGTTTTCTTTGCGGCCATGGGGTTGTCCTCCTTCGTTGCTTTGCGCGCGTCGAACGATAACTCCGCTCGCTGCAGCCCGGTCAACGAGCGCGCTTCCTTGCTTTCACATCACTTGCCAAAGGGATCGACGATCTCGACGCCTGCCTTCGCAAAATCGGAACGGTTGCGCGTGGCGACGACGAGCTCGTATTCGAGAGCAGTGGCCGCAATCAGGCTGTCCTTGATTGGCATCGCCCGGCCCGCGTTCCGAAGCGCAACCAGCAGGCGTGCCCATCGCAGTCCGCACTCCGGTTCCCAGGGCAGACACAGAATGCGCTTCACACCGGCTTCGAACCATTGTTCGAGCCGCAGCCGGCGCTGTCCCTTGGGAAGAAGAAGGATGCCGAAGCGAATCTCGCCGAGGATGATCGGATCGACCGCGATGTCTCTCTCGTTCTTCCGGAGCCAGTCGACGACAGCTTGATTCGGAGCCGGCTTCGTCGGCTCGCTGAGGACGTTGGCGTCAACCAGAAATCTCACAGCGTGTCGGTCGATTCGGATTCAATAGGAACGAAGAAACCCTTCTCCGGACAGGCGAGCAGCCAATCGAGAACACCTTCGTTCGGCTTTGGCGCGCGGCGCACCAGACGGTATTCGCCGCGGTCAATCCGTTCGACGATGAACTCGTCGCCGGGCTCGATGTTGTCCTGCTCGCGTAACGTGGCTGGCAGGACGATCTGACCTTTCGACGAGATGGTGGTTTTCATGCGTGGTAAGATAACGTCTTACATGCAGTTCGTCAAGAGTGAGCCGGGTGCAGACTTGTCGATTGTCGGCGACGGCGCGTACCATAAGTCGCATGACCTTTGCCCATTTGCTAGAGCACGTGAAAGCGCTGCCAGCTCGAGAGCGCGCACGGCTGCTTCGGGAGATCCTTGTGCTCGAAGAAGAGTCAGCCGCCGCAGGAAGCGCGCCTGAGAACGCAGCGCGGGTTATTTGGCCCGATGTTGAAGTGCGGGGCAAGCGCATCGTGGGAAACCGCGTGATGCCCAATCTCGTTTTGCTTGAGCGCGGCGACGAGACTTCCTGAACAATGGGCGTCTACGCCGACAGCAGCTTCATAGTCTCCTGCTATGTCGTCGACGCGAATACGCCGCAAGCCAGGGCGTACTTGAGCGAGCACGATGTACCGCTCGTATTCACCGCCTTGCATGACTTGGAAGTCCGGAATGCGCTGAGGCTTGGGGTTTTTCGTGAAGTTCTCGCTACCGTCGAGGCGGATGCGGCAGCGGCGAATCTTGACGCCGACTTGCGTGACGGCCGGCTCCTGCGGACGCTCGTGAAGTGGCCCGTCGTTTTTCGGCTGGCATCCCGGCTGAGTCAACAACACGCCGTAGCGACCGGCACACGCAGTCTTGACATTCTTCATGTGGCCGCTGCACAGACACTTCGTTTGAACGAGTTTGCCTCTTTCGACACGCGCCAGAGGATGCTTAGCGCAAGAGCGGGGCTGACCGATGCACTGGTGCCATGACTGACTAACGTCTTCCATGTTCGTGTAGAAGGGGCCGCAGCAAAAGCATTAAAACGAAGCCGGTATGGTCGTTTGTGCAGCATCCGTTGTGCGAGGCGCAGTATCGATAGTGGGAACACAGCGTCGGTGGCGCGAAACCCGGCATCGATGGTAGGAAACACAGCATCGGTGAAGCGAATCGCAGCATCGAGGGTGGGAAACAAAGCGTCGAGGGTAGGAACCACAGCATTGATCGTAGGAAATGCAGCGTCGATGCTTGCTTTCTCACCGTCAACTCTGCCCGCGGTAAGCGTCGATGGCTGAATTACTAGCGTGACTATTACCAAGGTAAGCATCGATGCTAGCTCTCCTTCCTCGCGCTCTTACCACGGTAAGTATCATTGCATCTGTTCGAACCATCATTGATCATCCGGAACCTCCGATGGTCGCTGAAGATCGCTGGACTGCTACCGAGGTTTGAGCAATTCATAGGAATCGATCCATCGACTCTTTCCAAGGAAAGAGCTCGCGGTTCGAAATGAAGCAGCGACGCTTGCCTGGGTAAGCGCGAGTGGGTCATTTTCAACCAAGCTTGCTTCAGATCGAAGCATCGATGGGCGATAACCCAGCATCGACTCTTTCCATGGTTTGAGCCGCAGGTGAGTTATGATCCATCGATGCCACGCGCGATGCGAATCGACCCTGATGCAGCACGGTTCGGCGCGATCCTGAAGCGGCTGCGCGAGCAGAAAGGGTGGACGCGGCATAAACTTGCGCAGCGCGCCGGTATGACGCCGACGTACATCGGTATTCTCGAGTACGGCGGCAACACACCGAGCCTGCCGACCGTCCTGGAACTGATCGAAGTCCTCGGCGGCGACATCGCCGACATCATGCGCCGCCTCGCCGCCGCGCGCGTGACACCGGCTCCCGTTCTGCCGCCCCCACCGCCGGCCTCCGAAACATAGTTCGCGGCGTCTATCGCCAGCTGCGAGTGTGTCGAAGACTCACCCTAAGGCCCCGCCGTTCGTCCTCACGATCTCCCGATAAAACTTCGCGCTCTCCTTCAATGTCCGTTTGAGCGTGGCGAAGTCGACGTGGACGATGCCGAAGCGCTTCGTATAGCCGTGGCTCCATTCCAGGTTGTCGAGGAGCGACCAGACGAAGTAGCCGCGGACGTCTGCGCCCTGTTCGATGGCGCGGTGGATGGAGAGGATGTGCTCGCGGAGGTAGTGGATGCGCAGCGGATCGTTGACCGTGCCGTCAATGGCGGTCGGAGGGTCGTAGAACGCGGCGCCGTTCTCGGTAATGTAAACCGGCGTCGGTCCGTAATGCTCTTTGAACCAGAGCAGGACGGCGGTAAGGGCGGGGGGATACACCTCCCAGCCGGTCTCGGTGTAAATCGCGCCTTGCTGGCGGACGCGGGTGGCGCGCTCGATCGGATTGGTCGGATCTGCCTTCGTCACCGCACGCAGGTAGTAATTGATTCCCACGAAATCGAGAGGTTGTTTGATGAGGTCGAAGTCTGCGGCGGGAAAGTCCGGCCACGCCGCGCCGAACATCTCCTTCATCTCCGCGGGGTAGGCACCCTTGAATGCCGGATCGAGATACTGCCGGTTCATGTACGCATCAGCGCGGCGATTCGCGGCCAGATCTTCTTCGCTTTGCGAGAACGGATATTTCGGCTCGAGGTTCACCACCAGGCCGACCTGATGCTTTCCCTCGGCGCGGTAGACCTGCACCGCGCGGCCGTGCGCGCGCAAAAGGTTGTGCGTGGCGATCGGTGCTTCGAACAGGTTGCGGTGTCCGGGGGCGAGCGCACCATGCAGGTAGCCGCCGTCCGTGACGACCCATGGCTCGTTGAGCGTGGCCCACCACTCCACCGTATCGTCGAGCGCTCTGTACGCAACCGACGCGTACTCGGCGAACCACTCGGCGACGTCGCGGTTGAGCCACCCGCCGCGATCGTCGAGCGCCGCCGGCAGGTCCCAGTGATAGAGCGTGGCCATCGGGCGGATGCCGGCTTCGCGCAGTGCCTCGACCAGGCGCCGGTAGAAGTCCAGTCCTTTCTGATTCACGCGACCGATACCCTCGGGCAGCACGCGGCTCCACGAAATGCTGAAGCGGTAGGCTTGCATGCCGAGGTCGCGCATGATGGCGATGTCTTCGGGATAACGGTGATAGTGATCGCAGGCGATGTCGCCTGTGTCGCCGTTGGTCATCAGACCGGGAGTGTGGCTGAAGCGGTCCCAAATGCTGGGTCCGGCACCGTCATCCTGCGATGCGCCCTCGATCTGATACGCCGCCGTTGCGGTGCCCCAGACGAATCCGGGAGGGAAGCGGACATCGCTCATCGATTCATTCTCCTCATTGACAGCCACGCAAATTGTGAGTAGCGTACCGCAAAAATGTAAACGTTTACACGAATCGCACTTTTCCTTGACCCGCGATTCGAAAAAAACGGACAGAACGTGACCGCCAACCCGCCAGCCAACTGATCGACGAGCACCCATCCATCGACGAATCGCAATCCACTACTCATGCCGATTCCACGGGACGCGCGAAAAACCAGACGCCGCAGCAACGCGGCGGCGGCGACGATTCATGATGTAGCGGCGCGCGCCGGCGTATCCGTCGCCACCGTCTCCCGCGTCTTGAATGGGATCGCCGTCGTGCGCGAAGAGACGTCCCGCGATGTCCGCGCCGCGGCCAAGTTCCTCCGCTACGTTCCCAACGTTGCCGCAAGGTCGTTGAGCATTCGCCGCAGCCAGACCATCGGCATCGTCCTTCCCGACGTTCATGGCGAGTTCTTCTCGGAAGTCATCCGCGGCATCGACCTGGCTGCGCGGCGCGAGGGCTACCACATCCTCGTTTCCGGTTCGCACAGCGATCCTTCCGAAATGCTCGAAGTCGTCGAGACGATGCGTGGCCGCGTCGACGGACTGATGATCATGGCTCCCGATGTCACGCTCGCCCCGATCGAGGAGCTGCGGGCGCGTGAGTTGCCGGTCGTCCTTCTCAACGCCGCGGCCGGAGCCGGCGACGCCATCACCATCGACAATTTCGGCGGCGCGCGCGCCGTCATGCATCATCTGCACGAGCTCGGGCACACGCGCATCGCCTTCGTCTGCGGGCCGGTTCACAACGCCGACGCGCGCGAGCGGTTGCGCGGCTACCGGCACGCTATGCGCGGTCTCGAGACTCCTGCCTTGCGGGCGCTGGAGTTCCAGGGGGCGTTCACGGAGGAGTCTGGATTCGCGGCGGGGCAGAAGATTGCGGCGACGGCGCCGCGGCCCACTGCGGTCTTCGCCGCCAACGACTCGATGGCGGTCGGCGCGCTCGCCGCGTTCGCCTCTGCCGGCATCCGCGTACCGGAAACGATGAGCGTCGTCGGATTCGACGACATCCCCATCGCGCGCTACGTGGCGCCGCCGCTGACGACGATGCGTGTCGACATCGCGGAACTGGGCCGGCGTGCGTTCGCTCTGCTGCTCGACATCATCATCAATCCCGCCGCACACACGGCGCGGCGCGAGCGCGTGGCCACGACGCTCGTGGTACGCGGCTCGTGCGCGGCGGCAAAACGTGTATCCACAAGACAGACGCGGCCGCATCGTGCGGCCCGCGTTCCGGGAAGTGGCCGAGAAAAAGGAGAGGTGTCATGAGACGAACCTTTAGTTTCATAGTTGGAGTGGCTTTGCTGATGGCCGCGATGGCATTGCCGGCTGCCGCACAGTTGACGACGGCCACGATCCGCGGAAAAGTGACCAACGCGAACGGGACGGCGTTGCCTGCCGCGGAGATCGATGCGGTCAATGCCGCAAGCGGCTTCGTGAAGACGGTGCAGTCCGGACCGGACGGCTCGTTCACGATGGCCGGAATCAACCCGGGGGAATACAACCTCGTGATCGCCGCTCCCGGATTCCAGGCGCGCAACGAGACCGTGCGTGTTCTGGTCGGCCAGAACATCGAGATGAATTTCGTGATGAGTCCCGATGCGGTGATGAACCAGAACATCACGGTCGTCGGTAACCAGCTCGTCGAAACGCGGACCTCGGAGGCAGCGACGAACGTCACGCCGCAGCAGATCGAGAGCCTGCCGCAGGGCGACCGCAACTTCCTCAACTTCGCGCAGCTCGCGCCCGGCATCCGGCTGTCGACGGATCCTCTGCGCAAGACGATCGCAGGCGACGCCCAGCCCGCCGAGCAGACGAACGTCTTCATCGATGGCGTGAGTCAGAAGAACGACGTGCTGCAGGGCGGCCTGGTCGGACAGGACTCGAGCCGCGGCAATCCCTTCCCGCAGAACGCCGTGCAGGAGTTCCGCGTCATCACGCAGAACTTCGCAGCACAGTATGACCATGCATCGAGCGCCATCATCAGTGCCGTGACGAAATCGGGTGGCAACGCGTTCGCCGGCAATGCCTTCTATTACTACCAGCCGAAACAGTGGGTGGCGGCAACGGCGAAAGGCTTCCAGTTCTCGACGCTGTCCACCAACGCGTCGTATCACCGTTCGCAGCCGGGACTCAGCTTCGGCGGCCCGATCATCAAAGACAAGCTCAATTTCTTCTTCTCGTATGAAGGCGTCGACGAACACGCTACGACCATCGTCAATACGCTCAATACCCCCAAGCTCCCGGAGGCCGGTGGCGCCTTCCCGAGCCCGTTCAAATCGAACCTGGCGTTCGGAAAACTGAGCTGGCAGCCGGACAAGAATCAGCTCCTCGACATCTCCGGCAATTATCGCCGCGAGCATGAAACGCGCGATTTCGGTGGTACGACGTCATTCCAATCGGCGACCGACCTTCGCAATTGGGTTTATGGCGCGACCATGCGGCACCAGTGGAACAATGCCAGCGCGCTCAATCAGGCCTCGCTGAGCTGGCAGGATTACGGTTGGAATCCGACGCCGCTCGATTCCAGCTCGGTCGGTCTCGATTACCAGGGAATCGGCCGCGTCGGCGGCAACAGCACGACGCAGAAGTTCGACCAGCGCCGCATCGAGCTGCGCGACGACTTCAACTTCGCGCCGATTCAGTGGAACGGTGAGCACGCCTTCCAGATCGGCGGCAATTTCGACGACATGCATTACCTCGTCAATAAGAGCCTCAACGGCAACCCGCAGTACGAGTTCCGCAACGATCCCGCCAACGGGTTCACGTATGCGCAGCCGTTTGAAGCGAACTTCGGCTTCGGAAATCCAATCCTCAAGACGAACAACCGTGAATACGGCATTTACGGGCAGGACAGCTGGAACGTCAATCCGAAACTCTCCTTCACGCTCGGCCTGCGGTGGGACTACGAGTCGCACATGCTGGACGAGAGTTACGTCACGCCCGCCAACATCGTCGCAGGCCTTTCGGGCAAGATCGATCCGAATTACTTCTCGAATGGCAATCAGCGCAAACCGGCCAAAGACGAATTCCAGCCGCGTCTTGGCTTCACGTACGACCTTACCGGGAAGAACGAGACGATCGTCTTCGGCGGCTACGGCAAGTATTACGACCGCCTGTTCCTCAATGCCACGCTCGACGAGCGCTATCGTCTCCAGTATCCGGTCTATCGCATCGAGTTCTCGCCCGACGGCCGCGCCGGGACGATCAAGTGGAACGACTCGTACTTCACAAAGGCCGGTCTCAATGGACTGATTGCTTCGGGTCAGACGAATCCTGAGATTTATCTTCTCGACAACAAGACCAAGGTTCCTTACTCGAACATGTTCAATCTCGGCATCCGCCAGGTGCTGGGACCGTGGCTCGGATCGGTCAGCTACAACGGCGTTCGCGGATATCACGGCTTTACGTGGCTGTCGGCCGCGCCGAACGGCCTCTGTTGCGCCGCGCTCGTGCCGGGCTTCGGCAACGTCATCAAGTCTGATCCCGAAGGAAAGCGCTACTGGTACAACGCTTTTGAGGCGAAGCTCGACAAGCCGTTCACGAAGCAGGCTCGCTGGGGCGCTACGTTTGCGTGGACTCACGGCCGCGCGGAGCAGACCGGCAACGATCTCTTCAGCCTCGATTTCCCGAGTGCAGCCGCATATGGCAAGCATGATGTACCGGGCTCGGAGCGCGACCGCATCACCGCGACCGGGATCTTCGGTCTGCCGTACGACATTCAGTTCAGCGCCATTGCGTCGTTCGGTTCCGGCCAGGAAACCAACGTGCTCGACTTCACGCAGGGATTCAGCCTCGAGAATCGCGAAGCCACGCATCCCTTCTCGCGGTCGATCACTCCGCCCAAGAAGTGGGGCTTCGCCGATCGCAATGTCGATTTCCGGGCGCAGAAAGATTTCGCCACAATGGGCCGCACGTCGGTCGGCATCGTTGGCGCGGTCTATAACGCCTTCAACTGGACCAACTACGGCTGCCTCAACAACTTCCTCGGACCGGGAGACAACGGTAGCAGCCTCGGCATCCCGAACTGCGTCATCCGTCTCGGACGCAGAGAGGAAGTCGGCCTTCGCGTGAATTTCTAAACTGAGGTTTGCAGGGAGTGGGGTGTGGGGATCGGGAGAACGCAATTTGCAAGCGCTCTTCCGTTTCTCATGCTCCCACTCCCAGTGACCCGCTCACGTCCGCTCCCGCGCATGCGCAAACTCGCGGCAGTTCTCGCGCTCTGTTCGCTGATCGCCTCGTGCGCCAATGCGCCAGTGCGGCAGCGGGCAGTCGTACCGACGCCCTCGGATACCGCGCTTCTCGATGACGTCGAAAAGCGCAGCTTCCACTTCTTTTGGGACCTGGCCGATCCGAACACGCAGTTGATTCCGGATCGCTGGCCGACGCCATCGTTTTCGAGCATTGCCGCGGTTGGATTCGGCCTCACCGCGTATGGCATTGGCGCCGAGCGCGGTTACGTGACGCGCGACGCCGCCGCGCAGCGGACGCTGGCCACGCTACGGTCGCTGCTGGCCATGAAACAAGGTCCGCAGGCGCAAGGCGTGTCCGGATTTCACGGCTTCTACTACCACTTCCTCGACATGAAGACCGGCGAACGGTTTTTGCCGAACGACGGTGGCCACATTGAGCTCTCGACCATCGATACGACGCTGCTCGTCGCTGGCGCGCTATTCGCGCAGTCGTATTTCGATCGCGATAATCCTGCCGAGGCGGAGATTCGCAGTGCGGCGGAAACGCTGTATGAGCGGGTGGAATGGACGTGGGAGGAAGTCCGGCCGCACGCGGTCAGCATGGGCTGGACTCCGGAGAGCGGGTTTCACACCTACGACTGGCGCGGCTACAACGAGGCCATGATCCTCGTCATCCTCGCGCTCGGTTCGCCGACGCATCCGGTCGAGCCTTCGGCGTGGACGACGTACCACTCCACGGACGTCTGGGGCTCGCCGAATGGTCTGACGTTCATTCAGTTTGCGCCGCTCTTCGGGCATCAGTACACCGAGGTGTGGATCGACTTTCGGGGGATCAGCGAACCGGTGATTGCGGCGAAAGGAATCGACTGGTTCGAGAACTCGCGGCGCGCGTCACTGGCGCAACATGCCTATGCCGTCGCAAATCCTGACGGCTGGCGCGATTACGGCGACCGCGTCTGGGGTCTCTCCGCGTGCGACGGCCCAATGGATGCGACGATCACGATCGACGGTAAAGCGCGCGCGTTCCACTCGTACACGGCGCGTGGCGTTGCCGAGCACGACATTCGCGACGATGGCACCATCGCTCCCACGGCGGCTGCGTCGTCGATCGTCTTCACGCCGGAGCTGTCGATTCCGGCGATCCGGGAGATGTCGACGCGCTACGGATCGAATCTCTACGCCCAGTACGGTTTTCTCGACGCCTTCAATCCGACGCTGCGAACGAGCGAGAAGCTGAAGCACGGCCGTGTCGATCCCGCTCAGGGCTGGTTCGACGTCGACTACCTCGGCATCGACGAGGGTCCGATCGTGGCGATGATCGAGAACTATCGCAGTGAGCTGGTATGGAAAACGATGCGCAAGAACCAGCATGTCATTCGCGGACTACAACGCGCCGGTTTTACGGGCGGGTGGCTAGGAAAGTGACGAAGAGTGACGAGTGAAACGTGAAGCATGCCCTGAATATCGATCGCCATACCCGACGTGGTGTCATCCTGAACCGCCAACGGACGGCGAAGGATCTCAAAATGCGATGCACATGGCTTGTGCCGCGTAGCTCCTTGGCTCTAGCTCTTGCGCTGCTGCTAATCCTCGCGTGCTCCTCCCAAACCTCCGACCATCGCGAGCGCCTCGAGTTCTGGGCTCTCGGCAGCGAAGGGGAGGCTGTGGCCAGTTTCATCCCGGAGTTCGAGCGGCGCAATCCGGATATTCATGTCGTCGTGCAGCAGATCCCGTGGTCTGCCGCGCACGAAAAGCTGCTCACTGCATTTGTCGGCGAGGCGATGCCGGACATCTCGCACATCGGCAATACCTGGATGCCGGAGTTTGTCGCCCTCAATGCACTCGACGATCTCGGGCCGTTTGTCGCGTCGTCCGCGGTAGTCAAACAGGCCGACTATTTCCCCGGAATCTGGGCCACGAATGTCGTCGGCGCGACGCTCTACGGAATCCCGTGGTACGTCGACACGCGCGTGCTCTTTTATCGGAGCGATGTTCTTGCGGAGGTCGGATTTCCGCACGGCCCGCGCACGTGGGCGGAGTGGCGCGACGCGATGCAGCGGATTCACGATCAGAAGAAGTGCCGGTGGGCGATTCTTCTGCCGACGAATGAGTACGAGCCGATTACGATGCTCGCGCTTTCCAACCACGCTACGCTGTTGACGCCGGACGGAACGCGCGGCGCGTTTTCGGAACCGGGCTTCGCCGGCGCCTTCGCGTTCTATGTCGACACGTTCCGCAGAGGGTGGGCGCCTGCCGTCAGCAATAGCGAGATCGCGAATCTCTATCAGCAATTCGCAGAGGGCGATTTCGCCATGTACATCAGCGGCCCCTGGAATGTCGGCGAATTCCGCAAGCGGCTGCCGCCCGAGATGCAGGATAAGTGGGCGACCGCGCCACTCCCGGCCCGTAATGCCAGCGAGCCGATGGGCATTTCGATGGCGGGAGGAGGCAGTCTTGTCGTATTTCGTGCCTCGCGGCACAAAGCAGCCGCGCGAAAGCTGATCGATTTTCTCTCCGAGCCGGCGCAGCAGGTTCGCTTCTACGAACTGGTCGGCGATCTCCCGGCGCGGCGCACAGCCTGGCAGTCGCCGCTGCTCGCCAATGACAAGCATTTCCCCGCGTTCCGTGCGCAGCTCGAGCGCGTGACGCCGATCCCCAAAGTGCCGGAGTGGGAGCAGATTGCCACCGCGATCTACGACCGCGGCGAGGCGGCCGCGCGCGGCACGGTGTCGCCTGCGGTCGCGCTTCGACAGCTTGACGCTCGTGCGGACGAGCTGCTCGAGAAGCGGAGGTGGATGCTGGCGCAATCGCCGTCGCGGGGTGCGGCGGCCGCGCAGTCTCGCGGTGGTGAGCCTCGATGAAAACCCCCGAAGCCCGCGCTGCCCTTCTGTTTCTGTCACCGGCCATCGTGCTGCTGTCGGTGTTCTTCTTTGCGCCGGTCATTGCGGGATTCGCGCTCAGCGTCACGGACTTCGACCTTTATTCGATCGGCGACATCCACAACCTTCGCTTCATTGCGCTGCGCAACTACGGCGATCTCCTCGGCAATCCGATCTTCTGGACTGCCTTTGCGAACACGCTCTACTTCGCGCTCGTCGGCGGGCCGCTCACGGTGGCGGTTTCGCTCGTGGCGGCGTTGCTGGTGAATGCGAAGCTCACACGCTGGAAGGCGCTCTTTCGCACGATCTACTTTGCGCCGGTCGTCACGACGCTCGTCGCAGTCTCGATCGTCTTCAAGTACCTCTACCATCCGCGCTTCGGCATCATCAATCTCGCCCTCGGCGCCATGCATCTGCCGCAGCCCGACTGGCTCGGCGATCCTCACTGGGCCATGCCAGCGATCATCCTGCTCGGCGTCTGGAAAGGCTTCGGCTACACGATGATCATCTTCATTGCCGGGCTTCAGAATGTCCCCGAGGAGTTGTACGAAGCGGCGCGGTTGGATGGGGCAGGGATGTGGCGGCAGTTCCGGCACGTCACTCTGCCGATGCTCGGACCGACGTTTCTCTTCGTCGGCGTCGTGGTGGCCATCGGGCAGCTTCAGATCTTCGCCGAGCCGTACGTCATGACCAAGGGAGGTCCGCTCAACAAGACGCTGACGATCGTCATGATGATGTATGAGCAGGGCTTCAAATTCTGGCGTATGGGATACGCGGCGGCAGTGGCGTTCGTGCTCTTTCTCATCATCGGCGCAGCCACGCTGGTGCAGATGCGGTTGCGGGAGAAGCAATGAGCCGGCGGAGCGAATCGCTGCTTCTCCACTCCGTGCTTATCGCCGGCGGCTTCCTGACGCTTTTTCCGTTGCTGTGGATGCTCTCCGCGTCGTTCATGTCAAATGGGGAATCGACCACGTTTCCGCCGCACCTCGTGCCGCACGCGGCCACCATCGCTCAGTACCGGCAGCTCTTTCTACGCCTCAACATTGGCCGCGCCTTTCTGAGCAGCGCCATCGTGGCCGGGACGGTCACCATCTCGTCGGTTCTCTTCGGATCGATGGCCGGCTATGCCTTCGCCAAACTCCGCTTCGGAGGCCGCGACCGCATGTTCGGTCTGCTGCTCACCGCCATCATCGTGCCGCCGCAGGTGGGGATGCTGCCGCTCTTTCTTTTGATGAAGACGCTGCATCTTGTCAACACCTACTGGGGCGTGATCATCCCGTCGATGGTCACCGTCTTCGGCATTTTCCTCATCCGCCAGTTCATGCTCTCCGTGCCGCAGGAACTGCTGGAAGCGGCCCGCATCGACGGCGCCAGCGAGTGGCGGATCTACTGGTCGGTGGTCATGCCGCTGGCGCGGCCGATTCTGGCGACGCTGGCCACGTTCATGTTCATGTCGACGTGGAACGACTTCATGTGGCCGCTGATCATCCTCTCCAATCAGTCGCATCACACGCTTCCCGTCGCACTGGCCAACCTTTCCGGCGAGCACGTGCTCGACGTCGAGTTGATGATGGCAGGATCGGTCGTCACCATCCTGCCCGTGCTCATCGTCTTCCTCGTTCTGCAGCGGTATTACATCGCCGGACTGATGGTCGGTAGTGTGAAGGGTTGAGTTAAATCGAGACAGCAAGCCTGAATCCTGCGTCGCGTGGCCGTGCTACCCTCGCCGGCGCAAATAATCCTCTGTCCGTTGCCCAAGGAGTGTCTCTATGACGACTGTGGATCGCCTCAAACTTCGCACGATCCTCACTTCATCCGCCCTGACGCTTCTCGCCATCGCCGTGCTCGGAACGGCCACGGCATTTGCGATCTGCAGCCCGACGATCTACACGGTCACCTCCTCAGCGCCGCCGCCGATCGGCAATTGGACCGACACGAGCGGCGCTGTCTGGACGCAGACTGGCGGGTTTCCGGGTTGCGCACCCGGCGACACCGCCGCGGACCTCAACGCCAGTCCGACGACGCTGATCATCAACAGCACCATTCCCAACCCGATCATCGGACTCACTCTGAACTGCCCCGGCTGCACGATCGACATCCAGTCCGGCGGGTCGCTCACGCTCGCGGGACCGGGCTCGATTAGCAGCTCGTCCACCATCATCGTCGAGCCAGGCGGAACGCTCACGATTGCGAACAATGGCTCGCTCACCTTCAATGCCGGCACCTCGCTCTCGGTCAACGGCGGCCACGTCGACGTTCAGACCGGCGGCGCCCTCAACCTGAATGGCGCGAGCACGTCTACCAACGGCGGCGTACTGGCTGTCAACGGCGGGACGCTGCAGATCGGCGCCTTATTCACCGTTCAGAGCAATGGGACGTTGCAATTCACCGCGGGCAGCGTCACCGGCGGCAACACCATCAACAACAACGGCACGGTTGAGATGGCCGGCGGCGGGACCGTCAACGTGAGCCCCATCCTCAACAACAACAGCAGCGGCACAGTGACCGTTTCTTCAGGCACGCTCGCGCTGGGCGGCGGCGGCACCGGCAACGGCCCCTTCAACATCGCCGGCGGCGCGGTTCTCGATTTCCCTTCCGCCACCTACAACATGACACCCAATGGCGTCGTCTCCGGCGACGGCACGCTGTCCGTCAGCGGCGGCACCCTCTCGATCGGCGGCGTCACCTCGCCGGGAACCTTCTCCCTCACCGCCGGAACCCTCGATGGACCCGGCTTCCTCTCCATCCGTAACACCTTCTTCTGGGACGGCGGCACGATGAAGGGGAGCGGCGGCGCGGAGCTCGCCGGAACCGGTAGCGGCACCCTCTCCGGCATCAGCGGACCGATGCTGCTCGACACGCGCACCTTCAACAACTACGGCACGATCGACTACCCCGCCACCACCAACATGCTGCACCTGAACAACAACGCCGCCTTCAACACCTACGGCACGTTCTCGTTCGATGGCGACGGCGACATCATCGCCGACGGCCCCTCGTCGGTCGGCATCTTCCCGAACGGGGTGATGCAGAAGAACAACGGCACCGGCGTATCGGTCATCCAGCCGGCGACCACCAACAATGCCACCGTTGCCGTCACCAGCGGCACGATCGAGCTCGCGGGCAGCGGCACGCATACCGGCAGCTTCTTCGCCGACACCAGCGGCATTCACACCGGGACGATCACCTTCAGTGCGCCTTCGGCCACCATCAGCGGTGGCGTGTTCGGCGGCGGCAACGTCACCTTCGCCTCGGGCAACAACGACTACAACGGTTTCTTCTACTCGATTGGCGGCAAGACGTCCATCACCGGCGCCACTCTCACCGTCGATGCGGACATCTCCACCACGGACTTCCAGTTCGACTCCGGTCTGATGAACATGATCGCCAACTTCGACATGTTCGGCACCGGCACCTGGTCGGGCGGAACGATCGCGCAGGACGACGGCACGTTCTTCGTCGACGCCGGCGCCACGCTGACCATCGACTCAGCGAACGGCGTGACCAAACTCGACACCGCCGTGATGGAGAACGACGGCGGCACGATCCTCTACACCGCCGGCTCGCTCAGCGCCCTCCGGAAGCGTGGCCGCGTCCGCGCGCTCTTCGCTTCTCCCGGAAACCTCGAGCTCAGTAACAGCTCGGCCATCTTCAACGGCGGCGCCTTCGACATCGAGACCGATACCCAGATCGCCAGCACTTCCGTCGTCGTCGGCACCTCGAAAAACGCTCCGGCGGGCTCCTCGACGGCATCCCCGCCAGGACACGGACGCCTCTCCACCCACCGCGCCCGGACGCTGACCAAGCATCCGATCGCGCTGTGTGGATGCCCGAACGAGATCGCGAACTTCGGCACCCTGCAGAAAACGGCCGACAGCGGCACTACCGATTTCGGTCCCGCCTTCAGCAACGACGGCGCCGTCAAGGCGCTGGCAGGGACGATCAACTTCCTCGACGGCTACACCCAGAACAGCGGCTCCACCACCCTCGGCCCCGGCGCCATCAGCGTGGCCTCCCCGAACAACTTCGACATGGAAGGGGGCACCCTCGACGGCAATGGCACGCTGACCGCCGACGTCGACAATTACGGGGAGATCAAACCGGGAACGACGTCGGTCATCGGCGTCATCAACATCACCGGCAACTACGATTCCGGCGCCGGCCCCTCCACCAGCACCATAACCATTAAGCTTGCCGGACCGGCCGCCGGTCAGTTCGATCAGGTCAATGTCAGCGGCACGGCCAACCTCGACGGCATCTTCAACGCCTCCTTCGTAGGCGGCTACATTCCGACGACAGGTACCGCCACCTGGCCGGTCATGACCTACGCCAGCGAAACCGGCAACTTCGCCGCCGAGAATCTCCCGACTTACTCGACCGGCATGGTCACCTCGGCCTACAACCCCACCTCGTTCGATCTCACAGCCGTCACGCCCCCCTCGGCCGATCTGAAGCTGCTCATGAACGGCCCGGCCGCCGTCGATGCCGGCGCGCCGCTCAGCTATACGATCGATGTCTCCAACCTCGGACCCGACCCCACCAGCGGCACGATCTCCGTCGCCGACACCCTGCCCGCCGGCGTGACCGGCGCCAGCGGATCGGGAACCGGCTGGAGCTGCGGCGCCCCCTCCGGCGGCGTCATCACCTGCACGGCACCGGGACCGCTCACCAACGGCAACGCCCTACCGACGCTGACCATCGCCATGACTGCGCCGATCGCCACCGGCAACATCACCAACAGCGCCACGGTCTCCAACTCCGTCGCCGACGCGAATGCCTCCAACAACACGGCCAGCGTCACAACCAACGTCGGCCCGCAGGCCAACCTGGCCATCACCAAGACCGGTCCGGCCTCGGTCAACGCCGGTCAGAACACCGTCTACACCGTCACCGTCACGAACAACGGCCCCACCCAGGCGACCGGGACGACAGTCAGCGACAACACCCCGGTCGGCGTGGCCTTCATCTCCAACAGCGGCGCATGCTCGGGTGCGTATCCGTGCAGCATCGGCACCCTCAACCCCGGACAGTCGGTGGTCATTACCTCGACCTACAACGTCCCGACTACGTATTCCGGCGGCTCGGTCATGAATACGGCGACGGTCTCCTCCGCCGTCAACGATCCCAACCTCGCCGACAACAGCGCCACCGCCACAACCACCGTGATTGCCGCGCCGGGCAATGCCGACGTTTCCGTCACGAAGACCGGACCGCCCGCGATCTCGCCCGGCTCCAACATCTCCTACACCATCACCGTCACCAACTCCGGCCCCGCCGCCGCGGCAAACACGTTCGTCAACGATGCCACGCCTGCCGGTCTCACCTTCGTCTCCAACAGCGGCGGCTGCAGCGGTCCGTTCCCCTGCGCGCTCGGAACGGTGAGCAACGGTGGATCGGTCGTCATCACGAGCACCTACAACGTGCCGGCGAACTACCCCGGAACCTCGATTACGAACACCGCGGTTGTCAGCACGTCATCGCCCGAATCGAATACGTCGAACAACTCGGGCACGGCGACGACACCCATCTCCGGAACCGGCATCGCTGATCTGGCCGTAACGAAGAGCGGTCCGACCGCGGCCTACTCGAACACCACCGTCGACTTCATCGTCACCGTCTACAACAACGGCCCGTCCGCGGCGACCAACGTCGTCATCAGTGATCCCACCCCGGCCGGCCTCGCATTCATCTCCAACAGCGGCGCCTGCTCGACGCCCTATCCGTGCACGGTGACCTCGATTCCCTTTGGCAGTGGCGTTGCCATCACCAGCCGTTATCGCGTGGCCGCTCCTTCGGGAACCGTCACGAATACGGCCTCGGTCACCGGCTCGCAGACCGACCCCGTGCCGGCGAACAACAGCAACTCGCTGCAGCTCGTAGTCTCCCCGGCTCCCGTCTGCCCGACCGCACCCGTCCTCACTGCACCCGCCAACGGCCAACCCGCAGCGTCACCGGTGGTCTTCACGTGGAACGGATCGCCGGGCGCGGCGAGCTACATCGTCTCGATCTCGACCAACGGCACGACGCAGACATTCCCGACGACGGCGTCGACGCTGACGCAAACCCTGCCGGACGGCTCGTACACATGGAACGTCCAGGCCGTGGGCAGCTCCGGCTGCCCGAATATGACTTCCGCTACGTCCTCATTCTCCGTCTGCAACAACCCCGGAACGCCGGTTCCCAGCGTCGTCGCTCTTTCGACGACCGGCCAGACCTACGCGGTGACCTGGACGCCGACCGATGGAACGACGCAGTACGAATTGCAGGAATCGCTCGATGCCGCGTTCAGCGCTCCGACTTCGACGATGACCGCCTTGACGTCGGTTTCGTTCACGAAGAACGTGCAGACGGCCACGGCGTTCTTCTACCGCGTCCGCGCCTTTGGCGGCTGCAGTCCGGTAATCGGTCCCTTCTCTGCCACCGCTCCCGTCGTCATCGTGCCGCTGTCGTCGCTCGGATCGACCGGCCCGAACATCGTGGTTCCGGCCGGCAGCACGCAGCCGGTCACGTTCCCGCTTCAGGTTCCCGGTCTGCCCGGCGGCACGACCTCGTTCGTGGCGAGCGTGGACAAGCCGTGGCTGGCCGTCACGCCGACCAGCGGCATCATGCCCCCCGAGGGATTGACGTTCACGATCTCGGCCGACCCGAGCAGCCTGGTGAACGGTACCTGGACCGGAACCGTCATCATCATCTTCGGATCGACGAGCGTGAGCTCGCGGGTTCACAACGAGGACACGACGAAGACTTCCATTCCGGTCTCGATCAGTCTCACTACGCCGGTCACCCCGGGTACGCAATCGAGCCCGGCGTCATCGGCGGTTGTGATCCCGTCCGTCGGTCATCTCGCCGGCCTCGGCTCGCAATGGCAGAGCGATGTCCGCATCGCCAACATCACCGCTCTGTCGAAGAAGGTGCAATTGACGTTCAGTCAGGGCAGCGCCACCTCCTCAGCCGTCAAACAGACGACGCTCAGCATCGACCCCGGTGCCACCACCGCGCTCGACGACATCGTCCGCAACTGGTTCGGCGTCGGCGCGCTCGGCGACTCGTCGAACGGCGTCCTGACCGTGCAGCCGCTCGATGCAGCGGGCAAGCCCGACACGAGCGTTGTGAAGGCGACCGTGGCCTCGAGCCGCACCTTCAACGCCTCGGCCCTCGGCACACTCGGCCAGTTCATTCCTGCCGTGCCGCTGCCGAGTTTCATCAGCACCGCGGCGGGCTCCAACACGATTCTGGCGCTCCAGCAGATCGCACAGTCCGACACGTTCCGCACAAACCTCGGCATCGTCGAAGCCACCGGAAAGCCCGCGTCCGCACTCGTCAGCGTCTTCGACGGCGCAGGCTCGCGTCTGCTCGACGTTCCCCTGACCATCGGTGCCGGCCAACAGCTCCAACTCAACTCCTTCCTGGCCGACAAAGGCATCACGCTGACCAACGGCCACATCGAAGTGCAGGCCACCGGCGGCGACGGAAAGCTCACCGCCTACGCATCCGTCATCGACAGCGGCACCACTGATCCGCTGCTCGTCTCCGGGGTTCCCATCGGCGGCCCCGGTGCCACTCGGTTCGTCGTCCCTGGCGTGGCCAGCCTCGACACGGCCGCCACATGGCGCAGCGACGTGCGGATCTTCAACGGAGGAAACACGCCGCAGACCGCGACGCTGACGCTCTTCCCGACCGGCAATCCGTCCGCGAGCGTCGTCAGCAGCGTCACGATTCAGCCGGGCGAAGTGAAAGCGCTCGACGATATCGTCCACGCCACGTTCAACCTCACCAACGCTGGCGGCGCGCTGCACGTCACCACGGCCGTCTCTGTGCCGCTCATCGTCACCGCCCGAACGTACGACCAGACATCGAGCGGCACCCTGGGCCAGTTCGTCCAGGCGGTCACGCCCGCGGATGCAGTCGGTGCCAGCGACCGCGCGCTGCAACTTCTGCAGATGGAAGACTCGCCGCGCTACCGCACCAACCTCGGCCTCGCCGAAGTCACCGGCAAGGCCGTGACCGCGGAGGTCACCGTCATCCTTCCCGACTCGAAAGTCGCGCCGAAGGTGCAGATCCCGCTCGGCGCCTTCGAATACCGCCAATTCCCTATCATCAGCAGCCTCGGCCTCGGCAACACCTACAACGCCCGCATCAGCGTCAAGGTCATCGACGGCCAGGGCAAGATCACCGCATATGGATCAGTAATCGACCAGAAGACGCAGGATCCGACGTACGTTCCCGCGCAGTAGATCCCGTTTCTCGAAGAAGGAATCGTTTGATGGTCTTCGTGTCTTCGTGTCTTCGCGTCTTCGCGTGCGCGGCTTCGCGCCTTCGCGTGAGAATCAGCCCAGGCTCTCTTGCGTCTCCGCATCGAACAGATGCAGCGCGTCGGCGTCGACGGACATCGCGATCGTCTCGCCCGCGCGCGGCGTCGCTCCGGGGTCAAAGATCGCGACCAGACGTTCCGCGCCGGTGCTGGCGTAGACGATCGTCTCGTGTCCGATCGGTTCGACAACGTCGACTCCGGCGCGGATGGGCGCGCGATCGGATGCGTCCTGATGCAGATGTTCCGGCCGGATCCCGACGATCACACGCCGCCCCTCGGCGACCCGTCCTCGGAACTTGTCGCTGAGCGGCAGCGTGAACGAAGACGTCTGCAGCGCGCCGCCGGTCACCGTTGCAGGTATCAGATTCATCGGCGGCGTCCCGATGAACTGCGCCACGAATGCATTCGCCGGTTTCTCGTACACCTCGCGCGGTGTGCCGACCTGCTGGATCTTTCCGTCGCGCATCACGGTGATGCGGTGGCCCATCGTCATCGCTTCGACCTGATCGTGCGTGACGTAGACCGAGGTCGTGCCCAGCGTCGCCTGCAGCTTCGTGATCTCCGCGCGCGTCTGTACGCGAAGCTTGGCATCGAGATTCGAAAGCGGCTCGTCGAAGAGGAAAACCGCCGGCTGCCTGACGATGGCGCGGCCGACCGCCACGCGCTGCCGCTGCCCGCCGGAGAGATCCTTCGGCTTGCGCTCCAGTAGCTGCGACATGCCCAGGATCTCGGCGGCACTGGCCACGCGACGTGCCCGTTCCTCCGCCGGTACCTTGCGCATACGCAATCCGAACTCGAGGTTCTCGCGCACGGTCATGTGCGGGTAGAGCGCATAACTCTGAAACACCATGGCGATGTCGCGGTCCTTCGGCGCGAGGTCGTTGACGACGCGCCCGCCGATCGAGATCGTGCCGTCGCTGACATCCTCCAGCCCCGCGATCATCCGCAACGCCGTCGACTTCCCGCAACCGGAAGGCCCGACCAGGACCATCAACTCATGGTCATGAATGTCGAGGTTCAGATTCTCGATGACAGAGACGCTCCCGAACCGCTTGGCAACGTTATGAAAGCTCAGGCCGGACATGGTTGCGTAGGGTAGCGTGTTCGGGGGATGGGGGGTAGGGTGTGGGGGGTGGGAGAGGGAGTCGGTGACGCACCACGCTCGCGCTCGCTCGACTTCGCTCCGACCCCCGACGCCCGACGCCCGACCCCCGCACCCACATGGCAGCCCCCTCGCATTGATTCACCACAAATGTCCAGAAATCCGCTGCTCATCGTGCCGATTCGCGATCGGAGGCAACGCCGCCGCATCCTCACGATCAAGAACTGCGCGCTGACCATGCTGAGTCTCGCGGTCGTGTTCGCCTCGATCTCGATCTACTCGGAGGCGCGGCGAGGCAAGGCCGGCGATTATGGCCGGCTCTTCGGTACGCAGGTCGGCGCACCAAACCGCGGCGTCGCACGCAATCTCGAGGTCGTGCAGGAAGGTCCAGTTGCCGATCAATCCGCCCCCGATCCCATGCTCACCGCTCCCGCCGCCCGCGAGCAATTGTTGATGGCGAAGAGCAATGTCGATCCCGCGCCAGCATCGACTAGCCAAGTGTCCCCCGCGCCAATCACCGTCGTCCCCGCAAGTGCGAAAGCGCACGAAACGACGATCGTAGGCGACGGCAACGGCATCGTCGTCGCAAAGCCGCCATCGACCACGACCGCCCATCCCGTCCTTTCCGGCGGGATCTTCAAGCAGTGATCCGCAGATGTCGCAGATGGAACGCAGATTTGAGACTGCCTTATCTGCGTTCGTCTGCGACATCTGCGGATAGCCTCTAAAATGCGCCGATGTCGCAACCAATCACCTTCGGCACTGACGGCTGGCGCGCGGTCATTGCGGACGGCTTCACCTTCGACAATGTTCGCCGCGTCAGCGATGCAATCGCCGTTGCGGCCCGCACGCTCGAGCCGCCCGACGGGATCGATCGCAACGCGCTCGTCGTTGGATTCGACCGCCGCTTTCTCTCGCGAGAGTTCGCCACGCTTGTCGCGGAGACGCTGCGTGACGGCGGCTTCCGCGTCGTTCTTTCGGCCGCCCCGACCCCCTCGCAAACCATCTCCTTCACCGCCTGGCGCCGCAAGCTCCTCGGCGGCGTCGTCGTCACCGCGAGCCACAATCCAGCGAAATACAACGGACTGAAGTTCAAAGCCTGGTACGGCGGCTCGGCCCTGCCGGAGATGTATGCCGCGATCGCCGGCGCGCTGGGCCAGTCATACAAGCGTGAAGGCGGCTCGATCGAAGAGTCGGATCTCCTCGATGACTACGTGGCCGCTCTGCGCGCACAACTCGATGTCCGCAAGATGGCCTCGCTGCGTATCCTTCACGATCCGATCCACGGCGTCGCCTCCGGCCTCCCCTCACGCATCCTCGGCATCGACGTAGCGACAATTCGCGGCGAGAACAATCCATCCTTCGGCGGCGTCAACCCCGAGCCAATTCCGGACAACCTGGCAGCGTCGTCCGAGACGATGCGATCCGCGAAATACGACCTGGCTATCTGCAACGACGGCGATGCCGATCGCCTTGGCATTCTCGACGAGCGGGGAGTCTTCGTCTCGCCGCAGAAGATAATCGCTCTGCTGGCGCTCTACCTCGTGCGCGAAAAGAAAATGACCGGCGAGATCGTCAAGACCTTCTCGACATCCAGGCTCATCGAGACGGTCGCGCACAAGCTCGCCGTTCCCTTTCACGAGACGGCCATCGGCTTCAAATACGTCGCCGACCTGATGCTCACGCGCAACATCCTCATCGGCGGCGAGGAGAGCGGCGGGATCGGCTTCGGCCACTTCCTTCCCGAGCGCGACGGCATTCTCTCCGGTCTGCTCGTGGCCGAGTGCATCGCTCACTTCGGCAAGCCGCTCTCGCACCTCATCGATGCGATGGAGACAGAGTTCGGCGCGCTGCACTATGACCGCCGTGATCTGAATCGTCCGATGGCAGTCTGCGCGCGCCTGATCGAGCGCGTGCGCGCCGGCGAGCTCAATACCGCGTTCGGCGGTACCTTCGCATCGCTCGAAGAGAAAGACGGCGTCAAACTCAACTTCGCCGACGGCTCGTGGATCCTCTTCCGCAAGTCAGGCACCGAACCGATCATCCGCATCTACTGCGAGAGCCCGGATGCTGAGCAAGTCGCGGCAATGCTGGACGTGGCGATCGCGGAGCTTGATCAAAGCTGAGTCACCACAAAGACACAAAGGACACAAAGGTTTTCTCTGTGTCCTTTGTGTCTTTGTGGTTCAAAAAAAAGCCTAAATCGAAGCCAGCACCGTCAACGCCGCCGCTGCAGCAACGATGTAGCTCGCCGGATCCGTCGCCGCGGTGACGATCGGATCATCGTCGATCTCGCCTCGATGCGCGAGCAGCCACATACGCCCGATCCAGTACATCAGCAGCGCGCAGATCAGCCAGAGCGGGTCAGTCTTCGTATAGAGCTGCGTCACCTGCGCGCTGTTGAGATAGAGCGCAAACACCAGCACGGAGATCAGGCCGCTCGACGTGCCGAGGCTCAGGAGGACTTCGCGGTCGCCAGTGCGGTAGCTGCGGCCGCCGGGCGTTTCTTCGTCGTTGGAGACCGCGCGTGTCAGATCGGCGTAGCGCTTCGCCAGCGCCAGGCTGATGAAGAGGAAACTCGAAAACGCCAGCAGCCAGCGCGAGACGACGATGCCGGTTGCCGCGCCGCCGATGAGCACCCGCAGCGAGTAGAACGCCGCCAGCAGAATCACGTCCGCGAGCATGACGCGCTTCACCACCAGCGTGTAGAGCGTTGAGAGTAGGAGGTAGAGAACGATGCCGAAGGCCGCCTCGCGATTGATCGATGCCGCGATGGCCAGACTACCGGCCACGGCAAACGGCACGATCAATAGCGCCGCGCGCGCCGAGATCTCGTTCGCGCTGATCGGGCGATTGCGCTTGCTGCGATGCAGCCGGTCGTGTTTCGCGTCGATCACGTCATTGATGATGTAGGTAGCCGACGACGCGAAACAGAAGCTGGCGAAGATCAGCAGCGCATTCACCACGCGCCTTCTGTCATTGACGTCGTGCGCCATCAGAAGCGGCACGAACACGAGCAGGTTCTTCGTCCAGTGATGGACGCGAAGGACGCGAAGCAGAACCCGCGGGCTCACGAGGACACCTTATGTGACTGCCTTTCGGGCGTCCAGTTCAATTCGCGGGATAGACTCCGCGCATCGATGCTGCCCGACGAAAATGCGAAGGCGTGGCGCCTCGCCCGATACGCCGTCATCGCCATCTGGATCGCAGCGATGGCCCGTCTTTTCATCGCCGACGTGTGGGATGAGACCAACGCGCTCGTCGTCTTCGGACGCGGCAGCGGCCAGAGCGCAATGCAGCTAATTCGCGTCATTCTGAAAACGCCGCTGCCGTTCTGGCGCCCGATTCCGACCATCCTCGTTGCGCTGGCTATCCATTGGATTCCGGACCCCGAGGTGACGTGGAGGTTGTTGCGGGTCATCAATGTTGCAATCGTCCTCACCGCGCTCTGGCTGTTCCTGAAAACGCTCGATGCCTGGGACGGCCGCTCGGAGCGGCGCAACACCTTCTTCACGCTCGCCTACCTCTTCTCCGGCGGAGCGATCATTGTCGCCACCTGGTTCGCGAACATCTTCGACGCCGCGGTGATGCTGCTCGTCGCCTGCGGATTGTTGCTCGTGACGCGCAACAAGTTCGTAAGCGCAGGGCTGCTCTTCGGCGTGGCCTTCTTCTTCAAGGAGACTGCCGCGATGACGCTGCCGCTGCTTGTGCTGCTCATCGCCGTTGATCGCATCAAGATCCGCGACGCCGTCAAAGTAGCCATTCCTACCACCACCCTCGGCATCCTCTACTTCGTCCTGCGCAGCCTCGTCGTTCCGTTCGGTTCCGCGGCCGACACGCACCAGTTTCACGCCGCAACGATCGTTCCAACCGTCATGGGATTGATCGAGAGCTACTGGCGCGAGAGCCTCTGGGGCCACGCCACCATCCTCGGATACGTCTTCTTTCTCTTCTCGCTCGGCGCAATGCGCGGCTTGCGCGCCAGGGTTGCCTTCGCCGCATTTGCCGGGTTCGCAACGCTCATCTACATGGAGATGTTCACCACCTACCAGGGCAACCTGCTCATCCACTACCTGATGTTCATTCCGCGGCTGTATTTCATCCCGGTGGTCCTTTCGCTCTTCGTATTCGCCGTCGACCGCCGCTGGTGGGCCGTTGCGATCCTGGTGATCCCTCTGCTCGCCGGCGCGGTCGGCACATATACGCGGTACGAACGTTTTCAACGCAGCTATCGCAATCTCTATCGATACGCGCGAACAGCCCCGAAGCCGGTGCGTATCGACTACGCGATGAAGCCCCTGCACGACCCCGCCCGCGGAATCGAGATCGGCGACTTCCCCGACGCCCACCTGCGGATCGACCCAGTGAACGGGCTGCTGGTGAAGAGATAAGTTCGCGCGGGTGCCCTGGGAGTTTGCGCGGCAGAAACTACGAGCCCGTACTTCACCGCAAGCAAGACGTCGATGGATTTTCGACCTGACCGCACTCCTTTCGAAGCGCTGAGGAGTGCGGGCGTCTCGCCCGCGGCCATCGAGGCGTCCCGCCTCGGTGGTTGGATCCGGCCTGATAGCTCTCAGAGATCAGGATCAGAGATCAGGAGAATAGAGGCATCAGAGACAAGAGATCAGGATGTGGCATCCGCCCACCTGATCTCTGATCTCTTGTCTCTGATCTCTGCGTTAAACTTCCCGCGTGACAACTCCAGATCAGACCGAAGCCGTCCGGACGCAGTTCACGCGCGAGAGCATTGTCGATGACTACCGCATCGCGTTTCGCTCGCGCCAGGCCAGCCTCATCGGGCGCCGCGAGGTGCTGACCGGCAAGGCGAAGTTCGGCATCTTCGGCGACGGCAAAGAGGTCGCGCAACTGGCCATGGCCCGCGCGTTTCGCAAAGGGGACTGGCGTAGCGGCTACTATCGCGATCAGACCTTCATCTTCGCCGCGGGGATCGGGACTCTCGACGAGTTTTTCGCGCAGTTGTATGCACACGCCGACACCGGCCACGATCCCTGGTCCGCGGGCCGGTCGATGAACTGCCACTTCGGCTCGCGGATCCTGAACGACGACGGCTCCTTCCGCAATCAGACCGACGCCTACAACACCTCGGCCGATGTTTCGCCGACCGGCTCGCAGATGCCGCGCCTCGTCGGCCTCGCTTACGCCTCGAAGCTCTATCGCGAGCTCGAAGAGTTGAAGGCGATGACGCAGTTCTCGCGCAACGGCGACGAGATTGCCTGGGGCACGATCGGCAATGCCAGTTGCGCCGAGGGGATGTTCTGGGAGTCGGTCAACGCGGCGGGCGTGCTGCAGGTGCCGATGCTCCTTTCCATCTGGGACGATGGCTACGGCATCTCCGTGCCGAACGAGTTCCAGATCACGAAGGGCCACATCTCGGAGCTGCTCAAAGGCTTTCAACGCGATCCCAAACAGAAGCAGGGCTACGACATCTACATGGTTCACGGCTGGGATTACCCGGCCCTCTGCGAGACGTACATAGCTGCTGCGTCGATCGTGCGGATGGAGCACGTTCCCGCGATCATCCACGTCAATGAGATGACCCAGCCGCAGGGACACTCCACGTCCGGCTCGCACGAGCGCTACAAATCGAAAGAGCGGCTCGATTGGGAAAACGAGTTCGACTGCATCGCCAAGATGCGGGAGTGGATGATCGGGCAGGGGATCGCGACGGCCGAGGAGCTTGATGCGCTGGAGAAGGATGACCTGCGCCTCGTGCGCGAAGCGCAGCGGCGCGCCTGGGACGTTTATCGCGCGCCCATCGACGCCGAGGTCGGCACGGTGCTCGGATTCATCGATCAGTTGGCGTCAATTGCGCCGAACCGCAGCGAGCTCGATGGCATCAAAGGGGAGCTGCAGCGCAATCAGGCGCCTTTCCACCGCGACGCCATGCGTGCGCTGACCAGCGCGCTCATCGCGGCGCGAGCCGGGATCGCCGGCCACGAAGACGTCGTGAACCGCATCGCCGATTGGCGCCGCGACCGCGAGTTCGCCATCTCGGCGCTGTACGACGACGAGTTGTACAGCAGCGGCGTCGATGCCGCGCTCAACATCGCCGAGGTGAAGGCTGAGTATGGCGAGGACGCGCAGGAGAAGAACGGGTCGGAGATCATCAACGCCTGCCTCGACGCGGCCATGCAGCGCTATCCGAATCTCATCGCCATGGGTGAGGACGTCGGCAAGCTCGGCGACGTCAATCAAGGCTGCCTCGGCCTGCAGGAAAAGTACGGCCTCCACCGCGTTTCCGACACCGGCATCCGCGAATGCACGATCGTCGGCCAGGCCATCGGCATGGCCTTGCGCGGCCTGCGTCCGATCGCCGAGATCCAGTACCTCGACTACATCCTCTACGCGATTCAGATCCTGTCGGACGATCTGGCCACGACACGTTGGCGCACACGCGGCGGCCAGAAGTGTCCCGTCATCATCCGCACGCGCGGCCACCGGCTGGAGGGCGTCTGGCACTCCGGCTCGCCGATGTCGGCCATCATCAATCTCGTACGCGGCATGCGCGTCTGCGTCCCGCGCAACATGACCCAGGCCGCCGGTTTCTACAACACGCTGCTCCGCTCCGACGACCCGGGCCTCGTGGTCGAGGTGCTGAACGGCTACCGTCTGAAAGAAAAGCTCCCCTCCAACATCGCCGATTTCACCCTTCCCCTCGGCGTCCCCGAGATCATGCGCGTAGGGAAGGACGTGACGCTGGTCAGCTACGGCGCGACGTTACGCATCGTGATGGAGGCCGCGGAGCTGCTGGCCCAAACCGGCGTCGACGCCGAGGTCATCGACGTCCAGACGCTTCTGCCTTTCGACGTGCGTGGCGTCATCGTCGAATCGCTCAAGAAAACGAGCCGCGTGGTCTTCATCGACGAAGACGTCCCCGGCGGCGCCACCGCCTTCATGATGCAGAACGTCCTCGAGCGCGACCGCGGCTACGACTATCTCGACTCCGAACCCCGCACCCTCCCCGCCAAAGAACACCGCCCCGCCTACGGCTCCGACGGCGACTACTGGTCAAAACCGAACCGCGAAACGATCTTCGAGTGCGTGTACGAGCTGGTGCACGAGGCGATGCCGCGGAGGTACCCGCGGTTTTTGTAGCGTCGTTGGCCAGCGCCACGGCACACAGAGCGAACATCGGCAAGAACGACGAGCTACTCGGCTCCCCGCCGCCGATCCAATCCGACCCCGGGATGGAGAGTTCAAGGCGCACCTCGACTCGCGATGGGAATGAGTGCTACGTGTGCGCACCGTAACTAATGAGTTTGGCCGATATGCGTGGTGGAACGAAATCGGAGGCTTCTGTCGTATCGAAAGTAAGAAGTGCGATACTCAAAGGAGCAGCCGATGCCTCGATTCAACGATACCTTTATGCGTGAAGTTCGCGAACGCCTACTTGTCGAGCCAGCGAATGTCGACCCTTCACTTTTCCCGTCGCTCGAAAACCTCTCTGCCGGTTTCCTCTTTGACGCTATTCCGAGGCCGCGAATGGATGAGCCATGCGAGATAGTCTCGATCCCGTTTGCTCCACGTACGACTCGGTACCTTTCGAAAGAAGAGATTAAGGTACGCGTGTTTCTCACCGAGTGGAACGCTGCGTGGGAGGCTGGCAGTTTGCGCCACCAGATGTTTCTTAACCGGATTCCGCGTTCGCTCTCTTGGCTTGGCAACCACCGCGGTCGGAACATCGCTTTCGCCCCGCTCGAAACGCCTGATAACTACCACCGCTACGTGCCCCTGTATCATCTCATCCCCGCCCAAACGCTGCAGCGTTTTGGATTGCCCCTGGTAGAAAAGGGCTTCTGGCCTCACTGGACCGAACGCTCGTGGCTCAACGAACTCTTGCCGCGCGACTTCGAGCACCGCCTAAGCCAGGCATTCGCCTTCCATATTTGGCCGCTACTAATGCGCGGCTCCGGTCTTCGAGCCTTCTCGCGGGACGATTCCATACGCGTGCTATCGCACAACTTGGACTATTGGCTTCCATACGCGGACATGGTCGTCCGAAGCCGCCTCGACCAATTCCCACGCGCCTCGTGCAACTCAAAGAGTCTTCGTGACCTTATGCGTGAAGCGCGTAGTGATGCGCCCCCCGGTGTGTCAGTCAATCGTCCGCGCAAAGGCGGCAACGTTTGGAGCGGCGTCGAAGAGGCGTTAATCGTTACTAAAGAGCTTGTGGAAGCTGCCGACAAGACCGGTGGTCTCCGCGCGCTAATCGACGTGGTCCGGTCGCATCGGGTCGAAGAAGACTTCTCCTCGAAATGGTCTACGCTCGCGAAGATTTTGAGAGAAGGTTGTACCGAAAGCGAGCCAAGATCAAGGTATCGTTCGTCGAGCTCCGAGATACGTTGCCTGTACACAGCCCAACCGCTGAGCTACACGAAGATCTGCTTTGGCAGGATTTTCTGGGGCTGCTATCGCCCAAGGAGCGGCGCATCATCGTTTGTATTCGGAGCGGCGCCACACGTCTCGGCGATATCGCGACGTCATTGGGTTACGCGAATCACTCGCCTGTTTCAAAGGCAATGAAAGCAATTCGTGTCAAGGCGTCTGCATTCTTGGGCGCACCACAACACACTCGGCGTCGGTGAGTTTGAGACTTGTTAGTCAGCGTGGGCGATAACTGATATGGAAAACAACGGAGAGCTCCACTACGACATGACACCGAGCTCGCAGGCCGCGTTGGGGGCGTACAGGCCACTTGAGTTCAGTAATGACGCGCTACCGGTGAAGCAAGTCCGGAGCGTCGGCATCGCAATTTTCGCGACGTACTTTGGCCAGTGGCGGGGTGTAACCGCTTGGAAGAAGCAAGGCCGTGCCTCGATTACTTGGAGGGATCACTCCGCGGTCGAGCACAAATCGAAGGCGTTTTCATTCGATGATGTGTGCATCCACCTTCGGGAGACCGGTAGCTTCGATCCCGGAGCGTTTGGTCTCGGCCCGCTACTCTCACCCTGGCTCGATGGCTCCGTCGAGATCTCGCAGCGTTTTCATGCGCCAGCTGTTGAGCGACGCGATATGGCGCTGACGTTCTACTTGCCCACGTCATTCTCAGATTCGTTTCCGCTTCACGCTCAACTGGATCGGGAGGGACGCGCGTTCTCGTCGCTTCAACTGGTACTTCTGAAAGCGCTTTCGGAGGTCCGTCGGAAGCTTGTGACATCATCCGATGAGCTGTTCGGCGGTGCTGAGTGGCTCCAGGATCTTTTCAACTATCTGAATACAGCCGTTGCGTGCGTCGACAACACTCTGCATCAACTGTATTACCGAGCTAAGTACGAGTCTGCGAAACATCCCGGGTGGACCTTCGACGAGGCGGCGCTCGGTCAACCATATCGAACGCGGATCCGGGACAAGCTTGCTTGGGTACGTCAGATCACGGGCAGGCCTCTGGACAACTGCTCTTGCGAGATCTCGGCGTTTCTGCGACTGAAGAAAGTGCGCAATCATCTCAACCACTTTGACCCACCAGTGCTGGCGTTTTCTATCGAAGACGTCGCTGATTGGTTGAATGTTTCGACGGCTCTCGCGAGGCTGCTCTTTCAGATCCGACTAAGAGCAGGGGCGCCGCTGTGCGTCCCGCTGGTCGAGTTGTTACTCGCGCCATCGATTCGATTTGTGCCTTTCGATCCGGCTAAGCAACGTGTTCCTCAGAAGGCCAGTGTCGGCTACGGAAGCACGACTTGGGACGCTCCGGCAAGTGACGGTTCCGGGAGCGCGGGCTAACTCTTCGCGCCAGCGGACTTTGTGCCCGTGGTCTGCTACTCTTGATTCATGGTCTGCGCGTCAGCATGAAGTCCGCTGAACCGCAGTTCCGTTGGGCGGACGATCGCGGTAAGGTCGCATCCAAGGTGCTTCGAAGATGGTAGAAACCGCAGCCAGCACATCCCAATCTTCAACTGCGAAACCACCTCGCACACCGGAAGACCAGTTTCCGACGCTGATCGCGATGGTGAACGCACTGGGCTTTCTCATCACGGTCACCACAATCTCGTTTGTCGACCCACAACTGCGTTCTCATGTCGCTTTTGGAGCGAGATCTTACGACTACGGCTATTGGTCGGGTGTACTCGCAGTACCGGTCTTTTTGTCCGTTCGCTATCTACTTCGCCGATTGCTCACACGCGCGGGTCAATGTCTTGCCGCTACGCTGCCGTTTGTCGTGGCGGAAATCTGGTGTTGGTGGATCTTTCGACCGGAGGTTCCTCATGCTGGCTTTGTCGGTTGGGGTTTGTTTTATATCACTGCGTCGGTTGCTGCCACTTGGCTCCACTCGTCAAAGCCGGATCTTTCATTTGTTGTGGATTCAAAGCTGAAGGCGACCGTCCGGATTGAAGCTCTTAAGAGTTTGCTGTCAGCGTGGCAAGCGATTGCATTGGGCGTTGGGGGTGCGTTTCTAGCAGCTCTCGTTCCATGGTCAAAAATGGTTGTCGAAACCAATACCTACGTGGTCGCAGCAGAGCGCGATCGCTTTCTGTTGAATAGCGTCGCGTTCATGCAACTCGGCCTGTTCGGCATCGCGTTCCTAGTTGGTCCTGTGCGGGAAGTAGTGTCGCATTTACTCAGTATCACGCGTGCATTCACTCTGGTTAGAGAGGAGGCCGCGCCCACCGATGCATCGTCAGCACGGGACTCCTAGGCCTGCGAGAGATAATTTTGTGCCCTAAGGCAGCGCCGCCCCAAACTAAGCGCCCGCGGGAGGGGTCAGGTCGAAACCGAAAGTGACGACGGCTCGGTACAAACATTCCGCTCGATGCAGCCCGTCGTCACTTTCGGTTTCGACCTGACCCCTCCCACGCAGGCAGCGACTTCCCTCTTGCCTTTCAAGCTCCTCGCATCGGCACCGCCATCGCCGCGAAGCAACCGTCGCCGCAACATAGGGTCGGCGCGTGGGTTACCATCTCACCCAAGGCGCTGAGCCACGTGTCGTCAGCATGCCATGCCAATCATCACGGTTGTAGGTATCTCACTCGTCATAACCGGCGTTATTGCGCACCATCTCGTAGTCGCGCGACTCTTCGATTGCTGGCACAGGGAGGCCAACCGTGAGTGCGCGCGCGTGGTCAAGCCAGCTCGTCGCGCATGGCCATTCAGCATGTTTGTGTGGTCTCAACTGTACGCGTGGCACGAGAGTCAGTGGCTGTGGTCAACGCCGGAATGGGCGCTCGCGTCGCCCCGGGCGCTCCGGCTCTTGAGAGCGCTCCGCCTGCTTCCACTACTCTTCTTCGTCGGTTTCATCGTGGCGGTTTCTCCACTGTTCGTCCACGCGGGCTAAAGTTTTCCAAGTGGGCCCTTGGTTTAACCGCGCGGGCCGGGGGTTTGACGGAGCGGGCCGGGGGTTTGACGGAGCGGGCCGGGGGTTTGACGGAGCGGGCCGGGGGTTTGACGGAGCGGGCCGGGGGTTTGACGGAGCGGGCCGGGGATTTGACGGTGCGGGCCGGGGGTTTGACGGCGCGGGCCGGGGGTTTGACGGTGCGGGCCGGGGGTTTGACCGTGTGGACCGGCGGTTTGACCGTGTGGACCGGCGGTTTGACCGTGTGGACCGGCGGTTTGACTGTGCGGACCGGGGGTCTGACGGTGCGGACCGGGGTTTGGCTTGGCGGACCGGAGGTTTGTTGCGTCTGAGGAGGTTGTTTCTATCCAGTGACCTGCTAAGCGCAAGCAACGCGGCCAAGCCCGCCGCCACCCCGCGAAGCGCTACGATAGGGCATGCACTCTTCTAAGCTCATCCGCGCGGCCGTGTTGTTGCTGACGGCGTTCATCGCCCTGGCGGCGACACCGCCTCCGTCCCACGGCCTCGATCTCGCGGCCATGGATAAGACCGTCAAGCCCGGCGACGACTTTTATAGCTACGCCAACGGCACCTGGGCGAAGGTCACGCCGATTCCTCCCGACCGCTCCAGCTATGGTGTCTTCACCATCCTCGACGAAAAGGCGAACCAGAGAACCTCGGATCTCATCCGGGAAACGGAAAAGGCCAAAGCTCCCGCCGGCTCGGAAGTGCGCATGATCAGCGACTACTACGCGGCGTTCATGGACGAGAGGTCCATCGAGGCGCGAGGCCTGAAGACTATACAGCTGGAGCTCGACGAGATCGCGGCCATCGCCGATAAGCAGGCGTTGGCACACGTGCTGGGAAGCCAGATGCGCGCCGATGTCGATGCCCTCAACAACACGAACTTCTATACCGACCGGCCCTTCGGCCTGTGGGTCTCTCCCGACTTCGACAACCCGAACCGGAACATCGGCTATCTCCTGCAGGGTGGCCTGGGGATGCCGGACCGCGACAACTACCTGAGCAAGGAGAAGAACGACGTCGCGCTCCAGGAAACGTATCGCCAGCACATCGCCGCGGTTCTGACGCTGGCGCACATCGCCGACGCCACCGGGAAGGCCGGCAGAATCTATGACCTCGAGCGGAAGATCGCCGAGGCACACGGAAACCGTACCGACTCCGAGGATGTCCACAAGGCAAACAACCGCTGGCTGTTGCAGCAGTTCCCAACGAAGGCGCCGGGACTCGATTGGGCAGCCTACTTCAAGGGTGCCGGGCTCTCCGGCCAGAGCGAGATCATGGTGTGGCAGCCGTCCGCCGCCATCGGCATTGCCGCGCTGGCGGGGAGCGAACCGCTGTCGTTGTGGAAGGACTATCTCACCTTCCACGCCATCGACCGCGCTTCAGGCCTGCTGCCGAAAGCGTTTGCGGATGAGCGGTTCAAGTTCTACGGCACGGCGCTGACCGGCGCGCCGCAGCAACGCGCCCGTTGGAAACGCGCCGTCAGCGCCACGAGCGGTGCGCTCGGCGACGCCGTGGGCAAGCTCTACGTTAAGCACTACTTTCCCCCCTCGGCCAAGAAGGCCGCGCAGACGATGGTGAGCAATATCGTGGCCGCCTTCGGCCGTCGCATCGACAACCTCGCCTGGATGAAGCCCGAGACCCGCACGAAGGCCAAGGCCAAACTGAGCACGCTCTACATCGGGATCGGCTATCCGGAACACTGGCGCGACTACTCCGGGCTGGTGGTCAAACGCGACGACGCCCTCGGCAACGAGCAGCGCTCCGAGTTGTTCGACTATCGAGCCGCCGTGGCCAGACTCGGCAAGCCGGTGGACAAGTCGGCCTGGGCGATGGAGCCGCAGACCGTGAACGCCGTCAACCTGCCGCTACAGAACGCGCTCAATTTCCCGGCCGCCATCCTGAACCCGCCGTTCTTCGATGAGAAGGCGGATGCGGTCCTGAACTACGGAGCGATCGGCACGGTGATCGGTCACGAGATCAGCCACAGCTTCGACGATCAGGGTAGCCAGTTCGACGCCGAGGGGCGGCTGCTGAACTGGTGGACGAAAGAAGACTTCGCGCACTTCAGCGCGGCGGCCGATCGTCTGGCGGCGGAGTTCGATACCTACGAGCCACTGCCCGGACTGCACGTCAACGGCAAGCTGACGCTGAGCGAGAACATCGCCGACGTGGCGGGCCTCTCCGCGTCTTACGACGGGTATCGCCGGTTCTACGGCGACAAGGCCGGCCCCGCGGCCGCAGGATTCACAGGCGACCAGCGCTTTTTCCTCGCCTTCGCGCAGGCCTGGCGATCGAAACTACGCCCCGAGGCGCTCCGCAATTCGCTGAAGACCAACGGCCACGCCCCGGGTCAATACCGCGCCGACACCGTCCGCAACATCGATCAGTGGTACCAGGCGTTCGACGTCAAGGCGGGAGGGAAGCTGTACCTCGCCCCGGCGGAGAGGGTGCGATTGTGGTGATGGCTGGAAAAAAATCACCAGAGAGACACTGAGGACACAGAGGTAAACCCTTACTCTGAGACCTCTGTGTCTCTGTGGTGCAAAGGGGTTTGGGAGGCATCGTGCTGTTCACGAAATACCTGCGCGATGGCGTGCGAAGCGGTGCGATCACGCGAAGCGTTCGCGTCTGGATGCGTCCGAACGTTCGCGCCGGCGTGCGATACCGCTTCGAAGAAGGGGAGATCGAAGTCGATTCCATCGTCCCGATCACGATCGAACAGATCACGCCTCGTCTCGCCCGCGAGTGCGGCTTCGCCGGCGTAAGCGATCTCCTCAAGGTCGCGAAGCATGGTCGAGGCGAGAACGTGTACCTCGTCGACTTCCACTACATTGCGCCGAAGAAACGTGACAGCTGAGTCGAATAACTATCGCACCCATCCGTAAGCGAAATCCCGCGGCGACAAGCCATTGCGAATCAGTCGCTTGCAACTCGGAAACGAACGAAGGTCTGACCCCAAGGGTTCTCCGCGCCAAGGGTTTTCCGCGCCCCCCAATGGTTTTCGCGCCTGAATGGGAACCCAGATCGCGTGTGTGGGAAGTCAGAACTCGTGTACAGGAAGAGAGAACGGGTTCACGCGGAGCCGCGGAGGGCACGGGACTTCTTTCTCCGCGCTCCGCGCCTCCGCGTGACCGGTCTCCCCTGACCCTTTCCATCCCGACCGCCCGGGCCGAGCACCGAGCCCCTCGGCACATGACTCAGCGCGCCCAAGTACAATGTTGCCCATGGGAATCGACGAGATCCTCGCCAGCAAGCGCGACGAGATCCTCCGCATCGCTGCGAAGCACGGGGTTAGCCGCATCCGCGTCTTTGGTTCCGTGGCCCGCGGCGATGCCGGACCCGATAGCGACGTCGATTTTCTGATCGAGATCGGCGGCGAGACACCGCCATGGTTCCCTGGCGGCCTGATTGCCGATTTGGAGGAGCTGCTGGGACGGCACGTCGATGTCGTCGCGCCATCGTGGCTGCACGAGATCATCAAAGAGGACGTTCTGGCCGAGGCTGTGGCGCTGTGAAATCGAATGAGCTCTATCTGGCCGACATCGTCGAGCGCATGCGCCGCGTTCGCGAATCTGCCGCTGCGGGACGTGATGCGTTCTTCTCGTCGACCGAGAAGCAGGACGCGATTCTCCACAACCTTCAGCTACTCGGAGAGTCCGTACGGCGACTCTCTGATGAATTGAAATCACGCTACTCGGAAGTGCCGTGGCGCGATATTGCTGCCTTTCGAAACGTCGTTGTTCATGAATACACGCGAATCGATCTTGATTGTTGTGTGGGGAATCGTTACTGAGCGAATCCCGGAACTGGAAAGGCAGATCGCACAGATCGCAGGGGAAAACCGTTAACCCCTACCTCTTCACGTGCTTCACCGCCTCGATCAACTCCGGGGGCGCATCGTGGGCGAGCTCCTCTTCCTTTTCGGCCACGCCGCGCACGAGATCGATCGTTTCCTGGTAGCTGGCCAGGTATGCGCGGCAGGAGGGGCATACGATCAGGTGCAGGTCGAAGGTGGTGCGGGTTTCGGCGTCCAGCTCGCCGGCGACGTAGGCGTCGAGGAATGAGATGAACTCGATGCAGGTCACGTGGCTCACATCGCACCTCGCATGTGGGGGTCGAGCAGGGTGCGCAGGGCCTGGCGGGCGCGGTGAAGTTTGACTTTGAGGTTGTCGCGGGTGATCTGCAGTTTTTCGGCGACGACGTCGGGCGGGAGTTGTTCGATGTCACGCAGGACCAGCACTACGCGGTACGACTCCGGCAGACGATCGATGCACTCGCGGACGAGAGCGCGCGATTGCTCGCGCTGGAGGACGTCCTCGACGCTCTCTTTCCAGCCGACCGACGATTGTTGTTGATGGCCGTCGGCTTGGAAGTGGGGGAGGAGCTCATCGACATCCTGCTCGCGGCGGCGCTCGCGCACGCGAAGCTTCATCAGCGCGCAGTTCACGGCGATGCGGTGCATCCACGTGGAGAGGCGGCTCTCGATCTGGAAGTCGCCGATGCTGCGAAACGCGGCGACGAACGCTTCCTGCACCGCGTCGCGCGCTTCCTCTTCGTCGCGCAGGATGCGGCGCGTGACCGCGAGGAGCGGTGCGGCGTGGTTGTCCACGAGCTCCTCGAATGCTCTCTCGTCGCCGGCACGGAGCCGGTCGACGAGCCCGCGCTCGTCAGGACGCGCGGCAGCGACTGGTTGCATCGAACAAGCGTAGCGCGTTTCCTCACGCGAAGGGCGCTCACGCGAAGGCGCGAAGACGCTCACGCGAAGACGCGAAGACGCGAAGGAGGCTGGGATAACGCTGGTTTTCACTCTTCGCGTCTTCGCGCCTTCGCGTGAGCGTGACCGTCACTCGGCGAGGCATCCCTCCAGAAGGGTATTGAACATATGACCCGACACCACCAGCCGGTCCGCCGCCTCCTCGGATAGCGGCTCCGAGAAGAGAAACCCCTGCGCGTATTCGCAGCCGAGGGATGCCAGTGTCCGAAGCTGCGTCGGTGTCTCGACGCCTTCAGCGATCACTTCGATGCCGAGGTTGTGGGCGAGGGCGATGATGGTCTTGACGAGCTCGCAGTGTTCGCTGCTCGAATCGAGCGTGCTCACGAACGAGCGGTCGATCTTCAGCGCGTCGATGGGGAGGTTCACCAGGTACGCGAGCGACGAGTAGCCGGTGCCGAAATCGTCGATGCAGAGCTCGATCCCGAGCTGGCGCACGCGCTCGAAGAAATCGGCGGCGCTCCGTTCGACCATCGCGCTCTCGGTGATCTCGAGGCGGATCGACGCCCCTTCGACATGCGCCGCCGCCAGGACGCGATCGAGCTCGTCGATGAGCGTGGGGTCGAACGTCTGCCGCAGCGAGACGTTGATGCTCGCCGTCAGCGGCGCGCTGGCCATGGTGTGCCAGCGCCGCAACTGCGCGCAGACGCGCTTGAGCACCCACACGCCGATCGGCACGATCAATCCGTTCTCCTCGGCGATGGGGATGAAATCGTTCGGTGCGATCGTGCCGCGGACCGGGTGCTCCCATCGCAGCAGCGCCTCGAAGCCGGTCAGCTCGCCGGAGCGGATCGAGACGATGGGCTGATAGACGAGGCGGAACTCCTCCCGCTCGACGGCGCGGCGAAGGTCCATCTCCATCAGCATCCGCTCAACGGCCTGCACGTGCATGCGACGATCGAAAATCTCGTAACGCCCTTTGCCGCGCTCTTTGGCGCGATACATGGCGGTGTCGGCATCGCGCAGCACGGCGTCGGCGGAGCGGTAGCCGGTGGCGCTGACGGCGATGCCGATGCTCGCTGATGTGAACACCTCTTCGCCCGAAACGGTGAATGGCCGCGAGAGCTCTGCGGAGATCCGTTCGGCGATGGACGTGGCCTCGCTGGCGTCGGCGATGTTCTCGATGAGGATGGTGAACTCATCGCCGCCGATGCGGGCCACGAGATCGGAGGGACGCACGCAGCTCCGCAGCCGGTCGGCGGCCGCGCGGAGGAGATCGTCGCCGGCGATGTGGCCGAGGGAGTCGTTCACGAGCTTGAAGCGGTCGAGATCGAGAAAGAGCACCGCGAAGTCGTACACGTGCTCGCGCGCGTTCATGGCGATGGCGTGATCGAGCCGGTTCATGAAGAGCGTACGGTTGGGCAGGCCGGTGACCGCGTCGTGCAGCGCGTCATGCGTCATCTGGCGCTGGCTGCGACGCTGTTCGGCGATCTCGCGCTGCAGATCGGCATTGATGCGTTCGAGCTCTTCGCCGCGCTCGGCGTGAATGGCAAGGTCGGCGTGTGCGCGCTCGAGCGCCGTCGCAGTCTGCTGGCGCTGCAACTCGGCGGACGTTCTTCCGGCGACGGAAAGCAGGGTGGCGCGGACCTTTGCTCCATCAAGCATCGGCCTGCGGCTCATTACGCCGATCCAACCGAATGCGGCGCCATCCGCATCGATCAGCGCGATGGCGGCATAGCTCTCGATCGACTGGATGGCCAGGCCGGGATCGAGCGGATAGCGCTCAGCGGCTCGTTCCGGAATCCAGCAGAAGTGCTGTTCGAGGACGTCGTTGCACGGTGTTCCATCGAGGACATATTCAATGTTCGCGACGGGCTCGCCGTCGGAAAAGCGCGCGACGGTGCGGGCGCGCAGCGGTTCTTCGCCCGAAAGCTCCGCGGCGAAGGCGAAGTCGGCATCGAGCGCACGAGCGAGCTCGCTGACGAGTGTCCGGAAGTACTCCTGGCCCGGTCCGCAGAGCGACAGCCCTTCGAGCAACTCGCGGATTGGTTCATGGCCGAGGATTGGTTTTTCCACTTCGAGCGTTCCGGTCGCACAGTCATTCATGGACATCGGGACTCCTTGCAACGTCCGTTAGATGACGATTTATGTAACCGGTTACACCTGAAACGGAACTTTGAGCATGGAGTTCACATTCTGTTCACGGAAATTGAGACGCCGTGTGGGTCAAGAGGCGAGCCAGAGCGCGGGTGCCGTCCTGAACCGCCGCATGCCCCGTGCGAAATCGTTCGGCCAGCCGGGACGTTTGTAACAGAGATGTCCGCGGTGCGGACGACGCTTCGCGAGACCATCGGCGCTCCTGCACCGTAGAGACGTGCAGCGCGAAAAGGAAAACTGTCATGCGATTCCCGATGAGAAAAACGATCCTGGCCCTCGCTCTTGCGGCATTCGGTCTGAGTTGCAGCGCAAGTGCCGACGCTGTGAACAAGGCGATTCCAGCGCCTGCTGTCGATACTCCGGCCGCCGAGGCTACCGGTTCGCAGGTCGCCGTTCTGGCTGGCGGATGCTTCTGGGGACTGCAGGGGATGTTCGAGCACGTGAAGGGCGTCACGAAAGTCGTCGCCGGCTACTCGGGAGGCGACAGGTCCACCGCGCATTACGAGATGGTGGGCACCGAGACGACCGGGCACGCCGAGTCGGTGGAGATCACGTTCGATCCGAAGCAGATCTCCTACGGCCAGCTGCTACGGCTGTTCTTCTCGGTCGCGCACGATCCGACGGAGCTGAACCGCCAGGGTCCTGACAGCGGTCCAAGCTATCGGTCCGAGATCTTCTTCGGTTCACCGTCGCAGGAGCGCATAGCGCGCGCGTACGTCGACCAACTGTCGAAGGCAAAGGTCTTCGCATCGCCGATCGTCACGAAGATCGAGCCGCTGAAGGGCTTCTACGCAGCCGAGGATTACCATCAGGATTACCTGATCCACAACCCGCATCAGCCGTACATCGTGTTCAACGATCTGCCGAAGATCGACGCGCTGAAGCGGGTCTATCCGGAGTGGTACCGGCCGACGCCGGTGAAGTTGGTGGCGTTGAAGTGAGGTTGGTGCGGCGCGATCTTGCCACCTGATCTACCCACGGGCGCGGAATCCCGGGACAGTCGCCATGCGGTCGCCGGGCCGATCCTGCAACCAGGCGACGATCTTCGCTTCGATCTCCTGCTCGGTTGAGTCAGGGAACTCTCGCAGGATGTTCTGCCGCAAGAGCGCCTCAGCTGCCTCGAACAGATCGAACGCGACGCGAAGGCCATAGGCAGGATCGTTCTCCGGTGACATCGCTTGATTTACTCGGTTACGACGCCAGTGACACCTGGTGCTACTGAACGAGGGAGCTGCAAGGTATACCGCGTTGAGGTATACTAGTCAAGCGGTGGCGATTCGGAGCTTTGCCAGTGAGGACGTCGAGTCGTTTTTCGTCCGAGGACGGGCGAGTGCACCCTCAGCTGGGCGAATGTTGCTCGCGCCGTTGCCCGCAAACTGGACATGATCGAGTACGCGCATGAACTGCGAGACCTTGCGTCGCCGCCCGGAAACCGGCTGGAAGCATTGAAGGGTCGAAGGCGCGGATTTCACAGCATTCGGGTGAACGATCAATGGCGCGTTGTCTTTCGATGGACTGATCTGGGAGCTGTAGATGTCGATGTCGTCGACTATCACTAGCCGGCGCTGATCAAGAGGATGGCAAAATCATGACTCAAAAAAGGACTCCGACGACACCCGGAGAGATTCTGCGTGAGGAGTTTCTTGCACCGCTGGCAATGACGCAGAACCAATTGGCGACTCACATCGGATGCGATGTCAAAGTGATCAACCGAATCGTGAACGGCCGTACGTCGGTGACGGCAGAGATGGCACTCAAGCTCGGGGCGGCGTTGGGAACGACGCCTGACTTCTGGTTGAACGCGCAACGAGCGGTCGACCTCCACCGGGCAGCCGCGCGCCTCGGGAGCCTTCCGCGACCTCTTCGGAAAGCGAGCTGAGTCTGGTGGCGTCAGCTCTTCCTTCAACGCGTCCTGCCGGCGTGTCTTCGATCAGAGTCCCCTATTCGGCCAACACACCGCCGGGCAGGGACGCCCGTCGGTAGCAGGCAGGAATGCCTGCGCTACTTTCGGGGGGTGCGTCGTAGTGCAGGCATTCTTGCCGGCAACCGTTGGGCGTCCTCGCCCGACGGGATTAGCCGCGACTCGGACGAAATCGTCCGGGCCGGCGACGTTCGAGTTTGCCGACACAGCCGCCGCGCCAGAGGTCTAGCCCTTCCGCCAGCGCGTTCCGGCCGGAGTGTCTTCCAGCAGGATCCCCCGGCCGAGCAGCTCATCCCGGATCCTGTCGCTTTCGGCGAAGTTGCGGGCTTTGCGCGCGGCGTTCCTGGCGGTTATGAGCGATTCGATCTCGGCGTCGAGGTTCTCGCGCTGTTTCGGGAAAAGGTCCAGCACCGGATCGATTTTCATCACCGCGGTCTTCAGCCCCTCGGCGTCGCCGGCGAGGATACGGCCTTCGTCGATGGCGGTGTTCGCTTCGCGGATCAGAGTGAAGAGCGCGCCGAGGGCGCCGGCGGTGTTGATGTCGTCGTCCATTGCCGTCTCGAAATCGATCAGGAACTTGCCGATCAACTGATCCGCGGCGCCGTCGGAATGGCGGGCGTCGTGCGCGGCCGATCGTGACACTTCATCGACGCGCAGCAGGAACGATTCGATCCGCGACAGCGCATTTTTCGCGTCGTCGAGCGACTGCATCGTGAAGTTCAGTTTCGTGCGATAGGGGACGGACAGCAACGCATACCGCAACGCCAGGAGGTCGTACCCCATCTCCTCGACCTCGGGCACCGTGTAGATGTTGCCGAGGGACTTCGACATCTTCTGCTGATCGATGTTGAGGTGCTCGCCGTGAATCCAATAGCGGACGAACGGCTTGCCGGTGGCGCCTTCACTCTGCGCGATCTCGTTTTCGTGATGCGGAAAGATGAGGTCGACGGCGCCTGTGTGGATGTCGAAGGTCTCGCCGAGGAGGTCCATCGACATCGCGGAGCACTCGAGGTGCCAGCCGGGACGCCCTTCGCCAATCGGCGTCTGCCAGGCTGGCTCGTTGTCCTTCTTCGATTTCCAGAGAACGAAGTCGCGCGCTGACTCTTTCTCGTATTCGTCGGATTCGATGCGGCTGTATTCGCTCGACTGGTCGATCTCGACGCGCGAGAGCTTGCCGTAGCCGGGCAGCGACGCGACCTTGAAGTAGGTCGAGCCGTCGGCCACGTAGGTGTGGCCGCGCTCGGTCAACTGCTGGACCAGGGCCACCATCTGCGGGATGTACTCGGTCGCGCGCGGGTAGGCATCGGCGCGGCGGACGCGCAACTTGGCGAGCGAATCATGGAAGGACTCGATGTAGGGAGCGGTGTAGGTGGTCAGATCTTTTCCCGCGGCCGCGGCGTTGCGGATGATCTTGTCCTCGACGTCGGTGATGTTCATGATCTGCTTCACGCGCAGGCCGCGGAACTCGAGGTAGCGCCGCAGCAGATCGCCCCAGAGGAACGTGCGCATGTTGCCGATGTGCAGGTGGTTGTAGACGGTGGGCCCGCACGAGTACATGCGCACTTCGCCGGGAACGAGCGGCTCGAAGGTCTCTTTCTCGCGCGTGAGCGTGTTGAAAAGCTTCAGATCGGACATGGGAGGGGGATTATAAGGATGATGAAGGATGAAGACTCCTGATCTTCTATCCCCGATCTCTGATTGCAAGTTCATCCTTCATCCTTCATCGTTCGCCCTTCAAGACCATGCTCTCCCGCGACGCCTTCGCCAAACGCTTCTCCCGCAATGCCATCATCGGTATGGTGCACGTCGGCGCGTTGCCGGGGGCGCCGCGATTCAGTGGGTCGATGGACGCGGTGACCGACGCGGCCATGCGCGATGCACGGGCGTTGCGCGAGGGCGGCTGCGATGCGCTCGCGTTCGAGAATTTCGGCGACCGGCCGTTCTTCAAAGGGCGCGTGCCGGCGGAGACGATCGCCGGACTGACGCGCGTCATCACCGAGGTGATCGCGGAGGTGAAGCTCCCGTTCGGCGTGAACGTGCTTCGGAACGATGCGTTGTCGGCGATCGCCATCGCGGCAGTTACCGGTGCGGCGTTCATCCGCGTCAACGTCCACACAGGAGCGATGCTGACCGATCAGGGGATCATCGAAGGCCGCGCCGCCGAGTCGCTGCGATTGCGTGCGGCGATTGCGCCGGAGCTGCTGATCTTCGCCGATCACATGGTCAAGCACGCCATGCCGCTCGCGGCGGTCGACGAAGTGCATGCCGCAAAAGATCTGCGGCACCGCGGCCTCGCGGACGGCATCATCATCAGCGGGTCGGAGACGGGAGCGGAAGCGGATCGCGCCAGCTTCGCGCGCGTCCGCGATGCGCTGCCTGACGCGCCGGTTCTCATCGGCAGCGGACTGACGGAGCAGAACGCGTCAGTGTTTGGGAGTGCCGATGCCGCGATCGCCGGCACCTCGATCAAAATCGACGGACGCCTCGAAGCGCCCGTCGATTCCGATCGTGTGGCGCGGCTTGTGGCCGCGTTCAAACGCGCCGTCAGCTAGCCGGCGTGCAGCGCGGTCGCCACGTTGCCTGCCGGCTGGTCTAGACGACGCGCCGGCCCGTGATGAGCTGAATGATCAGCACAATCACAGCGATGACGAGCAGCAGGTGGATGAGACCACCGCCGACGTGCATCGCAAAGCCGCCGAGCCACAGAATCACGAGGATCACGATGATGAGCCAAAGTAAGTTTCCCATGAGGCTCAGCAATAGCGGCTAGCGTGCCAGCATAGACGGCCATCACTCGTTACGGACTCTCCAACTCGACAATGATGGCGTGGAGCGTGGTCTTGCCGATGTTTTCAGTGCGATGGGTTCTGGGTTCCCGATAGAGGATGTCGCCCGCCTTGAATTCGACATCCTCGCTCTTGCCGTCCGGCGTGGTAATACGTAACGTGCCTCTTGTCACGACGTACACGACGAATGCAGGGTGGAAGTGCCAATCCTCCTTGTCGCCGGGCTCGCTCATGAAGTCCAGAACGCGGACATGATCGTTCTCGAGTTTCACCTTGACCACCTTCGGCGTCACCGTGGCAGCGTCCTGCGCAGTCGTTTTCATTAATGTCCTCCTTGTATTTAGTAGGGTCAATCCACAGCATCCGAGTGTCAGGGCCGCGCCTGTCGCAGCGATCAGCTGCACGGCCTCGCGGCGGCTGGGCTTCGATGGCCGCGAGCAGGTAATCGTCATGGGCGCAGTATCCCCATTGGCGAACAGGCACGCTTCGTTTATCATCAAAGTATGGATGTCGGTGACACCTCACTCTCCGGAATCGCCGCGGCCATCGCTGAACCGGCGCGCGCCCGCATGCTCTGCTGCCTGATGGACGGTCACGCGCGGACGAGCACGGAGCTTGCGGCTGTAGCGGAGGTGAGCCCGTCGACGGCAAGCGTGCATCTTGCTCGGCTGAAGGAGCAGCACCTGGTGAACGTGCTCGCGCAAGGGAAACACCGTTACTACAGCCTGGCGGGTTCGAGCGTAGCCGCGGCTCTGGAGGCGTTGATGGTGGTGGCGGGTGGATCGCGCGATCGCTTTGTCCCGAGTACACCGCCCCGCCTACGAGCGGCACGCACTTGCTACGATCACCTGGCGGGCTCGGTCGCCGTCTTGCTGCACGATCGCTTCAAAGAGCGAGGGTGGCTGGAAGATTCGCCGGCGGGTGATGGTGACTACGACCTCACCGAGAGCGGAGCGAATCAGATCGAGTCCCTGGGTATCGATGTCGAGGCTGTCCGCGCGATGCGCCGCCGTTTCGCCTGTTCCTGTGTCGACTGGAGCGAGCGCCGCCCACACCTCGCCGGTGCCCTCGGCGCCGCCCTTCTGACCCTGGCGTTGAAGCGAAAGTGGGTCGTGCGCGATCTCGATAGCCGCGCGCTGAGCGTTACGCGGATTGGTGTTCGCGAAATGGGTTCGCGATTCGGGGTAGACCTTCTCACGCGAACACGCGAAGACGCGAAGGTTTAGGCTTGATGCTCTCCTTCGCGACCTTCGCGGCTTCGCGTGAGCAATGGTTTGCGGGAAAGCCAGCGCGGTGCTTCTTGTGAGCGGGTCACTCGGCGTCGAAGGAAACGCTTCCGTCGGCTGCCCGTCGCGCCGTTGGTGCATACGCGCCGAGCAGCTCGCGCCGCCACCACGCTCCCGTACGCGCGCGTTCTTCGCGTGTCGTGAACCAGTATTGCCATGCCATCGCGCGAACGGCGATCGGTGGTTTGTTTGCGAATGGATTCTTTGCGAACAACCGCAGCACAGGCTCCGAATTCTCCATCAGTCTCGCTTCTGTGTTGAGGACCCATTGATTGTCCTGCACCGATCCGAGGGACGCGAACCAGAGATTCCACTCGAAGCGCGGCTGGTAGGGCGCGTAGATTCCCGGCCGAGCGCGCACGTCCTGCGGCTTGTAGCGGAATGGATAGGCGACCCAGTTCACGCCGTCGCTGGTTCCCTGGAACTCGATCTCGATGCGTTGACGCGTCATGACGGCGAAGAGGCCGTAACGATTGGCGATGCGGAAAGGATCGAGCAGCGTGACGGTGGGAAAGGACGGCACCATGAAATCGGCAATCGTCGTAAGGAAGATCGTCGTCAACACGAATGCTGCGACGAGCGAAGGCCTGGTTTTCTGCGGGACAGGCGCAGGTCCGCGAAGGATCGAGTCATCGAGCAGCAGCACGCCCACGCAGAGGACGAGATAGTTGAGGAACGCGTAGTTGGCCGTGAGGATGATGCCGATCTGCAGCGGCGTGACGACGAGAAAAGCGATGCTGCGGCAGAGCGAGCCTTTGCGCGGCGCGAAGAGAAGCCAGACGACGAACAGCTCGACGAAGAGGGTGAGACCGGCCGAGAAGGCATGGAACGAATGCGGCCACTGCTGGACGTACCAGCCGATCCACGATGGCAGCGGACCGTTCTCGTAGTACTTGTCCATCGCCGTCAGGTTGCGCCACTGCTCGTCGCCGCTGAGGAGCTTGACCAGCCCTGATTCGAAGTAGATGCGGAACCACTCCCACTGCAGGAGGAAGACAGCAGCCCGTGACGGCGGCTGATCGATCCCCATGCGTGGCCGGATTCCGCGCGGCGCAAGGAAGATCGAGAGAAAGGTGGCTTCGAGGAGCATCCCATCCGACTGGTATCCGGCAAAGTCCTGCGCGGCGCCAATGAACGAGAGGAAGCAGACTCCCGCCACGGCGATCGAAACCCTCGGCCAGAGATTGAGGATGATGGCGACGGAAGCGGCGAAGCCGATCCAGACGATCGCGCTCAGCATCCGGTCGCTCGCGTTGAACCAGAGCAGCGTCGGCGCAAACCAGTAGCCTTTGAGGCCGAGCGCGCGATGCACGGCGCCGAGGTACTCGACGGCAGGGAGGATCCCGCGCGGTCCGATCAGGCCGTGAATCTGGAAGTAGAGCGAGTAGAACGCGGAGAAGAAGATCGCGCCGAGACAGCGAAGCCAGATCCAGCGGGCCCGAACGAACGATGGCGAGACGGACGGTGCAAACCACCGCTCCAGAATCGGCGGCTTCATCGGTTCCGATGTGTATTCTTCGAACATCATCTTCGATAGATTCGCAAGTCAGGCTCGTTCCAGATCAGGCGGAACTCGCGTGGCTCCGCGCCATGATGGACGCGCCACCACCACGTTGATTGCAACTCCTGATTCTCGCCGGCGATTGCATTGGCCGAGGCGACGCCGAACTTCGGATTGTCGAGGATCAGATAGCGGATACCGTTGGCGTCGCAGTAGCGCGCCAGCGACGTTTCCGCGCGGCTGAGGAGCGCTTCGTGTGCGCGCTCGAACGTGCGTGCGTCGGGCATGGTTCCGAAGTTGTCGAGGACGACGGGATGTTTTCCCTCGACGTCGATGGCGTGTCCGAGCGACCAGGGGCCGAGGACGCGGCCGGGTTCCTGATGCTTCAGGAACTCTGCCGCGCGGAGCCATTGCTGCTGGTTGGGCGGGACGGGCGTCATCGGAGTCAGCAGCCAGCCGGCGAGTTGCAGGGGGGGAGGGAGTGCGATCGTCAGTGCGGCGAGGATCGCCCATCTTCTTTTCGCGATGAGCGGCACGTAGAGCGCGGCGGCGAGCGCGAGCAGCGGGATAGCTACGATCCAGAAGCGGCGGCTGGTGATGGTGAGGCCGAGGTAGGCAATGGCGAAGATGGCGACAGCGAGGCGGGTGTGGTCGCGCGTGCGGATCGAGCGCACGAGGAGGAACCACACGAGGATCGTGCCTGCGGAGAGGCCGGTTAGATCGGAGATGAGGTCGTCGCCGCGGGCGCGCCAGAGCGGCTGGAATTCCATGATCGTCTTGAGCCATCGGTCGCCGCCGAAGAAGTGCGCGCCGGTAAGGAGGGAGGGGAGGGCGGTGGGGACGGCGAGGAAGATGGTGGTGCCGGCGAGGAGGGCGAAGAGTCGCCGGCGGGCCGCCGGCGATACAGCTGGCGAGCCGCCGGCGCTACGCTCGGCACTGGCGCTACGCTCGTTAGCGGTGCTTGATCGTTGGATGATTAGCGCGCAGGCGACGGCGGCGGCGGCGAAGAGGGCGGCGTGCGTCCAGCCGAGGAACCATTGGTTGTCGGGGAACCCTTGGGGGCGTGTGAGGCGGTAGAGCGCGACGGCGAGGGTGGCGATCGTGAAGCCGCAGGTGGCGGCGATGCCGTCGCTCCGGAAGAAGAGGATGGCGAAGGCGAGGGCGGCGGCGACCAGGAGCGCGGTCTGGACGAACATCGCGGCGGTGATGGCGATGCCGAGGAGGAGGCCGGCGATCAGTTGGTGCCGGCGATCGGTTCTTCGGAGGGCGAGACAAGTCGCGCCGAGAATGGCGAATGTCAGCGGCGGTTCGAGGTAGTGATGATCGATGCTGCCGATCCACGATGTGGTGACGAGAAACGGCGATGTGGCCAGCGCGATGCCGCAAAGAATCGCGACGGCATCGCCGCAGACGCTCGCCAGCGCGAAGACAGCGAGGCCGGTGAAGAGCGCGAACAGCAACGGCGGGAACCAGACGATTCTGGCTAGGACGGCGTCGGGATCAGTGGCGCCGAGGAGGCGGGCCGCGCCGCCGGCGGCGACGTCGTAAAGCGGAGGCCACGGACAGAACGCGCCGCCGATGCCGCGGTCGGGATCGAATTCGAGCACGTGCAGAAAATGCGCCGCGGAGAAGGCGATCCTCTTCCAGTGGTAGTCCTCATCGACGGGAGCAATCCGCGGCGCGCCACTTTCGAAGATGTACGGCGCGTTGAGTAGGCGGATGGCGATGGCGAGGGTGAAAGCGATGAGAGCGAGGGTTCGGGG
>Ga0307470_10000062_pt1 | contig 74820 bp, 129 predicted proteins | sample atmos_gasesAM3C__FD_204565 | JGI IMG/M metagenome (GOLD analysis project Ga0307470, IMG submission 204565) | Hardwood forest soil microbial communities from Morgan-Monroe State Forest, Indiana, United States - atmos_gasesAM3C_05 | ecosystem: Environmental > Terrestrial > Soil > Temperate... | reverse complement strand
CAGCGGCATCGCGCAGGACTAGTCGCCAATAGCTTTCGCTCATGGCGCAGCTTTATTGCGAGTCTGACGGGTATGTAAACCGATAGTGGCAGAGCGGTCGGTTAGGTGTGCTTGCTACCTGATGCCGCACATTTCGTGTCACGCTCCGAACGGGTTATTTCCTTGGTTTTCTTGGTCTTCAGAGACGCTCGCGCTGTCAACGGCAGAACGATTTTCCGCCCCCGACCACGAAAAGCTCAATAGGAATGAGAGGTTGCCGCTTTAGTGTCAAGAACTATTTTGCGGCACCCTGCGTTTTACACCGCTACCGATGGTGCCTCTTGGTCGGTTTTGCGTTGGCGTTTCTTGTGCCCACCACGCGAACGACCGACCGTTTCGTAGTATTGTCGGAAGTAAGCGCGGCGAGGTCTGCGTTTGGATTTTGGCTTTTGTTGCGTAGCGTCATGCCCTGACATTGCTCTGAGAAGCCCGCTGCTGGAATACGGACACCAGCATTATATCGTCTTCCTTGACGCGTACAGGGAAATTGTTAGGACCGAGGTAGATGTTAGCGCTTCCAGGACGGGCGTCTTTCACGGTTCCCTCCCAGCCTTCGTAGGGATGGCCTATAGCGATGACCCTGACTTTGTCCCCAGAGGCATAGACGCATTTGCGTGCCTTGCTCGGGGGCTTCGTGGCCTCGTGCCAGTCAATGTGCTCGTCCATGGCCCACCCCGCGATCATCTCTTCTGAAATCGCGGAAGGATTAAGGGCGCACTCGCTCTTGTCGAATGCCAGCGAGACGAAGTCGATTGCGTGGGGCGTGGCTAGAACATCGCGGTAGTTCTGCCCTGCCTTTGGGCAGACACAGACGAAAACATATCCGGACCATTTTGGATACGGAATCGGATATGCTTCCCGGCCCACAACCCGACGCTCGAAAACCTTGGGCACGCACGCCTTGTAATCGTGCCGGCATAGATCGCTGGCAACGGACAGCTCGTAGCCGCCTTCCACTTTGAGGACGTACCAGGTCTTCTTTCCCGCCCGCAACCTTTCAATTTCGCTGGCCGCATCGTCGGAAAGAGACTCAACACTCATTCCGGACGGCGCCCATTGCCTGAGCAACGCGGCACAAAGGCGTTTCTCGATTTTGATGGCAGTGACTTCCATGCTTTCAGACATTGGGCCACTCTACCGGGTCGTAAAGAGGGTCGCGCTCGAAAACTAGGACTGAAAGATCGCCCCGTTTCTCAAGCCGAGCGATGTAAGCTCCGGGCTCGCGATCTTTTATGCTGATGGAAAGAGCTTCATGGGGCTCAGTAGCGATCGGCTCCTGAAGTGGCATCCGCTATTTGGTCCTATCAGAAGAAAGCAGCCCGAGCACAGAAGTAATCTACCGCGCGGCAGGCCTAAAACGCAAGCCGTCACTTCAAAATACCTCCTGTTTCATACGTTCTGGAAATGGCGAAATGCCTGGAATATTTCGCTTGAACTCACACCTATTGTGAGTATGTTTCACAGCCTATGGACCCCGAAAACATCACGACGCCCGAGGCCCTTTCCGCCGCCCTGATAGAGCTACGGTGGACCCAGGCCGAACTAGCGATGCGGCTTGGCGTTCACGCAAATTCCGTCTGGGGATGGGCGAACGGGCTGACGCCGGTCCCTGGATACGCGAAGGAATACCTGCGGGTCTGCGTTCTATTTTCTCGCGCGATGCGCCGATGCTTTTGCTCGCTCCCGCTATATCGCATGCTACCTCGGACGGCCCACAAAAACAGTCGAGCATCCGTGCATTCTCAGGGAGAACTCATCAACCCGCATGCCTAGGCCACGAGCAAGAGCCGCGAGGTGTGAGCACCACACTCGGTAATCTCGTTGCCCGGAAAATTGTGCCGCGCTCGGCTTCACACAGCAAGGGCAGACGACAAATGGAATCCGGTGCAGCGCGGCATACATGACGATATGGTCGGTCCCTTCGTCGGGATGCATCCCGACCACGAGACCGTAGTCATCTGGCGCGCTCTTGTAATCGAACCATGCCCGCCTGTAGCCCGGACGGTGAGCTGGCATGCTGCGTCGCTTGTCCCATGTCGTTACCCTGCGAATGCCGCGTTGATGGAGAGCGGCCCGTAAATATCCCTTGCCGCCGGCAACGTCGGCTATCTCCAATGAAGATGCCCCCGGAACTTGGCTGGTGATCAAGTCCGCGAATAGGTCGAAACGCCGTGTATCGCCCATCTCAGCTACCCTTCGCCAAATTGTGCTGCGCCAGTATCTCCCGCCATGGCCGTTTAGGGGTGAGCTGTTCGGGAGTGAGAGGTTCGGCTTTGAAGGATGGGCGTGGCACGATCTTCGGAGCTGGATGGTCTAGCCGATATTGAGCATCGGAAAGGTAGCCTTCCCATCCTGCGCGGCGATACCATGTGGCTAGGTGAGCCTGGAATTGCTTGCGCTTGTGAATGTCACATAGATATTCCTCGATGCACAAGAGCATGAGTGTGTGAGAGGGACGGATCGTGATGGTTTGCCCATATGCTTTCCAGGCATCTTTCTTGCTCGCTGATTTTGGCGCCGATTCAGGCGCAGTGAACACACGCCACTGAGCGAGGAAGTCTGTGTCGTAGAGGGGGCAGACGTAGGGACGGTTGTTGCCCACGGCTGCTTCTCCTAGACCTTTGTGCTTTCAAATACTGAGAACATCCGCGTGCGGCGGGAGAACCCAGTAACGACCGCAAATAGTCCACGCAGCCGCCAGTCAGCGCGCCGATAGGACGGATAGTGGTAGGCGAGAAAGCCAAGGTATCCTCCGGGCCGCAGCACGCGGCGGCTTTCGGCGAGAAACTTTTTCTCCGGAAACTTGGCGCAGCCATAAAGACGAGAATCTTCCTCAGAATAGGGCGGGTCGCTCAAAACGAGGTCGAAGGCGTTGTCTGCGAATGGCATAGCTTCACAATCGCCTTGAAACATAGGTTTACGCACGTCATCCGCGTACATGTCCATCGTAACATGACCAATAGGAAGGCCCTCTAACGAGCCACTGGGAGCATGCAGCACATCTTTGGCGAGAGGAAATAGAGCAATTGCGCGCCTGAGAAAGGTCGGAGGGTATTGGCCGTAGAGTTTGACTTTCGTGAACGAGGTCCCGCAGTACCAGACGCCATAGCACCAGCCCTTGTCTGCAATACTGTCTTCCCCGCAAAACGAGACGGGATATTTCTTCATGGTCGAATTGAGGGCGGCGATGTCCATGTCAACTCCTAGCGGCATTGGGTGCTAAAACCGCGATTTTTAGTTTCCAGAATGAAGCGCGTTTATCCCTTGACAGCAAGTAAGTCATCGGGCATACTCTCCCCATAACCGAGGGTTGCCGCCATGAAATATACTTTCAAGCAGTTCCAAGCCCAGTTCCCGGACGACGCCGCCTGCCTTCTGGCGCTCATGAACATCCAGCATGGCGGGACGAAGATCACCTGTCCGGGCTGTGGCGTGGCGGAGGCGCAGTTTCACGCCATGAACACCCGCAAGGCGTTCGCCTGCCAGGAATGCGGGCACCATATCTACCCGTGCGCCGGGACGATCTTTCACAAGTCGAGCACGAAGCTGACGAATTGGTTCTTCGCGATGTACCTCATGACCTCTACCCGTCACGGCGTCGCGGCGAAGGAATTGGAGCGGCAGATCGGCTGCACCTACAAGACGGCGTGGCGCATGGCGCACGAGCTTCGCAAGCTCATGGCGAATGCAGACACGCACGGGGCTGGCCCGCTTTCCGGTCACGTCGAGATTGACGAAACGCTGATGGGCGGTCGCAACACCGGACGCGGCAGAGAGAACGCGATGGAAAACAAGACGACACTGCTTGGCATGTTGCAGCGTGACGGTCGCGTGGTCGCTGGCCCAATCCCGAACCGCCGTCAGCATGTCCTTGAGCGCGCCGTTGTGAGGAACGTTGCGAAGGGCGCGGTCGTCAGCACGGACGAATGGCCCGGATACGTGAACCTTGGACCGATGGGCTACCCGCACGGCACGGTCAACCACAGCAAAGATGAATGGGTTGACGGTATCCACCACACGAACGGCATTGAAGGGCATTGGTCGCAATTGAAGCGGTCGATCAAAGGGACACACATTCACGTTTCCCAAAAGCATCTTTGGAAATACGTCAGCGAGTTCTCGTATCGTCGCAACAATCGGCACTGTCATCGCTCTATGTTTGATCGGTTGATGGTTTCGCTTTCGCTGCCGCGCCTAGAAGACGCATGAAATCCTCTTTGTGGTCGGGGTTAGGGCCATTCTGATCAGATTTGGGCTCGTCGCGCGCCACGTCGAGAGTAGCGCCGCCAGAAGGTCTAAGCCTTTCTCTCGCGATCTTTATCGCGGTTCCAACGACTTTGCGCATGTCATCTCCATTGAGGATTTCGAATATTTTCCATGCGGGGATAACGCCGGCCATTCCAGTGTTCGATTTGACGTACCATTCCGGGGAAACTGGGGTTTCGGTGATTCTACTCAGCACCGGTTCTTTGTCGTGGATATGGCAGAAATCTATTCCAAGCACCCATGGCCCCAACCGAACGTCGAATGCCATTCGCTTTGGGTTGATCCCCGGTATTTTCATTTCACCTTTTAGGACAGCGGCATGCACCGTAGGGTATTTCGATAAGTCGGGCTGCGGCGGGAGATATACAAAGACTGGAGACCCGCTGTACCCAGCGATAGAGCGCGTCTCTACCAAGAAAGCATCCTGCGGCGGGAGCCCATTCATTTTAATAGGCTCGAATGGCATTTGGGCGATATTGCCGAATCTCAGGCTTGGCGTATTTCGCTGACGGCCTTCGTGATTGACAAACCGCCCGACCATAAATGTCTCATCGCCAGGGCCAATATCGAAGGCAGAAATAATTTTCTCAGTTATGAGGGCGTCGGTCGAGACGCAGGAAAATTGATGTTCAACGTCCAAGCCAATTGGGCACAACGTCAAGTCAGCTTCAGAATGGTCATACCAGATAGCGTGATCAAGGGCGATGGTGTCCTTGCCGCCACTCTTGGTATTTACGCGAACCACTTTATTGCCGGCGTCAGCCACATGCTTGTTTGTAACGACGCAGACCATTTGCTGAGAGACCCAGCCGCCGTGCTGGTGATCCTGCGCAAGCGTAATGCTGATCAAGAATCCGCTTCCGCCGATCCTTTTGCCTTCTTCTGCCTCGGCTTCTGAGGGATAGAGATAGACGCTACAGTTTAGATACTCTGGCTCGATCCAGGGCATGGGCCGCTCTATGTAAGAGTAGCTAAGCCCTGCCTTGCTAACACGCGTGACCCAGTGAGGGGAGGGAGTGTACACCTAACCCCCCGAAATCGCGGTTTCCCGCGTACTTGTCGAGGGGGGATAGGCGCGGAATGAAGTTACTTCCGTCTTCCTCCCCTGGGGACTTGGGTTGCCCGAGGTTTGGATGACGGCACTCCAAAAAGGACTAAGAGCAATAAAATTACCCCTCAAAGCCCTTCGACCCGCTTTCAAACCGCTGTTTTCTCTGCCGACCGTATCGTGGCCCAATCGCCTCCCCTTCCGAGACCGGATCAGGGGGTTTTACAGGCAGGTATATCCCTCAGGGCACGGACCCAGTCGGGGGGGCGGAAGTCTCGGGTTTCTGGTCTGTGTGCTGACACCTCGCGGCGCGAGCACGGCGGCCAGGCTTACGAGGAAGTTCCCCCAGCGATTATCCCGGCAAAGAGGCCAAGCATTCCCGTTGAGAACACATGGGATTGCGCGCGGGGTTGAAAGCGACCGCTATATGCGGTATAGCCGAGGGGCTTGTCATGGCTCCTCTGCTCGTTCAACCGAACGCACGCAACACAGCCGCTTGTCTTCTCAAAGATGGGCGGCTGTTGTGCTTCCAAGCCCTCCTGGCCGCTCAATCGTCTTAGAGACGGGCGGTGTGGGGAGAGAAGGGAAGGGGGGTGAGTCATGCTGCGTCATTCTTCCGAACGACAGGCCGCAGCATTTTTTTAAACCCGTCTGATGCTAAACCGTTGTATTTTTGCAATGTAGCAAGATCGTCTGCATCAAGGGTGTGAAGCCGAGCGCGAGCCTCTTTCCAAATCTGGCTATTGGTAAAGCCTCGCCGCTCATTCCGCGACATGATCTTGAACTGCTTGCGACAATCGTAGGAGCGGCAGACGATGGGGCGATGCTCGTATATCTCACAGCCAGCAGGGCCAAGGTGCGCGCACTCGCCATTCGGTTTCTCTCTGAGCGCCTTCACTATGAGACCATTATTCTCATGAATCACAACGTCGTAGTGAGAGATGTTCGGCTCGTCCTCTTCAAGCAATGGCACAAGCTGATCACGACAGCATGTTCGGCATCCGTTGCAAGGAACAGCGCTCATGCCCCAATTCCCATCTCGGGCGGGTATATCGAGCCGTCATTCATGCGCCAGCCGTGCATCGCCTTCATTGCGATGTCGTTAAGGAACCCAGTAATGTAAATTGGGGGCGCGTCTATTGGTGGCAGTAGTGGACAATCTTGGCAACGCTTGCGTTGCAAGCGATATTGTTCGCAGGAATTTTCGTCACTATGCCGACAATGAGGAAGAGTGGCGGCCGGATCGGGAGCGGTCATGGGGATTGCTCCGCAACAGTGATAGGAGCGGGCATTGCCGGCACCGGCATATTCTTCCACTGGCTTGTCATGCCATCAGCGAGGGCAGCGAGCCCGTCTGAGAGATACGGATATTCGCTCGCGTGCTCGCGAATTTCTTCAAGGACGGAGTAGTGGACGAACCCGCCGCAATTGGTGATCAGCCATTGCGCGCCGACAAAACAGTGCTGACAGGTATGGAACGAATCGCCGTGGCCCTCTTGTACCATGAACGCGTAGTGGTACGATTCGCCGGGGCTGATTTGACGCCCACATTCGGAGCACTTATGCGGCTTGCGGGCTTTGACAACCTTCGCGCTGTAGACATCGCACGGGTCGCAATCGTCGATCATGCACATTGACGAACTCCATGTGAGCTATCGGCCGGGCCAGGCGCATGGAGAACACCATGAGCCCGGCGCGATGCTTAGGCGTCAGTGACCGTCGCCACCGACGCGCCCACTATGCGCAGATTCGGGCGGAAGGCAAGAGCAAATTCACAGCGTCGGGCGAATCGGGATTGGGCGTTGAAGCGGTCGTGGGAGGAACTGGGCTATCTGTCGAATGCGTGGTGCCGCAAGGGCTGGGTCACCGCCGCTCACCCGCATCAGGCCCCAGCGCACGGAGGAATGATCGAAGCCGGTAGTTCTTCCCATGCCAGCGAGAGACGCCCTCGGGAACTCGTCCTGAAGCCTCTGCCAAGCCCGCCAGCGGGCATAGACGTAGGGCCGCTGTTTAGAGCCACCCAGGACGCCAGCCAGCCTCAGGCCGGAACGCTGCGCCTCCTCGGCCGCGATTCGGAGCCACGCAGCCTGCGGCGGAGTGCTGGGGGGCAGACTCTCACCCTCGGCCATAGTAAGCTTTCCGCGCCAAGGCTGATTCGCGCACCTTAAGGCTCACGATCTTGCCGGCCTCGGCCTGCCAGGCGGTGAACCACGACGCCCAGGAAAAATCCTCCCACGGTATAAACACCCGCTCACCTGTCGTGAGGCGCATCGCCATTTGATCGTTGTCCGCGTCATAGCGATCTACTGTGGCGGAGATGGTCGTGTAGGGGCTGGGGAAGGAGGGCATCTAGAAATCCCTACGCCGTTCTGGCTTCATCATGCCCCGCGTAACCGGCATGCTTCGTCGCCATGTGCTGCCGTAGGTCGCTGAAGGATCGCTTGCAGCATGGGCATACTCCATTGGCGACACGGGTCTTCACTCGCGTAACCACGCCGCGCGTTGCTGATAGCTGACGTTCGGCCGCAGCGCGAAGCTCGCGTTGATGCCTAATTTCGTCATCGCGTTGGGCAATGCGCTGAGCAAGGCGGTCGCGTTCAGCGCGCAGCTTTTCTTCTTCAGACTGTTCAGTATAATGTTGAGAGTGCCCGTTCGGACAATAGAAATTCGTGTGGTCTTTGCGCTTCTGGGCATCCCAAGATGATGGAACGGCGAACGCAATCCCGCACTGAGAATTGCAGCAAACTTGTGTGACGTACCCGATCAACATTCTAGCGCTCCTATCACAAGCCGTCTTCCACCATATCAGCCGCGACCATGGCCTTCAATTCGTCGAGCGATAGCGTGGCTTGCTCTTCGGTGAGTTGAATGCGCGCTATCTCTGTCGTGAGGCGCGGAGAACGTCGCGCATCATCGTCTCCATGGTAAATGCGGACGTTGTACTCGCCGTTGGCGCGGGTGAGGAGGAGAATGCTCACGCCGTCTTCTCCCTTGGCCCATACGGAACCGAGCGCGATTTCTGGAAATGATACTCGCAATACGGCGAGCCGAGCTTAGGCTTGTGACCGCAATAGGTATAGGGATAATCGTCGCTGGGCCATTTGCAGGTGCGGTCGGATATCTCAGTGATGGAGAGTTTGAGAGATTCAGGCTCGATACCTTCGATGATGCGAGGCTTGATCGGGCGTGGTTGCATGGCAGGCTCGAAGTTTGCGCGCGGGCGAACTCTCTCAGGCTTCTTTCTGTCGCCACCCAGGCCAAGGCGTCTAACTTTCCCGATGCATGCGTTCCGCGTGACACCACCTAAAGCCCGAGCAATTTGCGAGAACGACAGGCCATCAGCGAATAGCTCTTTGAGCTTTTCGATCCGAGCGTCATTCCAATTATGAACGCGACTACAGCCCATCCCCTACCCCACGTCTCCCTGTCTGCGGAAACTGGCGGAGCGGCTTTGCTTGCGGTCGCGCTTGTCTTCTACAGGCGCTGGAGTGCCATAGACTTCCTCGCGCAATTGAGCGTGTAGCGCCTTGTATTTGCGCGTGCGGCGGTTCTCTTTGGTCGTGATCCAGCGCTTGGTCATGCGGCTGTCACCCTAAGCTCGCGAACGTCCTCATATTCGCGCTTGGCATCTGCGCGGCGGGAGAAAACAGCGGTGCGGCGGTGGGTATACTCTTTGTGGCCCTTGGCCTCGGTCCACGCCTCCGTCCAAGTGTGCAGCTTTCCGTTGACGAAGCCGCCGTAGAGTTTCTGGCGCATGGCTTTAGCTGTCTGTTCCGAGAAGCATCTGGCTTCCCATTCTGCTCACCGGCAACAGCGCCGATATGTCCGCTTGTGTGACGCTCGGCATGAGTGAGTCGAGCGACGGCATTCTTTCGAGGAACACACGAGCGGCTTCCGATTTCATGCCGTGGGCAATCACTTCGGTTTGCGCGGAAAGACTCATCGCCTCAATCTTCGTGCGCGCCTCAGTCTCGCTCGCTTCGATCTTGCGCTTGGCGATGCGGCGCAATTCTTCGCGCCTCGACTTTACTGCGTTCTGCCCCTTGTCGTTCCACCAAAAGGAAAGACTCGGCGCGAACTCTGGAGGAATACCAAGCGCAGTGCTGCGTGCGGCGATATCTCGGTTTGCCTGCGCCATTACTTCTTTCGCCGCGTCAACCGCCTGCTTCCAAATCGCGTCATCGTTAAACGAAAACGTTTCATCCATTTGCTGTTCGAACTCGGCCATGAGCTTTGCACTGCGCTCCGATGCAGCCGCCTTCATCACGCGCTCTTGTTTTCGGATCAACTGCCCGAGTTCTGTGCGTTCACCTTTGGACATGCCAGCATTCAAAGACTACACTCCTACCTCGCCAATCAGGCGCGCCTGTCCATCTCGGGCGGTATTTCGCCCACTGCCGGCGCAGGCTTGGGAGCGTCCATCTTGCCCGGCTTTGCGGCGACGAACGTAATCTCGTATGTCGAGCCGTCGAGCGCGACTTTGGAGATTTGAGAGACGATGGCTTCGAGACGCTTGTTCGCTGCGTCGAGGCCTTCGGAAGTGAATACTGAAATCGGCACGCGAATCACGCCATGAAAGCGGCATTCGAGGCAGTCGATTTTGGGCGAGCGAGGCTTCGTCATGGCAAGTCCTTTTCGGTTCTGTAGTCGGGGTCGTCAGTCTCACGAAACAAAGCATTCACGCCAATCCATCCTAGAGCTATTAGGAGGAGAGAGGTGGCGATGAGGTAGAGGAGGATGCGGGTCATTTGGGCGGCTCAGGAAGCGACATCCAGTGTGTGGGGCGCTCAATGAACTCGTCGCCTTCGCTTGAGTATGAGCACCAACTTGGCGTTGGCGGAGGATCATCGTCCTCGAAATCATCAAGATCAGGAGCCCACCATTCCATGATGACAATATCAAAGCCGTCATAGCCGAGGATGCGCGTCCCGTCCTTAGGCGCCGTCGAAATGTCCTGCCACTCGCTCATTTTGGGGCCTTTGGCAAAGGAATCCAATGCGTTGGCGGGCGCTCGTTCAGGAAGGCATCCCAACTCTCATCGAAGTGGTTGTAGAAGTTCCATTTGTTGTGGTTACCTTTGACGTATAAGCCCAAGACGACGAGAATGTCGTCCTCTGGCAACACGCGTCCACTCAGAAGAATATGAGTTCCGTCCTTTGGCGCGGATTTGATTGGCCTCCACTTGTTCATCTCGCCACCCTCAGCACCCATGCACTGACCGCAGAAACCGCAGCGTCGCATAGAGCGAGAATCATCCCGAGAACATCGAGCCGTATCGGCGGCGCAGACTTCTCAAGCTTCCCGCTGTAGCGGCCCTGGGTGCGGGGAAATGCAAAATCCTCGGGGCGGTAGTCGGCGTGAGAGGCGATGATGGTCATGGCGCACCTTCTGTAGTGGCGGGGAGTAAATTGGTTTCAGCGAGGCGGTCAATCAATGGACGGCCGTCGCTTGTGACCATGAAGGGCATGAAGACGGCCTCAAACGAGAGAATCCCCGTTTCCACGGCGGTCAATTGGCCCTTCACCCAATCCCGGAGGACTGAATTAATGGCGATGGTGCCTTGCGCGAGCGCATCCTGTTCGTGCTCGGGGCGGGACTTTCTCATCCGGTGCGTATATGGATGCTCCTTGAGGTACATTTGCGCCCAGCCCTTAGCAGAAGCGCGGAGTTGTATCGGACGCCCGCGATGCACGAAGGCGAGCAAAACCGAACGCTCGGCGAAGTCATCCATGAATCCGACAGACTCGCACCCGAACCGTTGCAGGAGCCGGGTGATTTCGTCACGAGCCTTACCGCCGCTCATAGCGCCAGCGTAGGGAACGCTCATTCGAGCCTCCACACGCGCACGCCACCATTCTGCTTTTCGGTGACGTATTTGCGTTCTTCGTCAGCCCCGATGCGTGAACAGATAGCTTGGATGCTTCGTGGCTTTGCACCGTCGAATAGAAGGGTTGCCCCCACCTTCATATCGAACACCTGCTTGGAGTAGTTCGGACGGCGCGGAGGCGGCGGGTCAGAATGTTTGATTGGCATAAAATTCTGCTTACCGAAAGAAATTGTATCGGTCAAGCGCTTTTATCAGATTAACATGCTTGACAACCGAAATAGCCCCGTCTACCTTCCCCTCACTCCCCGGCCTGGGTCCTCTCGGATATCCCTAGCCCCTTCGACAGCCCCCGAGAGAGCCCAGGTCGGCGGAGACAGTTTCTGAGGAGATGAAGATGTCCATGGTTGACGTGATCGAAGTGGAGATCAGGGCGCCGCATCACGTCCGCGTTCTTGAAAGAAACAAGAGCGAGCAGAACGCCGACGCGATTGTCAACATGGCAGTTATGAGGCGTGGCGTCGAGGAGCATTTCTTCACGACATGCCCAGCCGGAAAATATAACGACAACGACGTTCTAGCCTACCCCCCCCCCGCCCACTCAGGCGAGAGAGGAATGACAATGGCGAAGGAATTTACACGGCACGAATTGGCTTTGATGGCGAGCCGCCAATTCTCCGCCCTGATCGCGGCGGGCTGGACCCCGAGCGCCCTGAGAGCGGCGGGCTGGACCCCGAGCGCCCTGATCGCGGCGGGCTGGACCCCGAGCGCCCTGATCGCGGCGGGCTGGACCCCGAGCGCCCTGAGAGCGGCGGGCTGGACCCCGAGCGCCCTGAGAGCGGCGGGCTGGACCCCGAGCGCCCTGAGAGCGGCGGGCTGGACCCCGAGCGCCCTGATCGCGGCGGGCTGGACCCCGAGCGCCCTGAGAGCGGCGTTCGGAGATATCCCTGTCCTCGAAAAACCCTACACGCATCTTCTGGCTGACATTCAAGCGAAGAAGCGGGCATTCAAGCAATCGACCTTCGGGCCAGAACGCCCGACGCCGGAGCCGAATATCTGCAACACGCCAATGTGCACGGCTGGCCATCTCGTGAACATGGCTGGTGCCGCCGGATGGAAGCTGAAAGACAAATACGGTTTTGCTGGAGCGGCCTCTTTGATCCACGACATGTCGCATCCTGGCTGGCCGCAGCAGAACTACGGCGCGATCCCGGATGATTGGGCGCTCGCCTACATCGAAGAAATGGCGCAGCACGAAGCGAACGGGACAACGCCTGTCGGTACGGTCAGTTGGACTGATTAGGAGATCGCACCATGTTCCTCAAATCCCGCCTCCCAATCGAAATGCCCACAACCGATGCGCCAGCGCGCAAGTTCACGCCCGATCTGCATGGGCTGATCGCTTGGTTGGAGACGCAAGACGCGAGCACGGCATATGACCCGCTAAGCTCTAAGGACTGTCTGATCTGTCGCTTTGCATCTGCGATAGCGGGGAAGCCTCTCCACTTTATCCACGCTTGCGATACGGTGAAGGCCGACTACCGCGCGATATCTCACACAGCCCACTTAGGGATGCCAACCTACGCAGCGGCCCTAACCCGCGCTCGTGCGCTTGCTCGCGGCGGTCACAATGTTTGACCTCGTGGCCGAGATAAACAACATGCTCCGCGCTGTTACGGCACCGCGAACGCTCGTCTACCCAGCCTATCTAGCCTCGCTCATCAAGCGCGCGGTTCTTCCTGGCGACACGGAGAAGGTCTTTACCAGCGTCGGCGCTATAGAGACGGTTGGAGACTGCCGCTATGCGATGCTGTTCACCGACTTCAACGGCACGAAGTATGAGGTCCAGGTGAGAGTCGTCAATGAGAAGGCTACCGAGCCTGCGCCTGCCAACCCGGATGAGGTAGAGGGATGAGCGCTCCCACAAGAGATAGCGCTAAGCCCCTAGTCACCAGAAGCCAAATGGCGACTATCGAGCTTGTGTTTGAGTTGGGCTACAAAGCCTGCGAACGCGGGCAAAACCTACAAAGCTCGCTTCAGATCGTCAGAGAGTTTTACAGCGTCGCGGAGAGGGGCGAGTCATGACCGCCTCTACTGACGCGCTAGATTTGGAATCGCTGCTGCGCGATCTTGATGCAGAAGGCCGCATGGGCTTGGACCTGTCGCCTGGCGATCCGCTCGCCCGACGTGCCGCTGCTGCGATCCGCACCCTTCTCGCGGCGGAAGAGTTTGGTAGACTGACCACAGCTGGCCTTGATTTGTTGGAAATCGAGGCACGTCACGTCATCTATGATGATGACGAGAACACGACCGCAGCATCCTTCTTTGATCCGGACGGGTTCAAGGCTCACTGTGACAGGGGTAAATTAATTGCCATCCTACACACTCTCGAACCCCTCCTCGCCCAACTCCGCGAATCTGCCCGCGCCATCAGGATCGCCGATGAGGCTGGGGAGATCAAGCGCAGCGAGACCGGGCCCGAGCGCATCTATGCCGTCGAACTGCTGAAGATTCTGCGCTGCTTTGCGGAGGTAGAGGCGGCAAGGATGGAAAAACTAGATTCCAAGACGGCATAGCGACGAACAGCAAACTCCATAGGAGGACGGCATGGACGAAGAGATTACTGTCGGCATTGTTGTGAAGTGGGCTTTCTGGACCTTCGCCGCGCTGTTTTTTCTGGTGATGGCGGGATGCGCTTTCGGCGTTATCACACTCCCGTTCTCCGTGGTGAACAGCGGAACGACCGTCGCTCGACGTATCATCGACCCCGACAACGCACTCATGCAATATCGGTACTTCCACGACGCGAACGCAAGGCTACAGGTTTTCCCGGCGCAAATCCATGAAGCAGAAGAAAACCTGCATTACGCGGAGGCCCACACGCCCGAACGCGCATCGGCGCGAATGACTGAACTGACTGGGATCAAACAAGTCTGCCAGAGTCTCGTTGCGGACTACAATTCGCGCGCATCGCGACTCGATGCCGGAATTTTCAAAAACCCGGAGCACTATCTACCTATCTCAACTGAGGCTTACGAGCCACTTCCGGTTTCGTATAGCCCTTCCTACTGCCAAGGAGAAAATCAGTGAAAAGAGCAATTCTATTGATCACAATCGCCGTCGCGCTGTTCGGGTGCGACCAGCAGCCTCCTCCGCGTAGCGCCGTCGAGGCACAGCGTCGTCAGGCCGACGCCGAAGTTTCCAAGGAGCAGACCTACAGCTACGAAATCGAGAACATCAAGCACCGGCGCCTTCTATTCGGGAAACCTGGCATCATCGGATATGTGGTTTTCTTGAACCAGTCCGGTCAGCCGGTTCAATATCTCACAGTCTCTGGCAAATGCACCTCCGCCGGAAAGCGGATCACGCAAACCAAGCAATACGAGTGGATGCCTTACCCCGGCATCGCCGACACCGACAAGGACAGCGACAGAAGCGGGAATTACCAACTCATGGATGGTCCCGGCGAAGACGGCGTATATGGGCAGTCTGAGCCCTACATCTATTGCTTCGGTGCCGATGGACGATACTGGCAATGGTCCGGCGACTATCTCTACTCTGACAAGCCGTTCGATCTCACCATCAAGCCCCTGGTGATCGACACTACACAACACGAGCAGGCGCAATAAGGCCGCACGGCATGACGCCCCTCTCCCCCTCCGACCTCGATTTCCTCTCCGTCATCCGCGAGAATCCAAATCCGATTGACCTCTCGACAAAGAGCAATCTGGAAACACGCACCCTGGCGAAACGATTGATCGACGACGGCTATCTCTGGGGTCCGCTAAGTCGCGTCAGCTTGTCGGCGAAGGGCTATAAGGCGCTGAAGGAGGCGGGACGATGATGGAGTGCGGCATGGGCGGTGAGATTTACTTTACGACCGTTTGCAGCGTCTGTGCTTGAGCGGATGGACCCGGAAGTCCTCGTGCTCGTTGAAAAGTGCGCGGCTGTATATCTTGCGGCGCTTGGTAAAGCGCGGCGTGAGCATCCCGAAGCAGAAAAAGATTGAGGAGCGGCCGTGAACTGGATGACAAGAAAGTGGACTATGTCAGCTGACGGGCGGCGTCGCTTAGTATGTTACACTACTCCGCGCGGCTGGGTGCATTGCGACGAATGCCGCGCAAAGCTCAACTACCAGTATGGCTCTATCGCATGGCAATGTCGTACTGACGATTTATGCGGATCGTGCGCCGGAAAGAAGGCCGCGAAAGAGCTTTTGGAAAATCTGCGCCGCAATCTTGCGGTCAAATAAAGGGAGGCGGCACGATGAGCAACCATTGGCGCCAGAAATGGCGACGCGAGCCGCGTTTATTCCCCGCATGGATTACCGTCCCTGCTGTACTCGCTGGCGCTATGGCTCTTGTGGGGATAGTGGGATGGCTTTTGATGATGAGCGGGAGGTAGAACAGAGATGAAATATTTGCAAGGCAGAAGCCGCAGCCCGACCGCAAAGAACCCAATTCGTCGGGACGGTCGCCCGCGAAAGCCACGCAAAAGAGTTACCCCGCTGGATAGGCCAGATGAAGATTTCCAAGCGGCAGACGCTTTTCGCAAAACTCTCTTCCCCCGCGCGGACGGAGAGTTATACGGCTCGCCAGTCTTTTACGGTTGGGCAATCATGGAATCCTTCCTGGCCGGCATCAACTTAGGAAGAGGTAAAAAGTGACCGGCTGGCCCATCTTCTGGCGTCTTGTCCCGCTTGCTCTTGCGATAGGGGCAGCGATTGCATTCATGAGGCCACAATGAAAACGACCCCGAAAGACACAGGAGCCCACGAGATGACCTCTTACCCGCAAAACGACGACGATTTCGAAGAGATGGCAATCGACAACGTATCGCAAGACAGCGGTGGTGGCTATGCCATCACGTGCGGCGGCTGGACTATCCATTGCGGTAAAGATTTCCACGGCGCGCCGCACACGGGCGAAACTGCGCGGTTCTACCCGAAAGACAACCTTGGGCGTCGGGTGCGCGGGCTGTTCGTCAACGGACAGAAGGCTTGGTATCGAACCGAGGCTGAAGACGAAGAGTACAGCGATATTCAGCGTTACGGTGCTGACGCGGCAGACTGGCTCAAGCGATGGGATGACGGCGTTTCAGTCTGGTCAATCGAGATGGGGGGCTTAGGCCCTGGCTATGAACAATGCATCCAAATCACTGCGGCTGAAATTCTCCGCCATTTACTTGCGGCGAAATATGACGCCGCGAAGTGGGAAGATGCGGAAGCGTGGGCCAAGGATCGGGCCGCCATCGAAAAGAACGGCTTCGCAAACGAGCGGGTCAAGGTGCTCGGGCTTTCCGGCGCACAATGGGGCGCTGCGGTTAACCTCGCAACGCACCTATACAAAAGCGGGCCTCGGGCTGTCGCAAAAGACCCGCATGTAAAAGACCGGAAAATTCAGGTCAGCCGCGTGTTTCCTGGCATGGCTGCTTAGCAACGCACAGGCCTGAGACATGACACACGACGCCCTCTCCGATCTAAAGCCCTTGCTCGACAAGATCGAACTCGCCCTCTCTGGCCGCTGCATGCACACATTCACCGATGAGACGGGAGATTGTGCAGACTGCGGAGCGAGGCCGGAGGAGATACGGCGGGATGATGAGGCGGTAATTGAGGTCCAAAAACCGACGAGCCGAAGAGGCAGGAGAATCTATGAGCGATGAAATACAAATTGACCGAGGCATCCCACTGCCGCCGCGCGGACGCATCACAAAGTATCCGTGGGCCAAGATGGAAGTAGGAGATAGCTTTCTGTTCCCATCGAAGGGCGCGGGCCCAGCAGCAGCAGCAGCAAAATCTGCTTGTGTTCGGAACGCGCCAAAGAAATTCGTTCACGGCAAGCATAACAACCAGTACCGCATCTGGAGGACAGAATGAGCAGCGACTCAATCAGCACAACCAGGGAACACAAAGAGTATATGTCCTGCATCTCGGCCATGCCGTTTGCTGACCTCATGTGGCTCGCTCATCAAATCACGGACTACTTCTCGGAAGATGATGACCGAGATTACGAAGATGTCCCCACCGAGGAACAAGTCCGTATGGCCAAAGCCCTTGTTTTGGCGGCTGAAAATATCCGCGAAACTGGGAGCTGTTCGGAGCCATGAGTGCCATACCCCTCTACCACGATTCCACCCACCACTCCGGCATAAGCGATGACCAAGCGGATGCAGAACGCCGCGCGCGCAGGATGGTCAAGGATGCAACGGCAACGTATGTCTCTGCGATGCAGAATGCACAAGCTCTGTGCGGCATAACTGCGGTCCAGGAACAGCTTGATCAACTCCTCGCCGCCATCTCCGACAACACTCCATCCGATACAGCATGGCAAGAGGCCATAGCGGAGGCGAGGGGCGGATGAGCCCGAGGCGGGTCAAAACCAAGCGGACAGTCTCCGGCCAGCGCAGGGTCTACCGCGTCGTCAATGTAACACGCGAGGTATTGCAATGCGAGCGGCCCTATGTTCTGTTCGGGGCTGCGGTACGGGAAGCGCGTCTCGACATGGAGCTTTCGCAACAGGAATTGGCCGACAGGCTCGGGTACTCTCGCGGCTCCATCGCCAATATCGAGCTTGGGCGCCAGCGTGTGCTGCTTTCCGACGTATTCGCCTTCGCAAAGGCGCTATGCCTGGACCCGAAGAAGCTTTTCGCCGCAACGGCGAAATAAAGGAGACGGAATGAGCACGGCAATATTTCTAGCAGTGGCTCTCCAAGCCGCCGCTGTTAGCAGCTTCACAAGTTTTACGATCACGGCGCCCGACCAATGGGGGAATCCGTGGCTTAAAATCGAGGTTGCCCGAAACGGCGTCGGCATAGTCTCGATTTTCGATTGTGCTGGCAGGGAAAGAAAGATTGGAAGCGGCCGCCCCAGCTTCAAGACTCACAGCAACTTTTCTGCCTTCCGCCCTTACCAGACTACTTCAATAGAAGACTGGACGGTGGTCTATAATGAATCTCAATGGGAAATGAGATGCTGGAAGGAAAATAACGAATGCTTCCGTCCTCCCAAGCGTCTCGACTGCGCCGTTGTGGAACAGCCAATACCTCACAGCACAATGGTTCCTTTCGCGGTAGGCCAAGCCTACGACAAGATGCACCCTCGGCACACGCCGTAGACAGAGAGAAAACGATGACAGGATATGATTTCTGGCAGAGCGCGCTCGCGGGAAACTCGCCGCCCGTTCATGATGGCGATGCGCAGCCGGGGTTTTACAGAATGCGCGCCGCCAAAGGGGGCGCCCTTCTACCCGTCGCCATTTGGGAACACGAAGGCAAACTCGTGGCGCTCGTTGATGGCGCCAGTTCCGATCCGGCGAGGATTTGGAACTTCGTGTGCGACAAGCCCGTGACCGAGGAAGCCTACCGTAGCCGCGTCGAGACTGGCATATGGTTCGATGAGGATGCGGCCGTAACCGCTTCGCTATCTCCCCCGCCAGCAGGCCACAACGATCCTCCGCAGGATGAGGCTGACGTTCTGTCCGGGCAGATCGAATCCGCCGCCGCCAACGCGCAAGATTATGTCGATATCAAAGACGATGAGACGGCGGCAAAGGCGCAGTCCGCACGGGCTCGCCTGAACGAATTGAGCGGCCAAGCCGACAAGCGCCGGGAAGCCCTCAAAAAGCCTCACCTGGAAGCCGGGAAGGCCGTGGACGCCCGCTGGCAGCCTATCGTGAAGCGGGCCAAGGAAGCCGCAGACGCCCTCAGGGCCGCGCTGGGAGCATACGAGACCCGTAAGGCCCGAGCAGCCGAGCAAGCGCGCCTCGCCGCTGAGGAGACCCGTAAGAAGGCCTTGGCCGAGCAATTGGCGGCGCACCCGGAAGCTCCGCCTCCGCCGCTACCGCCGCCTCCCGAGGCTGCCCCTGTGCCCATCACGGCAATCAAGGGAGCCTACGGCCGCGCCGCGACGATCAAGGAAGTCAAGCGCGCAACAGTCACGGATCAAGACGCCGTCTACAATTTCCTTCGGGGCCACAGAGAACTTGTCGATCTTATCGCCAGGCTCGCACAGCGGGCTGTGGACGCTGGCCATACCGTTCCAGGCGTGACGGTCACAACGGAAAAGGACGTGCGGTGAGCGACCAAAGCCACTATGAGGGCGCGCCCGGCGCTCGGAAGGACGGGGCGCTTACGATCTACAAGCAATTTGAGGCGGAGCTCGAAGAGCGCGCCGCCTCACTTGCTTCGATGCTGCCGTCAACGATTTCGCCAGCTCGATTCAAAAATACAGTCATCGCGGCGGTGCGGCAAGACCCGGCAATTCTCCAAGCGTCAATGCGAACGGTCATGGCGTCCGTTGTTCGTGCGGCGCAGGACGGCTTGGTGCCTGATGGTCGCGAAGGCCATATCGCCGTCTACAATGTGAACGTCGCCAAGAAAGGCCAGCCGGACAGGTGGGAAAAGCAGGCGCAGTGGAATCCGATGGCTGCAGGCCTTCGCAAGCGCCTTCGCGAACTGGACGGAATCATAGCCAACGCAGAAGTCGTGCATGAGGCTGACCGCTTCATTTGGCACCAGGGAGATGACCCGAAAATCGAGCATGAGCCCGCTCGCCTCGGGACAGACCGTGGCAAGATGATCGGCGCCTACTGCATTTACAAGCGCGAGGACGGCACGATTCTTCACCGCGAAGTCATGGACTGCACTCAAATAGAACAGACGCGGGAGCAATCGAAGGCGAAGAACTCTCTCATGTGGACGAAGTTCCAGAGCGAGGGCTACCGCAAATCCGTTCTCCGGCGCGGCGTCAAGACAGTTCCTGTGAGCGATCAGATGCGCGAGATTATCCAGCGCGACGATGAGGCGAATTTCGACTTCTCAGATAGGCCGGAAACTATTGCATTGACGCCGCCCCCAGCGCCGCCGCCAGCCCCTAAGCTTGAACACAGTCCTCAAGCGGACATGCGCGAGACCCTCGGCGAGCAATCTTTTGTCGCTCCACAGGCAGAGACAGTTACCGTCGCTCGGGCCACGGAACAGGACAAAGCCGCCGCATTCAAAGACTGGCTTTCCGATCAGTACGAGGAATTGAAGGGCTTTACGTCGGAGCGCGAGATTGAAGCCTTGCGCGATGCGGTCCTGTCTGACCTAGGCGATATGCCTGCCGAAGTCGCCGCATGGAAAGAAGCCTGCGCCGATAAATCTACTGCGCTGTTCAAAGAGGCAAAGAAAAGGTGAGCCGCCATCTCCTCGTTCTCAACAGCACCGCCGTCAAAGAGCGCGCATGCCGCTACGTGAAAGCGGCACCGTTCGGGACACGGGTTGAGTTCAAGGCGCAGAAAAGAAGTTTGCCCCAAAATGACCGCATGTGGGCCATGCTGACCGACGTGGCGGCGCAGAAGGAGCACAACGGCCGCAAGTATCCGCCGCATATTTGGAAAGTTCTTTTCATGAAGGCGCTCGGCTGCGAAGTCGAGTTCATCCCAGCCCTGGACGGTGCTACAGTCATCCCGCTCGGCTATCGCTCGTCCGATCTTTCCAAGCAGGAAATGAGCGATCTTATCGAATGTATCGCAGCGTGGGGCGCGAGCAACGGCGTGACGTTCCATGACGGGCAAGAGCAAGATGCCTCCACCTCCCTCTCCGCACAAGCACAAGAGGGCGGGTAGATCGTGGGGATGGCCCGTAAGGCTCACGGAATTATGTGCCCGAAATGCGGGGCACCGATGTATACTTGCGACAGTCGCCAGGGGCGCAACAATTCCGTATACCGTCGCAAAGTGTGCAAGAAGTGCGGGACCCGAGTAGCAACCCGAGAATATCAAGTAGGGGAGCTTGAGGCTATCGTTTACTCTGGTGGCGGGAAGCAGCTCTTGAACTCAGCGGAGAATATCGTTGCGGCTGCGGAAAAGCTCAGGGCTGACATTGCGGCCATCATCGCCGTTTCAAATCTTACAAAAAGCAGCGAGCGATAAGATATGCCGCGCAGCGTGAAGCCGTGGAGCGGAAGAACGGACGATACGCCAGCTCCGCCACGCGTGCGACTGCGTGTCTTCGAACGCGAGCAGGGTCGATGCCATAGCTGCGCACGGCTAATCCGTGCCGGCGAGAAATGGACGCTTGAGCATCGCGTCGCCCTAGTAAATTCAGGTCGGAATGCAGAAGACAATCTCTGTCTGACGTGCTGTAATTGCCTCCCGGACAAGAACGCGGCCGACGTTGCCGAGAAATCATCCATATACGCCAAGCGCAAGAAACACATTCTGCCGAAAGCAAGCAAGCGCCCCTGGCCCTCCCGCCCCATGCGCCAAGACTGGAAGCCGAACGTAAGGCAGCTACGCGATGACTAGCGCGATCCGCGTCCTATGCTATGCTGCATTCTGCGCTATTGCTGTGGCGATATTAGGATGCGGACAGCGGGTCACTGAACAGCGACGAACTACAACTACGACTGCGGCTGGCCCGCGAGCAACTGTGCCATGCTTCGACTCAGAACCACGAAATCAGGTCGGCGCCGATGACGTACTTTGCATGACGGATAGCGAAGGCAACGTCTACCTCTTGACAAAGCATGGCCCGAAAAGGATTAAGTGAAAGTCAGCGTGTATACGCAGGGCGCGGAGTGAGTATAACGCGGGCGCTATGCCCGGTTTCTCTTTCGCCTGCTCGGCTTGCTCGTCGAGGCGACGATCGTCAGAGGCTCGCCAGCACAGCGCCTACACTCTTTCCCGGTTTCGTACATGCATTGGCACTTCTGGCACCGAGTCCAGCAACCGCATTTTCCATAGCCCTGCGCGCCGCACTTGGTACAGCGGACAGCGGCTAGGATCATCTGATCAAGCGGTGAAGTCATGCAAGCGATCCGAGATGGCCTTCGGGCAATAGCGCCTGCCAGTGCTTGGGACAGCGCGCCAGCCACTTCTTCGTCCAGCCCTTCGTGACATAGCCGCACACTTCGCACGTGCCGCGTTCGGGAGGGTTGTAGTCCTTGGGGTATTGGTCTTTCGCCATGGCGAACTCTCTAACGATCCCTGCAGTTTCTAAGCGCGGGGTCATTAGGCTTCACCCCGTTCGCATGTGCCATCTGCCGATAGTTCTCGAAAAGCGGATAGCCACCATCCGATATCTCGCCCACTTCGCCATGGCAATATGCGAGGCGCAAGGACAAATTGTGATCCGCGCCACGAAGGATAAATCCTGCGCAGGCGGTAGGCTTGTCGTCCGCGCTCTTGTGACACGCGAAGATGTGGCTGCTCATATCCTCAGCAGTGCATGCCAAGGCGCGGTATCTCTCTGGCGGAAAGCGGCCAGGCTTTACATCGCGACGCCATGGACATTCGGCGCAGGGTTTCTTCGGACGGAACTATGCACTTCGCAAACCGGCATCAACCTATTGTGCCCAAAGGGAATTTTCCCTGACGTAGCAGTCTGCTTCAATTTCCTGGAGCAAGAAGTCGCCGCCATGGGCGGCACATTCTCTCGCCGTGAAGGTCATCTTGTAGCCCTTCGCCTCCATGCAGGTGGCCGTGTATTGGCCGATGAGGCCGCTTAGGTCGGGGCCGTGCTCATGGCTATAGACCCGCAGGGCTTCCAGGTTGCAGGAAGCCACGTCCTGCTTTTTGGATGGACCGCCACAGCTAGCCAGAATGATTGCGACCGCAACCGCGCCATAGGTTCTCATTTTTTCGCCTTCCGCTTCTTGGGCTTGGCTTTTGGCGGCTTCCCTGTCGCCATGGCGGCGCGGACAAAGTCTTCAAACCCAATGGGCTTGTTCTCGGCTGGCGGCTTCTTGGTTTTCGCTTTTGCCATGTCCCAAGCATACCCGATTCAGCTATAACTTGTGCAGGGGATAGGACGGCCATCCGACAAGCGCGGCACTCCGGCGCGCTTCCCCTCTCACATCTCGGAGCCCTGCCGGAGTGGGGAATGTCAGATAGCGGCTTAGCAGCCGACGAGCTCGTTACCTGGCTCTTACCCAGACAGGCCTTGACCCTTATTCAAGAGCGCATTCCGGATATTGGTGTTGCGTCGCGCGCGATTCTGGAACGTCTAAAAGGGGGACAGATACGAGCAGCTTCCAAATCCGCAGCATTTGAAAATCCGACTGAACTCAAACTAGGGTTTCTCATTCCTCAAAGGTATTGGTCTCAAGTGTCAAGCAAATCCCCCGACTGGTGGGATACAGCCGACATCAATTTCTCTCTTCATCTTTTCGCCGGCTCAAAGCATTCTATGCACCGAACGGTAAGGGTATTTGGCATACGATTTGATCCCGCTGGCATCAGCGCAATGATTGCTGATTTGCCGAAGCCATTTCCAATATTGCCAACGCAAAAAGAGAAGGTCGCGACGGTCGACCTCCCGGTGCGCACCGAAACCGCGCCTGACAAAACCATCTCGCCCGAAGAGTTCCTTGCGTGGCTGGCACCGAACGAGTCGTTGGCTGTCCTTCAACGGGCGCTAGGTGCGGAAGCGGCCGTGACCGCAATTATGGAGCGCTTGCGAGGCAGTGTCCTCAAATCTGCAGCTGCCATAGAATCGTGGAAAACTGGATTCAACCCACCCGAACTATCCGAGTTCGTGCCTATTGACGGCGACTTTTGGGGTCACATTCAGGGTATAGATTCGAAGCACAGCTTTTGGAAAACCGGCGATGCGACAATCTACCTTGATCCGACCAGTAGACTGGTAGCCGACCCTACGACGGTGAGGTATTGCGGCGTTAGATTTGAACCAAACGGCGTTCGCGCTTTGCTTCCGAAAGACTTCAATCCTCAAGCGGGACCTTCCGCGGCTCCCGATCCTTCGCCAACGACAGAGATCGCAGAACAAGAAGAAGAAAACGGGCGACCGGTAGCAGAAGGCCACCTGAAAGAATGGTACGCGCTCTACACCAAGCTTTTTACTGAGGCCGAGCAAACAGAAGACCATGCGTGGAAATCGGCGGAAGGCATGTTTCCAGGGAAATCTGTAACCCGAGCGGCGATTCGCAAACTTCGCGGTACAGGCACCCTAAAAAGGGGGCGGAAGCCAACCGCAAAGAACGTCTAAGTGGCGAATTTTCGACACCTTCCGGCGGGTTTCGATCTAAAAAACTCTTTGAAATCAATGCTTGCCAAAATCGGCGGCGAAATGGCGGCGAATTACGCGCGGATTTCGACGGCGAAATCCCGTCTCGCCAATCTCCGAAGGCAACCCCAGGAGATTCGCCCATGGAACCGCCTTAGCAGCCTCTAGAAAGCAAAACGCCGCCCGAAGGCGGCGTCGCTGACAGGCTCTCCGGTCTTGGTCCTACCCGGGCCGGAGAAGCCCTCAATCGTGGCCCGTATGGCGGAACTGGTAGACGCGGGGGACCTGGAATCCCCCGGTTCCTTCGCCGGAGCCGTGCGAGTTCGAGTCTCGCTGCGGGCACGATTCTTGTCAACCGGCCTATTGGAGCCGACCCGCGAGCCGTAGGAGCCCAGCCGCCCGCGCCTTGGCAAGCTTCGCCACAACCGCCTGCCAGCCCTCTGGCGGGCTCCTGCGGGCCTTGGCGCCTTCGTCCAGCCTGGCCTGCCGCACGGTTGGCACCGAACAGCCCAAGGCATCCGCCAATTCCTGATGGCTGATCCCGGCCAGCAACTCATCGGTAGCTTTCTTGAAATCCATGTATGCACTCCGCTTGACAACGGCTTCGAATGTATTACATACTGCATACACGATCAAGGGCCGAACCGATGAACCTCTCCGAACTGTCCAAAATGACCGAAGATCAAGCCCGCGAAACGCTAGAGGGCATCGTCTGGCCGAAGGGTCCGGTTTGTCCGCATTGCGGCTGCGTCGAAGGCCACACAAAATTCAAGGGCAAGAAGCATCGTCCCGGCGTTTGGAAATGCAACAATGGCTGCGCGCAGCAATTCAGCGTCACCGTGAACACGATCATGGAAGCCTCGCACCTTCCGATCAGGATTTGGCTCATGGCTTTCTCGATCATGTGTTCTTCAAAGAAAGGCGTAAGCGCCCTTCAATTGCAGCGCCAGCTTGGCCTCGGTTCCTATCGCACCGCGTGGCACTTGAACCACCGCATCCGGCACGCGATGGCGCAAAATCCATTGAAGGGGCTCCTTCAAGGCATCGTGGTCGCGGATGAAACCTATGTCGGCGGCAAGCCGCGCAAACATAGCGGCAAGAAGTCCAAGGAAGGTCGCGGGACCGATAAGGCTCCCGTCGTCGCATTGGTCGAGCGTGGCGGGCGCGTCCGCTCTTGGCCGATTGCGAATATCACCGCCAAGACGTTGCAAGACGCGATCCGCAACAATGTGCATCCGTCTTCGCAAATCCAGACCGACCAGCTCATTTCTTATCGTGGCGTGGGCAAGTGGTTCGAGGGCGGCCACGAGACGGTCAATCATGCGAAGTTCGAGTATGCCCGCGACGGCGTCTCGACAAACGATGCGGAGTCTTATTTCGCGCTGCTTAAGCGCGGTATCACCGGCTCATTCCACAGCGTCAGCAAGACCCACCTGCACCGCTACTGCAACGAGTTCTCCTATCGCTGGAACGAGCGCAAGAGTTCGGACGCGGAGCGAACCATGAAGGCGATTGCACTTAGCGCAGGCGCACGGTTGATGTATCAGGACCCAATTCGGAAGCGGGCTGCATGAACGTCAGAACTTTGCCGCCGGATCGGTTGCCTTTCCAACCACAGCCTCACACCCTTCCTTTGGTAAGATTGGCTCGCCAATTGGGTCCCATGTGTCGTGCTCTATTAGAGACGACAATCTTTCTTGAACAACGCCTATCATAGTCAGCAGCGCGTTCTTTTGCGCAGAGAGCAATTCTTCCCCGGGAATAGGATGGGCGGCGGCAACATAAGGATCAAGTGTAAGGGGTATTGCTTTGGCCATCGCAGATTCCCCCATGTTCTTGCATGTCCACAGTCCGATGCGAGTCGTCCAATCCCACAACCGGTCTTGCCTTTTCTTAAATTCATCTTCTGTATTTGCGCCGGCCAAAAAGCGAATAATTTCATCGCCCTCAGCATAGAACGCGCGAAGTGGAACGACGAATCTTCGTCGCGGGTCAACGTGAGGCTTCTCGGGGGCTACAACAGGCGACCCTGCGGCGCTGGTTGCATGCTGCGGTGATGCCTTTGGCGTTACCGGACGGGCATTTTGAATGGGCCGCTCGGTGATCTCCGTCTGACTATATATCTCGTACACCCAATCAGCCACGCCTACGCACAAAGCCAACAAACAGAGGGCCACAAAAATGGGCGCATTGTATTTCTGTGGAAAGGGCAAGTAGGGCCAAAGCATCAGCGCGACCCCAAAGGCAATGCCGGCCGCCGTAATTGGAGCGGGCATGTCTCTATACCGATACTGAATAAACAGAAGCGCGAACGTAAGCCCGAGCCCAAGTATCGTGTCGCGCGCCATCTACACGCCCTTCATCAGCAGCCCGATGCTGCCACCATTCCGGGAATGGTATCTGAGTCGCTGTGGAGGAGCGGTCACGGTCCGTCATGGTGTCCACAACTTGCCGCTAGACCTAGGCTTGGGTTTCCCAAGTGCATAGTTCCGAATCAGCATTCTCGAAAGCCGCCACAAAGTCACGAAACTCCGCGCCTTTGCGCACGACGAAGTCGCCGCACTTGGCGAACGTCACGCCACGCTGCGCAGCGGCGAACAGGCGACAATGCACATGGCCGCCTTGCACTTGGAACCTCACTCGAAAAATTGTCATGGTCAGAGGCCTCAGCTATTGATTGCGTCGCGAAGGATTTGGTCGCGCACCGCCCGCGGCTCATTCCGCGCGATATGACACCGCATCGAGATCAGGCTGCGTTCCGCGAACGGTAGCCTGTGCAGATTCTGCAGTTCATTTTCGGTCAAACTAGGCATCTGCGGCCTCCATCTCCCGGGTGATATAGTACGGACTTGACAACTTGTAAAGCTTGTCCTACAAAATAATCATGGCTGACAGAACCGCGACTATCCGAATCCCAGACTCCCAGGCGGCGCGGCTGGAAAAAGCTACGGACCGCTCAAAAGACCCGTATGCGCCATCCATCACGCAAATTTTATTGCGCGGCCTGGAATTGGCTTTGAAAGAAGTCGAGCGCAAGTGACCATCTATTTCATCCAGGCTGGCGACCGTGGCCCAGTGAAGATCGGGCACGCGAAAGACGTGTTCAGGCGCCTAGCGTCCATCCAGACGCATAACCACAAAGAATGTATTTTGCTGCGCGTTCGTCGCGGCGGCGTCCATGAAGAACGTCATCTTCACCATCGCTTCATGCAATATCGCGTTCATAGCGAATGGTTTTCTTTGAAGGGAGACCTCGCGGCATATCTCAAATCGCTGCGAAAGCCGGATCATTATCCGCCCTATATTCTGATCAAGCAGCGTGGTGGCCATCTGCGCGCGGAGATCGGCGACGTGATCATTCGCGATGCAGAGGGCGTGTTCAGCGTTCTCAGCGCGCAGAAGTTCGCCGAACAATATCAGCGTCCATGTTGAAGCAGACAAAACGTTAGGAGCACGGAAGATGGCCGATCAATCACTCGCGCATCGCCTCAAGCCCGAATCTCGTTCGGAAGAGCAAGCCGAGAGGGCTGGATACCTGGCGCGCAAAGATGGTCCGAACCAGATCAATTGCCACTTCTCATTCTTTGCGACACCAGAGCTATCGAAAGCCTGGGAACGTGGGAATGTACGGGGCAAGAAACAGACAACCTGAGCGGAGCGCCGAGCATGACCATCAACGTCAACGAAGAAGCCGCCAAGCTCACAAAGGCGCTCAGCGATAGCGGCAAAATCATCGAGGCTGGGTTCGTTGGACTCCGCATGACCGCTATGGCGAAGGATGCGCCAGAGGATCAGGTTCGCGAAATGCGGATGGCATTCTTCGCCGGCGCACAACACCTGTTCGGCAGCATCATGACGTTTCTCGATTCCGGCGAGGATGCGACCGACCGCGACCTTCGGCGCATGTCTTTGATCGAGGCCGAGCTACAGGACTTCATCAAGCAGTTTGCGAAGGACCATCTCAAAGCGAAGGGAAATGCGTGATGACCGCTCAAGACGAGGCGCCGGACACCTTTTGCATGACGCATATTCCAACGTGGCGAGATCACGCACGCCGCCTTTTCGGCTTCCGCAGAAACTTCCCGGACGTGGATGCGAACGAGAAAGCCGCGATCATGCCGGGTTGGTTCAAGACGGATGTGAATGTGTATCTGAGCTTTGGAGATCGCGTACGGGTTCTGGTGTCTGGCCGAATGCGCGTCGATATAGAGAACCGCTTCAACGTGTCGGTCGATACCGTCATCAGCGCGTCGGCGGTATCCATCATCTCGCCGTTCGACGCAGACATTTAAGGAGACCGAAATGTTGAAGCCTCACAAGATCAACGATGAATGCGAGGACTGCATTCAGGCGCTCAAGAGGCCGCGTGTGTTTCGCGGAGGACGCGTCACGCTCATGGCGCGTGCGAAAGGATACGTGATGGTGCGCAAGACGCGTGCCATGCCTTTCGTGCTGTCAGAAAAAGAATGGTTTTCTCTACCGTACTACGGATGACACAATAGGAGACGCCATGCCGCGCGAAGTGACGCAGAGAGACTGGGATCGCCAAGAGCGATTTGCCAAGAACTTCGAAAAGGCGTCGGCCAAATTCGCAGAAGACATGCGAATCCTTGACCGGCTGATCGAAGAATATCCAGAGCAGATCAGCCGCCACCTGCGCAAGAGAAAAGCTAGGAGACTTTAGAAATGAAACGCCAAGAGCACACATTTCAATTCACAGGCAAGCAGATCAGCGATGCGGCTGCTCGTGAGTGCGACTACCACACGGAGCGCCTGAACTGGTGGGGCCATGAGCAAGATAAAGCGATTGGCGCCGCCAAAGCGGCCGGTGTCGAAGTGCGGGAATACGAGGTGACCGGCGGGAAGAACGTGCAGATCGTTCTCGATCCTACCCTGCAAGGGCGACTCCAAGAATGCGCCAACAAGATCAACACGCATCGCACGGCAATGGATCGCTTTCAGATCGAAGCGGCGGCTTACGGGACGCAACCGGAGCGCAGCTACGAACTCCACCCTGACGATATCGTTTACTTCCGGCTCGCTGGTGGCGAACGGACAACTAGCTAGGAGCGCCGCAGTGCGTGTACTTTTGAAAGGCACGAAAGATCAAATCCAAGAGGCGTGCACCGTCCTCGCAAAACGGCGAGCTCGAACGGATTCGACAAACGAGCGCAACAGGAAAAACGAGAAGAATAGGCGAGAGAGCGCTCTCATGAGGGCTGCGTACCTTGTGTCCAAGGCTGACCCGTCTCGACAAGTTCAGACGGACGCCTTCGCGTCCGCGATAAATGGGAAGCGCTCTGAAGCACTAATAGATGCGGCCATAGCGATAACGCAGCAAAGGGCGGTGTCGAAATGAGCAGAAGAGCGACGCCCGTGAAGAAGCGCAAAGCAAAGTGGACGTGGTTGCGATACCGCAAAGGCGATCATGCTCATAACCTCGTCTGCGCGGCGCAGCGTTGGATACACGCGAATGGCGGGACGGCTGTTGTCCTGGGCGGCATTGGTCTGCTTGATGAAGGTGGCGGGCGCTATCAGGTCTGCGTTGGCGCGCTCGGAAAGCTGCCTGAGAAACAGACGAAGAAGTAGGACCGCCTGTAGATTGCGAGCAAGACATCGAAGATCGGGAAGGGGCGCCCGCGCTTCTTTGGCGGGAACTTGCCGCCAGCACCGGAAAGCTTTCTGCCTGCGCGATTGCCGTCCTCAGAAGAGAAATCCGCGCTTCCATGGCACGGCAGCGTCTACAATCTTCGCACGCATTCACGCAGAACATTCCTGACGAAGAACGAGGACAGAGCGAAGGCGCTCGCGATCAAACTCGGCGCGGAAGATTCTTACGGGGACTTGAACCGCGTAATTCTCAAGATCACGAACTCGATAAACGGGGCTGCGGCGTGGTTCTATAAGCGCGGAGATTGCCCCGATGCTTGGGCATGGACGCCGCTGAGCTAATGGCCGCCCTTGGCGACATAGACCGCCAGCGCTGCGAGGAGGGCTGCAATTCCGCCAGACATGCCGCCCCATAGCCCAGACCGCACCTGAAGGGCCGCAAGCTTTTCGCTGGTCGTGGTGCGAAGAGTGGCAGCATCAGCAGCAGCATCGGATCGAACGCGGGCTATCTCGGACGCAGCATCCGCCCTAGCGAGAGAAACCGCCGATGCGGACTCCCGGCGTGCGTCGTTTATCTCGGTTCTGATCTCTGCCAATTTCTCGACGCGGAGCTGGTCCACCTTCGCTTCAAGCCGTTCAAACGCCCGCTCCTGATTTTCAAGTTGGCGGATGAGAGTTTCGCGAAAATCGCTATTCACCTCCCCGACCATTTACTTGCCGTCTATGGCACGCCGGATAAGTGCGAGCCCCCATGTTCCTTGCGGGCTGATGATCGGGCCGAGGCTGATTTGCACGGTGACCAAGCGGCCGTCCCGGCGCAGCCCCGTGAGGTGCTTGCCCATGTTCATCGGGCGCGCGGACGGATTCATGAAGTAATCGTCGAAATGCGCCTTGTGGATTGTGCGGACCTCCTCGGGCATGAGCATGTCGAGGCGCTGGCCCATGAGCATTGTGCGCGGCCAGCCGAACATGAGTTCCAATTGCTTGTTGACGAGCAGGATTTTCGACTGCGCATCCGCAATCAAAAGCGCGTCGGGCAGCGCGTCGATAATCTGCTGGAACAGGTCCGGGTCCATGTCAACCAGCTTTCCGCTGATCTCCCGGAGCCGCTGGAGTCCGTCTGATTCGTCGGTGTCGTCAGCCATGTTCTAGCCCTTCTATGAGTCTGTTCGTTTCGAACGAATGAGATACAGACCAATCCCGTTCGCTGCATGGTTCTCGACGTGCTCTCTTGTGAAGCCACGCAGGTTGGCTTCCGGGAATGTGACGCTGACGATGGCCGGTCCGTCTTTCATGTCTGGGTTCTTGCCACCCTTCGAATGGGTGGCGATTCGCAGTAGCCCAAATCGACCAGGCATGATGTAATAACAGGCCTCGCTCTTCGCGCTTCGATAGCGCAGAGACAGCCCAGCACGCTTCACATACTCAGCGGCCATCGAACAGGCGGTGAGTACCGACACCCATCCTTCCTCAAATTGGCGAGGAGGCTTGCAACTAATGCCCGCGCGGCCACTCATTCAGAGACTTCCTGCACAAGGTCATAATCGGGATCACCGCAGCCCTCTCCAGACGAATGCCACGCGTGGCCGCCGCTCAGATAATGGTCTTCCATCCCTTCCCCGCCTAGACGAAGCGGGCCGACAACCTTACCGCCACGCGTAAGGTATTTCCTACCTTGCTGCGCCACGACCAAACCAAGCAGTTCGTTATCTATCATGATTGTTCCTCGCCTGCCGCGCGCACTCAAAGGCAAAGCCCCGCCAGTCGCCCAGCGGGGCTCTTGTAGCACGTCTAGGGGGAAAGGGCGACTAGGCTTGGGCCACTGGCGCCTTATAGGGCTGGTCCGCTCCGATTATCTCTGTCGTGCGGCCGGCGGCGTTTTCGATGATGGCCCTTTCCCAAACCCCGCCGCTTGGCTGATAGGGGCTGTCGCCGATATCGAACCTCACGGCGTCGTTTTGGTTCTTCATATGCGCGGTAATTTCCGACCAGGAACTACATGGGCCGTCAGTGCTCCCAGAGTTCCTCCCGCGCAAAATCGAAAAGCTCTCGGCCGCGAAAACCTTCTGGTTGGCACCGTCGTATTTGTAAAGTTTGATCGTGAACATGCTTCTTCTCCTACTGCTTCTTCTGCTATGCGCGAAGCCGTCGCGCGGCGGTTTCTCAGATTGCCCTCACGCCGTGAGCGCCACAATTGCATTCGCCAAGTCCTTCTGAGACTGGCTTGGGAGCGCTGGGATATTGATATGCGACATGAGCGCGGCCATGTCGGCTCGTGAGCCCGTTACGGGTGTCGCCGTGTCGGTTGTGGTGTTGTGCTGGACCCTGTGAATGATCACGTCGTCATCGTCACCGGACATTGCAAATCTCCTATTCGGTTTAGAGCCTCTTCAAGCATGTCGGATAGCGCGTCATAGACTTTGTTGATTGGAACATTCTGAACGTCCCCGAGCGTCGGCTTTATGTCCACATATCCGAGTGCCTTCATTTGCACTGCCAGCCTGTTAAGGCGCCGGGCTGCGATTAATATATCGCCAGCATGCGCTTCATTCTCACGGCTGGTATCTTCGCGCCAATCCATTGCCAGCGCCGTTCCTCTATGTGCTTTCGACATGCGGCATTTCTTCGCCGCCGATTCTGCGATGGTAATCCTCGACTTCCGCAAGATGCGTGTTGCGCCATTCCTGCCAAGTCTCATCTGTCATCTTATGGGAGGTCCATTCGTGTAAGTCCGGCTTGCGCTCGAAAGGCTCAAGCTTCTTCGGCCAGCGCCGGGGGCAGAGTTGCCCAAAGCGCTGCGAATGGCGAAGGTGGTCCAGGCAGAAATGCAAACCGCAGCCGCGATCCTCGCCAGGCGAATTTATCATTCCACAGACGAAAGAGAGACCGCGATTGATTCTCGCATTGCAGCACGGATGATCACACAGCGCAGGAACGCCGTACCCGATATCGCGGCCGTCCTTGCCTTCACCGACTGCCCAACCCATAGTCGTTCCTACGGCTCTGGCAGAGCGTCACCGAACTTGGTCACGTCCACCCCATGCGCCGCCAAGTATGCCTCTTCCTTAAGCTGGTGGCTATAGACAAGCGCGTAATTGGTCGCGGCGCGCTGCCACTCGAAATAGAGCACAAGGCTTAGCGCGAGATTGAAGCCGACGAAGATCAAGAGAGGAGAAAGCCAGCGGAGCGCCCGACGTTCATCCTCCCCGAGTCGGACGGAAACCAGCGTGCCATTCGTATTGGTCAGGCGCTCGTCGTTTGTGACCGTCGCACTTCCTGGCGCAGACAATCCACCAGCGTCGCTCATTGCGTTGGCGCCATCCGGCGCTTGCGTTCGCATCCTGCCACGGTCCCGACGCCTTGGGCGCAATCGAGCCGGGCGCGCATCTCGGCAAGATCGCCCTGGAATGCCGTGACCTGGCCCTGTAGAGTCGATACCTGCGCCTGCATGCCGGCGACGGAAGTCTGGATATTCTGGACGCCGCCTGCAATCCCGGAAATCTTCTCATGGTCCCCGGTCACGAGGTTGCCGAACCAAAGGACCGCCGCGACTGCGATCACGGACAGGAAGCTTGCGATGTTGAACTGGCCCGCGCTGAGGTTTATCCCGCCCATTGCCTCCCAAGCCCTCGTTAACAGCGCCTTCCAACTATAGCGCGAACCGTTCCTCGTGCCACTAGGTATAGCGGCACTTGAGCCAGCCGAAAAGCGCTCATGCAATGTCATACCGGAGTAAACGCCCCTAGCGGGTGTAAGTCTCAGCCTCGGGCGGCGGCAGCGTCCAGGGCGGCGTCAACCTGGGGGCGGAGCGCCGCTGTGGCTTCCTCGGCTTTGAGAAGGGCGCCATGAACGGCGTTCGCATCGGTTTCGGAAAGGACCGCTCCACCCTGAGTCGCCAGCGGGGCGAGCTTGGCGACAAGATCGGCGAGGGAGGTGATGAGGGAGACAATCTGTGTGGCGTCCATGGGAGGGCTCCTAGGCGTTAGCGGGCGGGGAAGGAAAGGGCCATCGTAGCGATTCACACCCTTTCAGGATCGAGACTCCATTCAGTGGCGGCAAGATGGCGTTCCGCGCGCACGATCATGAAGCCGCGCTCCAAAAGGTGCTTCTCCAAAGAAGTCGCAGCAGCGGAGGCCGTCTCGCCGTGGCGGGCCTTCTGGTGCCACCACTCACGAAACGCGCTCAGAAGCTCCTCGTTCATGACGGCTCAGTGGCTCGTACTCGGCACAAGCGCCTTGGCCTGCGTGATGAACGACTCGGCGCTGGCGACAGCGGAGAAAATACCCTGCGCGTTCGCAGCCGCATCGGCCTTGTCCGCTACGTCGAGGTAGTCGCCAGCTTTGTCATAGTAGCTCTTCGCAGTTGCAGCATTGGGACCATGGAGAATGCCGCTATCCGCCCCTGACTTGAGAGTTTCCCCGAGGGCCTGATAGGCCAAGTGCGCAATCGTTAACGCTTTCTCCGCGTCCGCGATGGTCGTAGGCGCCACCTGGGCCACGCTCTGGCCCGTCAGAAGGCTGGCGACTGTCTGACAGCCGCCAAGGGAGGTTGCCACTACGGAGGCCAGGGCGAGGGATTTGAGGGGATTCATGGGGACTCCTATCTGTCGATCTTCGGAAGCAGTGTCACTTCGACGCAAGCGGTTTGTAGATCGCCGTCGAAATAGTCGTTGTGCGTCCTGTGATAACGCGCGACTTCGCATTCTTCCTGAGATGGAAAGGCCTGATCCCGGACTTGGTATTGTCTATGCCAAGATCCATCATCGCCTGAGTAAATGAGTATGCTCATTATCAGAAACCACGCAGTCACGATAGCACTCCTATTTCGCGGTAATCTGAGCGGCGTTCAAGGCGTCCACAACCTGCGCCTCGGATGCGCCAGAGGCTCGGATGGCATTGGCAGCGGAAGGAAGGTCAGCCGTAGATGATGGCGTGAGACTGGTAGTGAAAAACGTCCTTGTGATCCACACCCCGACCGCACCAAGCAGCGCGACAAAGGCCGTCGCCTTCCCTTGCCACTCTGGCGGCAATAGTGGCGTGAACTGCGTGACGATCGCTCCAAGACCTGTCAGGCCAGCAACCCAATTCGTCTTTGAAAGCCACGCTGACTTCGTGGCGACGATAACCGGAGCGGAGGGCGCGGCCATGAGGGATGTTCTCCTTGGTGGTTAGGCGGAGTTGCCAGCGCCGACGAACGAAGAGCCGCCGTCGCCGATGCAAGTTTTCTCGCGCATGCCCGTCTCCGATTATCGTTGCAGCGGTGAGCCTTTGCGCAAGCCGTCTGTTACGATAGGCTTCAACCCTCCGTGAAGGATTGCCGTTAAGGCAAAGGCTCGCCGATGCAGCGACACAGCCGTCTCTCCCGGCCAAGCCACGCCTAGCTGTAGCGGCGGCGTTCCCGAGCGGAAATGTGCGCTTTCAGCCTTGACCTGTCAACGGGGCTGTGGCTCAATCCTAGCCGTCGATAGGCGCACCACCCGCGCCGCTACAGCCCTAACGAGGGCGAGGAGTCGAAGATGACAAAGCCCAAATTGCTCGCAAGTTTCGCGGATGGCGAAGGTTCCGTCCAGTTTCCGGCCGACTGGGAATCGCTCGATTGGGTGCTGCGCGCCGATCTTCTGCGCGACTGGATTTCAGACCTGACCGAGAAATACAACGTGACGCTCATGGAGGAAGGGCGCCATGGGCACGCGTAGGTCGCGACACAACAAAGGCCGTAAGCCGCTCTACAAGGAACACGGCGGCGCGTTTATATCGAACAACGCCATATTGGCGGCAAATGAAAGCGACGCAGCAAATCTCCTTAAGGAGGACCGAGAAGAAGCATATTCAACGTGCAAAAAATGTGGGGCCAATAAGTTTCCCGGCAGCATTGGAGTATGCCGCTCTTGCTACACTTCCGGCAGCGCTTTCATGACTAGCCCTGCCGCAAAGGCCCTCACTCCAGAGGCGATTGAACCTCTTTCGGAATGGGCGGCTCGCGAACTTTTCAAACAGCTTCGTTGGCCAGAAACCGACGGAGAGCCGATATGCCCAGAGTGCGCCCATGGGGTGAGCTATCATATTACGAGAGATACGGGGAGGCACCTCTTTAAGTGCCAGAGATGCGGGTACAGTTACTCACTTACATCAGGCACGCCGTTTCGCGCCACAAAACTGACGTGGAAGCAGGTTCTTATGACCATCGTTGCGATCAACGATGTAAATAACGGATCATCGTGGGGGAAAGTTTTAGAGGCGCATGTCGGCTATGGGAAGAAAAGTTCTTGCACAGCCCGTAAAAAGCTTCGCTCTTTCATGTTCGCAGAGCGAGACGCCAGAGCGCACAATTACGAAATAGGGCAAAACCGCTACGTCGGCGGCGCTTGGATGAGTACGCGAACTTGGTGGACTCAATCCGAAAAGACTGCGCTTGAAAGGTTCTGTGAGAACAATGCGAACGTCGAATTAGCGGCAAATGCGCTTGGGCGTTCTCCGCAATCAATCGTGAGGTACGCTCTCGATAAGGGCTTTCAGCCGTCATATACTTGGCGGCAAATATTGCCGCAGCCCAAGAAGGTCCTTCGCCTTCACAATCATGCTGGCGCCGAACTGCTACAGTTTCCATATATCGCGAAGGTTCGTGACGAGCACGCCGATCTCTTGGAAGCGAACTCTCTTATACCAAAATCTATCCCGCCTCATATGCGCTCCGATATCGTACAAGAGATTATGCTGGCGATGCTAGAAGGACGCGTCACGATAGCCGAACTTAAGGCCAAGCAGACAAACGTCCGTTGGTTTGTGACGAAGTTCTATAGGGAAAATTTTGAACAAGCGGGTCACGCGCTGTCATTAACTGCCGAGAATGACGGCGATGAATATGACCGCCTTGAAGCGTCGATTTCTCAAGATGAGTGGCGCGTCGAGCAGATGAACGAGAAACGGCGCGCTTGGGATGCGATTGACCACCGCTTCTATCCGCCATCACAGGTCGATGATGTCTACCATCATCAGGTGCGCGACGAACAGCGCCGTCTACATATGAAAGATGATCAATACGTAGATTATTTTGACGCCGAGGAAATTCTCCAGAATCTCGACCCCAAACAGTTGCGGCATTTAGACGATGGCACGTTGCACAATCATGCCAGATTAGAAGAGCGCTATGGGATCAAATGGACAACGGCTGTAAACCGGGAGATGCGCGCGGCGGTCTCAGAAGGAAGAGTGTCTGGTGTGAAGTCGGCGCACAAAGGCGATGATCACGGCTACGCTTTCGAGGGATGGATACGAGTGCGGGGTAAAAATGTGCGAATTGTTTTTGACGCAGAGAAAGCAACGCTTATGACTGTTCTGCCGCCTACTGACGAAGGCCGGCCCAAAACCTATCGGGAGAAGGTCATGGCCTTAGCGGAGGCAGCATTCAAATGACCCCTTTTGAAATCCGCGCGCTCCGTCTCCGCCTCGGGCTATCCGTGACTCAGTTCGGCGAAAAGCTCCGCCTCGAAAGCCCGAACAAGCGAGTGCGAGAAATGGAAACCGGATTACGCTCACCATCCCCCCAGATCATCGCCCTCATGGAGGCGCTGGAGAGGATACAGGAGTTGAAGAGGCAGTGACAGGCGCTCGCAAAAAGCCTCCCCCATGTGCCGACAGGACCGCGAGGAACTGCGAAATCATTGCGATGTTACAAAGCGGAGAGCATTCGTTGCAGTCAATAGCGAGTGTATATGGGCTTTCGCGGGAGACAATTCGCCAAGTCGCCATTCGCAACGGCGTTACAGAACGCCATGGCTTCGATCTAATCAAGAAGCGCTATCAGCAAGAAAGGGCGACGTTTCCGACGGCGGAAATTGTCGCCGAATATCTGTCTGGCGCGACGCTTGAAAAGGTCGGAGAGAAGTTTTTGGTTTCAATAGATAAAGTGAAGCGAATTTTGGCCGACACTGGCATAAAGATTCGTCGATATAGCGCGCGGGAATTTAACGAAACAACAAAGGCCGTGATAGCGCTCAGCCATCAAGGCATCAGGCCAACTGAGATATGCGAACGCCTTGGGATAAGCAAGTCGTTGTGCTCGGTAATCAGGAACAGGCGAAAGCTCGTCAATCGCGAAAACGACCTTCGCCATACGCCAACGCGGGAAAAATGCTATCCATATTTGGACAGCGAACGCGACGACCCGACTGGCCTTCTAGCAATGGTCAATCGGATGGTTCCGGCGCAGGTCCCTCACTTCATTCGAGCGGATGTCTGCCAAGACATCATCCTTGCGATCTTAGAGGGCTCACTCCGTCCCGGTGAAATGAAGACGGCTGTTCCGAAGGCGCTGGCTCGTGTGCGGAGAATGCATCCATTTTTATTCGCGCCGATCTCGCTGGACCAAGAAATACCCGGCACCGACGGCTTGCGGATGATCGACACCATAGATAGCGACAGGATGCATTTTTGAAATCGCCCGGATATGCAAAGCCCGGCCAGCATTCAAGCGTGACCGGGCGCGGCACCTCAGAGACAGGCTGTCTTCTACTCCATTTCCGTCGATCCTTGCTCTACTGGAAACAAGAGCGAGCCGTATCCAAGCCTAGACGTATCCGACACCAACGCGAGCACGTCGCCGTAATAGAGATTTGCCGCGAGTGTCTGCATCGTCGTGAACGGAATGTGCCAGGATATTTGATTGTCGTTCGGAGGCTCAAGAATAACAAGGGTATTGTCTACCGTGGAAAACTCCGCCACGACTGGGCCGCCCGGAGATTGGCGCAGCCACAGTTCAAGATGCAGCGGCGTCCCGCCTGACGTTCCGTCTGCCGTCAGGTAGATCGGCGTGACTCGGTCGTCCTGAACACAACTCAGGACTCCGTTGTAGTCGGCGTTGTTCTGCGCCATTAGGTCACCGGCTGGCCTTGCGACACGAGGTAGGCGCGCATCGGAGTGAATAGCCCCGTCACCTCCGTGGGCGTCAGATAACCGCCGCACGCAAATGCTTGAATGTTTCGCGTCGAGAAAGTAGCCAGCGAATCGGAAAGAAATGTCATGTCGGCGTTTCCGCGCGCTGTAGAAGCTGTGGCCGGCGTTCCGACTACAACAGCGTCCTTGTATTGCGTGTAGCTCGGCGCTGCGTTTCTCGTCCAACCAGTCATACCGATGCTGTTTGCTACGTTGCCGACCGTAGAGTCGTCCGTCGCGCTTTGCGAGCGCGTAAGAAGTTTCAAAGAGGCCGTTCTTGGATTGATGCGCGAGCGCGGAGAACTGGCTTGCCCTACAGCATACGAATTGTTCGCGGCCTGATCATCCCCCGTCCAAACGAACATTGAAGCATCGTTCAACACGAACTTGGTGAGCGTGCTCGTGATGATCTGATTGTCGAGATAACCAGAACCGTTGCCAGTATACCCGCCAAGGGCCGTGAAGATTGGCGCCCCGACCTTCAGGCATACCGGACCACTTGGGTTCGCGATATTGATGAGCGCCGTTATCTCGTCCAAGGCGACAAAGACATACAGCAAATCAAGCTTCGCAAGGATGCTTGGCCCTATCGCGCGGAACAACGTGTCATAGAGATTGAACTGCGTGAATCCCATTGCTGGCGACAAAAGGGTTGCCGCTTCCGAGGCTAGGCCATTTGTCGTCGGCTGAGCCCATATCGAAGCGGTAGAGGCATTCGAGGCCGGGGGCCAAGAATATGTCGCGTTGGCATTATTCTGGACGACGGTCCCAGTTCCTGGCGAACCGTTTTGGTGGATAACATTGCCAGCGCCGATATCGCTATCGGTCGTCGTCCCCATGACCACGCAATCGTTGGTAAAATAAGGGGACCCAGTAGCCTCGATCAGGACGCCATAAGTTCCAGGGCCAGCATATGTGGTTGCGCCAAACTGGACGTAAGTATTTTGGCACAGAACCCTTCCGGCGGCGACGCGCACTCCCGCGATCCTCGGGCCTCCGGTTTGATTTCCAATTAGGGTTGCCTGCCCAGTGACATTGATCCCGTATTGCGGCGCGTAAGGCCATGCCCCGAAGATATTGCCGCTGGAGATATGAAGTCCCGAGGTCGCATCTTCGATAGCCGAGGTCAGACTGTTCGATGAGGCCGGGGAATTGATAGTTCCGGGTCCTCCGTTCGATTGGAAATTGAACCCGTAGAGGGCGGCCTTGTCGATTCTGGCGAAGGTTTGCGTGATAACGCGCGCATCTGGCCGCGTATACAGCACGCCCGCGCAAGCATCCGTGGTCGAGCCGTGGGCATAGTGGTTCTGGACTAGGCCATTTCGCGAAGAAACGCTTTCCCAGATGAAATCTCGTCCGCCGGCATGTTCAGTCGCGGATGGGGCGAGCTGGTAAGCATCGACCCAAAGGCTGTGAACGCCACCCCCGCCTGTTCCGGCCGTCGAAGAGCGATAGACGACGCCCGTGCTCATAGGCGCCAAAGCAAGAATGCCCGCCCCCGCGTTGCTGTTTAGACTCAATCCTCCTCCACCACGAAGATGAACTTCTCCGGACGGCATCAAGATCGGCGTCGTGGTCGCGAGAACTTTTCGTGGAATACTTACATCGGGCGCATTTGGATTTGCTGCGGTCCAAGCCAGCGCGGTATTCAGAATTGCGCCGTCGTTTGTTGCATAGGCAAACTGCCCGCTGGCAGTGTATGAAAGCGTGCATGTAAAATCATGCCCAGCGCCTGTCGTGCTGCTTTGCGTGAGCGTGCCGGGTAACGTCGCAATATTGGCACCCTGCGCCATGACAAGGAATTTTGTGATCTCTCCGGACGAACCAACGGAAGCAACAAAGATAGTCGTGCCGTCCGACATAACGCTTTGATCGCCGACCACATAAGCCGAGCCAGGCGTGACGATTGCCCCTGCGGCGCGCGCTAGATATGTCGGAACGGTCGAAACTGCGGGAGTGGAAAGGGTCAGAATTAACCCAGTAACATCGACGTTCAAAATCGTAGTGGCGAGCGTTCCATCGCTAGCCCCAGCGCCGACAATGGCAATCGGCTTTCCGATATCGGCCTGCGTCAACGCAATTGGAGACGTAAATGTACTGGACCCTATGGTTATCGCCCCTGGCGCAGTGGACATCACGCCGTCACATTTCGCGCCCCACTCATAGATGGAGCCTGTGTAGTTCTGCCGGACGAAGGGGCGTCCTCCGGAATCATGCAAGACCGTTCCGCCATTGTCGGCACCGGCGGCTAGATCATACAAGAACAACCCACCCCCGGGCGTGCCGAAGCCGTAATACCCAGAGACGAAGATCGCGCTGGTATCGCCAAAGCTCGACTTACGAAAGGTTTCCACGTCCGCAACGGTCGGCGCAGGCGCTTGAGGCCCGGCAGGACCGCGAGGCCCTGTGGCATTGCCGATGATCGTCACGGATTGAGTGCCAACGGTCATTTCAATATCTCTGGCTTAGGGCGGAGCATATCTGTAGGGCTGCGAGGCAGGAAGGAATGAGTTCGAAGCCGTCTGCATGCCCCGCGCCCAAGCGAAATAGCCTTCAAGATTTTGCCGATTCGCTGTCGATAAAGTGGGGCTCACTACCAGAATATCGCTGCCCACGCCGCCGAAGAAACTTGCGGCTGACGAGCCGTTGTTTGAGCCGATGCGAAGGCGTGTCGTGAGCGTATTGAGCGAACCAATGGTCGTCGGGTTTGAATTGAAGGCTGTTCCGTTGATCCAACCATTTGCCGTCGTCCCGCTGAACTGAATCCCCCAAATCGCCGGAGATGAAACCAGATTGGTTCCGCTATCGGCAAGAGCTGTCGTGCCATCGCCACCGTTCGGATGGAATGTCGCGTTGACGCCGGCTCGGCGAAGAGTCCCGCCAGCGGTGCCGCCATAGGAACAGACATAGCCTATCTGCGCGACGGTCTGCGTCGCCACGCACCAAATCTCTCCGGCCGTCGAGCCGGTCGGCAAAGCGCCGAATGAGGTTGCAACGAAACAGTTTGCTGATCCATCGAAGGTTAGTCCGGGGTAGCTGCTGTTGAAGCTTGTCGCGCTCCAGGTGGGACGTGCCGTGGTCGTCGCCGTAACGGTGAGACCGCCGATATAGTCCTTCCAACTCGATATCAGCCCCGAGCCATCATCGACCATAAGCGTGTAGTCTTGCGCGCGCCACCATGCGACGAGTTGTGTGCCAAGGTCTGTCGGCACCCAAGGTTTGCGGCCGTATATGTAGCCCGCGCGAGCGATATTCGGCGCCCCGATGATCGGAGCCGTCGCCATGGCCTTGAGTAGATCGCGGCGGTTCATGCAGCCCCCTAGCTCAGGTCATTCAGGACAACGTAAAAATCACACGTCAACGCCCCGGAGTTCGCGACAGTGACGTTGATGTAGAGCGTCGAGGCCGTGAGTGCCGTGGTCAGCGTTCCTGCTACGACCGTAGAATTGACAACTTTTGTTGTCGCCGTCGCCGTCGTAATGACAGCCGCAGCCACAATGTTCGTCCCGGACGCGCTGGCTCCCGTGTAGATCGCGGGCTGGGCCAGAATAGGCGTAGCGGAGCAATTCGTGATCTGTACGGCCGTGACCGCGTACTTCGTAATCTGCGGTGGGATCGAGATCGTGCCTTGATCGCCCGTCGATTGAAGGTTGACGCTTTTGGCCGAGACAATGTTCGTCGTCTTCGCCGGCACACCGCTGACCGAGGCAGTGTCAGCGCTGGAATGCGATATAAGCCCAACGCAGAATGCGACGGCAACAAGCAAGAGCGTTTTGCGCATCACTGTGACTTCCAAGAGAAGAATGCAGTCGAGGAGGCCGTTTTGGTTAGACATGCGGCGCTACCTGCCGCAGTTGAAAATGCGACGGATATCCCCGTCGTGAAGTACCCAGGCGGGTCGCCGCCAGCGCCAATGTCGATCATCGAGTTCGCAGCAACAGGCGCGCAGATGACCGGCGTAACCGCTCCGTCACCCGGAACCGTCGTCGAATTGAATACCATGACGTTTCCAGCGCCCGCCCCCGTCGTGACCTGTAGGTCATAGAGATTTCCGGCACTGGCCTTGATGACATGGCCGGATTCGACCGCCGTAGATGCAACGCGGGAAATTCCGCAAGCATTCGTCGCACAAGGCGCGGCATAAATCGGCGCAGGCTGCGTGGGGTCGATAGGCACGCCATTTGCATCCGCAGGGACGATCTTCGTGTCGCCGTGCGCGTCGGCCTGCGTATCGACCCGCTGTCCTGTCGTGACCGTAGGAACCGATGAATTGTACACCGCTCCCGTCTTGACGGGGTTTCCGTTGTCCGTCGCCGCAGAAGCGACACTACCGCCAACGCTGAGGCCGCCCTTCGGCCCGCATTGGAGTGCGAACTGTTGCCCATCTGTAGGCGTAATGCCGGCCGAATTGTATTGGCACCCGCCGAGAACAGACTTCGTCGCCGTTGCTGTGGCAGGGGCAACGGGCGCCTGAATCGCAGATTGGTTCGCTGCGGTAGAGGACCCGGTCGTATTCGTGGCAATCGTCGAGAGTGAACCATTCGCCGTCGTCTGATTTGCCGCCGTCGCCTGGCTGGTGAGTTTCGTGTCGATGCTTGAAAGTGATGTATTGCCAGTAGTTTGATTCGCGGCCGTTGCCTGTGACGACAACTTCGTGTCGATTGAAGACAGTGATGTATTTCCGGTGTCCTGTTTCGCTGATGTTGATGCACCAGTTGTGTTGGTCGCAATCGTAGAAAGCGACGCATTGCCGGTATCCTGTCTTACAGCAGTCGCACCCCCCGTCGTATTGGTCGCGATAGTGGCGAGATTTCCCCCGGTTTCCTGCGCCGCGTTCGCTGGCAGCGCCGACCCGCTCACGTTCACGTCGAGAGATTGCTTGCCGCCATTCAGTGTCGAGGTAATCGCAGACCCGAGATTGTCGACAAGGCGCGTCCACCATGAGGCAGTCCCGCCAGCGTTAGGCGTGCCCTGGTTGACCGTTCCGCCGCTGCTGGCGGCCGTTGGCAGGGGGTCCGTTGACGAGACTTGATGAACCTTCCCGTCGCTGCCGATAAAGCCTTGAAGATTGCCGCACGACGACGGCGTGCCACCTTGGACGCCGCTCGGCTGATACTGGCACTGCGGCACTGGCGCGGTCTGAGTTTGCGCACCAGCCCCAGTCGCTAAACCAAGCGCGACCAACGTTGCGCCAACCACGCATCGGAAAATGTTCATGTCAAAGTTCCTTCGACCTCATGATATTCTAATCCCCCCAAGCGAACCAAGCGACAGCTTTCTGCGTATTCGTAGCGGAGCCGTCCGTTGCCTGCATTAGTGCCGTGAAGCTGGCCGTGGAAGAACTGAAGTCCACTGCTTCAGGGAAGGTATCAAAACTCAAGGCTGTTCCGCCAGATGGGTTGATGCCGACAAGACTCACGCCGTAACACTTGACGGTATAGGCTGTGTTGAAATTGATCGTCTGAACACCGTCTGCGGTCGAAAACGGCAGTGTCAGTCCCCATTGCAGGAGCAGCGAACCTATCCGCAGAAACCCATTATCGGTGATCGCCCTGTCGCCGAGCAGATTTACTATCTGCCGCGTGCCGGTAATGCTCTGCAAAACAAAAACGGTCCCGTTATAGATGACAGTAAAAAGGCTGTTCGAATAAAGATCGGCGCTCCGCATGCTTGCGCCATCGGCGTATTTGATCTCTATCGCGCCAAGACTGTTCACATTGAGCGTGCAGGCGCCGCTGTTTGAGTTCGCACTCTTTTTGACTCTGATCGGAGCGCCAATCAGTTCCGTCAATGTCGGAACAGGGTCCAGCGTGATCGTTATGGCATTCAGGGCTGACCCTGTATCCACCGCGTAATTTCCGGCTTGCTGCTGTAATTGTGTTTCTGTTACCCCGGCAACTGCCGAAAGACCTTGCAGAACAAAACTCGTGCCGTCGTAGACGACTACAAAGGTCGAATTGGCAGGCAAATCACCAGCAGCCAGCGCCGAGCCATCGCTATGCACGACATTCTTTGCACCAAGGCTGTTCACATTCAGCGTCACAGCCGTGCTGTTCGCGTTCGCATTCTTCGTCAGACGGAGCGTCAATCCAGCGGCATATGCTCCCGGAACCGGCGACAGCGTCGCGACAAGCGTATTGTCTCCGGTCGTTAGCGCATAGTTTCCTGCTTGAGCCTGGATTGCAGCACCAGCAAGTCCTCCAACCTGCGTCGCGCCGGTAACCGATAGAAGGACGAATTGCGTCCCATCGTAAACAACCTCTATCGCCCCGCTGGCGGGAAGATCGCCCGCCTTCAAGGACGTACCATCGGCGTACTTCACAGCCGTTGCCGTGAACCCGTTGACGGCCAAGGTGCAGCTCCCCGTATTCGCCGAGCCGGATTTCTTGATGCGGATCGGAGTCCCGACCAGCGCTGCCAAGTTCGCCGGAACAGGGCTCAACGTCACGGCCAGCGCGTTCGCGCTTCCGCTATCGACGGCATAGTTTCCGGTTTGAAGCTGTATGGCGGACGCAGCCAAAGAGCCAACCTGCGAACTGCCTGAGACGGAAAGCAGAATGAACTGCGTGCCGTCGTAGCTGACTTCCAAGACTCCATTTGCCGGGAGGTCGGAAGCCTTCAGCGAAGTTCCGTCTGCGTATTTTATCGCGGTCGCTGTCAGTCCATTCACTGCCAGCGTGCAAGTGCTCGTATTCGCGGCGGCTCCTTTCTGGATGCGAATGGGCGAGCCCAAGATCGACGCCAAGGAAGCGGGAACAGGCGATAGCGTGACGACTAAGGCGTTTGCCGTGCCCGTATCGACCGCGAAGTTCCCGGCCTGCTGTTGTATGGCCCCAGCAGCGAGATTGTCGGTCTGTGCCGCGCCTGTCGGGCCTTGAAGCACAAACTGTGTGCCATCATAGACCGCCTCGAAAACACCATTCGCGGGCAAGTCTCCGGCTTTCAGCGTCGAGCCATCGGCGTATTTCATGACCGTAGCAGCAAGGCCATTGACCGCGAGCGTGCAGCCGCCTGTGTTCGCAGCCGCGCTCTTTTTGATCCGAATCGGAACGCCGACGAGAAAGGCAAGGTTCGCCGGAACGGGATTGAGCGTTACGACAAGGGAATTTGCACTTCCTGTATCGGGGGCGTAATTGCCGGCCTGTTGCTGGAGCTGCGACGTTGAAATGCCAGCGGCGGTAGAAAGGCCCTGTAGAACAAACTTCGTGCCGTCATAGACGACAATAAACGTCGAGTTTCCCGGAAGATCGCCGGACGCGAGCGCAGTTCCGTCCGTATGAACAACAGACTTAGCCCCCAAGGAATTGACGTTCAGGGTGACCGCTGTCGTATTGGGATTTGCGTTCTTGGTGAGCCGCAATGTGAGGCCCGCCACATATGCAGCCGGGACGACTGACAATGTGGCAACCAGGGTATTGTCGCCGGTCGTCAGGGCGTAGTTCGGCGCCTGCTGCTGAAGGTCGGTTGGCTGCGTCAGGTTTTGGAACGAGCCTGCCGTCCATAGATTGTTCGCCTGATCGCCCGCAAGCCAAGCCCGTGCCGTCGTTCCTTCCTGGGCGCGGATGACCGTCAGCGTATCCGTGGTTCGGGCCGTGCACCAGACAATCTCGGTGAATGTCCCTGTCGCGGCGTCCTTCAAGGTTAAGGTGAAATACTGGTTCGCCCCAGGTGACGGAAACAATGCGCCCGTGCCCGGCGCAAGCGAGATCGTCGTGCCGCCGGATGAAAGATTCGAGGCGAGCGTGGACTTCGCAAGGTTGGCGGCTAGCTGATATTTCGTCGCGGCCATTGCCTATCCTTATACCACCGTGACAGCCCAGGAAAACTGAAATGGCAATTCCAATGCCCCAGCATCAACCGCCGCCTGAAAGATATTGGCGAACGAATACGATGCTGGGATTGTGATGGTGGCTATCGTTCCGCTGATCATCACGGACACGTCGTAAGTTTGGTCGATGTTGATGGGAATGCCGTTCACACCAGTCAGGAACTGCATGATGCGGCGCTTCAGCCAGGGAATCGTGAACTGCCTGCCATCCCCCTTGAAGAAGTGCCAAGTGATGACGCGCCTGTACGTGTCGTCGTCTGTGATGAACGACCCTGAGCTGGTGATATCCGAGTCGTCGAATGTCAGCTCGTCGAATAGAAGCGCGTTGTAGAGCCCGTCGTCCGATGCCTCGCCAAAGGGAAGGACGGGCCGGGCAATCCCATAAAGGCCTTGCCCTACCCAGTCCAGAAGCGCGCCTGAGACGACTGGCCCCGTGTAAATTGGAAGGTTTACGGTGACAAACCAATCCATGTATTGCTGGGCAATCGTAGACCATGCGTCCACAAGAGCCTGAATGTTTTCGTCATCGGCGTATTCTTCGTACAAATAGGGTTTTATGATCTGCGTCAGCACGCGCTCACCCTTGCACGATTACGCAGTCGGTGGGGCTCATCTGGAAAAAGCTCTCAGGGTCTCCCTCAAAAAGGCCCGTGCCGGAATCCACAGTCGTCGGCACGCCATTGACCGAAACCGTGAAGATCATCCGCGACAAGAGCGGCGTCGGGATCAAATCCGCCACCGCCACCTGAAACACCGATTGCAGCTCGAATAGGTTGATCGGGCTTCCTACAGGGATGGAGTTCACATAGTTCGCGATAGCGTGTGCCCCGGCCTCTGCTACCGCCGTTGCGGAAACGGAGTTTGTCGCCGTCGTGTTCCATGTCAGGCCGATTGTGACCGACTGCTGAGGCGGAACCACAAAGGGGATCGAATACGTGTCGGGATAGTCGTTGACCGAGACGGCGATATTGCGGGCATTCGGCGTGACAGTTCCGGTCCCTGCCGTGTACGTGCCGGAGTATCCGGACGTATCGACGGCAAAGCTGAATCTCTTTTCGTCTATGACGGTAACCGTGTATGGTCCGCCATTGATCACCGTAAAGCCGCCGCCTGCCGCGTTGGCGATGTTGACGTTGTTCTGCCCGGTCACTAGGCCGTGGTTGAGATCGGTTGTCGCAACGCCGGGATTGGCCTTGGTGACCGCTGTAATCGCAATCGTCGAGCCGACAAGATTGTTGATGTTGAACAGGGCCTGGAAAATCGCATATGCCACGGCATAGGGATCGCCCCCGCCAACGATGACTTCCCAGCCTCCGTTCGCTTGGCGCATGGAGATGAGGCGCTGCTGGACGCCGAATACCTGCCCTACCAGCGTCTTCAGGAACGTTGGCATGCCCTGTGCGGCGGCTTTGCCGGCCTGTAGCACTTGGGCTCGATAGTCACTCTCGCTCTGCATGCCGGTCCCTGGGATTCCTTCCTGCGGATTTGTGCAAGAAAGGGTGATGCTCCCAGGAACGGACGTGATGAGCGTCGTAACGGTTCCTGCCGGGACGGCGAATGAATCCGTGACTGTCGCTAGGCAGAAGAGAGGCGCTGTCGAGCCACCGGATTGAACGACCCCTCCGTCTTGAACGATGAATTGATGCGTGCCGTCGCTGACCGTAAATCCGCGCGGGACGATAAACCCGACCGTCCCGGAGAACACTTCGTAGACGGAGGTGCTTGTCTGCTTGCCCTGCTGGACGCCGTAAATCTGACCAAGCTCGTTCAGCAGAAATGCGTTTGCCCCGTAAGGCGTCAGAGAATCGACCGTTTCCACTCTGGCACTGTCGATCAGCGTCAGGCCAGCTACCTGTGTCGAGGCGATATCCTCGATAAGCGCGCCCGGGAGAGTAGCGGTGAGGCCGGGACTTTCGGCGACGGCCAATGCGATGAGTTGGGCGCGAAGTTCCGCTGGCGTCTGCGGCTGTAATCCATCCTTGGTTATGATCGTCGGCAAATCGCTCATACGGGAACCGTCGTCGTTATCGAAACGCCCTGATTCGTCGTCACCCGGATATCATAGGTTGGCGTTGGCAGGTTGCGCTTCGTCACCGACAGCGCGGCGAAATATTGCGAGAACTGTTGCTGCGTCAAGGCGACGTTGAAATCAGGCGCGACTTGCTGGATCACGGATTGCTTGGCGGGGATGCCATAGCCAGCATAAAATGGACTTTCATTAAGGTTCAATTTTAGGCACTGGATTAGCGTCACGAGCCATATGAGGTCGTTTGACCCGTCTTGAGCTGTCTCTACCATCACCCACTGTGTAAGCCCGCCGTTATTGTCTGGCACGCGTCCCCATGTTCTAATGACACGACCCAATCTTTGGTAAAAAATTCATCGGGTGCTTGCTTCCCTTTCTTAGGTTGCAAAGCGGGCAAGTAAGCTGAACATTATCATCCGAATTTCCCCCGCCAAGAATGATCGGAACATAATGATCAATATGATGTCCGACCACGCGCAAGTCTCCAAGGCAGTACGGACATTTGAAATTCTGCTCGGACAAAAGTTTTGTCACGATATCCGGAGAAAGCCTTTCGCCGGAATTTCTGACCCTGGCCTTTCTGTTATGCCGCCACGTTTTTGCAGCGGCCTTATTCTTGGCATGCCGTTTTGCGTCCTTCTCTTGAAGAGACGCCGCGTTCTCGCGGCGATATTCGGCCTGATACTGAATAGCCGCCCGTCGGTTGTTGCGATACCATTCCCTAGTTTTCGCTTTAATCCTGTCAGGATTCTTCCGATAGCAATCTCTCCTCTGTGCTGCGATCCGCGCTTTGTTTTGAGCATTGTATGCTTTGTGGCATGCTCTGCACTGAACTTGTCTCCCGTCTTTAAGAGACGCGTGTTTGGCGTACTCTTCTAAGGACTTTTCTATCTTGCATTTAGTGCAGACTTTGTGCCTCAAAATCATGCCACCGGACCTGTCGAATCGGTTCCGCTCGTAACGTCGGAATGAACATGCGCCAGATAGGGGGCGCCGTTGATCGTCAAGGTTCCCAGGATGGCGACACCGGACGAATCGACGGTCACGGAATTTGAGGAGTCGTAAGCCATTACAAGCTGCGCTCCATCTACCGTGAAAGTCCGCCCTCCGTATTTTACTTGAATGTGCGAGCCGTTGCCGATGATCGAATAGTCGTTGGCGACGTTGCGGAAAATGAACCCGTTCGGTCCCTGAATGAGATACGCATTTTTGTCTGGCGGGGCATCCCAAGTGATGTTCGATATGGGCTCAAACACCAACGCGGAGAGGTTTGCCGGCAGTGTGAGTCCAGGAACGCCACTGCCTAGCCCGGTAACGCCGCCCAATCGAACGTCGGCAGCACGGACCCATCCCTTATCCCCCACCTGAAGCGGCGGCCTTTCGTACACGGAGAGGGCAAGTGGAACTTCTATGTTCGGCAACGTGAACGGCGCTGCGTTCATCTCGAATTTGACGACTGCCGACCAATCGTTGATCGTGACGATGGAGACGGGAAAAGCTTTGCCAAGTAGCTGTATGCCGTCCTGGACCTTGCCTTCGACGAAGGTCTGAATGGATTGGGCAAATGGCGTTTTCTGAGCGTTGTCAGCCATTAAGCGCCCCTTCCGAGGTCGTCACCTGTCCCCGCCGCACCCGGAGGCGCCACGAGGTCAAGTATCGTATTCCAGCTTGCGGCGTCAGGCTGACGAAACCGGCCAAAATGGCTCATGCTCTTTACGAAAAACTCCCCTTGAAAGATGCTATTTGCCCGTGGTGCGTTACCGGCCGGAAGCGCCCCTTCCGAGGTCGTCGTCGTTTGCGTAACCGGAAGCTTGACATAAGCCCCCACCGCGATATCTGCCCGCATAACAGTTTTGACCTGAATTTCCTGCGGGCCTATCCAAGTTGGCTGCCCGATTAGGTCCTTGAAATCTATGGTCGTGGCCGTTGTTTTTGTCGTCCCGTCATAGACGGTGAATTTTTTTTCTTTCAGTACAATCGAAACCCCTAAATAAGCTTGGTCGTTTATAATCGACTTACTGAGAGCTTGAATATACTGCGCATACTGTGTTGCAGATTCGTAGTAGCCAGTATCTTGTTCTGTCAATACGAGCTTTGGGTTTATGCTAATATCCACTTCATAGCCCGGAAAGGCGGTCGTCAGCGTTGACTTAATCGCCTCTGAAAGCGGCGTGCCTTTGGCCCACAGATGGATTATGTTTTTTGGAGAGGCCTTAGACCCAGTTCCGAACGGACTATCGCCGGCCACAACAATCAAATCCAATGTCTGGTCTGTGCCAACCCAGTTCCCAAACGACTTGAAGATATAGCCTTGAAGGATAAGACCTGACTGCGCCGGATTCGCTAGCGGGAGTCCCTTTTGCATCCCGGCAAAAACTTGAATATTTTTCCCTCGAAGGTCACTAGCCTGGCCTATCTCCTCGATAGAGATTCCCCATACGCGAACAAATGTTCCGGCCACTGGCGCATTAAACGCCGCGAGATAAGCCTCTATTTGAATATCGAGCGCGCCGGGAATGGTCTGGTTGTTGACAAAACTAGTCCAACTTGCGGGGAGCTTCAGTGAAGCAAGCGATGGAGGCCGGTAGATAGAGGCATCGGAGTTTTTGATAATGATGGAATAGTATCGCACGGGCTAGTCAATCTCAAAAGTCTGCGACGCTTCGCGGAGGATCAGTTTCGTGGCGAAATACCCGGCCGTCAGAGAGATGTCATAGTTATCCGGGCTACTGACCATCGGGAGTGTGAAAACACGGACGCCGTCGAGCGTAAAAAGACTGAGATACCACCGCTGCCCCATCAAGCCCCACCGCACCGTCGCTGTGTACTGTATCCCGTCTAGCGTCGCCTGGAACTGGAATGGCGGGTTGGTCTGACCTGGCTGAAAGAGAATGAGTTGGGCCATAAGTAGCCTGTGCCTTATGACGGAGGGATTGCCGCGCCCGCAACCCCTTGAGCGGATTGCACAGAGCCTATGCCGCCGAGACTTCCTGCATCTCCTAGAAGAGACTCAAAGCCGGACCAGAGGGGGATACCTAAAATCTTTGTGCCATTAGTCAGCTTTTGCAAGAGCGAGCTTTGGGCCTCTTGTGCATCGTTGAGTGTGAGGAGCGGCTTTTCAAAATCTAGTTGCCACGTCGTTTGAACTTGATTGCTGTCGCCGCCGGAAACATCGCTCATTCGCAGCATAATGCAGTTTGTATAAAAAAAGGACGGGGTGGCTATGATGTATGTGCCGCCCATTCCATTGTGTTTCGCCAGGACTGTTTGCAATGTAATCATGGTTGCGAGTTTGGTAAAATATCCAAGCCCGAGGCGGACGGGGCACGTCATTTTCAAGGAAATTGTCAGAGGTTGAGCAATCACAGCGTTCGCCGCAACAGCCTGATTCGCAAACGGATAATGTCCAACCTGCTGGTCGATCAGTGTTGCCCCAGGTACGGGGGAGAAACTAGCAAAGAAGTTGTCTGGCGATAGATCGCCACCCGTCAAAATTCCTCCCAATAGGTTCAAAGGCTCTGTAATCGCGATAATCGGCAACATGCTGCCCGTTGGCAGACCTGTTGCAATCCCATCCACTAAAATGATCGGGCTGCTTTGGAATGCGAGTTGGAAGACGGATTTTCCGAGTCCGCTCATTGTGGCAACTGGCTCGCGATTATGACAGCGTTTCCGCCAGTGTTGTTGTTGATGTCTATGCGGACTGCGCGCGCCGTGTCCGGCTGGGTCTTGGGCATTGGGCGCGTTGGGCTAACTGATTTGTCCTGTGGCGCTCTTGTGGCGCGATTCTTTCCTGCCCCATCTGAGTAAGCCTGCGCCAACGCCTTGATATCGGCGTGAGATGGCTTCTCTTCTTTCGCAGGAGCTCTGAAAGGAATGCGCCAGCTACCAATCTCCCGCGTAAGATGCTCAGAAATGCGCTTGAGGCTTTTGGAACTGGCCTCGGCTGCACCCATGGCTCGGTCACGTTGCGCCCGAGCCTCTGAATCTTCGGCTATCACGGTCTGGGATTGGTCAGTCTGTATTTTTACGCCTTGCGACAACCCCTTTCCGGAAACGATTTTGTCGATATAGTCCTTGGTTTCATTCGGGAGATGTTTCGGCAAGGCCCAATTATCGCCGTGGCGTGTTACGTCTTTATCGACGTTTCCTTCGCCCCAATTATAAGCTGCCGCAGTCTTAGCCAGGCTTCCCTTAAATCTCTTTAGCAGGAGTTCGTCGTATTTTGCTGCGGCTTCCGCGCTCTCGTCAAGAGAGTAAGGGTTCTTCACGTTGAACCGCTTGGACGTTGCGGGCATTAACTGCATAGGCCCTTGGGCGCCAGCAGGGCTTTTCAGGTGCTTGCCATAGCCGGACTCGGCACCGAATTGGTTCCACAGAAAGCCGCTTGGGAGATGGTGCCGCTTTTCAGCAGCATCTATGATTGCGCGCGCGTTTTTATAGTCTCCTCCGTTGGCAGCCTTGATTTGGGCAATGTCCTTCTCGGTATAGACTGGCTGTCCGGGAATGTGAGCGTTTGGTGGCCCCGCTTGCGCGCCCTTTAGAGTTTCCTCTTTCGACTTCGGAATTATTCCGAGAAACTTCAGTGCGTCTACAATCCCCTTCGCCGCCAAACTTATGTTAGTCGCGAACGCTTTGATGTCGTCTTGGAATTTTTGCGACCCGAGCGTAGTTGCCGCCCATTTGATATCGTCGGCAAATGCTTTTATCCACTTATCAAATTCCTTGCTGTTTACGAAAGTGTCAATCGACTTCACAACAGCTTGAGAGAACTTATCGAGCGGCCCAACGAGCGCAGTCAGTCTGCGCACGAAAATATTCTCTATTTGCTCTCCGGCGCGCTTTAGCTGGTTGGCAAAATCTTGCCATGCCCGTGTATTGCGCTGGTCTAGATTGAGTGTCTTTTTATCGCGCTCATATGGGCTGCGATAGGAAGCAAACTCTGGCTTTGAGAGATTGGCTAGACGCTCGAAATCTTGGAGGCCAACTAATTTATCGACACCAAACGCTTCCATCGTGGACTTATAAAGCCTCGGGTCAGTCCTGTCCGCTAGTGCCTTTATCTTTTCCAGCGCCTTAACAGCCACCTCAGCCGTGTCGCCTTGCAGGTCCTTCTCGTTCAAGCCCAAGCTAAGCAGTGTCGATCTTTTATTTGGGTCGTGGAGGGCTTCATTGACGTTGGAGAGGTAAGAGTCGCTGTCAACAACCCGCCCGTAATTTATGTCGAATGCCTTCTTCTCTCCATACGTCGTGCCAAGACCGAGAGACTGACGGCGCGTATCTCCGACGCCACGGGCAAGCGCATCAATTCCAAATAGGCCGCCGACGCCTGCTAAGCCGGAAATGATGCCGCCGATTGACGCCCACTTCAGAAGCGAAAGTGTCGCATCCTTGATATTGCCGGCGACGGTCTTTGAGCTTTTGGCGAAGTCGCGCCACGAGGATGCGGTCTTTTTCGAAGATTGCTCTACGGCATTCTCGCCCTTGATGACCTTGGCGAGCATGTCGGTCTGCGTGAGGATGGCAGCGGTGAGATGATCGGCAACCGCCTTGACGGACTTGTCGGTCTTGGACCAAGAGCCTGTGCTCTTTGCAAGCAGTTCCTGGTACTTTTCGAACCTTTCCGAGAAAGCCTTGAACTGCTCGGAATGAACGTCGATTTCGACAACGGAACGGATCGCCACTAGGAGTTCTCCTTAAGCGCCCGTATCAAATGCCGTTGTCGGAACTCATGCGCGGAGCCCCACGACAAGTCGAGCATGTCGCACACCTGAGAGAACCCTTCGTTCGCGGCCCAATCTAGTGTGGAATGGACGATGCTGTCTCCGTCGCGCCAGAATTGGCGGTCTCTGTCGATATCGGCAAAGAACTCACGAACTCCGTAGAGTTCGATGATTCGGTACGCCCGCCCCAGAGCTTCATCGCCTCGCTCAGAATCGCGTTCCGATCCGCTCTGGGATACATCCACGAGGCGACAGTAAAAAAAACCACGGCATTCTTGATCTCTGCCGTGTCATCCTCGGAAAAATAGCTTTGATCAAGCGCCTGCTGAAGCGGGATGGTCGTCCACCCGCCCTTTTCATCCGGCACCGCCACATTGGCAAGGCGCACTATGTCGCCGATGAGCCCGCGCGCTACGCCCGCCGGGCCTTCCCATGAATCGTCCTCCTTCGCCACCTTTTCCAGCATCATGCTCGCGACACGCGGCGCGATGGACCAGCCTAGTCCGGCACCGAGGATTTGAGCGTGCGTCTTGGAGATGACAAGAAAATACCGCTCGAACACCTCGCGGGAGATCGGAGCGGCGTGAACGTAAACGGTGACGTTGTTGTCCTGCGTTACCGGAATGACCAAATTGAGCTTTCTGTCCAGTTTCAAATTCTACCTTCCTTTACTCAGCCGCCAAAGTTCTTCGACGATTGGAGGGTTGCCATCATTTGTTCCGTCTGCGCGGTAGATGCGATAGGTCATTGGCTCGCGTGCACCTTTCGGAGCGACGAAGGCGAGGCCAAACACTTCGCCATCACTCTGCGTACAGAGCCCGAATGTGCCGCCTTCCGCTTCGTAGAGAACTCCGACTTCAAGCCGCATCGGCTAGTATCCTTATTGCCTACCCGTCGAATAGCGAACTGTTCACCGGGTAGTATCCGACGATGGAGACGCCGTATCCAGCATCCGTGCCGTTCAGGACCAAGTCGCCCACCGTCGATATCGCGCAATTGATGAACTGATAGGGGGATAGTGCGCGGCTATCCGGGCGAACCGTAATATCGCCGATGAGGGCCGTGGTTTCAAGCTGCTGCTTGAAAGCATCGGCCAAAGGCTGCGTGCGCAAGAGCCGCACGAGCACGGTAGCCATCTGGTACGGCTCCGGCGAGGTCACGGTCCCGGTCATCGTCGGGATCATCAACGTAATGTCCCCCTGGAACGAGATCGTCACGCCTTCCTTGCCCAAAAAAGACGAAGTGACATTCAGTTCCGGAAAGGCGGGAATGATGACCGAGGCAAGAAGCCGGTTCAGTGTGCCTTGGTTCGTGAGCGGGTTTCCGACCATTGTTGTTCCTTCGCGTACACCCCAAGTTCTTCAAGAACTTGAAAGGGCGCTTGTAGCATTTATTGGACTACAAAGTCCGTCACGTTGATGTTGAAGATAACCTGCGTGAAGCCGAGCAGCGGTGTGTAGACCACGGAGAACCCGCCATACACGCCGAGCCGGTAATTGCTCGGATTGGTGCGGTAGTAATCCGTGAACGGGTCGGCGTTGACGACGGCTGAGCCGGAGAATTGTCCCGCCGCATATGCCGCCGTGAATGCTGACGGCGTAAGCGCGGTCTGCTGAAGCTTGCCGAAGATGAGCCCGTAGCTGATGCCGTTCGAAAGCGTGCGCGCGGCAACGGCCTGAAGACGATTGATTCCGTCCTGATTGAGATAGAGCGGGTTCTGCGGATTGTTCGAGCCGTTGATGATCGCGTTTGAAACGTCGATGTCGATGTTGATCTGCGCCCAATCGACCGAGTACCAGTAATTGAACGAACGGCCATCCATGGTCGTGCCCCAATACAGGATCGTATTGGTGAGCCCGCCTTCCGAACCGGAACCGACCCAATTGACGCCCGCCGCCTTCCAGGCCGTGAACAGCGCTCCATTCCCAGAAAGCGGGTACGCCGTGACGCCATAGAGGAACGAGAATGCGTAAGGCGTGACGCGCGACGTGGACGAAGGCGTGTAGTTGAGCGAGACCCAGAACGCCGCCGCAAGCGAGAACTCCGTTCCTGCGACCGTGGCTCCCGCTAGGGCACTGTTTGCCGCAGCCACCGCAGGCGCTTCGATCATGCCGACGACGCAGTTCATGGCGGAGGTGAACGCCGTGTAGTTGCTGTTCGTCATCGTCGTGAAGAAAAACGTCTTCGACGTGAGCGCTTCGAACTGCGCCAGGAACGTGAGATAGGTCGATTCCGACGCCCATTCTCTATCGAGTAGATAGGAATAATAGACGCTCGGGTTGTTCCCGATCCAGGTATTGAGCGCTGTCACGCCGGCGGCCGGGTTTCCGAATCCCAACTCGTTCACATAGACCGCCTGCCCCGCCCCTTGGGCAAAGAACGTGGTGGCCTTCTGAAGCAATTGCACGGCGGATGCGAGCTGGTAGGTGCCGGGCGTAGTCTCCGCACCTGGGTCGGACGCCAGCGGGTAGGTGAAATGCGTGCCGTTCGTGAGCGTCGCCAGGAACGTGCCGTTGTAAGCAGCCGGAACAGCCCCGGAGATCGTCACATAAAAGGTTCCCGAGGACCCGAGTCCGTGTGCCGCCACGGTAGCCGTCACCGTTCCAGAAGCCCATGCAAGCGTCGTGATGGCTTTGGCGGGGGTGAGGATGGCGGTCAGGTCCGATAGCTGCGTCAGGAGCGTTTGCGTGCCAGCGGCCCCGGTCGTGCCCCCTTGCGTCACGAAGCAACCCGACTTTTGCAGGTTGCTCGGCGTCGGCGCCTGCGTGACCGAGACGTTGACGGTAACGATGTTGTTTGTCATGCGGAGATTTCCTTGCGGCCCTTAAGCGGGTGGCTCATTGAGGGCATTCTTCCCACTGGAACGACGCGAGCAGCCCTGCGGTTGGACCGGCAATCGTCGTGCCGATGGCAACGTATCCACCCGGCGGGATGATGATTCCGCCGTTGGTCATGTCGCTGAACGTCGTGACGGACGTGGTAGCCGGTGTCTCGCCGAGCCAGCGCGCCCAGGCTGCGGTTCCGACAAGCGTACACGCCGCGTCGAGTTTGGCGAGCGGGGCAGTGCCGTTCAGGAACGAGTTGAACGGCGTGATCGGCGTCGTGTGAACGGTAACGCCGCCCGCTGCATAGCCCGCGATCAGGCCGAATGCCGTCAGCGCCGCTGGTGCGACGTTGAGCGAGACGTTCACGCGCAGCAGCGAGAGATTGACCCCGCTCGCCGCCGGATTGGACAGGCACAGGCCTGTGTAGGTCGTTGCCAGAGCGGCGGAAGTCGTCGCGCCAGTCTGGTTCGCGCCCATCATCACCCGCCCGGCTTTGGTCGGCGTATAGATGTTGCCGTGCGCTTCCGACGCGGCGATTGCGCCCTGTGCATCGGCGTGAAGCGGAGCGGAAACATTCGTTGGCAACAGCGCATAGATCAGCGCCGCGATGGGGTTCTGCGACATGACGTAAGACTCCTTGGAATTTTAGAGGGGGTTGCCCAGCGCCGTGACAGGGGCACTTTCGATCAATTGGCGGGCGATGTCTCGTGCCCGCGTCTGGTAGTAGGAGATATCGAACTCGAACGACTTCTTCTGCGCCACGGTTCCTAGCTCCACCTGGGTCTTCTTCTCATCTCGAAGGATAGGCAGGCCCATCATGCCGAACTGATCGTAATTGATGGACTGCTGAAAGAGGAAGTCCATGAAGTCCTGCGCATCGCCATTGCGTTTGCCGTAAAGCGTGATCTTCACGCGGTCCCGTGCAAGCTGCGAATGCGAAAGCGTGCTGTCCAGAAGCGGCGCACTCGCCAATGCCTCGGTTGCCCAGGGCTCGATATGCACGGCCGCGAACGGCGGCGGCAGATTGTTCGGAACCAAGTAGGACGGATAGATCGGGAGCGTCAGGTTGCCGAAGTCCTCATACACTTCCGGCACGTAGTAGTTCATGGCAAGGAAGATCGGCAGGCTATTGGAGACCACGACGTTTTGAACGTCCAATTCCCCTGGATTGTCTATGACCTGTGTATCCATCGTGGCGTAAACGGCGGTGCCGACGTAGTGATAGAGGTCGGCATTCTGCTGAAGCTGCCCACGGGATGAGAACGCGAACCTTATGCCGTCGATTTCCGCCATGTACGTGACGTAGGGGCCGACTTCCTGAAGGCCCTCGATAAGCGTTTTCGACGTGAATACGACCCGGTTCATAACGTCCGCGTCGCTCTCGCCCTGCGTGTTCTGCGTCGCGTAGTGCAAATCGCCCTCGGCGACGACAAGCTTTGACGATGTGCGAGACGATGCCGCTTCCTGAAGTGCCGCCGCATTGAACCGATAGGCGGAGAATAGCATCTGATCGCACAAGAGCGCCGACTTCACCCAGAAGACCGACCCGTCCATCGGCAGAATCAGGCGAACATATTGTTCGAATGTGACCTTCTGGAAGTTCGAGACTGCATCCAAGCCCTCGCTTAGGGCCGCATGCATTTGCGTCGCTTGTTGTAGTCCCGCCTCTCCGATGGAGGACATTTACTCTTCAATCTCGGACTTGAACGCTGCAACGTACAGGCCTGTGTCTACGAGGCTCGGCCTCTGTCCGCCGCGCTTCTTCTTGAAACGGTGGCTGACACCTTTGATCGCGGCTTTCGTCGGCAGGCCGGGATAGCCGAGACGGTCGAGCTCCCCGGAATTGATGAACTCCTTGTACCCGGAGTCGATATGCTCTTCGGCTTCCGCGAATGGGCTACCACCCAAAGGTGCGCCGGATAGAAGATTCTCCATTGCGCCGACAAGGCCTTCAGTCATCTTGTCCGCAACCGCTTGCCCGTGCAGTTCCCAATAGATTTCTATCGGGTGATACTTGGCTTCCAGAATCTCCGCCACGTCCCCGGTCGTGATGCTTTCCGACTTCATCTTCGGAGCGGTCTTGCCCTTGCGCAATCTGGCGGAGCGCTGCTTTCCTGTCTCCTCGGATGCGTTCGCATAGGGAATGTCGATTACCCCCAAGCGAAGCACCGTCACGTCAGCCCCCAGTTCGTGCCGACAGACTGTGCAATTCCCAAGTACCGCCTCCCATAAGGAGTTTTCAAATTGGCTAAATTCCCAAGCGTCAACTCTTTCATCTGCTCCGGCACGACAAGTCCAACGTTCGTTCCTTCGTCTCCGCTCGACTGGACGACACCAGAGACAAAATCGAGGCACTTCCACTTAGCCCGGAAGTACGCGAAGTAGGGCAAGTTGTCCTTGTTGTCCGCTGCATTGTACGCCACTGGCGGGGAAACATCCGGAGCGTAATTGATGATGTTGTCCGCGCCGAGATTGTACACCGCAAGCGCATACATGGACGGCGTATTGTCCGGGAGTGGAGCACCAGGAAGCGCGCAAGCCACCATAGCCAATTGCGGATTGACCGTCTGTAAAGCAACGCTGTAGGCCACAGGAATGACGGGAGCGCTATCGGGCAGAACAGAGGTCGAGATTCCGACAACGGTTCTCAGGAAAACAACAAACCCGGCATAGGTGGGGCCTACAAGCGCCACTTACTTCCGCCCGCCGCCGTGGGCTGCGCGTTTCGGGCGCTGGCTTTCCGTTCGCGCCGCTTCCGCATGCCGATCCACCGTGAAGTGTTCGGACAGTTCCGCGCTGTGCGTCTTGGTGTCCTCTTCCTCAATGGTCATCACCATGGACTTGAGGTCGGCGATGTTCGTTGCTTCGAACTGGCGCTCAAGCATGTCGTTCGTGGCAACCGCCGCCATCTCGCGGTTCTGGCGCCCTCGATTGACCAGGACTCCCAGGTTGTGCTCCATCACGCCTTCGATCTTGTCCGCCTTGACCGGCTTGTCGGCCGAATAGACGATGCCGACAAAGGGCTTCACGCGGTCCACCGCCGAAACATCCGTCCAGCCATAAGGGACGTTCTGGCGAATGATGGCCTCTACATCCAAGGTGGACAGATCGCGGATTCCGACTTGCCCTCCGGGACGCAAGGTCTGGCGCCGTGCGCCGGGCGTCTCGGGAAGCCGGTACACGATTTCCTGGTAGTGCTTCGTCGCGTTGGCGACGTACAAGGTAGACATTCGGGGTTACCCTCCTTGGGTTGGCTCTTACGAGTACGCCATGCTGATGATCGTCACCGCTTCGCCGCGAACGCCCCAGCCTGACGTAGCGCGCAGTTCGCTCACGATGTCGATGGCGCCGCCCGGGATCGGAGTCGGGATTTCACGCGGCGCCGCCATGTCGCAAAGCTGAAGCGTACACGCTTCCAGGCCCGGCGCAAGCTTGGCGAACTCGTTGGTGTTGATCGTGCCGCCGTTCGGCTTCGTCACCTTGGGCATGCAGATGATGACCGCGTCGGTTCCGCCGGCGCCCTTGCCGATCAAGGTATCGTCATAGCACCAGGCGATCTTGTCGCCGTTTGCCATCAGGATTTCCTTGACGGTCCCAGCGGTCGAGGCCGTGCCCGCGCCCACGCGCTGATACTGCGTGAGTTGGACGACGTTGTACTCGAACGTGCCGAGGGTGCGCTGCGGGCCAAGGATGGTGAACTCCTTGCCGATGCCAAGCTGATTGGTGCGCGACTTGAGCGCCTGAATCTGCTGGGCAAGATAGAAGGCCATCTGGCCGTTGTCGTAGGTCAGCACGGTCGTGTTGCCGTTGGAATCGGCCGGGAGCGTCGTCGCCGTGGCGCCGTTCGTGTTCAGCAGGCCCTCGCCGTTGGCGGGGTTCATGCCGTCCAGGAGCATCGTGCGAAGAAGCTGGAAGTGGCCCTGCCGCATGCCGAGACGCTGGGCCTCGACGATGCTCACTCCACGACGGCTCATCGCGGCCGTGTCGTGATGGTCGTACTCCGCGCGAACGCGAAGCAGGTAGGACGGAGCGCTGATCTGCGACAGCACGGGCGTGACGGACGGCAGTTCGTTGTATGCCGACTGGCCGGACGCCATGCGCGTGCGAAGATCAATGCGATTGATGTAGGCCACGAGATCGCCTTCCGAAAGGCGCACAAGCGGCTGCCCATCGGGCAGAAGATCGAACGCACCGGAGGCTTGGCTGTATGGCAACAGCAGCTCCGGCATTGTGAAGGACGGGTTGATCGTGACATAGGCCGGAGCGATATTGGGCATTGCCGTTTCTCCTGGTTCTTAAATCTGGACCGTGGCGCACGAGCCCTGGTAGTTCCAGGTCGCGAAACCGCTGGTCGAATTGTAGTTGACGGTCATGCAATCGCCGACCGAGACACGAAGAATCTTCACGGGCAATGCACCGCCGCCGGCAACGACGATGCCGCCGGACGAATAGGTGCCCGGAGACGACGCCGCAGCCTGCGTGACGACAATGGTTGTCGAAGTGATCGAAACCACCGTGAACGAGCCGTTGAAGCCGACGCCGGTTCCGCCTGTCGAAACCACGCCGGACACCTGAATGTCGTCGCCGGCATTGATGTACGAGGTGAGATCGGTTCCGACCGTGAATGTGGTCTGTCCGCCAGCCGTGCTCGCCCAAACCGCGCCCGTGATCGTCGTCTGCGGATAGGTCGCAGAATACGGAATGAGGCGCTGGTTGGTGAAGTCCCACGAGACAAGCTGCGTGATCAGCCCGCCGTCGAGAGACACAAGCGACGGGTCGCATGCGAGATTGACGCGCGCGAGTGAGCCGAGGCGGTAGAAATTGAGCGTCGCCCCCGTGCCGACGAGCGGAACCGGAGATTGCGGAGACTGCACGGCCGAGTAGTTCTGGTCGAAGACCGAAAATCCGGTGAGCTGCCCCGCCGCCTGCGCGGTGAGCGTTGTCGCACGCGAGATGGCGCCGCCGAGCGTGGCATTGGGCGGGAACGGAGACACGTTCTGCGCGGGCACCAATTCGCTGATACCGACGCCGCCCCACATGGGAAGCGTTTCAGCCGTGGCGAGATAGCCGCCCGCGAGCCTGTAGCGGGTGGCGGGATCGTCCATCGCCGTGCCCTGAACCAAGCCCGAGGCGGAGATGTTGAAGGAGCCCGTCGCATTCGTCTGAGTGTACGGGTTGAAAGCAGGATTCGCGACCATGGGGTATGGTTCCTTTAGTTGGGGCGTTCAGTGATGAACTTCGTGATGTACTGGGGCGGTAGGCCGAAGTCCTTCACGAAGCTGTCCTTGCGGGCGAACTCAAGGGTGCGCCGGTTCGTCTCGCGGTCTACGCGCGTGACTACGCGCTCGCGGCCTTCGGGAACGTCCGCAGGGTCGAGCGCCGCACGGCGGGCAGCCTCGTAGATATCGTCTTCCGCATTGGTGAGCGTGGTGGAGTCCACGGCCACCTTGACGAGATTGGCGTCCTTCCACCTGGGAGAATGGCTCTGGAAAGCGCTGGCAAGCCGCAGACGGTAGGCGTTCAAGTCCTCCGACTGCATCGGCGGCGGAGCGTGCCCCCCGAACATCTGATAGACGCCATCGGCGCGAGCCTGGACGGTCGAGAACGTAGCGTGGTCATCGTCCGTCATGAGGCGAGGCGTGCGGGCCTTAAGGGCGGCAATCTCCGCCTTGATGTCGGAGAAGCTGGCCGAATCAGCACGGGCCGCGTCGGAGCGCTTCTTTTCTTCTTCCTCTTTGGCTTTGGTCTCAGCCTCAGCGTCGGCCTTAGCTTTCTCTTCGGACGCCTTTTTCTCGGCTTCCTCCGCGTCCTTGCGCTTCTTGTCGGCCGCGATGTTGTCGGGGTCTTCTTTCGCCTTTGCATCAGCATCGGCCTTCGCCCTTTCAGCGTCGGTGCGGGCCTTTTCCTTTTCGTCGTAGGCGTCAAGCCGCTTGTCGATAGCGTCCATGCGGCTACCGAACGAGTCCATATGGCTCAGCAGCTTGTCCAGCTTCTCGCCGGCCTCAGCGTCGGCCTTGGCGCGATCCTCACGGGCCTTTTTCTCTTCTTCTTCGGTCATGACAATGTCCTTCTGACAGGTTGGGATTGATTGCCCGTCTCAGCGGAACGAGCGCAGCGCTTCATCGAGCGCGAGGTTGCGCGCTTTTGAAAGCGCTAGATCGAGCTTTGCTGAAGGAAACTCGATAGGCTTGGACCTTGTGGTGCGCTGCGCATCAATACGCACGCCCTGTGCATCTCCGCCTTTGTCCCACACGCCCTTAGGCGAGCAGATCGCGATGTGATCCACGATGGAGGGCTTGCCTTCAATCAAAAGCTTTGAGCCGTCTTCCGTCTTGACGACGGTGTTGACCGAAATATCCCGCCACGACACAGCCGGAGAAGTCGAGATATCGTCTCGGTCTTCCATCATGATCGCGATGGCGGCGCGGTCGTAAACCTTCGCGATGCCCCACACTTCGCTGTTCATGATGTAGGGCAGCAAGACCGTTCCTATGATCCTGTCGTTGAACTCTTTGCTGTCGAGCAGGGCATTCTTCGGATGCTCGAAAATCACCGGAAGCCCATTGCAGCGGGCTAGGAACTCGTCGTTCAGGTAGATATCCGGCTCGCGCCACACGAACTCGTCATGCGCGCGGCGGTAGGCCAGGCCGGTTCCCGTAATCCGAATGGCGAAAAGCGTGACGTTCTCGTAAGCCTGCGGGCTCGTAAGCCGTCCATCGGCCATCGCCCTTGCCACGCCCAGCTCGTCCATCGTCAGGCGGTCCAGAGCTATCTGGCAGCCCGGGTGCATTGGCTGGGGAGGCTCGTCTACCGGCGCCCAAGCCCAGCCTACATGCTCGCCGTTGACCTTCGGTGCGAACTCTTCCGGCACTTTTTGCAGGAAGGTCGTGTAATCGACGGGCGAGACTGCCGGGGGGGTGACAACAGCCTCGCCCGCCATTGTCTCCGCGCTGGGAGCGGAGAGTGGGGCCGGGCTTTCCGGCATTGATATCGAGCGCGTGAGGGGCGTTCGCGACCCTTTCGGCAGGAAGCCGATTTCTTCCGCAGCCTCACGCTCGGCAGTCTGTTCTATCGTCTCGCCGTCCTCTTGGCGTCCTCCGGGAAAGCACCAGTGCCCAGAAAAATCACCTCCAGAACCACGCTTCAGGAACAGAGCCCGTGGCTTTGGCACCCCAGGCGTGAGAAACAGCACCCCCGCAGCAATAGTCATGCGCAACCCAAATCCGCGTCGATCTTCGCGCACTTCGCTGTTGCCGGGTGAACGACGCTAAGCGGCATTGAGTTTTTCCCGCGCCTCGGCAAGCGCAAGCTCGCCTTTCTTCGTCAGCATGCCAGCCGGGACAGAGCGCAGATTGTAGACCCAGCGCCAACGGCATCGGCAATTAATTTTTTGGGCGGGCTGATCAACTTCATCCGTGTAGCCATCATTTCCAGGCTTCACGAATCCCTTCTGGTGAGCCCACGAATCCTTGACGAGAAATACATGCCTGTCTCTGGCGATATGCTCTGGCCGTCCGTCATAGCCCGCCTGGTGGACGTGCTCCCAAACTGCCGCGATTGCACCGCCATCCTTGGCGACTATATCGCTGATAGAAGCGACGAGCTTATGCCCCTGATCTATGAGAACGCGCCGTTCCTCGAACGGGAGCGAGACAAGCGGCTTGCGGATTCCCTCTTTGACCTTCGCCCGCTGCGCTACGTCGGTCCCGCCCTTTGGAATCGAGGTAGACCAGCCAGAGAACCGCCGTAGCGTTTTTGCAATAGCTTGGTCGCGATTGAGCTTGATCAGATCAGCCGAGGCCAGAATGCGGCGGTCCAGTTCAGCCCTTAGCTGTGGCTTGACCATGTCCAGCGTAAATCGCTTTACGCCTTGGTGAAACTTCAGAATCTCGCCGCGATCTACATACCGCCGATAGGATGCCGCCAGAACGTCCCGGAGCATTTGCTCCATTTGGGCTTGTGTCTTGAGCGTGCGGTTGGCTGCGTCCTTGATCTTGCGCTGCCAGTACGCCAGACGCTCCGCCGACGTGAAGCCGTTCTCGACAAAATCGTTTATGGCGTCCGTGATGGTGGAGTAGAGATCGTCGCGGGAAGGCATTTAGCGGCCCTCCACTTCCATCCTTTTGTTCGCCGCCAGGAAATGGTCGAGGTAGATATCCAGCAGCGCATGAAGATTGGGGCGCTCTTCTTCTGCGGCTGCGAACTCGAAACGCTGTGCGTTGGCCTGGAATACCTGCATGGCGCACCCGTACAACTCGTTCGCGCGGTTTGCAGCCACTAGCGACTTGTGCATGTCGGTCGCAAGCGTCACTGCGCGGCGATCCGCTTGGGGGCTGTGCGGCGATCCGGCAGTCTTGCAACAGAGGCCGAGAGGCTGTCCAGGGCTGATCTGACGGGATCGCTGTCGGCGATTGTATAGGGCCGTGGGCTTCCGGTATCGGATTCCGCTTCAGCAGGCTCGTACTTCTTCAAGGCATCGTAATCCAGCACGAAGGGAGATTGGAACAGCACCTTGTTCTGGTTGATGTTGTCGAGCGCTGTTTGAATGACGGTTGCGCGGTTTGCTTGATCGAGGTTCGGAATGAGGACCTGAACAATCGAGATCAGCGCGCGCAGTCGCACTTCGTCGATCTTGACCTTCTCGCTTTCCGGCTCCTCAAGCAGGTTCGGCCACACGGCCGTGAATGCGTTCTTGAAGCGGTAGAAGGCCGTCGTGAAGTCTACCCCACTGAACTCTTCGGGAAAATCTTTCTGGATCGTCTCGTACCAATCCTTCGTCCATGCTCTGTACATGACGATAGGGTCGAAGTAGTCGTAGAGAGGCTGCATCTCGATACGGATGCGGTCGATAAATTGGGCGATGTATTTTGCATCCTCGGTGCCCTCGCCAAAGCCTTCTGCGAAGGTTTCCTGAAGCAAAAGCTTCGCCGGCATGGGCACAGCCGAGGCGATGTTCTCCAGGATGTTTCGGCGGGCTGCACTAGAGGCGCCGTCAATGTTCTGCAGATTCAGGCTCTCGACCTTGTCCTCACTCCCCATGGAGAGAACGTTGTCAGTGACGCCTTGCTGAAGAAGGGCACGCTTGACACCCGCTACCGCAGCCATAATGCCGTCTATGATCGAGCCCGGCATCTTCATGAACGCGATGAGCAGCCCCGCCTTGCGGGACACCATGTCGTCCGTCTGCATGGTGTTGATGAAGCTCTTGAGCGGGAATAGAGCCCGTTGGTAGACCGAGCGCCCGACGTACCCGAAGGCGGAGCGCGTGTAGTCCAGATAGATCGGGTCCTCGTTCAGCACTGTACAGGTGCGGGAAGGATGATAGGCCGTGCCGTTGACTGTAATCGCTCCCGGCTTTTGAAAGTCTATCGCATTCGGGTCCTGGCTGAGAACTAACGAGCCTGCCGAGTTCAGCGGGTCGATCACGTTGAACGAGAGATTGAGAGTAGGAAGCCGGTCATACTCTATCGGCTCGCTAGGGGTTACGCCATCCGCCACCATCGCCACGGAAGCGATGCCATAGACCCGTGACAGCCGCTTCGTGTTGAAGATATGGTGGTCAATCCCCATCGCCTTCCAGGTTCTCTTGAACCTGTCTACGACGCGCTCTTCGGGGCTTCCGGGGACGGCGATTCTCCTTTCCTGACTCATCGCCATGGCCACCGGAGCGTCGGCGATCTTCTGGCCGAGCGGATGGTACGAGAATATAGCTTTGCACGTCGCGTAGGCGGGACCATCGCCCGGTTCAAGGTCATCCGCCATCAAGAGGTCTTGGAGCGCATTCCCAAGACTGGAGCCCTGGATATTGATGGTCGCCATGCTTGGGCTGTCCAGATTTCAGTTGCGTGGCGTAGTTTCTACGCGTAGTATCTACGTGATGCAGCAGCGCGGTAAGTGGACGCGCCTGTGTAGATAGCTCATGGAGAGTGCTGCCAAGACGCAGAGGAGAAGCCAGCGGGACGGTTATTGTGGAGAGCGTGCCCCCGGATGCATACGGGCTACGCCTGAAACTGTGACAGGAAACCTACGCCCCGTAGCCGGAGTAACGCCCGGCCTGCATCACTGGGTTTGGAGAGGATGATGGCGCTCGTAGATACTTCAAGCGGCGGCTTTATCGAAGGGTCCCCCCGAGGGTGGCGCAAGATAGAATCTGCGCCAAAAGACGGGGCCGTGGTCGATGTGTGGCTGAAAATCTGTGCCACCCCAATGTCATTTGGGGTTGCTGATAGCTTTGGCGTTCCGGATGCGTGGTACAGCGATGGAAAGTGGCTTCACCAATATCGCGGGTCACCTACCGAATTAAATTCTCAATACATCACCCATTGGCGCAAGAAACGCGCCCATGCCTAAGCCTCCCACATGCCGCCGCTGCAATACTGCTCACTGGTCAACGCAACGATGTCCTCTGGATAAACAAGAAAAGGTCGCGCGCGGCAAGGCGTTGGCTGATGCGCGGGCGGCCGAGGTAGCCGCAAAGACAAAGGCCTTAGCAGGCCTCGCCAAGGAACAGCCCGCAACAATCATTGGCCACGACTACCTCACGCGCGTCCGCAAGGAGTACGACCCTGACGATCTAGTCCTCCGCATTGCCGAGCTTGAGGCCGAAAAAGCCGCACGCCGTAAGCGCAAGGCTGAGGCGCAGAAGCGCTGGCGGGCGAGCGCGAAGAAGAGGAAGGAGTGAGAAATGGTTCGTCACTCATCCCCCAAAGCTATAGCCGCCGCATAGCAGAACGTGTCGAGCAAATCGTCTTGGCGCGTAGCGTCCTTGTCGCCGATGCGGAAGCCTATGACCTGGCCTAAGAGATGGTTTCTGGTAGCGCCCTTGTATGTCGAGGTTTTCGTGAACGCCTGATCGCTCAGCTTCACCATGCCTTTGTAGACATGCCCCGACACCGCAATGGCGCGCTCGTCTTTACCGACTGCGGTAAGCTTTGAGTCTATCGCCCTGGCCTGCCAGCCGCGACGCGCCGCCTGTTGCAGTAGGATCGTTCCGCTGGCCTTGTCCTCGATGAAAGCCCCGAGCGATCCCATTCTCGCACCGCACGCCTTCGCGAAACTCTCCAATCTCTCGTAGACGGTGGGAAGCCAGGTTTCGAGCAGCGAGCCCTCGATTTGCAGAATATCCCAGTCCAGCAGCACCAGCGGGTGTCCGCCAAATCGAGACCGCGCACAAAACAGAACGGCTGTGGCGTCGTGTTCTTTGCCAGTCTTGACGGCGGTGTCCAGCACCGCGAACACCGCATCGCACTGTGTGGGCGCTTTGACTGGCTGTCCGTCTACAAGCAGTTTGTCCCGCTCGAAGAACGCATGCCCGCTCCAATCCACAAATTCCGCGAGAAATTCCTGCTGAAAGATCAGTGGATCATTCGACAGTCGTTCCCGTTCAAACTCCTCCGGGGGAACATAGGGATTGGCGTTGCTCGGTACGTGGAACTCTTTGAACCCGTATTTCGGATCGGTGCAGCACGCGTAGAAGAAGTTCTCCGGGTCAATACCCTTTGGAGTGCCAAAGACCCAGGCAGAGCCACGGCGGGTCAAAAGCGTTGGTCGGATCGACTTCTTCCAAATGTCTATCGTGTCGGGTGATTTGGAGAACGCCGCTTCATTGATGTAGACGCAGTCGTATTCTCGACCACGTCCCGCCAACTCGTTGTCATCCAGATACCAGAAATCGACAACGCCACCCGATTTCGTCCTGATCGACCCTTCGTTGCGGCTGGCCCGTTTCCTGATCGGAGCCAGTATCTCGTCCAACGCGTCGAATGGTTCGATGAGCTGCTTGTACTCGGGGGCGAACAGCCCCGCCCTCTTGCCCCTGGCCGCATCGTCCGCAGCCATCGTGATCATCATGATGTCTTTGCCGAACCGGCGCCCGCAGCGAAGAACATTGAAGCGCGCACGGTTCCGGTAAATCTCTGCCTGTGCCCTGTGAAAAGTCGGCAGGATGACCCTGGCTTCAGCCACGCATGTTCGCGAGTGAGTCGTCTACGGGGGGCGCATCCGTTTCCTGCGGCAAACCGCCCTCGATTACGATCTTCATGCCCGCACCATCATTCACGCTGATGCCCTGAATGGAACGGCCGTCTATCCGGTCGTTAATCTCGCGGATTGCCTGAACATCGCCATCAATAGCCAAGTCCACCAGCTTGTCCGCGATCAAGGAGAGTTTCTTAGTCGGCCGGCCTTCGTTATCTACAGCCTCTCGGTTAAGGGCTATCATCAAGGCATCGCGCATCCTTTTGTCCGGCTTGCCGCCTGTAGGATGAGGATTTCCGCGCTGTGCCACGTTTAATTCCTAGTACCTTGATAGAGAATTGATTTTCCGCACTCGCGATTAGATCGAAAATCCGGTATGTTGGCGCAAAGGGTGAAGCCAGAATCTAGGCCACCCTCTACCTTGGCGCAATGCCGAGGAACCGCACCCGCCTTGAGAACGCATCGCTAGCCCAGGCTGTCACGACGGCCCTACGGCGCTCCCCGGCACCTGTCCCGACCGTCGAGGTTGTCGCCTCGGTCGTGCGGATCGTGGGCTATGGCGACGCCTCGTTGCCGCTGGTGGCAGGCCAGGTCCGGCGCTGTCTGAGGCGGCTTGAAGGTCGCGGCGTCGCCATGACCGGCACCCGCCAGCACCGGCTATGGGCCATCGTCGAGGCGCCCTAGGCCCGTGGCAGAGATTCGAACCGTCACGACACTCCGGTCAAAGAGGGTCGAAATAGAGAAAGCCATAGTCGGCTACGAGGCGCGGCTGAAACAGGCCCGAGCCGATCTCGCCCACATAACCGCCGCTATCGCCATATTCGACGCCAGCGGCGACCACGCCGACATGCTGGCCTATGTGGACATTCACCGGATATGGAAGCGCGGCGGGCTCATGGTCCTCTGTAAGGGCTTCCTGAGAGACGAGGGGCCGCTTTGCACGCGGGCGCTGGCGGAACGTGCCATGAAAGCGAGTGGCCTGGACGCGCGCGACAAGGTGCTGGCGACGGCCGTGGCGTTCAAGATCGTACAGGCCATGCGCGCCCAGCACTTACGGGGCCAGATTGCCGACGCCGGAAAGCTGAAGGGCGCGAGGGTTTGGGCGTTGCCCTAGCGACAGGCGCGGCCCGAATTGCGCCAGCACCGACCGACCATTAGGTTGACGAATTAATGGCTCAGAACCCTCAAGACCTTCCGAATTGGATTACGGCAGTTTCGACCGCGATCACAGGCATTGCGGCCTTTCTCACGGGGCTTTTTGCTTGGCTTTCTCTTCGCCGCGACAGGCGGCGCGATGATCCAATAATCGAAGCGAATTTCGAGTGGGGAAAATCCAAGCACGCTGGGCTGCTAGGTCTCCGGGTGGTTGCCAGAAACATGGGCTACGAAACAATAGTCTTAGATTCCATCCGCGTTGTTAGACCATCTAAAATGACGATCTGTCGTGAGGACTATATGAGCGGACGCCTAGAATACTTCCCCAGCCCGCACCGGAAATTGCCTTTGCAATGGACTATCGACCCGGTCGGCTCAGAACGAAGGGTGCCACTTACTTGGGGTGATGCACTCCCCCATCAATTCTATTTCACACCGCCGCTGGGGTGGTCGAGCGGAACGGTTGAAATTGAGCTGCGAATATCTAGCAGGACGCTCAGTATTCGCGATAGACGGATCACCATTAAGAGGCATGTGACTGTCGCGCCCATTACAAAAACTGACGCGAGCACGAGCAAGTAAGCCTGAAGCATGATAGCACCAATTTTGTTGGCTCAACCCGCCGCCCTGACGTGGCGCTGATAGTAGCCGCTGAAGTCCACTGACGGCCCACGCTTTAACGCCAGTTCCGTCACGCGGCGGACCTGGGCGCCGTTATCGACGCGACGGGCATCCTCGCGCCACGCGCTTTCCTGGGCATAGCGAAGCAGGTACGGCCCGCTGACGTGATGGTGATGACCCATTTCTGCGCGACGCAGGCGGCTGAAATACGACTCGGCTTGATTGGTGCACGCGCCGTCGAGTGAATACGCCTCTTGATGGTTGATGCGCTTCATTTCGTATTTGGACGCTAGATCGTTCCACCCGCTCGCATCGTCGGCGTTCACGACCGTTCCCAGGCTGATCCGGCTCTTGATCCAGGCCAGCGCCGCGCCTTCCGACTTGAAGACTGCCGGAAGCGAGTTACCGTTGCGCTCCCGCACGATGACAACGGACTGGCGCTTGCCGGATTTGTTTTCGAGCAAGCGGCGGTCAAGGCGATGCTCTTTGATGTTCGCAGGCTTCACGTATCCGCCGAAATACGCGGAGTCTATTTCAACGTCGCCCTTGAGCTTCGCCGCTTCCTGTTCCTTGCCGAGCACTTCGCGAAGCTTGTGCGCGAGAACGAAGGCCGTCTTGTACTGTACGTCGAGATCGCGGCTCAATTGGAGCGCGCTGTAGCCCTTCGCACCGTTCACGAAGATTGCGATAGCGGCGAGAATGTCGCGCACGTTGAGCTTCCGGCTCGCGAAGATCGTCCCGGACGTAAGCGAGAATTGCGACTGGCATCCCTTGCACTTGAAAATCTTGCGCGTCTCGAACTCATAGACCGTTACGCAACCGCACCTCGGGCAATAGGGTTTGCCGTCGTTATCGGCCCAGCGGATCGCCCGGAAGGCGTCATACGCTTCCTGATCCGAAAGGCGCAGCACCTTTGCCAGACTGAGCGTCCGGGCCTTTGTGCTTAGAAGGAAGTGCTGCGCCATTTGGTACTAAATCCGTTACGTCTGTAACGAATGTAGTACGTTGACGTGGCCAATACAAGGGCATAAATACTGTATTCGATACTTCTTTTACTATAGGTGATACGTGGCAAAAGCTCCAAAAGTGGACTGGAACGCCAGGGCCGCTAACCTATTGAAATCAGAACTAAAAAGGCACGGGCTGACCTACGGAGCGCTGGTCGAAAAACTGGCTGAAATCGGGGTTGATGAAAAGGAAGTCAATGTCCGCAACAAGCTGTCGCGTGGGGCTTTTACCGCTGCCTATTTCCTGCAATGCCTTGAGGCAATCGGCGTCCGCGATCTACGCCTCACGTAGGACGGGATGCGTCGTGCTGTTTGTCCTCCGCAATGCTTAATAGCGTATTCATGTCGCTCGTCGCATCCGGAAGGGGCGCGAGCCCTTGTTGTTCTTCGTCGTGCAGCATTTCGCGGATAGCCATTATAGGCCCGACATATACGCCGCCGCCGCGCTTTATCAGATCCACGAGCGCTTCAAGACGTGCCGAGAACCTAGCTAACAATTCCTGATTTTTTTCTTCCCATTCGGCGTCAAGGTTGTCGATCTTATAATAGCCGCCCAGCATTCCCGACACGCCACCATAGCTGTTCTGGTAGTCGTATAGCGTGGTTATCGAAAACCCGGCTTTTAGAACTGCCACTACCTTTTCATCCCACGCATTGAATCGATCTTCATACCGCGTGATGTCACTCAGATCGCGATAGACGTTCCTTCCCTCCGTTTGCAGGACATCCAGGATTCTCAGGCTTCGTTCGGAATCCCAAAAGTTGAGAATTATGTCGTGTCTCACACGTAGGCGCGTTTCCATAGCTCTGTGCAGCCGCTTCGGAGCGGTCACAAGGTCAAACAAAAACAAAAGTCCACCACCACCGATAGCGGCCAGCGCGCCCGCAACGGCCAGCCGTTCCTCGCCTTGCACGTCTCCCAGAATCGGGAGATTCAAGAGGATCAGGAATAGGATAGCGGATTCGACGATATAGCCTATCAACCGGCGGCCCCAATGATCGAACGTTTCGCCGCTCCAATGGTCAGCGGCATCGCGCAGGACTAGTCGCCAATAGCTTTCGCTCATGGCGCAGCTTTATTGCGAGTCTGACGGGTATGTAAACCGATAGTGGCAGAGCGGTCGGTTAGGTGTGCTTGCTACCTGATGCCGAACAGGCGCTCCATTGTGCAGCAAGCACACCTGGGCGGGAGGGTTTCCCCTTCAGACGCTCCCTGAGTGCCTGAACGGGGCTTGCGCAGTTTCTTGCTGCGACGACCGCGCCCTGTCCCGTCCTTGCCAAGGTCGCAAAATCCGCTTTCTGCAAGCGTCATCCCGCCTCCTGATCAGCGCAGGAAAAGCGCCACCGATCCGGCCGCGACGATGGCGAGCGACGCGATGGCGGCCAGCGGCGCGGCGAAGCGCATGCCGCCGAAGGACGCGGCGAGAGCGCATTTGGCGACCAGGTTCGCCGCCGCGGCGACAAGGATGACGAGCGCGGCCTGCTCCACCGCCACGCTCGAGCCGGCGTCCTTCGCCATGGACAGCGTGATCGGATCGACGTCGGCCAGGCCCGACAGCGCCGCAAGGCCCAGCAGGCTGCCCTCGCCGAAGCCGGCCGAAAGCACCTTCGCGGCGAGCATCACCACCGCCAGCAGCGCGGTGAACTGCAGGATCGTCCAGATGTCGAACGGGTCGGTCAGCGCGAGCTCGACGGCCGCACCTTGCTGCGTCGAGCGGCGATAGAGCAGCACGAGGCTCGCGAGCGTGACGCAGACGGCCGCAGCGACGGGGGCGCCAAGCGCAATCGCCAGCGACGGCGCCAGCGCGGTGGCGATCGCCGTCATGCGGATCAGCGACACCGTCCAGCTGGCGACGATCCCGACCGCCAGATCGGTGCGGCCCTGCGCGTTCTGCCGCGACAGGCGCGCATAGGTCCAGGTCACCGTCGTGGACGACACCAGTCCGCCGGCCGCGCCGGCGTAGAGCAGGCCTTTGCGCGCGCCTGCGAGGTTGACGGCGAGATAGCCGGCATAGGAAATCGCCGCGGTCAGGATGCTCAGCAGCCAGAGCTGGTGCGGATTGACGGCGCCCCAAGGGTCGATCGCGACGTCGGGAAGAACCGGCAACAGGACGAACGTCATCACCAGCAGCATCAGCGCGGCACGCAGCTCGACCCATTTCAATTTCTCGAGGAAGCCGTGAAGCGCCTGGCGCTCCGCCAGGATGAAGGTCGCCGCGACCGCGACCGATCCGGCCGCGGCCTTGTCGCCCACCATCGCATAGGCGCCGAGCGCGAAGGCCAGCAGGCCGGTCACGAAACCGGTCGCGGAGTGGCTGCCGACCGACTCGGTCTCGCGCCATTGGAAGAACCCGAACCAGCCGGCGAAGCCCAGCGCCGCGAGTCCCAGCACGACGTCGCCGGCGACCTGGGCGAGCAACCCCCAGATGCCGCCGAGCAGGCCGATCAGCGCGAAGGTGCGGATGCCGGCGGCGCGCGAGCCGGGCTTGCCCTCGCGCTCCTGCCAGCCGCGTTCGACCCCGAAAAGCAGGCCGATGGCGAGCGCCAGTCCCAGCCGCTCGAACAGTTCCATGGCCGTCATCGCCGCACCGTTGCCGTCAGCATAGCCGCCGCGCCGCGGCGTTGCACGAAGCCGCCGGCGAACTCCTAGGAAGCGGCCTTGCGCCGAACCGGCAATCTCCAGTTCGGGCGGATGAAGTGGCAGGTGTAGCCGTCGGGAATCCGCTCCAGATAGTCCTGATGCTCGGGCTCGGCTTGCCAGAAGTCGCCGGCGGGCGCGACTTGCGTCACCACCTTACCGGGCCACAGCCCCGACGCGTCGACATCGGCGATCGTATCCTCGGCGATCCGCTTCTGCTCGTCATCGGCATAGAAGATCGCGGAACGATAGCTGGTGCCGATGTCGTTGCCCTGGCGGTTGCGCGTGGTCGGATC